>Ga0160419_100133_pt1 | contig 51969 bp, 43 predicted proteins | sample CelAP2metagpilot_2_FD_108196 | JGI IMG/M metagenome (GOLD analysis project Ga0160419, IMG submission 108196) | Phycosphere-associated microbial communities from Cellana algal ponds in Kailua-Kona, Hawaii, USA - Cellana AP2-4-25 metagenome pilot ...
TCAACGAGAAGGCTACGTCAAAGCGTACCAATACAACACCTTCCGACCGCCCTGGGCCTTGCCTTTTACAAAGAAAAAGGGCCAGGTGATCTTCACTGATCGAAGCAAGTCTTCGACAGGAGATCTGAGTTTGGATCTGGATGTGTAATCGATCTCTCGGTCACACATGCCATTCCGTTCTCAGCCCCTGGTGCTCTCTTGTCAACTGCGCATGTGCATAAGGCAGGAGATGTCGAGGAGCTCTCATCTCCAAGAACGCATTGTATTGCAAACAAATATGCAAAACAATTCCTTCTCAGTTGTCATGACGAAACAGATTTGCTGTGCTCACGCACAGTTTTCTGATTCCCATAAAGTAAGAACGAGGGAGGAATCCAGGGCGTCTTGTGATGGACAGCAATACAGCCGACTTGATGGGGTTCCTTGAAAACCTTTTGAGGAATTGAACTGTCGCTGCTGCAGAATCGATGGATATAGAAAAGATATATTGCGCTTGTATGATGTCTGTTGTGGGTAGTAATGAAAAATATCATGGACGTTCCGTGTAAGGACATGTTTCAAATGTATACCATCAACACCTCCTCGTACGTCCTGCTTTTTCAACGCCCCTTGGTGCTTTTTGAGGACGAGCGCGACTTTTCCAGCATGCAACACTCCATGTGCACGACAAATGGATGGCCCGTATTGCCTTTGACATTTTTCTGGCAGTGAGGCAGCGTAATTATTTTTAATTTAGAAGGTGTCGCGATGTACGCTCCTGGCTTCCAGCATGAGCCCCCCAACGAGACACGGAGTCATTAGGAATCTGACCATGACATACACACATACTAAACACATTTACACTGATAGATTTCTGCCACGACCCCATATGAAATTCTCCACATGCCTTTTTATCAGACAAATCCCTTCGCTCGGTCCCTCAGGTTGCTCGAAATTCCACGGTCATTTTTGCCACTTGCAACGCGATACCATGACAGTTCCACGTCTGCCTTCTGCATCACTATGGCAGAAATATCACCTTTCAGCTTTATAGACTGGCGTGTTTTGCACTGGTGGCCTTCCTTCCTGCATTCATACGCCTTCAGCTCTCGTAGTCCATGTGCTAAGGCAGAAAACTTGCGGGGATGGACTCGAGCGCCCGCTGCTGCTCTTGTTTTGACTGCAGCACACGCGTGCATATCTTGCCTTGCTGAACAGGCAGTCCTTAATTTGCCGGGAGGGTATGGCTTGGCTTACCCTACCCTTGTTTGCAGTGATGCATGACACAATCTACTCGCCTCAGCCTGCGCTCAATTGCTTTACACTGCTAACTCCGTCTTTGATGCTCTGCTGATATGTCGCGCGGATTTCATTAAGCTTGATTCAACAGCGTCACCCCAGTGGTGGTCCAAGCGGCAGGATAAATTGCGTGGCGTGGCAGACTATGTGCGCTCTGCCCTAAAACTTCTTTACGTGGTCGTGTAGAAAACGTTTTATTTTTTGTCCGTCTTTGCTATCGACCTCTTTAAGATTGAATTATCAAAATTATGGTAAGACCTCTCACATCTTGATGGCCTAACTTCAGTACCTCCACCACTCTCCAAACACATACAAAAGCAGGAGAAATGGTATCAAATGAAGCAGGCTTTCTTGTTACAAGGCAAATATGCGGCAGTGGGTCGAAGCCGAATCGGGACACACCAATTACAAGGGTTCGGTCGGATGGGTATATACGCTCCTACGTATGGCCGTTGAAAATGTGGAAGTGTGCTTCTTATCCTATGGTGAGTGGTGAAGAAAAAGTGCTAACTTTAAAACCTGGGGTGCGCATGTTTATGCTTTAACCGACTTCATACATGCACTATTGGACTGCGACGCGGACCATACCTTGGTGGAGCATTTTCGATCAAAATTTACAAGTATTATGTCATCGCATGCTCGATCCTGGCACCCGCTCTTGCCGAGCATGGGGCTGATGTTGGTCACAGACTGTACGTATGTCGACGAGGATGAGAATGTCCGGGTTAGGCTGGTAATTTAGGTACCTCTGCATGTCTCAAAATTTTCGTCGACACAACACAAAACACAGGTCACACAATGTGAATATGAATGACGATGGAAAAGCGAAAGAAAGTAAGATCAAGTAGCATAAACAAATTTTGCAAACTTGACCGTTTGGCTCAGTAATTTCTATATTTAAGCACGTGCATATTCTGTTTTGAGAGCCATGATGAAAGGTCTGGAATAAGTAAAACATTTGACTCAGTAATTTCTATATTTAAGCATATGCATATTCGGTTTTGAGAGCCATGATGAAAGGTCTGGAATAAATGCCAGTGCGGGCCTAGAAGCTCTGAACTATGGAGGATAAGTGGTGACCTGGTGATATTGGATTTGTTAGAGCTACATCTGATGAGTGGTCTGCGCGTGCTTTGAAATGCGATCTATCATCGCGTCTTTACACTGGCAGATATTGGCGAGGATCTCTTTGTTGCTAGTCCAGCGCTTTTGATGTTGGCCAAGTTACCGGACGATGTCTTGGTTCAGATCGTCGACCATCTGGTGCTGGATAAGTCGGGGGATATTCTGCACAATGTTTTCATACTAAAGCATCTGCCAGGTCATTTGTTGGCATCTAAAAATTATATGGAGATTCTCGCGGTCCACCTAGGGGACCACTGACCCAGAGACCGTGATTTTTCCCTAAACGTGTTGTTGCGCAGTAAACTCACGGATGTGTGTACGATGATGGCCGAGAAATGTGTGAAGATGTTGATTCATACTACTAGGAAATCTATTCAGCACAAACTCATTGACATTTTGCATCCTGTTGACTGCGACATTCTTTCGGATCAGCTGAGTTGCTCGAGAGTGGCCCCCCGACATCTGTGCATGTTGCTATTTTGCGAAGATTTTTTATCGGCGTTCTGCGATCACATCTTGATGCGAGCGTCATGTGCACATGGACCATACCGTAGGTCTGTTGGGACGTCTTTCGATACCGATTCTCTGGGAGCACCGGGAACGGATACTTGATTTACTGCACCGTCGCATAAGGGTTACGATTTACCTATTGATGGGACTCTCCATGTCGCGCAATTTTACGCAAATGCTGGCGTTGAGCTCGCCAAGGAAATGCTCTGCGAAGTTCAATTTAGGGAAGCCATGTATATTTAATTTAATCATGTGACCACATGAACCGTCTGAAATGGTTTAATTTTTTCTGTTGCTTGCAATCAATGAAAATTAATCCCGAAAACAACATTATGAATCTCTCTTACCATCGTGACGTGGCAAAGCAGATTGATGATTCCAGGTTCACGCAGCAATTTTATGTGAATACGCGAGGAGTGTATGACCAAAGTGCAAATCCTTTTGAAAAGCAATATATGAAGAACGAGCCGGTGTCGTACCGGAATAATATCCCCTCTGAGAATAATCACGTACATCAGGTGACTCGCACGACAGATTGCTGCACGCGACCGGGCAAAACGGTCGTGGTGGGCAGAAAGAGTAAGGATGCGCCTTTGGAAAACGCGACGTATTTCTGGAAGTGCAAAGCGTTCCCCATTAAATAAACGCCGAACCGGAACGACCACCCGCATTGAGTTTAATCAAACGGAAAATTAAATAAACCCTTTTAATTTTATATATATGTATAGCGCGTCACGTATACATGTTATGATGGAGTTGTAGAGCAAGACTGTGACAGACGTGAAAGATGGATACGATACCACACTGCAAAAAGTGTCACACTTGTGTGGTAGGCGTGTATTTTATTCATATATATATATATATAATACCATACATACCATACACAACACATATGGTCGAACACGTCTTTTTGTACGGGACGCTCCATTCGGAGAAGTTGCGTAGCATATTGGATGAAGTGACCGTGCCATGCGGATGTATTTTAAAAAATCATAAAATTGTTTGTAGTGTATCTCAAAGTGCATTTCAAGGAAGTAGTGTGGCGACGGTCTTGCCCCATGATGGTACAGATGTGCTCAGATTTCTGTATGAAATGAGTGAACGGCAGGCATACTTGCCCGATTTATTTATGGGCAGTCGAGTTGGGAGTATGATGAAGAAAAGGGTCGGTCGTGGACGGACAGAGTACCCATGTCGCGATAATAAATGTGTTACGTAACGACGCCAAAGAATCCAGGGCGCATGCCGCGTATCAATATTTGCACGAAAAACATGTTCGAGAGGCATACGCCTAGTACAGAAAAGGGGCAGACAATGTCCGCCCATGAAAAAAATACGAAGCTTAAAAAAAACATTTTTTATTTTTATATCTTCTACTATGCAACACACATGACGACAATGTTTCTTGACCCAGGTGTTACGAGATATATACATGTCCAGGCGATAACGGGGGACCATCATACAGTTAGTAAATAATACATACGTGTGTCGTCATCTATCTGAGTCAGGTGAGAAGAATATCTGTGGCCTTGTCGCCGAGGCCCAGTTTTTCCACGCGTTGTTTTCCAGAAATATTTGCGAAGAAGCATTGTGCCTGTACAAAAGTCAACAGGCGATAATCTGCCCGGATGGCTCTGGTGCGTCACTTCAGGTTCCTATTCGTGACGCTGCCTAGACAAGGCAGCTGGCCTTATGGCAGCTACAGGGGCGATGCCAGCTGGCTCAGCCGGTGCCTCGGGAGCTACAGGGGCCACGGGACCTGCTGGCTCAGCTGTTTCGGGATCGGGCCGACTGCTTGGTGCGTTTGATCGACGAACATTTGACGCGGGACGTGCCCTGGGATTTGCAAGGAGGAGAGAATTCATGGAAAGACGGTATTGACCTTTCCGTGTACCGATCAGGACTAAGACCGGTCGGATGTCCTAAGATCACGCCGCGTGCAGTGTGTCGCTCGATCTCACAAAAGAAGGTCCCGGTTGGAATGAGCTACGATCACAGCGCTCGATCGTTGAAGTATCGAATATGCCATCTATAGAACGGCTTTCAATCGCAAGGGGAAGAGAGTGCGTATTCATTGGAGATGATTTCCAGGGGAGACAGCGCCGCACTCGCACGCTACGAGGGCGTTTTAAAGATTTTGCATCAGAATGGGTACCGCCATATCATAGGGACGACCCTGTTGTAGGGATGCCATGTGTTGTTCCCAAAATGCCTGTCGGATGGAAAGTTGCCTAGCGGACGTCATGGCACAGGAAAGTAAAAGTTATGTTTATGGTAGGCCGGCATGCTCTATCTTCTCTGCGGGACTTCGCTGGTGGTGGCCGGCGGCAGCGCAGAGGGCGCGTCACTTGTCGTCGAAGGGATCATGGAGTGATTGCTAATATGAAAGAACCACGTGCTGTCGCGGCGATCCCTATATACTCTCATCAGGTCAAATGGTCGCCCTGTCCCTGTCTTGCACGGGGCCTGTACCAACCCGAACTGGTTCATCTATACGCGAATTGTCGCTTGCAGATATAAAATGTTCAAATGCAGAATGTGGCTCAGTCAGCAGGTCCCATGACCCCTGTAGCCCTCGAGGCACCGGCTGAGCCAGCAGGTCCCATCGCCCCTGTAGCTCCCGTAGAGCCGGCTGAGCCAGCAGGTCCCGTGGCCCCTGTGGCCCCCGTGGGTACAGCATTATAATGATAGTTACGAATGGGTCAGCAGCAATGGCGATGATGGATATGAAGGTGGAGATGGTGGTGCTTCATGGATGAGCTGTGTGATGTGACTGTCGTATGTTTTTGGTTGCGCGCGCTAGGAATGAGCGCAGATCCGAAAGCAGATCCTTTCGGGTCGTCTTTTTTGACCTTGGGATCAGGTTGAATGTATGACTTAACTCATTTCTAGTCAGAAAACTTTGCTAGAGCATTGTGCGGAGTATCCGCGAATTCCATGCCAAACAGAAGAGGCGAATGCAAGGCTTTCATCTATTACACACGACTGGGAACCAAATATGCATTTTTTCATTACTAGTACGCACGAGTTTATAGTTAGGCACGAAGCGTCATGCCTTGGTATTAAACTCTTGTGGGGCGCACATCGGACACGGCTGCTTAAAAACTTCTAGGTCCTTTGGGTATTTAAGGGGCATAAATGTGAGTTCCCATCTAGGTAGCAGCGCAAGGGCTTCATGTACACTTCAGCTATCCTTACACTATCGCCACGAAATCTCATGCAAAAATTAGTCGCAATGTATGAAGACAAGAGCCTTGGGAAGGGAAAAAGCAGAGTGTTTTCTTCACGGAGTCCATAAGTGAGATCCCATCAGGCGTGTGCGATACTATTGAAACATCGCTACATCATCTCTATACCATAGATACGTCAACTTGAGTCTGGTAATATAACATTGCGGAGACAATCGTGACACACAAAATGCAACATTCCGTATTTGAGTGTCCGGGGCCTAATAAGGTGTGGAGGGACATAAAGAAGCAAGATGTAAAAATATACCCATACACTCCAGCGATACATCGTCGTGAAATCCCCGTGACACCAGGAAGTAGTCATGATCCAACAATTTCGTAGATATTGCTGCGAAACACACGCCGTGCTTGCCCGTTAAGTGCAATTCGGACGTTTCAGGTTAGTGAATAGAAAGCAGGATCTTGCACACGCGCCCAACACCCCTTGATCCAAAGTCTCTTGGTTGCAAATGTCCACGAGATTAGCTCTTGTAAGACTAGGGAACCTGATATCACAACGGGCTTAGGCATAGGGGGTTACCGTGACCGCCTTTTGGTAAAACTATGAAAGCAGAGAATCCAGCCAAGACCCCCCCGAAGATCAAAGTTGGGGAGGACGCAAATGAAACCAGAAGCAATGTTTTTGAGAGTATCATTGGTGATGGCCAGAAGTAGAGGATGGAGTGGTTTTCGTTTAATTAGGACACCAAGTGAGCGATCCATCTCGGAGCATTATACTTTCACACACATCGTGCGCTCGGAGCCTGAACAAAAAGACACCTCTTGTGAGTATAAGATGTAATGCACATTGTCAGAGGAACAAGCGAGGAAGCGAAGTGCCTGAACGCGATTTTAATTAATGAGTATTGTATATTTGATTTTGTTCATTTAAGTCTCCCTCTTTATATTCCTCATCCGCTTTCTACCTTGGCAAAGGAATACAATGGCGAACCATTTGCGCATTTTATTGCTTCTTCTCTTGCATACCACTCTTGTTTTGAGTATCAGATGAGACATGTAAGAGGTTACATAGAGCATTCCCCCCTTCCGCTTCCTCACACGCCCCTCTACCCGCCCTTCCGTCCCTCCCTCAACCACCTCAAATACCCAACGAGTTCCGATCTGAAAGCAAGAGCTTCTTTATCGTCTCCACAACTGCCCGCGCCTTAAGTTTGCGCTTTTGCTCCATCGCCTGAACAGGGTCCGAGAACTTCTCCAGCAATAACTCATTGAGTTCGTGCCGTATATATTTGACCAACACAGCACTTGACTCTGTCATGCGGAAAGATAGCCACTTATCCATCGTTACAGCAATTGAGCGATCCCCTTCCAACGACCCATGCTCCCATTGAATCTTGATCTCCCCACCAAACAACAAAATGGTAAATGGCGAGACGAATGTCGAATCATAGGTATAGATCTTAGTAGATTGCACCTTCTTGTGATACAGCAAAAACGCGTCCTTCCCCGTAGGCGACAAGTTCATTAACCGCGTAAAATTTATGGAACCCGGATGTACAGCCACCTTGGTCTTATCTTTCAACTCAAACGTCGCCCCATCACTCGGCTTCTGCGGTCGGACAAGCTTGCCTACTTGAGGATACAATGCTGCAAGCAAGCAACAGCGAATCAGGTTCACGTCCACCACAGGCCTTCCCTCCTGATCCAACTCTCCTCCATTTTCATCAAACGTCGTCACATCACTCCACCCATTCTCCCCCCTGCCTTCGCCTCTCTCCATCGGCACGTCCTGATAATACTCGTCTTCATCATCATACACGACCCGTCTACCCCTCCCTCCATTCCCTCCCCCCGGTCCTCCTCCAAACCGCCCACCCCTCCCTCCTCCTCCTGAACCGCCACCATACACCCTTCGTGGCCCTCGCGCTGCAAATCCAATGTCCTCCAACTGTCTTCTCAGCTCCTTCCGTAACATCTCAATCTGCTCCAATGCGGCGATCGACAAAAAATTCTCGCTGCAATACTCTTTTCGCACGCGATAAGGCTGATCCCTTAATTCCGCCCATCCATTATAAGCTTCTAACGCCGCAATATGGTCAGACATCGCCGATCCATATTTAGCATGGGCCCGATCTGCCTCTTGCTGCATCCCAAATGGATTCGCAAACGGACTCTTGTAACTCAAACACGCAGCAATCGTCAAAATCGGTTCCAGACACCCCAAAATGGACCCAATAATCAACATCTTCCCGATCCGGGCATCACAAGGCAAATTCGCCAAATGAAACCCTAACGGCGTCAGATGAAATGACACCTCTTTAGTATCTACATCTTTGTGCTTCCGCAATGCATCAATCTCTCTCAAATTTCGCACCGCCGTCGTTATCGCCTCTGGAGGGGGGGGCTCGATGGCCCTTGCCAAAAACTCCGCAGGGCTGCCTAATTCTAATGCCAAGATAGACAACGATAATTCCTCCAAGGGCGTGCGTAGCATTTCCGGCAATGTATAGGTTGGCATCTGCTCTTCCATAAAGCTCTTATTATACAATCGGAAACAAGTTCCTTCTCGCACGCGGCCAGCGCGGCCGGCACGTTGGGAAGCGGCAGCTTGCGATGTCCACACGCTGACAAGGGAAGTCATGTGTGTCTCTGCATCGTAACGCATTTCTTTGACGCGGCCACTGTCAATCACGCTGGAGATATCGTCGATGGTAATGGACGTCTCGGCGATGTTGGTGGCGACGACGATCTAGAGGGAGAAAGAAGGGAGGGATGGGACGAAATGAACGAGTTAATTCTTCTCATACTGCGCTTGCTACTCGTGTTGACAGTCAGTAACATAATAAGCGACGAAGTGTACTCAAATTTAAATCAGATAACGTACTCAGTATGCAAGAAGAAGAAACACGCAATAATAAACATACCTTGGTGACGCCCTTCGGCATCCGTCGGAAGACCGCCCGCTGGGCATCAGACGGAAGGGAGGAGTGCAAAGGAAATGCCTGGACCCGATTGGAGTTGCTGAGGACGGGATGCGTGCTAATCATCTTGCAGAGCTCATTGATCTCCTGGAAACCCGAAAAGAAGACGAGGACCGCACCGCCAACCTCGCTGTCGTCCGCCTCGCGCATGGCCACGAGCAACGTGAGCAAGTTCAGGATCAAAACGTAATCAATTGGATCATCAGCTTTCGGGGATATAATAGGAGGACCAATAGATCCACTACTATGGCCTTTCCCATTCCTATTCAAACTACCATTGCTGCCTCTCCTTTGATCCCTCCCACCAAAGCCTCCTCGCCCTCCTTCCATTTTCCCTCTCCCCCCACTCCCTCCATCTCGACCACCACCCCGTCCTCCTCCACCTCCTCCTCCACTTCCTCCCCCACCAGCACAATACCCCATGCCAGGAATGGACTTTACTGTAGCGAGCTTCGACTCGATGTCTTCTAGAAAAATGTGCCGCACGGGAAAGGTGCGGCCTTGGACGTGAATGGCTGGACAGTTCCCGAAATATTTTTGGAAAAGATCAGCTTGTAGCGTAGCGCTCATAAGGATGAGCTTCAGGTCATTGCGACGGTCCAACAGCTCTCGCATGATGATGAGGAGGAAGTCAGAGTGGATGTCGCGCTGTTGGGGGCAAGGGAGGGTGGAGAAAGGGGAGTGCGTTGGTACGCACACAATCATATGCAGGCACACGAAAGAACAGCTACAAACACACATGATACATGATACATATTGCGGAAAACATCATTTACGTCTCTCCCCAAAGATAAGCTATGAAAGTTAAACAAATGTCAATTTACCACAATCCATGCCATTCTCTCCTATGCCAACCCTCTCCCCCCTTCCCTTCCTCCCTCCCTACCTCGTGCACTTCGTCAATCACTACATGTGACACCCCCTGCAACTCCGGATCTTCTTGCAGCCTCCTCAATAGCAAGCCCGTAGTCACAAATGTTAATGCCGTAGCCCCCGAAATCCTGTTCTCGAGTCGAATGGAATATCCGACCGTCTGCCCCACCTCCTCACACCTCTCCGTCGCTACCCGTTCACACAACGAGATGGCACTGATCCGCCGGGGTTGCGTCACCAGGATATTTACTTCGCTCCCTCTATTGCCCTCTATGTAATAATCGAGCAAAAATTGGGGGACCTGAGTGGATTTCCCGCTACCCGTCGCCCCACTCAAGACCACCACAGAATTCTCATCTACCAACCGCACGATTGCTTCTCGCTTCGCCCATATGGGTAAAGATCCCCTCGTTCGCAACATATCACTGTATGCCTCCGTACCCTTAACCCTCTCCAACCTCTGCTTCAACATCCGAGACAGTGCCTGGATATCGGCGGCACTCCTCTCCTGCCTCTTCTTCCCTGCTAATGCCCTTTTACTCGCCCTTACCCTGTACACCTCCTTGATCTCCTCTAGCTTCCGCTGTTCCGCCTCCACCATCGCCGCCTTGGTCAATTCAGCCTTCTCTTTCTTAACCAATTTTTCCGCTGCCGTCAAGGGAACGACCACTGCTCCTCCTCCTCCTGGGATTGGCACCCCGGAGACCTCAGGCATCTTGGTGGTGACACATATGACGGTACCCTCCTCCACGGCCATGGTGTCGGAAATGTAAAACCCCGTCTCGAGATTAAAAGCAGCTTTGGGGCGTTTGATGAGGAGCGTTTCGCGAGCAGCATTGAAAAGGGTGGTGAGATTGGGGACACGGCCGAGGACGACGCGTTTTCGGGTTGTTTCCGGGTGATGCCAGGCGCAGATAATGACTTGCACCTTGGAAGGGCGTCCGCGGGAGGCCCGTTGTTGCTGCTCCCGTTGGCGTTCGACCACCGTCTTTTTCTTGACGGCATTCAAGATGTTTTCCTCAAGGAAAACGCGTTTTTCTTCCTTGACGAGCAGGCTTAAGAGCTCGGGACCCCCAATGCCGTCCTCTCCGTCCTCGTCGGTCAAATGCAGCTTCTCGAGCAATTCGAGCATCAATCGCTGGTTCTCCGCACCAATCATCACGTTGCTTTTCGTGATCGCCGACCCGTTCCCTCCCCCTCCCCCTTCTACCCCCCGGCCACCATGTCCAGTGTCAAAGCCCCCCCGGCTGCTTCCCCCGTCCCCCCGCCCTCCCCCTTTCCCTCCTCCTCCTCCTCCTCCTAATCCTCCTCCTGTCCCTCTGCCGCCACGGCTACCACCACCACGGCTGCTACCTCTTCGGCTACCGTCCCGCCCACCCCGTGCTCCGCCAGGCGCTACGAACTCACGCCTTCCACGCCCGCCTCCCGCATTGGGCCCCCGACCCATCGCTTCCTGCAACTCGACTCCCTTTCTTTCTGTGTTTATGGTTTTTATGTTCAAATTTATGTTGTTATTTCTTTCGATTTGTGTACTTGTATCTACATTTTCGCACACGTTGGGCTTTTGCCTCTCCTTCCTTTCTGAACTGCAGCTGAAGAGGCTCCATTCTAGCTGTATATTCAAAAGTAGCAAAGCACCAAAAAACTGTTGCGTCCATCCGCATCTCTTGTCATCTACACTGTGAAAACCAAAACTCCGGCTTTAGAACCAATCGTCGTCATTCTTGCTCTTAGGCGGCTTCTCAAATTTGACGCCTGTGCGCTTGGCAATAGTTTTAAGCGTCTGTGTGTTGCGCTTGGCCACTAATACCTGCCCTGCAACTGCGCCCAAGACAAAGACGGCAATGAATATGTTGCGGGTTGTGGCCAAACTCTCGGGCTCCACGGGTTTATCCGGGGTCGTGGTAGATGGCGCTGGTGGAGAAGGTGGGGAGGCCATGGCTGCTGGCTCTCTTGCTCACTCGGGTGATTTAGGAGGTTGTGTGTGGTAATGATCGTCCCCTGCTTGAAGCTGCTTGTCGCGTCGAGTGGCTGCCGGCCAGTCGCTGCTGGTATTGTCGAGGTCAAGGTGTGAGGTTGGGATGTCGGTGCTTTGATGCGTGGGGTGGAGCTGGGGACGACGAAGCAAAACCTCCTCTCTGCTCTATCTGCCTTGCCTGAGCGTTGTGTGGACGATTTCTGGGCCGGCGTGGTCCTGGCTTAAGGCCACGTGTGATACCTGTCCATGCGCATGCAGAGATTGTGTGTAAATGCATAAGTCGTCTGTCTGAGATGCCTAAGGACAGCCGCTTGCTTCGATTCGCTGACGACGAAGCCTCGCCGCTTTCTTTCTGAAAAGCAGCTACAATTCAGCACTCTGACCTCAAGTCCGCACACTTTCCTGTACAGCACAACCAGGCAGCACCATGGCGACGTCTCAAAGCACGCGGACCCGGCTTTTGTGCGTACCCGAGGCAGTGGTGGCGTCCAAATTCATTTCCACGGCCCTTGCGTCGTCGTCTTCTATGCACTTGGGTCAGGTCCTAGCCTTGGCACACCCACGCGGAGGCAGCCCAACGCAATACTTGCTGACTCCGTCGGGCCACTTCTGCGAGCTTCAGTCGTTTCGACCCTCGGGGAGCAAATATGGGAGCTGGTTCATTGAGCAAAAAGTGGTCTCAGACGGCCTCCTATACGTGGCTTCCCCTATGGACCCCAAATTCCTCTTGCTGCCCGTCCTGGAAAAGCACGGGGCCGCCCACTTCTCGCCCTTAGAGCAGATTTTGGCCGCGGAGGCGGACGGGCTTTACATGCCTTTGCGGACATGCCAACGCTTGGAGTTGCATAGAATGTGCGATGTGAATGACCAATTAGGCGACGACATGATTCTCTACCGCCTGAATCCTGAGAAGGTCTTGACATGGCTTGTCAGCAAGGTGGAACGGACAAAGCGCGCGCTGGTGATGCTTGAATCTGCAAGAGAAGGGCAGAATAATGGGATTGGCATGGGGTTTGCTGCGGGTTTTACCATCCAGACGATGGATAACAGCAGTACGAGTGTGGGGGGCACGGAGGACAATGGGGAGAAAACAAGAGCAGCTGCTACAGCACGAGGTACGTCATTTGCGCTGACGTTCGAGAAAAAGCCTGAAGGTGCAAATAAATAGACCTTGCGCTCCAAAATATCTCTCATCTCCAATGCCCATACTTAGCCCCCGTGTCTGTCGTGCTGAATCGAGAAGAGACGCAATTCAAAAATCTAGAAGTGACCACAAACCACTTACACCTTCCCCTCTCTTTATCTGTATAGAGGCTACACGAGAAGAAATGCGCACCGCTCTCGAGCTTGTCTGCGACTATTTGACAGACGCTTGGGCAACCAAACTCCAAACCCACTGCGGATTCAGCGAGGAGGAAATGAAACACGCAGCCGGCAGCCTAAAACGTTCTGTCTGGGAAGGTGAAGCCGACGCAGAGCAAGACACGGCCATGGAATTGACGCAGGGAAAGAGGTTGAAGGCTGTAGAAGGGGTAGGGGGAGGAGCGGTTGCACGTGGTGGTGGTGGTGGAGGAGGAGGGGGAGGGAGGTGCCAAAAAATGGCTGCGATGGGCCCGAGCATTGCACAAAAGAAGCTGGCCAAGACGAATTTAAAGGGTGTCAAGTCAATATCCTCCTTCTTTGATAAGAGGTCGTGATGTAGGTAGAGAGCAGGAGGAGGCGAGAAGCATCGGGAGAGGGGAAAAAGAAAGGGGAGAGGACGAATGACTGTTGAGAATACAGTAACGGGGTGATTTTGGCCCGCATACTATACGAGAAGGTGCGCGATAGAAGCGAGAAAAAGGAACAAATAAATACATATACAATGCTAGTGCAGATGATCACAGGTCGCTGGAGCCAGTCCAGATGCTTCCGCTTTCCTTTTCCTCTGTTTTACTTTGTTGAATCATGCTTGTCATAGTAGCGTGGCAGAGCTCCCACCCTCAGCCCCACCACCATTCCCTCCAGTTCCCTCCACAATCGTCCACTGTTTCTTCAAGGGCCCGCGAATCTTCTGCTCTCCGCCTTTCGGTACACCTTTCCAATGAAAGACACCCCATGCCTTGCCGTGGTTTGGGTCCCCCTCCTTCAAGGCGACTCGCTTGACATCCCAATACGTCCCCGGCTCGCCGTGCCATATCGAGCGGGTTAATCGGGCCCCGACACCATAATGCCGCAGGCCGTTGACGACTTGGAAGAGGCTCTGGCCGGGGGGCGGCGGCATGGCTGTGTACGAAGAGGGCGTGATTTGGGGAATGGGGAGGGAGGGGTGACGATGAGAAGTAGATGGCTAGAGAGGGACACAGCCACCAGACAAGCCGAGTCGGTTTGAGCTGTGAGTTCTAACCATTTGCGGTTATGATTATTTTTTGTGCCGATCGTGCGATAGTAGATGTGGTAGACGTAGAGGAGTGCCTGTGACAAATACGATGCCTGCTGGGCGAGACTGGGGAGGCTGGGTCTCGAGCACAAATTGTCGAGGCAAAAGGCCCACTGGGCAGGTCAGCCACAGTTGCACACATTAAATATGCCTGTGCTTATACTGTGAAGGTATCGTGGGGTCTTCGCATGGTTGTGTCCTCTGGCGAGGAGCACATACATGTCAGAACGTCACCGGCCTCAGACAGTCTCCTTGCGGCGCTTTCGCTTCTTCATCGAGGCAATGTTACGTGCTCACTCAACACATACATCACGTATCACGACCGCACGACTGGTATCTCATTCGTCATTGCGTCCTTACTCCCAAGCAGACATCACTCCAACTAAGCGAGGCTGGCTAAAGTTAAGCTGTCCCGCCTCCCCTAGCTGCGGTCATGCTTGGAAGAACATCTGCAGCGGCTAGCATTCTCTTTGCCTTGGTCAACCCCTTTCTGAACCACGCGCAGCAAGCCTGCAACACGACCCTTCTACTGGATGAGGCCCAGGCGCTGCTACGAGCGAACGTCGATCCCACGCAAGGATGGACGGTGCCTTCCAAAGCCACGGCTCCCTTTCTCGACTCGACCTCCTCCCTCTTTACTGCCTATGCCTATGCCAAGTTTGACCCGGACGCCGGCATGAAAGAACTGCTGGCGAGGTACGCTTTATCTACTACTATGTGTGTGGCTGTATGGCTATAGAGGGTCTGTCGCTTGCGGGCGCTGGAAACGAGGGAGTGAGGGAGGGAGGGAGGCAGCAGAGGCGGAGCTCGGTACGGAGCTGGAGGGTCATTTCTAGTCGGTCCGAATCGCAATTTTTGAGCCCCGTGCACGTCTTAGAAATTATTCAATACTACTCACCTTATTTTTTGGTCTCTGTACAATTCCTTTTTCATCCTTCCCTCCCAACTCTCCCCTGTCTCTCCTACCCCAAAACACAGCCTAGCAGGCCAGTGGCCCATCAATGGCCTCGTCCCCCGTATACGTTTTCCCGCCGCCAGCGACGGCGACGCTTGGCTTCAAGGAACTTTCTTCCCCGGTCCTAGTCAATGGCAAGCCCCTCAAGGCGAGTCCAATCTAACCAGCGCAGGACTTGCTGCCCCTCCCTATCATGCTATCATCGCAATGCAACTCTTTAATGCCCGTCGGGACGATGCAGGCCTGGCTTTCCTCGCTGAAGTCTTTCCTGCCATTTATAAGTATCATGGCTATCTACATTTATCTCGAGATGCACACAATCACTTGGTTTATTCCTATCATCCGTGGGAAAGCGAGCTCCCAGCCGACTCACCCATATGGGCCGAGGTGCTCAACGCTACCCAAGCACGACTGACTGCCGAGGAGTGGGTGCCACGCGTACCCCTGGAGGAGCCAGCAAGCATCGCTGGATATCCTGGAGAAGAAATATTTACGGCAGAAATGTATTTGGTTGATTTGATGGGGAGGGGAAGTGGGTATGATGACACGAGGATTCAACAGGAGACGCCTTTCTTGGTGATTGACGTGGAATTTAATTCGGTGTTAGCGGCGGCGGATGTGAGTCTGGCGGCAATGGCGAAGATATTGCAGCTGCACAGTTCGGACGTGGTGGATGATGGGATGCGGAATGCGGTGACGGGGTGGGCGGGCACAGCAAGCACACGGTTAGAGTACCTGTGGGCGGGTGATCGGTATAGTAGTTATTTGCTTGAAGCGAACGCAGCACCCAAAATGGCCTCAACGAAAATCGAGGCAGCAACAGCATCAAGGGTATCTTTTGTGGCGGCATCGACGGCCTCAACGGCGGTGTCGCAGAAGGGCGTGGTAGCTGGGTTAGGAGTGGGGGGTTTGACGGCGCAGGCGAAGGGAGCCGGTAGTAGTGGTAGGGCTGCTGGTACTGCTGCTACTGCTACTACTACTGGTAGTGGCAGTAAACGACCGAAGGTGACAACACCGGTGCATCATCATCAGGGAGGAACATTGCGCAGCTTGGCCATGCCCAAGAAACCCCCCGCAGTGTCCGCCCCTCCTCCCTCCCCTCCCTCCGTCCCTTTGCCCCCCGGAAGCTTCTATCCTTTCAGCGTCGTAAGTAATTTTTGGCCTTTGTATGTGGGAGGAAGTGGTCTGCCTCCTTCTCGAGTGGAAGGCCTCTTCTTTCAAATCATTACGCCGGGCTTAAACTCATCTTTTGATTGTCAAGGGGATGTGTATAGACTACCCACCAGTGCCTGTGCCGTAAACGACCCCAAACCCAAGGTATCTCTTCTGCACAATCTAATTGTCCAAAGAGGCCTGGCCATGAATGGGGACTTCGGTTTGAATCAGTGGCTACTGAACGAGACGGTTTCGTTGGTCTGTGCCGCGAGCATGGACCCATTTGCGAAGCCTCCGGCGACGTCCCCGACGTTTCGGTTTTGTCGGTATTTTGATCCTGTCTCTGGTTTGCCCCAGGGGAAAAAGGAGGACATGTATGGAGAGGAGAGCACGTTGGCTGCGGCGTTGGTTTGGACGTTGTTGCATGCTGATGCTCCGGGAGGGGCAGAGACTCCGCCTATAAGTCATGATCTCACGTTTGCTTTGGTGGTAGTGGAGTTGGTTATTGCGTTTGCAACGGGGATGGGGTGTTTCGTATTGTCGTTGAGTTTGTTCAGGAAGTTGTCGAGGGCGGATGTGGAAAATGTGGGGCCGGTATCGTCCATGTTGCTTGTGCGGGAGGAGGAAGAGGAGGGACACTATGAAGGGGAAGAGGGGGATGATGATGGGGAAAGGAGTTACCAAGGAGGGGAGACGGAGGAGGAAGAGAAGAGGAGTTCCAAAGCTCTCAGGCTTGGCGCTGGTTCGGCTGATGGTAAGACGGCGTTGACGACCAAACAGAGAAAAAAGAGTGGCCACCCGGTGGGCCGGCCCCGCGGGCTCTATGAATCATTCCGACATGGCCATGGGTATGGTGGTACGAGCAGTGGAACTGAATTGCGACGTGTTGAAAGCGAGATGGGAAGCTTGAATGAAAGAGGGGAAGGCGGTGAGAGTGGGGGGGGTATGATGTCAAGCGTGGGCAGGGTGGTGGGTGCTGGCTTGTCGTTCTTGAAATTTTGGTAGCAGGACGATTATTCATACTGGAGAAAAGTAAAAAGAAAGCATCCATGACATAAGATAATGAACAAAAGAAGTAAGAAAATAATGCGTTGTACTACATGTAGTAAATGCGAAAAACAATGGGAGGGTGTTTGGGGAGGTTGCCGCACACTGAAATAGCCTTTTTTGCGCTCTTTAACTGCACGACCACAGGCAGGACATGCGGTCCTGTTGATGGTGACAACAAACGCTCGGAACTGTTAAGTCAAGGCGACTGGATTACCTTCCGAACGCCAAAGTCCGATCTCCTTATTCCCACGACTTCGAGACCACTATTCCCTCAAGCATCCGAACGAAACCCTACAACCCACACACAACACAGAATGGTGCAGCCACCAATGCTGTCCCTTCTGTTGTTCCTGCTGCTTGCCATCGTCACCATCCCAATCAGTAGTCATGCCTTTTTCAGTCACGCCCTTAAAGCTGCCAAGACGCGTCTTCGATCCAGAGGCCTCGTCTTGTCCGGGGGACAGCCTTTCAAAGCTGAGGAAGGCTTGGTGCCCGACTTTTGCCTTGCTATACTCGGCGACCTTCATCTGGATCGTTACGATATGGCGCTTCACAATGAGGGTCGGCAGCACATCATCGACAACATGGCCGTGCTCAAAAACAAGCTCTCCTCGCCCAAGTCCCAAGCCCGTCTCGTAAGCTTAGGCGACCTTGGGGCGTACGGCGATGCCGGTACGACGACTTGCTTTGAGCATGCCAAGGCATACCTTGAAGGATACCACCTGCCCTACAACTTGGTAACTGGGTATGTCACCCGCGCCGCCCTTTTTTTTTCTTCCCTCTCCCTTACTGACCTCCATCTCACTCCACTTCACCCGTTCAGGAACCACGACCTGGAGGGCATGGACGAATTCTCGACAGACGTGGAAAATTTACAAGCTTGGCAAGACGCATTCGGACTAAAATTTCCTACATTTTGCCATCAAATCGGCGAAAAGACCCTCTGCATCGGCCTGAGCACGACGCGTTTCAGGTCCTCGCCCTTCTCCTCTCACGAAGTCTACATTCCAAAGGCCCAAACCATTTGGCTCGAGAACCTGCTGAAGCATCATCCAGAGGAGGAGGGTTGGCGCGTTCTCGTATTCAGCCATGCCCCTCCCATGGGCGCAGGGATAAGGGTGGTCCAAAACGTTCATATTAAGAATGGCTGTGCCTTCCTCAATCACTCGAGCGGCGACGAGGAACGACGGGTGTTCATTCGCTTGTGCAAGGAAAACCATTGCATCAAGGCGTGGTTCTCGGGTCATTTCCACCTCTCAGCAGACTATGAGGACTCGATCACGTCTAGGGAAGGAACGGTTTTTGTCCAAACGGGCGTGATGGGTGAGAAGTCCTCGAGGGACGGAAGGAGGCAAAGTCGGATGGTCCAGGGGGATGGGGAGGGCTTGCAAGTCTACACGGTCAACCATCATAAGGGCGGAGAGTTGCGATTGGATGTCACAATCAAATATAAACCAGGGGGGGAAGATATAGTCGAAGCGCATGGGCATGAGGATTATGCACATGATAAGTGGTTTAGGGCCTACTCCCCCGCGGAAGAAGATGGGTGTTATCTGCAGAGTCCGGAAGGAGTGATTCTGGATGCAATGGACGAAGAGGGGGAGGGAAGGGAGAAGGTTTGTTGGTGGCATATGGCAGATGGGCGGGTGCTGGGCGTGCACGAAGGGCAGGTGATAGAGTACGATGCTGAGACGTTGTCACCTTTGGGGATCGTGGTGGACAAAGAGCAATTGAGGGGGAGGGAGATGGTGGTGGTGGGGGAGGGGCAGGCATTGATTTTGGTGTCGTCGTTGGAGGCCTTGAGTAAGGAAACGACGGAGGGAGATTATGAGATTATCCATCCGAATGAGGATGGGAGCTATTGGCGTCGAAGGCAAAGGAATAAGCTGGTGCGGCAGCGGGAGAAGGAACGGGAAAAGATTGCCGCGGACTGGCTGAAGCAGAATTTTAAATAGAGTAGGAAAGGAGGGAGGGAAGAAATGGAGAGTCATGATAAGATTTGTATCAGTTTATGTCTGTGAGTGCCTTGAGTGTGAACAAGTTGTGTACTTAAGTGTGCGGTGTTCTTGTGTCTGTGTTGAAGGAGTACCGAGAATATGGCGCAGGAAAGAATCCTTGAAATTTATACCGCGGTCAACTGAAATGCTTGCTGTGAATCTTTCTCTTCTTCTCTTCCTGTTGTATCTGTCGTCCTCCCATCTACATGGACCCTATGAAACTCGCCCGGTCCGATGCATGCTGCTGCTGCTGCTGCTGCTGCTGTCCCTGAAATGCGCCCCCTCCATTCCCATTTACGTCCCCATCAGCAGCACTCCCCCCCACCCCATAGGGAAACGCCCACTTGGTTGTTATTTTCCTTTTATTGGTCACGAACTCCAAACAACCCTCGCCCGTAATATCTACCATGCACCCATATTTGCTTTGCGTGCCAAACAGCCCTCCAAACGAGAACGGCTCCCTCGGGACAGGCACGCCCACATTAACCCCTATCATGCCCGCGCGGAATCTTGTCTCAAAATACGCAGCGTGAGCCCCAACCGTGGTATAAATACAAGCAGCATTCCCATGCGGATTGGCATTTTCAAAGGCAATCGCTTCATCCCAGGTCTGCATTTCAATCACCGACAAGACTGGCCCGAATATTTCGTCTTTCAGCGCCTTGTCCTCCTTATTCGAATGCAGTAACACCGTCGGCCCCACCCAAGTACCCGCTTTTTGGCTCGTTGCCCACCCTCGACCGTCCACCAACAGCTTCACACCCTCCTTCTCCGCCACGCTTATATACCCCAAAATTCGCTGTTGCGACGCGGCGTCAATGATAGCACCCACCTGTCCAGGTGTAACCCCAGGAGCGAGGCCTTTGGCTTTGCTAACTATGGCGTCAAGTAGTGCAGGCTGCTTTCCGACGAGGATGAGGACGGTGGCCGCCTGTGCAGAGGAAGGGGAGGAGCGGGGTAAAATTGCGTGTGTATGAGAAGATTTAAGACGACATATTAACAAACAATTACGACTAAATGAATGAAAAAGATTGAAAGTAGACGAAAGAACCATCACGAAATGGTGATGGCAAAGAGTGCACGACCGGAGGAGGAGAGACATAGAAATGTCACCCATCAAAACATTTACACGCGGCAACGTACCATGCACCGTTGCCCGGCACATCCCGCGAAGCTCGCCACAATATCACTCGCCGCACTCTCCACCTCACAATCCGGTAGCGCCACCAAATGGTTCTTCGCGCCTCCCATAGCCAGCACCCTTTTATTTAATTTGGTGGCCCGATTGGCGACCAACTCCGCCACCCTTGAGGATCCTACGAACGTCACTCCTGCAACGCCAGGATGGTCGATTAGAGCATTCACCGCCTCGGCTGTACCGTTGACGATCTGAAACACCCCTGGAGGCACACCTGCTTCGTGTAACAATGCCGCCACACGGTGCATTGTCAAAGGCACCTTTTCCGACGGCTTGAGAATCACGCAGTTCCCTGCAGTCAACGCGATCGGAATCGTCCACATGGGACACATTATCGGAAAATTAAGAGGAGACACAGAAGCAACCACCCCTATAGGCTCGCGCAAATCCGAGCATGTGACCCCACGAGAGACCTGCAAGATCTTCCCTTGCACCATTTGGGGCAGCCCACACGCCCATTCCACTGTCTCGTTTCCTTTAGCGACGGAAGCACGGGCCTCGGCGATGTTCTTCCCGTTCTCACGCACTACCAGCTGGGCCAACTCTTCCGCGTGAATTTCCATCAAATGCTGAAAGCGGAACATGATGCTAGCCCTTGCCTTCATGGTCAATCCGCTCCAGCCAGGAAAGGCTCCTTGGGCACAGGCCACTGCCATGTCAACATCGGCGGCATTCGAGATGCAGACCCTCCCGACCTGCGTATTGTCGACCGGCGAAACAACGGGGAGGTAATCATTGGAGGACGAGGAGGGCTGGTATTTCCCTTGGATGAAGTTGTCGCAGGTGATCAGGGCTTGCGTGCGCGAAGAGGGAGCGGATGAATTGGTGGTGGGGTGACTCATTTTCTTCCTGTAGCTCTTTTATCGTTGTGGAGGAGGTATGGGTGGGAAAAAAGTCACATTAAATATAATTTGATACAGCCTGTTTTACCCGGCTCAGACGGCGCGAAGTCAAATGGTACGTGCGGATGCATCAAATGTGCGTCCGCGTCCACGTGGGATGAGAAGGTAAATCTCGTCCTTTATGCGGCGGATGACGAATAAAAAGGTCTATGCAACCACAACGCAACAAAGCAAAAGCTGCACAAGGTGTACATAACAGTATCGGTGTCGTGAGGGGGGGCGCAGACATCTTGCCCCCCCCGCTTGGCTGCCTCTGCTGCTTTTGCTGCTACAGCTGCTTTTGCTGCTGCTGCTTTTGCTGCTGCTGCGGATGCTGCGGATGCTGCGGATGCTGCGGATGCTGCTACTGTTGTTGTGATATGAAACCTCGGCGACGCGTCGTAATGTATGATAAATGGAACAAACGAATCAAGTTCTCGATCCAATTCGATTTAGACAGGAGCGATTAGGTGGTGAAGCTAGTGGGGCTTCGACAAAGCCTCACGCATGGGAGGTAAGGGTGTGCTTAATTTGACTTTTGGTGCCATGAGGCTGCATATACCAAAACTATTTGTTGAATTTGGCGACCCGGACATGTGCTGGAGCCGAAATGCTGGGACAGCCGTAATCGAGGGCTTCCCTGGTTGAGCGAAAAACAGGGGTTGAGCTTCAATTGTGCTGCAGCAAGCTCAGAAGCTCGGATTTGATGAAAGAAGCATCCAAGCCTTCAATAACCACTACGGCTCTGAGTTTTCGGTTGCCTCTGTGACCCGAACACAACATCCCTCTCCAATCAGCAACGAGACAAAAGCGTAAGCCCTACCCAATTAACAAATTGGTCAACCCTCTTTCCCAATCTCTTGGGTTGTCTCTCGGCTGCTAAAGATCGAAAGCGCTGAATCAGAGGCATTTCATGGTCGGCAACCTTGGCATCCCTCTCCACATGACGCCATGCCCCCCTCCCTGGGTAGGCACAGTCCAAAACCTTGCTTAAGCACGCGCTTTCGAGCTCAAACAAAGGCTGTTGTGTGCGAGGGGAGAGGATATTTGGGGCTGCTGAAGGCCTTGCAGCTTTTGTGGCTGAGGCAACAAAAAGACCCAGTCAGATTGCTGCGCAAGATTTTTCGTCTCGCGATTCCATTGCGCACTCGTACTCAGTCCATCACCCTAACCCACCCACCCACACACCACCATAGGAGCCTTTCCACCCCTTTTGTTGCTGCAGCCTGCCTGCCGTGCGGTTGCCCTGGGACGAGTTGAGCTTGAGGACGGGAAGCAAGGCCCCGCCGTCATCTCCCGAGGTCGACCAATCACTCACCCCACATTACGACAACTATGTGCCCTCTCCGCATCTTCTTCGCCTTGTTGCAGCTCCACCTGCTCTTCATGCTAGGCATGAGTGGTAGCTCTGCGGCGTCCGCGAGCAGTGCCAAAGCTGGCGGCCGCAACTGCCCTTTCCGAGGCTGGGGTGGGAGCAAGGCCACGAACGCTGTGACGACCGCCGCCTTCTTGGCTCCGGCCACCCTTCCCCGCAACATCGCCGCCCCCCGTGCACCACCCAGCGGTGCCGGCACCGCCGTTTTGGATGAGGGCGGGTTCCGCACGTCTTCGGGGCTCTTTGTGGCGCCCTCAACGGGCAGCAACGTGGAATCCTCGATGCGCAAGCGTCGCGTGGGGGCTGCTCTGAAGCCGCTCTATGCGGCAACTGTTGCCCCTCCTATTTCGACTGGCGTGGTGGCCGCGGCAGCTGAAAAGGAGGAGAAAGCAGAAGGCAAGAAGAAGCGCAAGGCCACGAGCATGACGCCTTTGGAAGTGCATGTGATTGGCTTGTCGCACCACAACGCCGCGGTGGATGTACGTGAGAAGCTCTCCATTCCCGAAGCGCAATGGAACGACGCCGCCAACAAATTGTGTGAGAGCAATGTCATCGCTGAGGCCTGCACCCTGTCGACGTGCAATCGTTTCGAGATCTACTTTGCGGCTCATGATTCCTACGCTGCCTTTCACGAGGCGACAGCTTTCTTGGAGCGTCACTCGGGCCTGCCCCAGAAAGTTTTAAGAAAGAATTTGTTCCTCCTGTCGGGGGAGGATGCTATCTGGCACTTGATGCGGGTATCAGGTGGCTTGGACTCGCTGGTGGTAGGGGAGGGTCAGATTTTGAGTCAGGTGAAACAGTGCTATAACCACGGGATGGAGGAGGATGGGAAGGGCGGCAAAGTCGTGTCCCGGATGCTGAACTCGGCCGTGGCGGCCGGGAAACGTGTGCGCTCTGAAACGGGAATCAGCAAGGGTGCTGTCTCCATTTCGTCAGCTGCGGTAGAGTTTTCTCAATTGCGTTGCCCCCAGGACTTGGGAAAGACGTTTGAGGAAAGTAAGGTGGCCATTATTGGCGCGGGGAAAATGTCAAGGTTACTCATGATCCACATGGCGTCCCAAGGCATGAAGAGCGTGACGCTGATGAACCGAGGAAGGGAGAGGGCAGAGACCTTGGCTGCGGAATTTCCCGAGATGGAGGTGGACATCCGACTGATGGATGAGTTGTGGCCGGTCATGCACTCGCATGACGTGGTCTACACCTCGACCTCAGCGCAAGGGTGCTTGCTCACCAAGGACAACATCCAAGACGCTGGTTTGGCTCCCGGTAAAGTTATTGTCGACATATCTGTCCCCCGCAATGTGGAGACGGAGGTGGCTGACATAGAGGGCATGTATTCGTACAACGTGGATCATCTGAAAGAGGTGGTTGACCGCAACACAGCCACGCGCAAGAAGCAGATGCTCGAGGCGGAGGATTTGCTGGTGGAAGAGATGGAGAAATTTCGCTCGTGGCAGTTCTCTCTCGGCGCAGTCCCGGCGCTGATGAAGCTCCAGGAGAAAGCAGAGACGATGCGGATGGAGGAGTTGAAAAAGGCGTCGAAAAAACTCAATAATCTCTCGGACAAGGAACTCCAGACGGTTGAGAGGTTGACCAAGGGGATTGTGAACAAGCTGCTGCACGGACCTATGTCCCACTTAAGGGCAACGGAGGACTTGGAAAAGAACCTAGTGGCGCTGAAGACGTTGAAGGCCGTGTTTGAGCTCTAATATGAGAAATGAGGGGAACATGACTTGGTTTAGTTAATATTGAAATTAAAGCATTGTTTTCAGGCGCTTTTCGCGCGGGAGAAGAAATCATTAGTGAAGGCGAGTGTGTGAGGTGCCTCAGGGAAAGAGGACAGGAAGGGAAGTGAGTTCAACATCGTCATCATCAACTCGAGTGTACAATGTCATCGATAAATATTTCTTTAAGACTATATCAAGTGCCAGGCTACGATATCATGTCCATTTTGGTGATGAAGGATGGAGAGTCAGACTACGGCAGAGCAGGAAGGGGAGCGTAGGCTTTCTTGTGTCTATTGGATGGACGGGGGGGAAGAATGACAATTCAGAGTATGGAGTCACGAAGGAAAAAAATGGAACTAGAGCGAGATCGATGATAATCTTGTATTTGGTTGCCTTCGCGTTCTATATTAATTTTGTTTTCTGTTTTCGGAGCTCTACCCTGAGGGTGGGAGGTTGTCTCTGCTGCATTACTAAATTTTAGCGCATTTATGCCCTCCGCCTCCACCTACTCACAGAAACTATGGCCTCGTGGTCGTCCTCTTTTCCCATCGGCGCGGTTGTCCACGGCTTCTTGGACGGTACGGCAGAGGTAAGGCTTACGCTGCCCCACTACGATGAGGCAGCCTCCTCCCCTTCTTCTCTCCCCTAATTTCTCCCTCCGCACTCAACTCACCACCGTCACTATAGCCTTACCAATGGGGCATATTGGCAGGTTGCGTCGTGTACATTGCAACGGTCCTGGTGGTGCTGTGCTTATTGGTGGCCGGCGGCTCCTTCAAGCGGATGCGCGAGCAGGTGAGTTGCTTGTAAATATGCTATTGCGGGCGGAAGGATTAGGATGTGAAGTGTACCACGGCGGATATGTGCATAATTTCCTTACCTAGATGCACATTCATCGACGATATCTGCGCCACTCACAACTGTCAAAGCGCCTTGCATGTCCTAGCGCCACCATCTCCTCTCCCTACCACCTCCCCCTTCCTGATTGTTAACCTCCGCACTCACTCCCACGCCCGCCCGCTCTTCCCTTTCTCCCAATACATGGACAACCAGGCAGAAGCCTACCAACAACATGGCGCCAAGGCATTCCAAGTCCCTCTTACAGCCAAACCCCGCCTATACGACGCCCTCCTCGATTCGTCCCACACCCTTCCTCGTACCCCCTACATCAAAGGAGAACGTCTGCAGGGCCGAGGAATCGAGCTGGTGGTGCTTGGGGACAAGGAGGAGGCAATGAAAACATTATTTGAGATAAGTGATGGTTCTCCGCGGTATGGCCATGGGAGCTATGACCCCTTGGAGAAGATCTGGCGGTGGATGCCAGCAGAGATGGGGCCGCATGAGCAGGCCAAGGGGATGATAGAGGGGTTGAGGGAGCGGGTAAAAGAAGAGGGGGATATGGTTTTCTACGTGGTGAGTGAAAGAGTCGAAAGGATGGAGAAATGTATGGTCGAAAGGATGGGGGGGGGGGAATGTATGCCATGTTTGCCCTGTTCAAGGAGGAGGAGGGCAAAGCTCCCTCTATCAGACACTCCGTTGTATCCTCCACCACCACCACCACTTTGCCACTTAGACTACAAGAATGCTAAGCACAAGACCAAAAAAATTATTCCCATCCTTCACTCCAGCGTGACCAACCCTCCGGTTACATCATCGGCATGGCCTGCCTCCTCCACAACACTCCTTTGCACTTACGAGCCGAAATTGGGGACATATGGCTGACCCCTGCGTTTCGTGGCACTTACGCAGTTCTGGAGGTGGGCCAGTTGCTTCTCCGATATCTATTTGATAGGCTAGGGTGAGTAAAGTCAAAGGCAGGGGAAATAAGAGATGTAGGGAGGAAGGGGAAAAGGGGGAAGAAAGGAATCGATTATCTGTTGACTTCGAGAGGGATGGATCCATTTACCACGCATGCCGAATTAACTTTATTTTGACCTCTCATGCAGCTACCGCCGTGTGGAATGGCGTTGCGATACGGACAACTACGGGGCAAAAAAGACGGCAGAGCGCATGGGGTTTATGAATGAGGGCGTGCTGCGTAAGCACATGATCTGGAGGGACGCCAACAGAGACACAGCCGTGTATTCTTTGACCAATTCAGATTGGCGGGATGGTGCCGCGGACCACTTGGAGGCTTTGGTAAAGCAAAGGTTGGAGGGAGTGAAGGGGCTAAGGAGTTTGAGGGCAGAGGAAGAGGAGGGAGAGGAGTTGGCAGGCGGTCTTGAGGCGGAGGTGAGCGCAGCAGCAGTCAAAAAACAGAATATGGCGGCGGAGTTGGACAAGGAGGAATGTGCAAAGAAATTCAGGTAAAGATAACTTACACTCTAATATTTAAAATAAAGATGACTGAAAGAAGAAAAAACTTACAATAGCAGAAATGAATGAAAGGAACTCAAGGTTGCCCCCCCGGAGATGGGTGCATGTAAAAATAATCAATCGCTAACTTAGTAATTTTTCCGGTTTGGCGAACGCAACGCGCCCTCTTTCGTCTTGCACGATGAGTGCACGATGATAGTCGCAGCACAAGACTCAAAACACACAGCACACTTTATCACGCATCCACAGCCACATCCTCTCAAACCTGACAACTCTACGTGCGGGCTTGATTTCCGCGCATTGGTTTAGACCGTTACGTCACCCCCCTCGCGTATCGTTTGTGCGCATCGGTATACCCAGCATTTGCCTCCACACCTTGCCGTCAAAAATTCACCGTACCCGCGCATTCCTCAGATTGCTACCAATGTGGCAACGGCGACCGTCCGTCTCGGGCAAATATGCGGAGGAGGCGGGCCACTCTTCTTTTCCCCCACCCATTGACCATGCTCCAGTCGTCACGGTCGTTGATACCACCACGAGCAGCACGAACCGCCGAATCATGCCTAGATCTCCAGATCGTTCCGTGTCGGTAGTGGGCATCCTGCTTGCCTTCCCGTGCCTTGTATTCGCCGCTGTCTTTTACAGTCATTACAAAAATACCAGCAACAGCAATAGCATCCAGCCGCAACGTGCCCTCGACACGCTGATAGCTTTTCCCAATCTCTTCTTTTGGAATTTAAAGGGCACCATCAAAGTCGGGGTTGAGGAGGAAGCGGCCGTAGTGGGCATTTCTCCTGGACGGGTGGGCGAGTGGTTTGATGCCTTGAACCCACTGACGGATGCCTTGGACATGACGGCAGATGTGGAAGGATTCAATGCCGCGTGGGAAGGCTTTTGGCTCCGAAATGGGCGGACGTGCCTGGCAGACAGCACCAAACGGCTTAAGGAAGCTGTCGAGTCTTCAGCCTGCGACGTTGTGTTGCTCTTACCGGGACATATCTATCATTTAAAAAAGATGATAAACGTGTGGAGACCAATCACGCTGATAGGCAATCCGGCGGAGAGGCCGATTATCAACGCCGCAAAAGCCGAGCGGGCATTTTGGGTGCATTCGAAGGCGAGCATGGACATACGACACATAATGTTTTATGAAGGCGAAGGGGACGTGATTCGAAACGAGATCCGAACTCGGTTTGGTGGGGTTGTGTATTTGTCAAGTGGTGCGAACCTTTTCGCCTTTGATTGTTTATTTACGATCCAGCCAACGCGTGAGGCGATCTTCAACGACAGACCAGAGTTTATTTTTGGTGGGGACCTCCTTATGGTAGGCGGCGTCATGAACATCCTTGCGTGCTCATTTTTTGCGATCGTGCCCGGTTTTGTTAACTCCATCTCGACGGAGATAGGCGGCTCGGTCTTGATCCTGGGGGGGAAGGCGACATTTACTTTGGTAAGGAGAGAGAGAAGAGGAATGGAAAAAAAGGAAGGAGAAGAAATAGAAGAAGCACTAGTTACTGACCCACCCCCTTACCGCTAAACTCTCTCCCTTTTACTTCCCAGGTAAACTTCATGACAACGCAAATCTTTGCTTTCAATGCAGGAAGTGGGATGCACCTCGCCCTCTTAGGTGGGGCGATGTCGATGCAAGCCTGCACGCATACGGCCAACTTGGTCTTTGCTGTACAAGGGATTGTAGGGCGTAATATTTTTGTAGGGGGTGGAATCGGCGTGTTTACGGGGTGTGTCATTACAGATTCAATTTGTTTTTTGGCATTCTACGGCGCAGGTTTTAGCATTTTCATTGGAGCAGGAGGTGGGATTTTTGCTGGCTGCGAGATCATGTTAAACAGTGCCATTGGCCATAAGGCCGGTGTTGGGATAGCTGTGGCTGTGGGAGCAGGCACAGGCTTGTTCTACGGCACGGTATTTTCGAAAAATTTGGGGATTACACTGTTCAACACACTTGGCGTGTTCATATTTGTTGGCACGGGTCGCCTGGCTCTTGTGGGGTGTCCCTTCGCGCACCAAAATGCCATAGCGGCCTGGCAGCTTTTGGGAGGAGCCATCTACCTCGGAACAGGTCAAGCCGTGGTGGTCGGTTGTGTTTTCACAAGGTCGTTGGGCCTTGATTCGTTCACAGGGCTGGGCGGAGATATTTTTGTTGGTGCTGGACAGCTGGTATTGGTCCACTCTGTGTTCACGAGCAACACGGGCATTACTGCCTTCCTCGGACAGGGCTCGGACTTGTACTTGGCAGCGGGCAGTGCGTATATAAAGCATGTGAATGCCTCGATAAATGCCGGGATACACCTTGTGAGTGAGGACCTGGCGGGGTTCTATGTCGCGGGGAGGGAGTGCGAAGTCAAAACGTTGGAGTCAGATGCGATCACAAAATTCAAGGAGAGAGGATATGCACTGTGTTACAAGGGGCTTGACGGTAACGAGAAGGAGGAGATCGAGGGGGAGGGAGTTGCCCTGGTGGTGGTCCAGAACGTGCAGGGCCGTCAGCGTTTGGGGGGATGGCGGGGATGGACTCTGCCGGATACCAGCCCGGCGCTCCTATATTTGGGTGGGAACATATCGTCGTGCCAGATATGTGGTTTGGACAACGTGGAAGTGCAAGGGCCTGCGACGGGGGCATGTTATGACGCAGAGGCGACAGAACCGGCGGTCTGTCCAGCAGATCAATCTCCTCGTAAGACAGCAGCATTAGCGGGCGAGCCACCTGTAGTAATAGCGCCAGTTGCCAACACCATTATCGACAGCAGCAGCAGCAGCAACCCCACACGTGATGTCAAGAACAAACTCTTTGGATTGAACGCCAGGGTCCGTCGACTCATTGCAGGCAGGAGCGAGAACGATCGCGTAAGACAAGCCACAGAGGCCACAGAAGCAGCAGCCGCAGCGGCAGCAGATGATGACCACGAGCCAGATGCCTTTCTACCTGATACATACGTGATTACTGCTGACTTGGTTCTCAACTGCTCTTCTTTGTTCTCCACCACGAACGAAAGTGTTGTTGTCGCCACTTGTGGATGTGGTACCACGGCAAGGGAGCTGCAAGACCTGTTGGAGGAGAGTTGGCTTAAGGATCTGGGAGCAGAGGACGATACTACCGTGGTCATAACGCCTTTCAAGTCCTCTGACAGTTTGCTTGAGACCTTGGGAATTCTTTCTATCAATGGAAGAAGTAACAGTAGCGGTAGTAGCAGTAATCCCTCCGAACCCTCCACGGCGTGTACCAAACAAGAGATCTATGCGACTTACCTGCATACGACTGACAAGGTCACGTTCGAGAAGCTCAAACACTCCCTCTTGGCCACCGACAGCAGCAGCAGCACTAGCGGCAGAAGTAATATCATCACTTTGCTCTCAAGCCGCCTTTCTCTTCTCTTGGCGGCCCTCTACCCGCAGATTTGCCACGTTAATCTTACCCTACAAGACAGCCTCTTTGTGCCCCCCCCCGTTAAAAATCCTACCTCTTCAATCGGTACGGCCGCAAGCAGTGACAGCAGCGGCAACAACCGACCATCAGGCATCTCGGGCGGCATCACTTTACCGCGCGTGTGGGTGAATATCACCACGCCTGTAATTTCGGTAGGGAACACGTACAAAGTGGCCATCTCTGACTTTGATGACGGGGATCGTGTGGGTTTACAGCTGGTGGCTTCTTTTTCGAAAGATAAGAAGGACAAGAAGGCCACCCCATCTCTCTTCTTTCAATCTACCCCTCGGCCTCTGTACACATTTCGTCCATTCGATGCGCTGGCAGGAAACCAGACATGGGGATGGCAGACTTCTGCTCTGACGTTTAGGGGTATGGGTACCGGGCCATTTTTCCTGAAAGCATTTGATATTTTGGAGCCGAAGCGGTTTGTGCTGAGTCAAGCCTTTGAATTGGAAGGGGTGACTGCCACAGCTGGTACTGTGAGAGGGCTCAATGCTGGGACAAGGAATGCAGGAACAAGCTCTGCGACATTAAAGACGAGGGCCGAGCACATTGTCCGGCGGCTTTCCGGCCAATTTTCAGGAAGCGAGGAAGAGGAAGAGCAGCAAGATATCCCCAAGCTCGAGGACAACGACGACAGCAATCTTAACCTTATCTCCATAATGTCCACCCTGCTTGTCTCTCCCAATTCCGAGGAGGCATTTTCGATAACGAGGAACCTCTGGAAGGCTCTCCTTGCCCTCCCCTCCTCTCAAAAGGCACTCAAAAACCCCGCCCTAGCTCGGCAACTCTTAGAGCGAGTGCCAGCCCTTCAAACCGCGCCTGCTATTCTTGCACTGGATGCGAATGGCGAGGCCGGCTGGAAAGACTCGGTCCAGATTCAAGCTGCTATGGGAAAAGCGATAGCTGATTTCATGGATATGTCCTTGTCTGCCCTGCAACAGCAGCGACAGCAGCAGCAAAAGCAGAGAGCGGGTGCCTTGTTTCGTCAAAATGACGAGGGGGTAGATACAGCGAACCAATGGCCGACTAAAATCTTTGAAAGCTTAACGCCGGAAGAGGAGGCATTGGCGAAGCGTATAGCACAGGAACGGGATATAGCATCGATGAATGTGTTGATGGATTCGCAGGCCGCGAGACGATTTGGGGGAATGACAATGGCGAGGCTCCAGGATGCGGGGGTAGGGGAGGATATCAAAGAGATGCTTGGGTCGACCGACATATTTAGGGACTTAATTGATGACCCAGAACTGTGGAAGGCACTAGGAGTGGGAGAGGCGAACGTTGTACTCTAGGTAGGTTTTCTTCTGGTACATGAAGGAAAAAGTGAGGTAGGGAAGAGGAGTGAGGGTAGAATATGAATCCCGACAGAGCGTGTTTTAAAGGTGTTTATAAATGAGCATATCATATCTGCATGTATTTAATGCGAATATACAAAGAAATGTTAGCGCGATGCTTCACTATGAGAGAGTCACAGGAGAGAGAATGGCCCTCCTCCCTGTTGTCGGAGAGAACAAAAGCCATGCAGGGGGATCAGAGGTAAATGTAGTCTGACGCCTCTGATCGGAAATTTATGACAGCACACACATCGTTCGGTTTGGTTACTTCGATGATTGTTCATTTACATACAGCGCGGGATAGAGCTGAGTCTCTTTTTCTCATCCAACCTGCAATTGTTACTGCGCTTCAGCACTCAAGCTTATCTTCTCAAAACCTGCATTCAAATGAGGTGAATGGAGGTGGGGCAGAAATGAGCAAGGTACAGAATCAACTTGAAATGAAGTCATAAGACTTTGAGAGCTGAGGGTGAGTCCAAATAGAGGCAACGGAATGGAGGAAGACGACGGGCGCACATGCCTTACCTGTTCCAACACGTCCTGTTGAGTTCGATGCGCACCCAGCTTCTTAAGCAACCGAACGTTTTTAGCCAGGATACTCTCTGGAGATGCCTCTACACCAGTTTTTGCGTCCGTAGCCTTCTTGCTGGCCTTCAAGTGTTTCCTTCTCATCGTCTTGCCTCCGCCACCTCTCGCACCGCCTGTCGTTTTCTTGGTTGCCTGTGCTTTGACCCCGATTCCCTTCTTGGGCGCCAAGGTGACCGCAAGCTTTTTCTGCAGGCCCTCGTAGAGCTGCTTAGTCAATGCCTTTGACATGTGGGGCCTGTGTGGTGGGCTTTGGAATGAGAAGGCGTGTAAGCCTCAGGGATCTTATGATGAGCCCCTTCGCCCAGCTCATGCCAAACTCCCACCTGTACGTGCCCAGGGTCTGGTGTGCACTTTGCAATCCGAAGGACAGCGGGCTGGTGTCACTGGCCTAGCTGTATTCTATTTTGCCTATAAAATAGAGCAGATAAGGTGGACACGGTGCGTGGAGTTGCTGCAGAGCGCTTCAAATACGTTGGAACGCCCTTTTGCTCCCGCCGCAGACCAGGTGCGAAATAAAATCCAGGCCCACGCTTTACCATACAAAAGAATAAATCAAAGAATATCAGGTGGTCGATAGAACCATACTTCCTCGAGACAAACTTCTGGTGCTTCAAAACGCAGATCGTGTTCTCATAAAAAAGCCTGCCATGTATGACAGTGCCCTCGTAATCAACACTGAAGTAAAAAGCAAACAAAACAAAATGGAGTCGACCGACACATTCATATAAATACCAGCTAAATTCTTTTCTTGTTGGTCTCAATATCGAAAGCACACATTTTCTGGCCTGGGTATATTCTTGTTCGTACATGGATGAAAGGTTGGGTGGACGGAAAGACTAATATGGTTTGATTGGCTTAATGATTGCCTACTATCTTTTTGAATGGCGGGTGTGCATGATAGAAGGGATGCAACGCCCTCTATGACTAATGATCTGGCTATATCTCACTATTGTCTCTTTTTATTGCTCGAATCGACCCAGTGTTGCTGCCACTACCGCTGCGGCATTGCACACGTTCTGCATTTACACGATGAGGATGAGTGGGTGGGGTTATGGTAGCGACTGAATGACTATATGATTTTGATTGACTGTGCTACGTGATGATTTTACACTGAAGACGATGCTCTTGCTACTGCTGATGGTACTCGCATTTCTCTTCACTGCATGTGAATAAAAATAATAATAATTATTATACATCACACATTTTTCGTTGTGCTGTTTTTGCTTGTACCCAATTCTGTTTATTGCACAAAGGCTCTTTCTGTCTGTTGATTTCTTGCTTTCTTCCCCTCTCAACGCCTCTACTCATCCAGCGTCTCAAGAGCTAGGCGATTCCAAAGTGAAGACACCAGACACGCATCAGCCATGTCATCACCATCGAGGTACGAAAGCACCTCAAGAGAATTCTGCTTGTTAATTTTCGAACGAGGCCCAAATACAGACAACAAGAACTCATCCTTTCTCCCTCCTTTGCTCGGCGTGGTACGTCGCAGGGGCTTTGACAAGGCGACAGAGACAGTGGCAGCAGCTGCGTCCTCCTCCTCTCTCTTGTTCTTGCGCTTACCCAAGCGATGCTGCACGGGTGTCATCGTTGCGGTCGATAAGCAGGAAGGGGAGGAAGGGGAGGAGGAGAGGGACTGCTTTAGGGTAAAGATTATGTGGCCTCCTGCCCCCAGTGTGGCGCTGGTGGCAGGAGTACCCGCAAAGCGCGTCGAGTGGCGCGTGGCGTGCGAGTGCGACAACGGCATGGGCACCAAGGCCTCCTGCTCATGCTCCTTCTGCTGTTTCTCCACATCTGCCGCTGACACAAGAGGCGAGGCAGCTATCAAACAGTTCCCCAACCCCTCTTCCCCCCTTCCCAGACTCTGACGCCCTCCTCCGCTCTTCCTTTTCTTCTTTTCCTCAATCTTCTCGCGGGCTTCGATCCGTTCCGCTTCAAATTCAGGAATGTTCGCACAATTCTGACACTTGCACGAAGCACCGCACGTGAACCCCCCCCGGAAGCACTCGCAATACAATTTGAGGCAACGAGATTTCTTGCAATTGCAGTTGCTGCGATCAGGGCTGTTATTCCTGCCGGCGGCGACGAGATGAAGGGCTTTCTTAGTGATTGAGTTTGGGGTTTGGTAGGGGTGGCTCGCAGCATCAGCAGCAGTAGCACTGGCACTGGTGATGGTGATATTGGAGCCCAAGGAGGAGAAGGAAGAGGTTCCGATAGAGGAATCATGAGGAATGAGCACGCGGGGCGCGCTGTGAGGGCCACGCAAGGAGGTCTTTTTCTTCTTGCGATCGGAGGGGAAGACAGAGGGGGACTGGGACAAGGCGACCATTGCCATGGCCTCTAACACGGGAGAGCCCGGCACAAATTTCCCTCGGGAAGCAGACGTCGTCGTCCGTGGACTTTGAGGGGGGGGCATGCTACTGTGGTAAGTACTAGTGGAGGGGAGAGTGTTGGAGGAGAGCGTGGGGAGGGAGGAGGGGCTGTGCGAGGCGTCGTCATGGAGAGGCACCATAGCGGCGAGGGCGTCAAGGAGTGATGTATCGTTGTGATGAAGGGTGTGGCTGGGTGTGGTTTTCTTGACACGGACTTGGATGCCGCCCCAGTTAGAGCCGCCTGGAGTCGGAGGAGTGAGGGTTGGAAGGAAGAGAGGGGATAAGCTCGTGTTTGTATAAGAAGGAGACTCTTTGCTCTATTCCCCCCACCCCTTCGGCTATCCTTACCGTGCTGATTCATGGCGATTGCATTGACGGGCAAAGGTGTAAAGGGCAAGCCCCGAGAGTCCCCGGAGCCATAATATGACAGCCTACTCGTCTCATCCGTCACGAGCTCTACAGCCTGCAGCTGCTGCCCTTCTTTCCGCCCTCCGCCAAACCCTTCCTCCCACTTCTGTTGGTGGTCGACGACCACGTCTTTCTGTGCCCCGCATAGCGACACATTCGCCGTCGTTTCCCCTCCAGGCCTGCCCCCCCTGCTGCTGCCACTACCACTGCTATCGCTGTCGCCGGTGCTACCGTTCTCGCTGTTGCTGACACCCGTCGAAGACGCGAAGAAGTCTTCCAGCCCATCTCCTTGGTATTTGAAGGGCGATTGCGTCACAAAAAAATGTGAATCCCTCCCACCACCAGCCACAGCAGGGCTAGCAGGAGGCGCCGCCCTGGGTCCTGTTCGCGCCACGCGCTGCGACTCGGTGTCCAGGGACAACCACACACGCGATGCCTTCTCACTCGAAGGCACGGCGAAGTCAAGTTTCTTACTATAAGCCTTCTTCTTGATCACGCCACCTGCCTCCCCACCCCCTCCTCCTATTCCCGCCGCAGCGTACAGAGCGGCAGACGCTGCTGCTTTGTCTACTGCTGCCGCGCCTTCTTCAGCGCCCGTACCCATGCCAGAATGGGCGATTTCAGTGCAGGTGGTGGTGGAGGCGAGGGAGGAAAGGAAACTAGGCATGGACGACGAGGAGTGGCTCCCGTGGGAGGCATGGACGGCGTTGGGTTGCGGGGCGGGTGAGTGACCGGGCAGGGGGGACCAAGAGAATTGGCTGGGACTGAAGAATCTGAGCGGGGACGGAGAGGAACAAGGAGGAAGGGGAAAGAGGGAGATGTATAGGCAGAGAGACAGAGTAGCAAATTAAGTTGAATGGTGCTTTCGTACAAGAACATACGGACTACAGATGTGGCTGACCAACACCGGGGGGGGGGCAACGAGGCCGTTCAAAATTCAAACACGCACATCCCGCACACAAACGAAACGTGCACTCTTCCAGACCAGACAACGGATGCGCACCTGTTGTAGTTCATCGAGGGGCTACCTTGTCCCACGCCCTGCGGTGTTGGGAAGCCCAGGGGGTGGTCCCGGCAGGCGGGGCCTCGGGGAGTGAGGCAGGAGGGCCCTTTATTCGTCAGTCCCGGCGAGTTGGTGATTTCCCACAGCGCTTTGGCTGTCGTGTATGTCGGACAAAGAGGGGGATGTGAGACGGGACAGGAAATAAAAAAGAGGCAGACAAGCAGGGATATGTGCGGTGGTGTCTTATATCAGCATTCGAATGTGACAAAAGAACACTTTAGTGCCTGAGGATTTGCCGCACTTACCCGCTTCCGATTCCTCCTCTATCGAGGGCGCCTGATTCGTGGCCGCCATGGTGGCCGCGTAAAGGACGGCTGTGTACGCCTGTTCCTGGTTCCCATGCAAGTGTAGAAGTGTAAAAAGGACGCGTGACCAAGGATGAATGGGAGATCGGACAACGAGAGCAAGAAGTCAAAGGAGGTGGTCGTTCGTCGCGTAGAAGTCCACCGACGAGGGTATGGCTGATACAGCTGGTGGCTAACCGAGACCACAAGCGAGAGTATGAGAGAGTTTGGACCAAAGCTCACAACCTTGTGCACGCCATGAAGGCGCATAGCAAGCATGACACTTCCTCCTCTCGTTTACACGAGAGGCTGGCGCAGATGTGATGATGGGAAGAGAAAGGAGAAAGAAACAGAAGTGGACTGAAAGAAGTGGGTCGCTCCATACACTTTCTGTCTATGCCCTTTGCGTACCCTCATGCAATACTTGGACCGCCGTAACACCTTGCACACATTGTCGACATGATGATTGAGGCTTTTTGAGGCATCCTCTGGTCTTGAATTGATTTGTGACCACAGCGCGGTGGAGAGCCACCGGAGCCTTCTCGCCTACTTTTCCCGCGTCGAAGGCGTTGTTGCGGAAGTAGCTGGCATTCTTTGGGGGTGGGATTTTCGGGGCTGGGGAGCACGGCCGACCAAATTTTTTGTGTGCACATATAGATGACCATGTATAGCAACGTCTCATTCCTTTGAAACCAGCTGATCTTCATGATGCCGGCAGGGCTGATGTACCAGTAGTAGCGGGTCGAAAAACAGCAAAAGGCGGGAAAAACCATTTTGTTGTCCGATGAGGAACAATTGTTGCTGTTTCTGCGCCTCTTTGTAACGGATAAATCGCATGCAGCCATCGCCCTGGCCCTCGTGGCCCATGCTGCGGACTCGGGCAAGTGTGCCTTTTGGGTTGAACGAAGCTGGCATGAAAGCGAATGATGCGATGAGCAGGTGCAAAGATTGTTGATGTTGTTATAACCTAATGAGAGCATAGGGGCGGGGTTGTGAAAACGAGGGGGGAATAGAACCAAAAAAAAAGGTGGCCCAGTCCTGCTTATTGATATGCCCTGGAAATATCAAAATTATGGTTGTATCCGCCTTAAGAGCAAAGAGTACTTTTCCAGGCAATCAAAATGAGTACTGGGAGCAGGGCCAACCTTGTCGCAGCACCTGCAGTACCTCAACCAAGTAGCTCTCTTGCTATAGATACGGACCGGCTAGTGGGGTGTGCGATGCTCGCGTCACTACAATTAAGGAGCACCCAGTGGAAAAAGAGAAAGAGCCTAATTTAAAAAGAAATTAAATCAATACTTTGACGGCATATCCCAAGATCTAGCCTAATCTAATCCCTTGAATCTCGCGGACAGAAGAGAGCCCATATACTCGAGTTCGACTTACCGAAGAAAGAAGAAAAGGCGGAATCCGATAGTATCAAGATGCGTGGTGAGCCTTCTCTCGATTCTACTGTAATGTGTTTTGTTTATAATATAAAAAATGAGAAAATAGATGACATAGTTCTCCCATTCTTGCCTTGATGTATAATCCTCCCTTCCTTCCCCTTCTCCTACGAGCCACCAGGTTGATGCTTGTAGAGGAGAGAGAAAGTGGGAGTGTTGGCAACTTGAAAAGGGGACCAGGGTGTGAAGCGCTCAATACTTTTTTAATTCGCTTTATCGTTGCATTGATTGTTAGCGTAGTAATGATGGCATCAGGCCGCGCAGCACCAGCCAGAAAAACTGAGAGTAGCTCGGAACGTATGAAATTGAGGGTCCCACATGAAGCGCGCGAAGCAAAGAGGCATGTGAAATGCCATCCGCATTCTGCAAAGGGCGACTAGCCGCAGCACGCCCTGCAGGGATGACTGCGCTTATAAGATCCGCACAATTTACACGGGAGCTGAACATCTTTCAAATGTGCCGGCTTTGAGCTTGCTATTGATGCTGTGCTGTGGTCGCTCGCCATGCAATCGCTCAACATTCTTCGCTTTCTTTCCTCAAACAACACGACGCAAACGTGACACCATATACGCGACACAGGGCCAAAGCGGCATGTCCAAGAAGGGTGACGGTGGTGGCGGGGGCGGAAATGGCAGCAGCAGCGGTAGCAATGTGGGCGGCGGGTCCATTGGCGGCACGGGGCGGCGGGCGACGGGGCGGAACTATGCCAGTGCCAGCCAGGCAGCGCGGCTGCAAAAGACTAAGACCGCGTCTGCGTCGCGCTTTCGGGCCCGGCAAGCTGGAGACGAGTTTGACGCCCGCTTTGGGTACTCGCGCTTCGATGAGGGGCCTCCTCGTTTAGGCTGGCTGCTGGACATAAGCGCCACCACCGTGCCGGATGAGGAAGGCCGGGAGCGCTCCGGCCTGGACCTGTACTTTCTGCAGCAGGACGGGGAAACTTTCAAGGTGACGGCGTTCTATGAGCCCTACTTCTACGTGGGCTTGCGTGACGATCGGTATGTGGCGGAGGTGACGCAACTGTTGCAGCGGAAGTTTGATCAGGTGGGCATGACGATCGTGGCCTGCGATAAGGAGGATTTGGACATGCCTAATCACCTGTCCGGGAAACTCCATCGGTTTCTCCGCCTCTCCTTTAATAATGTCTCTGATCTGATGGAGGTCCGTTCAGTACTGATGCCGCTTGTAGAGCGCAACAAGCAACGGATGGCGGTCAGCCTTGCAGGAGGTGGCACCAACGGGGGAGGTATGGACGGGAGTAGTGCGGGTGGGGGGGCTGGTCGACCACCAGATGATTTCTTTGAGACTCTGGTAGATATTCGGGAATACGATGTGGCATATGTGGTGCGTGTTGCCATTGATTTGGACTTACGGGTGGGGGCGTGGTACACCGTGACGGCGCGCGGGGAGCATGTGAGTCTGAAATGGGAGAGGGACATAATAGAGAAGGCCGAGCCGAGGGTGTTGGCATTCGACATTGAATGTACCAAAGCCCCGCTCAAATTTCCCGATGCGAACGTGGACCAAGTATTTATGATCTCCTACATGGTGGATGGGCAGGGCTTTTTGCTGATCAATCGCGAGGTGGTGGGGGAGGATATACAGGATTTTGAGTACACGCCCAAGCCAGCATTCTCAGGTCCGTTCAAGGTGGTAAACCTCGCGGACGAGGCAGCGTTGTTGCGCGAGTTCTTGCGACACGTCCAGGAGATTCGGCCGCAGATTTTCGTGACTTATAATGGTGATTATTTCGATTGGCCTTTTTTAGAGACGCGGTTGCAGGCTCAGGGGATGGACATGTCGGCTGAGATTGGGGTGGCGGAAACGCAGGGAGAGTATAGAGGGCGAGCTGCTGTGCATTTAGATGCATTCCACTGGGTAAAGCGTGATTCGTATTTACCACAGGGTGCGCAGGGGTTGAAGGCTGTGACTAAATACAAGTTGGGCTATGACCCAGTGGAGGTGGACCCGGAGGACATGGTGCGGTTTGCCCACGAGCGGCCGACGGAGATGGCTTCTTACTCGGTGTCGGACGCAGTGGCAACGTACTACTTGTATACGACGTACGTGCATAACTTTATCTTTTCCCTTTGCACGATTATTCCGATGAAGGCGGAGGATGTGTTGAGGAAGGGGTCAGGCACGCTTTGTGAGACCTTGCTGATGGTAGAGGCCTTTAAGGGGAATATTGTCTGTCCGAACAAACAGGTGGATGCCTCCCTACAGTTTTATAAGGGCCATTTGCTAGAAAACGAGACGTACGTAGGGGGGCATGTGGAGTGTTTAGAGACTGGGGTGTATCGGAGCGATCTTGATTACAAATTCCGATTGGTCTCTAGTGCGCTGCAGGGGTTGATAGATAATGTTGATCGAGACTTGAGGTTTGCGGTTGAGGTAGAGGGGCAGGCGAAGGTGGAGGATGTGGTAAATTATGCAGAGGTCAAGGCACAGATCGTGGAGAGGCTGGCGGATTTGAGAGACAATCCTTTGAGGGATGAACCGCCGTTGATATATCATTTGGATGTGGGGGCCATGTACCCTAATATTATCCTGACCAATCGATTGCAGCCGTGTTCTATTGTCGACCAGTCTGACTGTGCTGCGTGTGGTTTTAATCAGGAGAAGAACCAGTGCAAGCGCCCCATGAAGTGGGTGTGGCGCGGGGATCATTTACCGGCCACACGCTCGGATTTTGAACAGGTCCAGACGCAGCTCGCGTACGAGAGGACGAGCACAGGGGAGGCCTATCATTCCCTGGATCGGGCGGAGCAGACCAAGAAACTCCGGGAGCGCCTGAAGCTGTACTCGCACAAGGTGTACAAGAAGAACAAGGTGACGGCGCAGGAGGAGAGGGAGGACACGGTGTGTATGCGTGAGAATCCCTTTTATGTCAATACAGTGAGAGCGTTTCGGGATCGGCGGTATGAATACAAGTTGCTGACGAAGAAATGGAAGGGGGCCAAGCTCAGGGCCGAGGCTGCGGATGACGCTCTGGGAAGGAAGGCGGCAGAGGATAAGGAGACGGTCTTTGACTCGCTGCAGCTGGCGCACAAATGTATTTTGAATTCATTTTACGGGTACGTAATGCGGAAGGGAGCCCGTTGGCGCTCAATGCAGATGGCAGGCATCGTGACGGATACCGGGGCGAGGCTGATCACGCAAGCCCGCGAGCTGATGGAGCAGATTGGCCGGCCCCTGGAACTGGACACGGACGGGATTTGGTGTATTTTGCCTGTGTCTTTTCCTGAAAATTTTACTCTTAAAACAGCAACAGGGAGGACAATCCCCCTCTCCTACCCGTGTGTGATGCTCAACGCGGACGTGCACGAGCGTTACACCAACCACCAGTACCAAGACCTAGTTGATCCGGCCACACACCGCTACGCCACGCACTCCGAGTGCTCCATCTTTTTTGAGGTCGACGGCCCCTACCGCTGTATGGTCCTCCCTTCCTCCACGGAGGAAGGCAAGTTGCTGAAGAAGAGATATGCAGTGTTTAATGTCGATGGATCCCTGGCCGAGTTGAAGGGGTTTGAACTTAAGCGGAGGGGGGAATTGGAGTTGATCAAGGCTTTCCAGGGGCAGGTGTTTGAGTGTTTCTTAAAGGGAGGGTCGTTGCAGGAGTGTTACGAAGCGGTGGGAGAGGTAGCCAATTATTGGTTGGATGTCTTGGATTCACGGGGGGAGGAGTTAGATGACGAGGAGGTGGTGGGGCTCATTAGTGAGAACAAGACGATTTCGAAGACGCTTGACCAGTACGGGGACCAGAAGGGAACGAGCCTGACCACTGCGAGTCGGTTAGCGGATTTCCTGGGGCCCGACATGGTGAAAGATAAGGGGTTAAACTGCCGTCTTGTCATTGCCAACCGTCCGCATGGCGCCCCTGTCACAGAGCGGGCCATCCCAACGGCCATTTTCTCGACGGAGCCTGGGATCAGGAAGCATTTTTTGCGGAAGTGGTTGAAGGACAGCGCGATGTCTGATTTTGATATTCGGTCATTGGTTGATTGGGAGTACTACAAGGAGAGGTTGGGGAAGTCTATTCAAAAGATCATCACGATCCCCGCGGCCATGCAAAAAGTCCCCAATCCCGTCCCTCGTGTCTTGCACCCTGATTGGCTGGAAAAAAAGATTCGAGAGCTCACCGATGGATATCGTCAGTTGAAGATTAGTAACTTGTTTGCCGCTGGAGGAGGAGAAGGGGTGGATGCGACGCCAAGCCAGGCACGGCCGGTGTTATTGGACATTGAGGACTCCATGGGAGGGACACGTGGAGGGAGTGGGACGACATCTAAGCCACGCACAGCAGTCGTGCGAAGGATAGCGCGGGGTGCGAAGGGCGGTGACGGTGGAGAGGATGAGAATGACGAGAACGAGGACAGCACCAACATCGGCGGGGAGACGGAAGCAACAGCCGCACCGACTGCAGCAGCGATGCCGGCGGCGCGCAAACGTTGCCCAGCCATAGGGGAAGATTTTCAAGGCTGGCTTGCCTTTCGCAAGGCCCAGTGGCGGGAAGCGCGTCGGGAGCGGCGGTTGGAGACGCGGGGCCGACGGGCTGTGGTGGGCAGTCGTCGATTTCGGGACGGGGAAGGTGGGGAGTTGACAATAGGCGGGGCGCCGAAGCGGCAGAATGTGGCGTCCTTTTTGAAAAGCGCAGCGTTGGCGGTGACACAAGGGTGCTGGCAAGTGATTGAGATCCGTGAGTCGGAGGTGCCGGGGGAGTTTGTGGTGTGGGCAATGACAGGCCAGAAGTCCTTGCAGCGGTTGCATTTGAAGGTGCAACGTACTATGTACATCACCAGCGATGTTGAGGACGAGGTTGGGTTCCAGAAGATCCGAGGGCGGAAGGTGAACCGCTTTTTGCCTCACGGGCACCGCAGTCCTTATATTTATGAGGTTAAGATGGACGAGCGCCGGTTCCTGAGCAACGAGAATAACCTGGCCAGATGGCTGTCGACGGCGGGTGTCACGGGCGTGTATGAACTGCAAACCCCTCTCTGGTTCCGGGCCATCACTAAGGTTGGCTGTCTCGCCCAGCTCAGCAGTCGCTACGGTGCCGGGGGGAAGAAGAGCGGGAGTCGCGCCTTCCAGTTAGAGGACCTCGAATCTCTCTCTACGGTTTCCATGCCTTATCTCCACCCAAGCACCGCCGTCTTCCGCAACGTCTACATGTACATATCTCAATCTGCCCGCCGCGCCGTCATTGCCCTCTTCATCCTTGGAGGGGACAACCGTGATCTGGAACCCCAGGACGGCCAGCCTGCTCCCCCCCCCATGCATGCCACGGCGCAAGTCTGGCTTGTCAACCCCTTCTCCTCCGCTGAAACCCGTCCTCCTTTGAAACGTTTCTTCGCCCGGTATGCCCCTCCTGGGGTGACGTGCGATTTCTCCTCTGCCTACGTGGCGAGTCTGAACAGCGCCTTGGCGCAGCTCAATGCTGCTCTGGCCAGCTACCTTCAAGAACGACACGGCCCGACCGTTGTCTTCTCTCAATCTGTTTTGGACCTCTCTATCCTCCGTCGTCACGTCCCGGCCTTGAACGATATGCCTGTCGTGAGCATGCCCAGCAACGCGGATGATAACAGGTACCCTGCTTTAAGCTGGCAGTCTTATTCGACCCAGCGGATGATTCAGCGTTTCCTGTGCATGCCTGCCTGGCTTCAAGATCGGTTAGAAGCGGCTAGATACTCGCATTTGCCACTGGGTAACCTTGGGGCGGACACGCAGAGGACTATGGCAGATGTCTTTTTCGGGAGGCTGCTGGATGGGAATCGGCATGTGTTGTGGGCGTCAGAAAGCACCAGGCCCGATTTGGGGGGGGCGGAGGATGACGAGAATGACGCATGGGCGGACGAGGCGACAAACCCAGTGATCAGGGTCCCAGGGGCTTACAGAAAGATATGCATTGAGTTAGAGGTAGAGGGGTTGGCTGTTCTGAGCATGTTGAGTGCGGCAGAGCTGGAAGAGATGGATGGGACGCAGGGGGGTTTGGGGATGGGAGATGTGATGATGGGAGGAGGAGGAGGGGGAGTGACGGAAGGAGGGGGAGATGATCGGGCGTGTGCGGGAGCATTTAGATTGTTGAGGGCTTTAGTCGAGACGTGGATGGGGGAGGTGGAGAAGATGGGGAGTGTGCAGGCGGATGCGTTGGCGACAAATTACTGGCGATGGATGTGTGATGCTGATAGTTTGTTTCACGACCCGGCTTTGAGGCGATTGTGTTTGATGTTGATGAATAAGTATTTCCATCGCTTGGTGGCGGAGATGCGTCGGTTGGGAGCGACGGTGATATTTGCCAATGCCCAGCGGATCACGATTGCAACAAATAAAGAGGACATGGCATCAGCATATGAGTATGCGAGTTTCGTGGTGCGCACCGTGTTGTCTCGACGGGTGTTTTCGCGGTTGCAGATCACTCCTGTGCGGTACTGGTGGCAGTTGCTGTTTTACGACGAGCACAACTATGGGGGTTTGGAATATAAGGACCCTGAAGCCGCTGCCGCGCATCGGGCGGCTGTCAAGGCTGCAGCTGCTGCTGAAAAGGAGGAGGCAGCAGCAAGGGCAGCTGCGATGGTGGCGGCAGAGGAAGCTGTGGCGCTTGCGGCGGTTGAGGAGGCGGAGGCGAGGAAGAACGCCCGGCGGGAGAGTTACTGGAAGGGGAAGCGGAGGGAGGGAGGAAGGGACGAGGAGGAGGAGGTGGAAGAGGAGGAGGAGGAGGAGGACGAAAGTGAAGGAGACGAGTGGGATGATGGTGGGGTCGTGGGCAAGAAACGGCCATCGTTGGAGAAGGAGGACGGACAGAAGGAGGGAGGGGAGGGAGCCTCTCAGTCAAATTCCCGTCGTCGTCGTGTAGTGCAGGAGGAAGAGGAGGGGGAAGAGGAGGAAGAGGAACGGAAGGAGAAAGAAGACAAGGCAAACCAGAGTGAGATGGACGAGGCGACGCCTGAGAAGACGACAAAGAGCAAAGGACGGTTGGAAGAGGTGGGTGGGGAGATGCAGAAGGTCAATGCCACTGGTGGGGGGGAGGAGGAGGGAGAGGAGGAGGAATCGGAGGTAGAGGACTACGACTTGAAGAGTCACTGGGATTTGTTGAATTACCTCCCGCCTGCCCTTCGACACCCTTTCGATTACGTGGTAGCGACGGTGTTGGCCGACTACCTGAGGGAAGAGCGGGAGCGGAGGCAGGACCGGCAGGAGAGGTTGGCGGTGTTGGGAGATCGGTTATTAGTGGGTCAGGAGGACGGGGAGGACGGGGATGACGGGGAGGAAGGGGGGGAGGACTCGGTATATACGGAGAGAGAGCAAGACAAGGCGGTACAGGCGCTGCAAAAGGAGGAGGACGGGCATGAGGGAAGCATGGTCAAGTTCTTGCAGAAGCTCGTGGAGGGACGGTTGACTCGGACGTTGCTACGGATGGTGCAAGACATAGATAATGAATTGCGAGGGCCAGAATGCTTCCCAGTGATGGTGGGTTCCTACAAGCACTTGAGCAGGCCGGCCTTGGAATTTGTCAAGGTAGTGTGTGGGATTTTGAAGCTGGACCCGGCAGTGGAAGAGCAGGTGATGGTGTTGCGACGGCAGCTGTTGGCACAGTTGGGGGTTAAGGAGTTCTCAGAGGAGGGGTTGTCGGCAGATTACTGCAGGTCGTTCGTGGTGCCTGATTTGATTTGTGCGTTCTGTAGTCATTGCCGGGATTTGGACTTGTGTCGAGACGAGCAGCTGCTGGGTGAGGACCCGGACCAATGGTGGAGGTGCCCGCATTGTGCAAATCGCTATGACGTGGATAGATTGGAGCAGCTTCTGATTGCTGCAGTGCAACGGCAAATAACACGGTATGCACTGCAGGACTTGCGGTGTATCAAGTGTCGGCGAGTGAGCACATTATTGATGAATGACGTATGCAAGTGCTCAGGAAGACTTGTGGGGGATGAGTTGCCGTTGAAATTTGAGAATTTGGTGGCGACTTTGAGGCGGGTGGCATTGCATTTCTCCCTGTCTGGGTTGAAGGAGGCGGTGGAATTTGCACTTCGCATTGCCCCGGAGGACGAGGTGCAACATGACTTGCAGGATTTGCAGCAACAATTCCAGCAGGCACAACCTTTTGAGTCGAACTAAGGTGTTGGGGGCGGTGGGGTGGTGGGTGTAGTGAGGGGAAGAGAAGACGTGGCGGGAGAGATGGGCACGTAAAAGAAGCTTGCATTAAGGTTTAGGTCTGCATATGGAGTGAACAGTTAAGTCAGGTCAGAAACAGTACATGCTTGACAGTCTCGGACGGTGTCTGAACAGTAGTTCTAGGAGTAGGTGTGAAGATGGGCAACAAAGGTTTAGACAAAGCATTAGGGGTAACCCTGGCACTAAAAGAAAACAAGTAGCAAATTGGAAAGCTTCGTGTCGTCACTATTTGAAGGGGAGGTGAGCCACCGCCGCGTCCTCCATGTCGCCGATAAGCTTACATACCCGCCGCATTAAAACTTCCATCACAACCCTTGAAGACGCGTCTTGTGACACGTCCTCTGTCTTCCCTTTCCCGAAGGATCTGAGCCCTATGGTCCAAAAGCCCATCACGTCACATCTCCAGCACCACTGACATGCTCTTCATACACCCTTTTTTCTTTTCTAGACTGACAGCAAGGCGTCAGGGTTAGGCGCCATGATGTCGACACAGGCAGAAATTGCATCCTCATCGCCACCATCTCATTGCACACAAGAGCAAAGCACCCGGGTCCTATGGATTGGAAGCCGAGCCGCCGGCACCCTGATGATGCAGATCCAGTGCTGCGAGTCCTTTAAGGGTGAACTTTTAAACAGTGCGGCTGGTGACGCACATGTAGATCGCACCGGCCTTCTACTTTGGCCTGGCTCCTTTTTAATGTGTGCATATCTTCTGGCAGCGCGCGCATCACTGAGGAAGGCAGGAACTCTCCGACATGTGGTAGAGCTTGGTGCAGGGGCAACGGGTTTAGCAGGCTCACTACTGGCGCATTTTTCTTATGAGCGGCCCTCCGGTTCCAGCAGCGGAATATCGCGACCGCGCGTCACTCTCACGGATGGTGATCCAGAAAGCGTGGCACTTCTCTCGTATAACGCCAAGCATCATTTTAGAGGAGGGAGGGAAATGAGACTTGACGGCAACAACACGACTATGTCCATGGCACCTTACGCTGACATCGTGGTGCAGCGGCTGCGGTGGGGCAACCAGACTGAAATTAAAGCCCTTGGCTCAGGAATTGATCGTACAGCCTCATTTGTGCTTGGCAGCGACATTCTCTATCCCTCCATCCCACCAGCCGTGATATCTCAACTGTTACATTCCGTGCGAACTTTGCTAACTTCTGGAGATGTGTTATCAAATATGCAAGACACTGCTCAAGAGAAAGATGCTGTCAAACACATGGTCAAATTGAAGGGGCGATTTGTTCTCAGCTTCCTAGACCGAGACAACAAGGCCACGCTTCGCCATCTCCTCCTCGCGTTGCGGGAGGAACGGTTTCAAATAGAGGAAGTGGTGACCGGGAGCGACCTCTTTGCAGATGAGAAAGAAGGGTTTATGGTGATTGAGGAGGAAGAAGAGGAGGAGGGGGAGATTAATTGTGGTGATGATGAGGAGTATGAGGGGGAGGAAGAGGGGAGAAAGGAGGGGGAAGGAGGGGAGGCAGGTAGAGGAGGTTTCCGGGGACGGCACCGTCGGAGAGTCCAAATGATGGGAGGTGGCAGCGTCTTTGTGTTATTTCCTTTGCCTCTCGCTGATATTGAGGATGAAGCTATGTCTATTTCTGCTTTAAAAGCGTCTGAAGCACGTTGGTTTCGGGACATATGGAAGGTCGCCCCACCAGAAGTGGAAGTGGAGGAGTGGCAAGCCCCGCTCATGAGTGATGACGAGGAAGAGGAAAATGACGTGACATGAGACTAAAAAAGTTATAAGTGAATATAAAAACTGTTTTGTACACCCGTGGGCTATGGCGCTTTTGATTTGGTCAAGGGAATTGTACGCTATCCTATCTTTCGGAATCGTGCACGGCGGCAACCCCATGGGGTGGGCTGGCTTGCGGAAAGACACGTCCTTCTTGAGCTGACTGTCTGCATGGCTACTTCCAGACGGAACCCCAAAGCTTCTGTTTTTTCCTTGGCAATAATTAGGAAGGCATCCCTCTTGTTTCCTGGCGCTGAATATTTCCGTATCTACCTTTCTCTTCGCCCTGGCGTGGGTGTGTAAGGGTCAGGAGGCGGGCGGCCTCTCGTGCGTCCGGGTGGGGATCTCTCCGTGATGACGAGGAGGCGGAGCAACGTGTTGCTCCCGAATGAAAAGCATGGCCATGTGCCTTCTTTTTAGAGCTGTTTTTGTCGGGCTTGGGACAGACCGCGCCACGATCTCTGTCGCGCTGTGCTGCCACATTCACCTCTCTTTCTGTCCCTTCCATTTTACCCGTCATCACATGCGACAGGTCTCTCGCACAACGACCGTTTGGCCCTCGTCCGCTTTGAGACGTGCGTGTTCTGGTTGCTGCCCCGACTGACTCTCAGCAGCTATCACACAACGAACTGTGCGCTCCAGCACACCAACATAATGCCCAGCACTAGCATCAGCATCAGCAGTGCTGTTCATGCCAGCGGGGACGGCGCTTCGTGTCCCTGCCCTTCTTCCTCGTCAGGCCTTCCCTTTCCCGCCCTGACGCTGACGCGGAGAGGGAATGAACGTCGCCGCAGGCAGATGGCTATGGGCTATGGGCTTCTCGTTCTCTGTTGTTGCTCACTTGTCAGCCTAGCAACCGCAGTAGGAGGGGGTTGGACTAGCTCAGTCACAAAAAGCAGTGCAGCCGGTTTTCTTGGTCCATTCCTGCCACCCTCTACCGCCGCCGCCCTGGGGCCCGCCAGCAGCCGCAGCAGTGCAAGCAGACGGATATCGATGCCACGAGTACACGTGAGCTACACAGGCACGAGTGCTGGCTCCAGTCCTACGCCCACTACGCCTGTGGTTGTCCAATTCAACCATTCCTCTGTTGCCATTACTGTGAGTCAGACGAAAAGTGAAAAACGACTCGTCCTCATTCTCCCCCTCATTCATCCACGTACCAATCATCTCACATTCCTTCCTCCTTTTAAATACAGCAAGATTCCTCATCCGCCCTATCACTCCCTCCTTCTCGAGCTGCCGCCCGCACCCGTGCAATCGGCAAGCCAGCCAACCTCCCAGGGCTTAGCAAAGACGATCTTATCCTCCTGCGCGCCGGTCAGCGGGTACAACATCAAATCCGTAACGGATGCATGGGAAGTGGTTATGTCGTTGTGGATGTCCTGGCGGACAGTAAAAAGGTGTGGGAGACTCTGTTGAATTTTGAGAGATACCCAGAGATGATCCCGACCATTCGGAAGACCCGCGTGACGTCGCGATGGAGGACAATTACCAAGGGTCTCTTCACTCTGTCCAAGTTCCGGTTTCGCTTGTCAGTGGTACACAAGCATGTGCCGGAGGAGGTATGTTCTGTCGAAAAAAGGAGACCGGATAGTGTCGGTCGTATCCTAGGCTTGCTCTGCCGAATCACATATGGATGTTAAGATCACTCACGTCGCCCTTCCTCCCTCCCTTCCCCCTTCCGTCCCTCACAACCCCCCCCCCCTCCACAGAACCGCTTGGACTTTTACTTGGACCCGGACTCGACGCAATACCGTAGCATTCTTGAGATGGCGGAGGGCTTCTGGTTTATTGATGACAGGCCCGCGGATCGCACCGAGGGGTGGACGCGTGTGTACATGTCGGCGACGGTCAAGGTGAACAACTTGGTGCCCATGTGGTTGGTCGAGTACGCGGCAGAGCGAGCGTTAAAGAGGGCTACATCGTGGCTGAAGCCCTACGTGGAGCAAAACCGGGGAGGGGGCGAGAGAGGGGAGAAGTGAACGATAGTCGACAGGGTGGAAAAGGGAGTGGATTATACTGTACAGAAATAGAAATGGTGGGAAGACCGCAGACATTTCAATATGGGAAAGGTGTGAAAGCTGCGTTTTGACAAGAGGAAGAATCAATGGTGGGTTGGACGAGCGAGAAGTCCAGAGGGACGTGTGACATGTGACAATAATGAGCGACACAGGTTGAAGGAAGTGGGAGCGTTTATTTTAGAGAGTAGCCGACCGCAGTGAGTGCAACGTTGTGAGAGAAAGATAGAAGAATGGTTAGGCCAAAGGGAAAGAAATTTGCCCCGACAAACCTGCAGGGCAGGCCGGGGAGAGTGCGCAAGCACTGGCGTGTGTTCGGGTGATATGCAGTGGTCAGTGGTCATCATTAGCAGTACCATACACAGTGTGATTGAGGAGAGTCAGGGAACTAGAGGTAAGAGGCAGTTATTGTCTCGTTCCCGTTCTTTCGGCGTAAACCTGCTTCATACTGATCAAATCTGAAAACGAACCCAGGACTTGATTCAAACAAGAAAACAAGAAAATGGGGAAAAGAAATAATTGCGGTATTTGGTAAACATTTCCTCGTCGGTGTGTTCAGTCCTCATATTTTTACTCGCCGGGAAGCTGTCTTGTTTTTTTAAAACTCGTCCTGTGACTTGAAAGCGGTCTCGCACCGAGAATCATGACTGAAGTGCTAGGGGATGAATTAACAGACAGATCGGAACGTAATTAGGACGACCATAGTGAGTCAGAATTCCACAAGCCCCGAGGTGGTTCAGGTGCTCGAAAGCTGATTACTCTATTCATGAAGGTGCAACGTTCTCGACGGTGCAGTGTTAGCCCGCTTCGGCACGCGCAATAAAAAGCCCTTCCGCAGATTGCACTCATAAGAAGCTCCTCCGCTAACGCATTCTGCGTTACGCGACTCAACCAGCGCAGGCTCGCAACATCAATCAGACGTGGGCGAAGCCCGATCCCACTTCCTTATCCTTTCCCTGACCCAGCGACAGCGCCCGCTGGAGCTGTGGGGAAGACCAAGATGGGCTGGAGTTGATCCCAAGCTTGACTGGGGAGTTCCCCATCATCTTTCTCATATCTAGCCCACACAACTTGCTTTGCTGGCTCGTGTCTCCTCTTCATACCTTGTTCCCGCCAGCGCGACAACCATCCTAATCTTTCATCCTTTTCCTTCTGTACGTTTACACGTCCTACCGGACAGGTAGCATCCCCACAACACACTCACGTCTTTTCAAGAATGAAGACCTTTTGCATCCTTCTGGCCCTCGTCGCCCTGTTCAACTTTTCCAATGCTTTCATGCCCAAGGCGCCCGTGCACACTGCCCGCCCCGTCGTCGCCCGCGGTAAGCAAGCATTTGAAGGACATGCAGATTGAGTGTCTAGTTTAGACATGGAGACGGCTCCCATGCCAAGACAATGCCTTCCTGAACACTCACTCAACTCTCCCCCCGACAGGCCGCACCATGAAGATGATGGAGGAGAGCACCTACTGGGAAGGCAAGGCCCCCCCGTCCGTCGTGCTGGGCCCCTTTCTTTCCAAGATCCCCTCCGGTGTGCTTGGCCCTGCCTCCCTCGTCGCCCTCATTGTGGTACGTTTTTTAAATATCAGATTTGCGAAAAAAAGGAGGGGGGAGGGGGAGAGCGCGCAAGAAATAGAGGTAGATGCATGAACGGAAAAGAGAAGAAAACCGGAAGGACGCTAAGCTGCCTCTACATTTGAATGCTTTCACGATTTACAGGGCTCCTACTGCACGCACGAGTCCAACATCTTCAACACCCTCACCGTCGACACGTGAGTCCCTCTTTTCCTTTGAATTTCTTGTTGTCTTTTTCCTGTGATTTTCCCGACTTGTACATGCATGCGATGGCCCGGCCCTCCGGAAGTAGCGCCATGGGAGATGAACGAGGAGAGTCGTATAAGTCCTAGTCATTTAAAATCTTAAAATGCCCTTCCTCGCTTCCTTCCTGCCTGCTTTCTTCTTCTTCGAGGTCTTTCTATGTCAGATAAACAAGGCCCGCCTCTATGCACCGCCGTTCACCGCCAGCCCCCGCCCGCGCCCGCGCCGCCCTCTGCCTTCCCGAACGGCTCGCGACGCTGCTTGCACCCTACA
>Ga0160419_100135_pt1 | contig 51492 bp, 48 predicted proteins | sample CelAP2metagpilot_2_FD_108196 | JGI IMG/M metagenome (GOLD analysis project Ga0160419, IMG submission 108196) | Phycosphere-associated microbial communities from Cellana algal ponds in Kailua-Kona, Hawaii, USA - Cellana AP2-4-25 metagenome pilot ...
CCCGCACACGCCCCGCCGATTGGTCAGGTGTAGCGTCTTGAGCCGATCCATGTCCACGGCCGCGCTTTTGGTGCCCGCAGTAGTAGCCCCGCCGCCCTCCCTAGGCCCCACTTCGGCGCACAAAAGATGATTACACCACTCCCCCAATTTTTCCAAAGGCCCCGAGCGGAAGACTTGTCGCGCACATTCTTGGAGCAAGGCACACGTGCTAGGGTCGTCTGATTCCGCTAGAGTAGCGACAGAATCGGCGGGGGTAGGGTACGTCGGATCCACGCTCCCATCCGCCAGCACATTGCTCACAACGACGCAGCCGTCGCACTTCGTGACATGCAGTCGAGCACAAGGGCTGGACGAGGGTGTGAGGGCGGGGGTAAAGGTATTGGTGGAAGTTACCATAGTCCTTGGTCTTCTGCACGAGGTGAGAATGATGCTGCTACAGCTTGCGGGTGGTGATCTTGACTTCTTATTTCGTCCACGGAAGACTCGACGCCATCGTCCGATCTTAAATCGTTGAGGTGGGAATGGGAAGGGACAGCGAGAATCAGTGCGTGTGTCCCACCAGGGTATTCGACATGAGAATGTGTGTGTGAATATATATGTGTGTGTGATTGAGGGAGAGAGAGGGAGTCAGCATCGTGGTTCTGTACCCTAGGAGGTGGCCTCGCCATCGCCAACAGAAGCAGATCGGTGCTGCCTTGTCCCAATGGAGCGCGACACAATCAACAGCAGCAAAACGAGCTACACTCGCACCAACACAACGAGCAGAAGGCGTGGATTGCAATCGCAGTGCTAAGGCACCGGGGTGAAAAGGCAGAGCAGGCAAAACACATATCATGTATAGATCGACGTGGCATCAAGGAGACTCTCGGAGGAGGTTATTAAAGGTCATTCAACCAATCTCACAAAAAGTCTTATGAATCAAAATCAACCGGAAAATTAAAAACCTAAAACGAACATATGCCATTCGGACATACATAGTGATAACAACGCCGATCATCCAGTGACCAAGGCCTTTTCCATGGCGGCATGATCCTCCGCGCCTTCTCCCTTCCTGCAATCCTCCTCCTCGTCTTCCTCTGCAACTGCCTTCTATTAATGGTCCTCGCCTCAGCAGCCTCAGCAGCCACTACAACCATTTTCATCGTGAACAAAATCCTCCTTGGCCCTGTGTGCCCTCGCTTATTCCTACAGCGCTTGTACTCGTGTCACCTTACCGACAGATTCCGCGTCGCCAGTATGTCTACCTCCTCCACCTCTCCCTCACGACCCAAAGTCATTGTCATCACAGGCCCTACGGCCGTGGGCAAATCCAACCTAGCTTTGACACTTTGTCGAAATGCCTCCCAGTCTGTGACAGGGGAGATAATTACGGTGGACTCCGTTCAAGTCTATCGAGCGTTGGATATTGGGTCGAACAAACCCTCAAAGGAAGAACAGGCTGAGGTCCCCCACCACTTACTCGATGTCCTGGAGCCCAATGCCCCCGAGGCCTTCACCGCGGGTGATTTCGTCCGGAAAGCAGAGGAAGCGATTGATGACGCTTTGGCACGCGGAAGAATACCGGTGGTGGTAGGCGGGACGTCTATGTATACGCAGTGGCTGGTGCAGGGACGGCCGGACGCCCCCAAGTCGGACCCTGAGGTGGAGTTAAAGGCAAGAGGGATACTGGCACCTTTTCAGAACAAAAATGATTGGGAGGTTAGTGATGTGATATGTGGGGGGAAGCATATGCTGTTGAGTGCCTTTTCTGAAGATACAGGAAGTGGCCTACAAATTATTCCTTTTCCCCTTCTCTCCCCCCCCCCTTCCCACTTTTATCAACACACAGGGCGGCCTGGCTCTCTTAGCCGCCCGGAACCCCGATCGCGCCAGCAAGCTACATGCTAACGATTGGTACCGCCTTGAACGTGCCCTAGAGGTCACTTTCATGACTTCCCCCCCTTCCTCTTTCTCCTCCTCCTCTTCCTGCTCCTCTTTTAATGGCGTCCGCTCCCAATCGCTAACCAGCAAATACGACTTTCGCTGTTTTTTCCTCATAGCCCCGCGGGAAGAACTCTGCCACGTCATAGATCAACGCTGTCTTCAAATGGTCGAAAAAGGGCTCCTGGAAGAAACTGCCTCTCTGTTATCTGCAGGCGTCCTAGACCCTTCATCACCCCCAGGGCGCGCCATTGGCTATAGACAAGCAATTGAGTATTTGAGCAAGGAAGGAGTGAAGAATAAGGAGGAGGAAGCTGTAGCATTGAAGGTAAGTAGGCAGGAAAGGAGGTTAGAGAGGTTTCTTTTCCAACTACCGGCCTGAAATTTTTTCCATCCCTGACTGAATTTTTATTTCATCCCCATATATCGTTTTACCCCTTTCCTCCCTTCCTCCCTCCCACCCTCCCCCCCTCCCTCAGCTCTTCCTCAAGGATTTTGCCACGGCCACCCGTCGCTACGCCAAGCAACAAATGGTGTGGTATCGAGCGCAGCCTGAGTTCATCTGGTTGAGATGGAACCTGCTCGACCTCGCTCCCGCTCTCGCCTCCCTTCATGCCTCCTTTAAGGAGGACGAGATGAGTCATTTCGAGAGGAGGAGGGGGGGCGCGCAAGAAGCATTGAGGAAGGAGAACATGATGGAAGGAAAGAGAATGAAGGCGTACACGTCAAAGATATTGGAAGGACTGACAGGGGACAAGTTGGAAACGTTGGTTAGGAGAGCGACAGATTGCAGAGCGCAGGTGCTGGCAGCAGCAGCAGCTGCAGATAAAAGATAGGGACAACGCGTCCATAGAATGAGGAACAAGGGAGACCTAGAAAGGAGTTTGGAAAAAAATGTGTACAGTAGGCCTTAACAAAGAGAGGCTAAAGAAGACGAAATCATCATCTTTTCGCTGCTTACCCCTTTTTTGCCTTGCCGCTTTTATTTCCAACACATTCTCTTCATTTTTATCTCTGTTTATCGTATCATGTTATTGTTATTGTTGTTGATGATGATTCACTTACTGCTGCTGCTGTTGCCGCTGGACGTAATTGGCTGAGAGTGACGAATTACAAAGGGTGCTTCTGCTATTGCTGCTGCGGGCTGCCGCGACTTTGATTTAAATGAAATCCAGCCACACATCAAGGCGGCTGGATCAAAGTAGATAAAGCACTGGTAATTTTCTTCTCTCCGTCCCTCTCTCACACATAACACATTCCTTTTCTCCCTCACAACGATAAGCAAAAGATATAATGGCTACGACTACCACTACAGCTGCAATTACTACTACTACTCCTCACAGCTACTCCAATTCTACTCCTCCCTCATTCTCTTTTCGAAACTTGAAATCAACGCATCCGTCAGCCCCTCCTCGGCAACAGGTGCCGGAAACCCAAACCTTGCTTGGGTCTCCGAATCTCTTGCCCACACGACTCCATCCATGTAGTCATCAAGCGTGGGAGGGGTCAGAGGCATTGTTAAATGCCTCGCTTCCGCCAGGTTCAGAACATAAGAAATTACTTCTAATCCCAACTTTTCCGGGAGCCAGTGTACGTTAGTTGGGGCTAGATCGGGTTTCCCCCAGAAGACGGATGCGAACGTGGAGGCAGCTTGGAAGAGGCCTTGAGCCTGCATTCGACGCGTGGCTGAGGGCATGGTCGATACGTAAGCAGCATCTTTGAATTTGAGTAAGTTGGCCGCGAGAGCCTCAGTGTCTGTGCCGACCGTATCGATAACGGCTGCGAAATGGGGAACGTGCTCGGAGAAGGAAGTGGTGCGGCAGTCCACCACCTCTTCCGCCCCTGCCATTGTCAAGACCTCGGGATTTCGTCGTGACACACCCACTACTCTGCAACCCCACGCACGCAGCACTTGAACGGCAAATATCGCAGCAGGACCACAGCCGGTGACAATGCAAACCTTTGACGAGGCTGGGCCTGAAGATCCCTCCCCTCCGTGGATCCCTGCGCGCATCAGTGGTGGAAGCAAAGACACAGCATGGTAAGGCAACAAGGCACATTCTTCCAAACTTAATGATGCTGGCCGAGGGAGCACCGCTCCGGCGGGCACGCGCAATTCGGTTCCAGGCTTATTGGTGGTAGCAGAGGGTCCGACAAAGGCTAGGACGGGATCTTGAGTCGCGGCACATCGGCCCGCTACCAAGTTGAAGGAGATTTCCTCGTTCGGCGGGATAAAAATTACGGGCTGGGAGTTGCTGCTTTTAAGGAGCCGTCCGTGGGTGGCCAAGGCGCCAGGCAAGATGGTGTGCGAGGCAGCCCGCTCGATTACTATTGTGAGGATGGCCTCGTTGCCGTTGTCATGCTTTTGCTGAGAGGCGGAGTTCGGCGTGGCCATCGTTACGGAGCGCAGAGGGGCATGTCTTACTCGCCACGGGGCGGGGGTTTGGAAGGCAGTTGCTGGCGTGGAGAGCTGCAGCAGCACTTTTAGCATGAGTAAACCGAGCACATGCTTGGCCGCCACGGCCTTGGTAGGCTCTAGTGGTATTATTCCTCTTCGTCGCATGCCTCTGCCTCTGTAGACTTCAAGGGGCAATAAGGAGAAGGGATAGTGCTCGCAAGCCTCCCCCTGCACTGGCGGTAGCAATTGGCCCGGCCAGGCAGTGGATTGGGGTGCAAGCCGTCTGTTTTATGCATATGGAAGGCAGGAATGCTGGTGGGTACGTGGGCGTGCGAGCGGAAAACAAGCAAAGAAATTTTCATTCGACTTAAGACATGGGCTACCAGTTGGGGCGAGAATCGCAAACCTCCTCACACTCCGCGAAGTACTTTACATTTGCCGAACAAAAACCTTCTATTTCATATTCGAGCGATGGATTCTTTTCAGCTGAGTTTTTCGACAATCTGACATGTACTACTTCTTGCCTTTCCCCCCTTTGCTTTTCCTCCCGGACCCCGCCCCGCCAACTGCCGCCTTCCCTCCTCCCGATCCTCCTCCTGCTACTCCTTGAGCGGGCCAAGCCCCCGTCTCTTTCGGCGGTGTCTTCGCCCCACCCACCATGATATCACGCACCGCCGCCGCGCCCTTGAATGTGATTGCCAACTCTTTTAACTCCGCTTCGTGTGGGGCTAGCTCTTTCATTACCTTAGGTCCCACCACAGGAACCTTCACCAAAGCCTCCACCAAAAATCCACCACGGATCGAAGACAGCCACTTCATCCAACGACCCGTCACATGGCGAAGGAGCGCGTCGCAAAACAGAGGCGCAGGCGGGACAATCGCTGTTGTTTTTTCTGCTGCTTGGGCTTCGTCGACCGGCTTGGGGCCGAGTTCGAAAAGAATCAGGCGTTTGATTGTCTTGTATGCAATCCGATGCTCATATGGAGGGCCAGCATTCTCATTCTCAACCTCTTTATATTTTGTTGGCGCGGATTTTCCGTTCTCATTCTTACCCTTCGCCATCGCCTCCTCGTCCTTATCTTCGTCCATCCCGTCCTCCTCCTCCTCTCCCTCCTCTTCCCCCCCCTCCTCCTCCATCGCGCCTCCTTCATCCTCTTTGTCCTCCTTGTTACCTACCATAGGCACATGCATCCCTCCATCTACGGCCTGTGCAATCGCCTCTAGCAAGGTCGGGTCCCTCCAACGAGTCGCGACTTCATACAAAATAAAACTACCCTCCGCCGAGAGCAACATTTCGTGTGCGTGCGTTCTCCCTAATCTAATCAGAGGGTCTTTCAATGGCGCTAGCAACTCCTGACGGCGACGTTCGGCGTCTTTTTTACTGGTCGGGACCATCGTCACAGGGGAAGTATCGCTGGAAGAGGGGAGGGTGGGCTTGCTGACCTTTCTGGCTGCTACTACTGCTGTTGTCTTCTTCCCCCCCTCCTCGCCCTCTCCCACTCCCTTCATCACCTCGTTCTCCTCTTTTTTCTCTCCCGTGGGAATAAATGCGGGCTTTAGCAATTCCACTTCATCCTTCATCAGAAATGTGTCCCTCTTGGTCGGGGCTAGAAGACACAACAACAACTTGGACGCCTTGACATGAGTAACGAATCTCAGCATCGCAGCCTCCTTCTCATCCTTTTCCAGCAACTCCGTCCAGATCACCTTATTGAACGTCACTGTATCATCCACCACATCGGCAAGGCGGAGGAGGAAGAGATATGCGTCCTTGTGGAGGAGGGTCGGAATTACATAGCCCTTTAATGCTTTGAGCATCTTCTTCCTATCCTTCGGTGTGCCATATGCCGCGCATTCCGCCAACACCTTACAGCCCGGTCTCGTCCCCGTCAAGAGCAGCAAGTAATCCACTAATGTCGGCACCAATTCCCTTATCAGGACTGGTCCGGCATTACAGACGTACTCCCACATCAGTTCCTGGACGAAGGGCAAAGTCACTAGGTCCTTCACCAAAATTTTCTGAAGCATCCCTAATACGTTGCTTAAAATTTTTTCCCTCCGCTCTGGCAACTCGGCCAGGATCGCTTGCAGGTCACGGGCTTTGGTAGTCGTGGTTGACCCTGTCAGGTCGCCCAGCAAGAGGGTGGTCTCTCGCCCGTAGAGCTCCGCGCGCAGGGCCTGTGTTTCTTGCTTCGGATAGTTAGAGAAGATGCCTTCCAAAACCTTGGCACCGACGGCATGGGTTGCGAGCGTGTGGGCCTTGTTGGCAAAGACGCGCAGGACCCGCTTGCGTTCGGAGGGGATGGTGGAGGTGACGTCGAGAAGGCGAAGGACGATGAAATGCGCATATTGGACTTTAGAAAACTCGAGCAGATATTCAAGTAGCTCAGTAATGTAAGTCTCTTGTTGCATTCTGTTCCCATGCTTCAGGGCAGCTTGGACCACGCGGGCAGCGTCATGCTTGACGGCAATCTGGTGGAGCTTGCCCTTGATCAGGGAGTAGAGCTCCTCCGACAGCTTCTCTCGCTCGTTTTTGTCTAGCCGCTTGGAGCGGAAAATGGCCCAAATGGCTTTGGCGCGTGCAACCAGGTCAAAAGCAGGCTTGGTCTTGGCCCGTTCGTACTTGACGTGCCGCTTCTTATTGGCAGGGCAACCCACGTCGTCGATATTGCTGTGGTAAGGCTTGTCCCCGCCGCTGCTCCCGCCGCCGGCCGAGTAGGGGCGCTTGTGCGGTCGTTGCTGCATCTTGTTGCTGGCCCAGGGATTCTTGCCGCCGCTGCCGCCGGCGCCGCTCTTGGAAGAGGCTTTGAACGCGGGCTTCGGCTTGCTGCCTGCTCTAGTATCCTTGCCTTCCATAGGAAAATGGACTGGAGCGAGGTACGTACGACTTCGGACCGGGAGGTATCGTCCTGTGAGATGTGACATAATGAGTGGTGGTAGGCGACGAGTGAATGCGAGTCGAGGGACATATTGTAGGGGCATTGTCGTCGTACAAGGGCATGCAAAGGAGAGGACAGGGCTGGGCCATTAAACCTCCCCGCTCCAACTTTGGTGATGATATCATTCATTTACTGCGCGATGTTCATGTGCTCTTCAAGATACGAGCCTGCCATTCACACAGCAAGCAAAGCGAATCGGATGGCTGGGACAGGGTCTTAATCTCATCATCCAAGAAGAGCGAAAGTTGGATATACAGGCCCTTCAAACCTCTCAATAGATGATATGTTTGGCTGCCCGTAGATGCATTGCTTGACATGCACACCACACGAACATAGCCCTCACAGACTTACCCATCCTCTCACAGAGTAAGCACTATGCATACCTCATCCACCGACAAGGGCATGTTTTCGGACGAGAATGGCTCCTTTTTTAGCAACCTCATGGGGATGATCTCGAGCGTTGCTAGCACCCCAAAGCCCGCAGGTGGAGACAATGCCACGATCACTGACACCACTGTTGCTACAGTGACTTCGCCTCCCGAGAACATGGATGAACTTCCCGGCATAGGTCCTTACATTGCTTTCTGTCGGCAAGACAGGGAGAAGGCCTGGGCCCTGTACTCTCACGGGCAGGCCATTCGGAAGGAGTTGGGACTTGATACAATCCTCCAGGTAAGCATATAGACGCCGCCGCTTTCAAGCTTCGAGATGCTAAGAAAGAAACTTACAAATGACCTCTTAAATTTTATTTCATCAAATAATAACTATTTTATTTCCATTCCTCCCTAACCCTGCTCCTCCCTTCCCATCTCTCTTAGGAGCCCTACCCTCACTGGGAGACACTGAAGCAGCATTATAGAAAAGCCATCCATGGGCGCAGCAAGAATGGAGAGGTAGTGCTGGTCGAAAGCATTGGACGCATGGACTTGGCCTCTTTGAAAAAGGCAGGTGTGAGCCGCAAAGAGATTGTGCGGTATTACTGCCTGTTTTTTGAGTACATCTTGAGGCAAATGGGAACTGACCAGACGAAGGTGTTGATGGTCTATGATCTTGATGGGCTGGGGCTCTTTTCTGTTCTTAACAGTGATTTTCTTGCGACTGTCCGCATGCTGAGTGATTGTTTGGGGGCGCTCTATCCCCGCGTGATCACTAAGTATGCCCTGGTTAGGCCGCCGACATTGTTTGAGAAACTCTGGGGGTTGGTTAGTGGAGTCTTGCCCGCTGGAGCGAAGAATGATATTTTGGTGTGTAAATCTGCGGAGGACCTGGAGGCGGTGATCGAGAGGGAGAATATCCCGGGAGAGTATGGGGGGGGGAGTGATCGCTTGTTGGGAGATGCGGAGGAGATGCGGCAGCTGGCCCGGTATGTCTTGTCGAAGGGAGGGCAGTAGGGAGAGATGGAGAGGAGGAAAATTGTTGCTTGTATGGATTAGAGTGGAAGCGAATGGAGAAAGAAGGCGCGGTCAGCTGATCTGCTTTCCACCAATTTATACAGTGACGATTTGAGTCACTAACGGTCTCCGACGAGGTTCATTCCCTGCACGCTTTCTTCCCCCGATCGGGAAAGGAGGTGGATTGGAGGGAGGGCTTGACGGGTGAAGGGATGAGAGTGGAAAGAAGGGGCAACTAAATGTGTCAGGGAAATTAATGAAAGGTATATGCAGGTTCTGCCATAGAGGAAGCAGAGGCAAGAAGTGGAAAAATGTGAAATCGCAGGAAGGCGAGCAAAAGGGTTGTTTAACTACTTATATCATTGTGTATATATGTAAAAGTGGACGTTGTGTTTGTGTATGAGAGAGTGGGTTGAGATGTCGAAGGCCTCTTTGGTGAAAGAAGCCAAGCAAGCACGAGGAAAGAATCGAGAAAACAAGAAGGGCTAAGAGTTGTTATCGGTCTGCCTATCTGGGACTTATATTTTTTTTAATGAAAGGAGAGTGTACTTTTCTCCTTAAGGCTCAATTTCATATTTATTTACATCCTTTGAGCGTCCGGTTAAATAAGACACTACAATCAATACATTAACACTCAAAACATTCACTCCCTGCCTTTTCCCCTCCTCTCCCTCACCACGCAACCCATCTCCTGCATTTGCTCCTGCTTTTGCTCCCCTCAGGCGACGCTTTCTCATCCATGCGTGGCCCCCCTGCCTTTCACCCCTCACCACGCACCCATCTCTCCTGCTCCTGCTCCCCTCCATATCCCTGCACCATCAGACTTATATCCGCCAAAATATCAGGAGCAAGGCCCAAAATATGCGTTTGTCGTGGATCCAACCCCGCAGGCGCCATCACTCCCTTTTGTAGTTCTTCAAGGGCATATCCCAACTGTTGAGTGTCACTCCCCACTTTTCTCCCTCTCCTCCAACCCCTCCTCTTTTTTCTCTCCTCTGTCTTCACTTCTTGAACGACATATTCCACATTGTCTCTCTCTAGAACCATCAAAGCCATTTCTTGCATCACGTAGCGATGAGACCCTTCCTGTCCGTGATTTTTAAGATGCACAACGTCTTGTCTCAGCTTTGCACGCACAGCCTCTAGTACCCCCGGACCGGGAAATAGCTCCCAGGTCGCCATACGGGAAGTACTGGTAGTAGCAGCGAAGTCTTTTTCTGCTTCTTCTTCCTCCTCTTCTGCCTGCATTCGGAGAGAGAGAGGACCTTGCGTGTCCGTCGCTGGCAACAGCACCAAATGACCACCGCCACCAGCGCCAGCACTCGTATCGTAACATGGTGAATCGAGGCTAAAGGTTGGCAGTTGTGATGGTATTGAAATATCTCCCCCTCCTGCACGGTCAGCGCTACATGGTGTCTCGGGCTGCCGGTGAGGGTAATGGTGGCGGTTGTGAGAGTAGCTCCAGTGGTGATGGTAATGAAAAGAAGAGGAGGAGACAGCCCTACAGGATAGCGGCATGGACGACAGAAAGGGGGGAGAACTCATGTGGTCGCCTTCTTGCCTTGGCCTGTGCCGCTTACTGCCGTGGGCGGGAGGAGGGCTATCTGACTTTACCTATTAGTTGGTGTGCGTGGGAGAGGATTGGGCGAGGGGAGGTGAGACGAGCAAGGCAGGGGTGGTGCAAGTGGACATGAGAAGAGTCAAACACTGAACAAATCTGGCTATAGTTATGCGGTTTTTCGTGGCCTCTCTTGAGTTGTCGTCGCCAGGTTGTTCTCAATCACATGTCCCATCACCTTTCCGGCTTACCTCTTGCGACCCCTGGCAATGAAGCTCTGCAAGCTCTTCCTGAGCTGCGGGGAGACATATTGAATGATGCTTCTGATATTTCTGTCGTGCAGAGGAAAAGGGTGGCGCGGATGGTGGTGGTTGTGCTGGTGCCGCGGAGAGTGTTTCAGCAAGCTTCTGGTGCTGGGCGTCTATTATTATTGCCCGGCTCCGTCGTAGGGATGCGAACAGGCACAGGTTTCGCAAAGGCCGCTGCCGCCGCTGCCACCCGTTACTGCCTTTCATCGTTGTCCTCCTCCTTCTCCCTGCTTTTCTACGGTTGGTTTTGAGTATGGTTGTTTTCGCCTCTCATCATTAGATGCTGGGGCAACAGTCAACTCCTCTTCTTCGGTAAAGCATTCGCTCTCTCCCTCTACGAGCACTTTATTTCTTTGAAAAATCCAACGATTCGCATGTGAGCTCCGTCCGTGAGGCTGAAAATGCGCTTTCGTCAAAAAGGACTTCATGATGTTATTTAAAAGAGCTTTGAGATTTTGATGACAGAGTGCGCGTGTGGGGGCAAAAAGCGCTCAAGCGCTTGCGACTTATGGAGAAGAGATAGAGCGCCTCTGGAAATATTGATTAAGCACTTGGGCGACAGCATTTTCATATTGCTCGCCGGAAGCGTCTATGACTGGGGCAAGGGGGTCTATACGATCAAGAGTTTAGTATGGGTCCCCTTGGCTTGGGGACCGAAGGGCTTCCCGAATACACCGTGGGCCAGCGATTCTTATTCCAGCTACGCCTTGTACTTGTCCCTACTTTGCTCCCTTCCTGTTGATGATTTGAGTCACACCCCTTACCATACATTCCCTTTGAAAAGTATGATGTGTTTGTGCTAGTCGCAGATTCAGTCACAGTCACTATACCTTGGCAGCACTAGTCGTGCTCGCCGCTTGCCAAGCAGCTTCCCTTGCCATGGGCCGGGGCTCCCACACGGCTGTCTCTGGACTTACTCCACGACTGGCTCGTACGGGGCTAGAGCCCAATCGACCAACGAATGTGCCTGGCATTTACGGGCTTGTTCTACGTCAAAAAATAGTACGACTGATGTGTTTAGTCCTGAATGCAAAGAAAAAAACACCCAGAAGTCAGGGGGAGGCATCTTTCCGGGAAAGAAACAATTGTACGTACAGATTTTCCGGGAAAGAAACAATTGTACGTACAGATGGATATCTACGTGTAGTATACAGGTTCTAATTAGTTTTGTCATTTCATCCTAGACGGATGCAGAAACGTTGACTTCAGCGGATTTGTTTTACGACCTGCTGCTGAATTTAGTGCATCCACTCAAAGTGCTCCTCCTCCATCTCTGTTGCTCCTAGCTTTCTGACCTCTGTGTACATTACCATTCGCATTCTGAATCTCCTGTACACCTTACCAGTACCCGCGAGTCTTTGCGAGCATATGAGTCATTCATTGCATACCAAATTCTCTTCGATAAATGTCTCCTAATCACATTAAGACCATCCTTCGGTGGCGTTCGACAGAAGGAAAATAGGTTATTTTGATTCGACCTCAATAATTCACGGCACCTCCACGATTCATGCCATTGGCATGGAAAGATGGCAGCAGATTATCTCCAGTCACCTTCCAGCCAACTCGGCACGCTCATTCACAACAGACTTCATGAATTCCTTCGCGCTTTCATTCCTTTCATACTCAAGGGAAACCATCCGCGTTGTGCAAGTCTACCAGTCTAGATAACCCGTGATTTTTCTCTACTTTGTGATTCCCCCTCCCGTCCTTTTTCCCCCTTACCCCTGCACGGGTCCCATCTTTCGGCTGTGCCCTTCTCGGAAAGGGGATGGTACGTTTTTGAAAGCTCGATGGTAGGTTGAATTTGCCTTTTATAGGTCAATGAGACCATTACTAAGAATGTGCATGCGGCATCTTGGTGTAACATTGTCTTACTGGCAAACTTTCGAAAAGTGTTCACCGCTGCTAAATTCCCAACGATGCTGATGTCCTCGCCTCAGCAGGCAAAGAATGAAAAGTAAATATGTGTGAAGTGACTCGTAGTTCCCAAGTAGCCTGCCTTTTCCTGGATGTATAAAGAAACGCGAAATTCTCGAATGCCCTCGTACATATGTCAAGTCATACCAAGTACTCCTCTACGCTCTCGTGCACTCACAACCCCTCGTACTACGCACACTTTACAAACTGCAAGCAGCAAGCGCGAAAAAATGGGACATTATGGACGACAGGTGTGGGGGCGGCCATTGCACATGTTCCATTATGACAGATTAAGACAGTGAGCTTCCTCTCGTATCCAAAGCGGTATATGAATCGATCGATAAGAAACACCTAGTAAAAGACTCTTACATCTGAGCGAGATGGGAGAACGGGAAGATCGCACAGCCCTCCATCATGCCGACCACATGGGGGAGAGCGGAGAGCCTCAGGAGCATATGTCAGTCAAACATCAATTTTTCTCGCAGCGGAAGCGAAGCTACACATCCCAGATGACAAAACACTTACACGCTTGCCTTACTCTTGATGACCGATAGTGTGGCACGTCTGCTACGAAACGGCATCCTCGAGCCGAAAACTATGAATGTACAACATACATAATTGGAACAGCAGGCCAGTAAGCCTAGATTGCCATGAAAGACGAAGCTACAATTACATCAAAGTCCATTCACTTCGCCCAAGGAGACGCCAATTTGACCATCACCGATATTCAGGGATCGCTATCTAGTTACGGTTGGACCTGTTGTCTCGTGCACCACGCTCTTACCATCTTTTGCAAACAAATTCGGGGCATGAGAAACAACGACTGTCAAGGCCCGCCGCCATGCAATCCACCCCAGACGAATGCTGAGAATAAAGATCAATGGAGTAGGAAAGGCTGCAAGCTTCCCACTTTTATCTCATGCAATTCGGAATTTGGGGGGAAGGGCATGCTGCGTGATATTTTTTGGGGATTAGTGGATCTGATGATGCCCGATAAGGGCCGTTGTTGCGCAGCTGAACTGCGGATTGGGTGAACAAGATAAATCTATTGCGGCAGCAGCGACAATTGTATTTGTGCTTACTTATTATTTGCAAGAAGTTTGATAGCCAATGGCCGATGATACGAAGGCCATATATTTGCCATACATTTGCTTAGCTGAAGTAGCAGCACAGCAGCATCACCTTCAATAAGGTGATGGAAGAATCGCAATAACGGTGGAGCGGTCGTAGGAAAGCAAAATTAAGGATCATGCCGGCGTGATGGGATGAGCTCTTGTTTCAGAACGTGAAGACGACTAGACTGCCCTAATGGATGGAAGTAAACCACGGCGGGGGATCCATGATAGGAACAAGACTAATATAACACCGTTGATCGATGCTGCTAGGGAAGAAAGACGCCCATCCCTAGTCGTGCTATTACTTGTAATGAAAGGTGCGGGTATCCACGCAACCTCAGCCTATGTAAGGTTCGCTCTTCACAGACCTTTTCATGCAATAAAACGTGGATTAACTTTTTTTAATTTGCTATACTGTAGACATTTCGTTTGCTTTGTGTGTGGTCATCAGTCATTCATATCGAGGCTTTTCCTCATTGCACCTCCGTTTATTCCAAGCACGACGAAGTAGTGGAAGCAGCCCGTTTGCTGACGGCTTTATCTTTTCGTTGCAATGTACCTGTCGCCTCGGCAGCTACCACCGCGTCGTCTGCTGGCTCTGGATCCAGCGCGTCGCGGCACTCCTCGAAACAGCGCAGAATGTGAATGGCGTCTTTTAAGGCTACAAATTCTATGGCGATGTCATCGATATTGCAGGTGAAGGACTCGGGGGCCTCATTTCCTGATTTGGTGCCGTTGCCAGCCTTGACCGTCGTGCCGCGACCCTTGTGAATGCTGCGCACGTCCTGCAGCAGCACGTCCCTCAAGAGGGCCACCAGGTCCTCGTAAGTAGAGTAGAAGGGTGAGTTCCGCTCCATCGCCAGCTCCGAGAGCGCGATCTCTGCCTCAGGTGCAATCCGAAGTTGCCACGCTGGCACATCGTCGGCCATGACCCAGCTTGGAACCTGATGATCCAAAACTAAGTCGTAGGGGATGTAGGGCTTCAGGTCCAGGATGGGCGTGCCATCGGTCAAGTCCACTCCTGACACGTGGATGATGCCGCCCTCTTCATCCACTGAGTCAATAGCCACCACGCTGAGGCCGATCGGGTTTGGCCGATGTGGGCTGCGAGTACTAAAGACACCCACCCGCTTTCCGAACAGCCGCGGGGGTGCGATCTTAGCGGTATAGGTGAAGCGTTGGCTGTCGGAACACAGGGCATCGGTCCAGTTTGTATTTTGGTCAAAGAGAAAAATGACCCAGAGGTGCGTAAATTTGTCTAGCTGGTCCAGGGACGTCCGACAGACTCCAGGTTCGAGTTTAATCTGACCCCTGATTATGATTGAAGGAAGAATTGTGAGAGAAATAGAAGAAAGGATATCGGTATGGAAACTTTCAAATACCTATGCCTAATGTTGAGTCCACAGTAGGAAAAGTATATCTACCATCTTTGGCCTCCGAGAGGAATCAGACGGGGAAGATTGGATTACAAGGCGACTAGCAGCAGCAGCAGCGGCCACGTGCTCACGAGATGGTGATGTAAGTCCCTCTCACTTCCCTGAAGGTATCATGTACATACACGCACGCACAGGTTCCTTGTTCTCTTTAAACGACGTACTTGGCACTGGGTGCGAGGAGACCCTGCCGCGGAGTGCCGCACCGGCCTTTGAAGGGCGACTGCATGCGTGCCACAGGCTTCAAATTGACCCCACCGTCTGTCTGACCCCTGATTAATGCCTTCAATTCCAGACGTAGACGTCGCTCCGCCTTCGTGCGCCCTGTGCGCTCCATTTTTCTCAGCTCTTGCTCCTTCTTGAGCCTCTTTCGCGTGTCTGTTAGCTGTCGGTTCGCGTCGAGTGATTGAAGCACAGCATAGCACGAGATCAGCAGCCAAAGTAACGCGCCCCCGCCAATTACCGCGGTTTTAGGGAGGGATGGCATTGCCTGTCGATTGTGGAGTTGGAGATGGGTGAAGTGAGTCACGAAAAAGTCTTCGATGGCGCGCGTGGATAGCCGCGGGGATGGGGGAGATTTGAGACGCACTTATTGTTTTTTTCGGTAAAAAAACAATATCAGTGTGAGGTGCATCGGCATTTACATGCTGATGATCACCCCTCTTCCCATAATCGCACGGCTGATGTAATGTGTGGTGGTTTAAGTTGCTATGAGAAGAATGAGGGCTTCTTGTATCAACCTCGGCATTTTCCATCTTCGGCATAGTTATGTAACACATCGTCAGCGCCTACCTTGCTGTTACATACCACGTTCCCAAACGCGAGCAAAATGCCTCCCTTTGAGTTGCCTTGCACATTGGAGACCATCTGGAGCCTTCGCACCACACCTATACAGGGGCAACGGGGGCAGCACGTATATAGAACTGTGGGAGAAGAGACGCAGGCCGAGGTAGGAGGTTGGACCTCTCATCTGCCCCCCTTCATCGGCGCCATGTTGTCCTCCTTTCGCCAGCGGGGGTATTTGCTATCGTCGCACCCAGCGCTTTCTTCCAGTACATCAACCTGGGCGTCAACATCTGCCGCCCGCACGACCAAGAAGACAGTGCTCATCGCGGGCGCAGGGCCGGTAGGCTTGACTCTGAGTGCTCTCTTGTCTCGGTATGGCGTTCCGAACCTCGTGTTCGAGAAGAGTCCCACACTGTCACTCCACCCGCAGGTAAGTGAGAGGTATGGTTTAGGGGAAGAATGAGACTTAGACTGGCTTACTCGAGGAAATGCCTACCAAACAGGCCCACTTCATCAACTGTCGGACGATGGAGCTTTTTCGGCACGCATTTCATCCTAGCCTATTTCAACGCATCAACAATTGCGTGCCTCCATTGCGACTGTGGCGGCACTTCATCTACGCGACATCGGTTCTAAATGGCACCGAAATTGGGCGTGTGGACCACTTTTCACCTACTTCAGCCCTTGCATCTGCCAACACCCCTGCCCCGCATGTGCTACTGAACGAGCAGAGCCCAGCATGTGTTGCGCACCTATCACAGAGCAGGCTTATGCCGTTGTTGTATGACGAAGTCATGGCAGCTGCGAAAAAAAGAAAGGAGATCCGTTTCAACGGCAGCAATTACCAGCAGGTTGTCCATTTTGGGCACGAAGTAACAAAGTTTCAATCACACGAGCCGGGCGAGGGGCAAGGCGTCCAAGTAATTGTCCAGGATAAGGCATCGGGCCACACGCGTGTCTTTGAGGGCTCCTACCTAATCGTGGCAAATGGCGCGTCGAGCTGCCTCCGCCAGCAGGCTCAAATTGACATGCAGGGCGAGTGCGGCATCCAGCACTTAATGAACATCCATTTCTCTTCCCGTGCCTTGGCAAAGGCCACGGAGCACCGGCCAGCCATGCTTTATTTTCTCTTCAATGCTCAAGTGATTTGCGTGTTGGTTGCGCACCACTTTCCCACGGGCGAGTTCGTGGCTCAGGTGCCCTTTTTTCCGCCGGTCCAATCACCGGACGACTTCGACGCTGCCACCGTCAAAACATTGCTCGACGCGGCCATTGGGCGGACGTTGCCAGACTTGACGGTACACTCTGTGCAACCATGGACCATGGACTGCCAAGTCGCCGAGCGGTATCGGTCCGGACGGATCTTGCTGGCAGGGGACGCTGCGCATCGTTTCCCCCCAGCAGGTGGGTTTGGCATGAACACAGGAATTCAGGACGCACACAATTTGGCGTGGAAACTTGCCTTAGTATTGAATGGTCACGTCAACGAAACATTTCTGGACACATACGAGGTAAGGTGAAAAGGCGGGCTTTGGTCGGAGAAGCCGTGAAGAATTCATCCTGCATGGCAGGCAATCCCATCATGACACCAGACATTGTCTCCTCGTTCTTCAACTGATGAAATTGAGTGATCCATACGAACGATTGCACACAACATCCACACAGACAGAAAGACGGCCCGTCGCAGAACATAATGCGAATTTAAGCATGCGTAACTATACCCGCAGCTTGAGAATGCCGCGGGCGTTGGGCCTGGATGCTGAGGAAGCGAAGAGTCTGTCTCAGACGGCAGCTGCAATCCCCATGCCTGCGCCCAAGGGCTTTCTGACATCACTGCTGGCCCTGGGACGTCGCCCGCTGAGATCGTTAGAGGAGGCTGGACAACCGTACGGCGCTGCGTGCCTGGCCAAAGCTCGAAAGATACTACAGGACGGCGCTGGTCTGCCGTTGCTCTTTCCACAGGACGACCTCGGCTTTCAATATCCCCCGCGAGGCCATTTGATTGGAGAAGACAAGTACAAAAGCCTAGCTCTGATAAGAGTAGGTTGCCGACTACCTCACATATGGCTGCAATGCGTCCATCCTGAGACAGGCGCTCATTTGGGCAAAGTGTCCACCACTGACTTAGCCGATCAAGTCCACGTGGCACTCACCAACTTGGACTTGCCCTGTTTTTGCAACACTCCTTTTGCTATACTCCTTACATCCTCTGTGATGCACAAAGCTGTCGGCCCTGTCGCTCAACTAAGGTGGAGAGAAGGCGAGATGTCTCTGTTCCACGTGCGAATTTCATCCACGTCACCAAATTCCATACTCTCTTCTTGCACGACAGAGACTACGTTGGCAGAATTTTCGCTAGAAAGTATGGAGGCGCTATGCCAACATATATTTGGGTCGAAAAGTCACCTGCAGCTCGAGGACAAGGAAGGTGAATGGGAGCGACGCATGTCTTATTTAGGGGCGGGTGTCTTGTTGAGACCAGACGGGCATATTTGGGCCATACTAAAGAGCACGGGAGAACTAGAGTCGTGCTTTCAGGAGGAGTTTCAGATTGTGTGGTGAAAAATACAGGGAGTGTTCACACTTAAAGCAACAAAGCACACAACATGCGCGAATGATGGGTCCCTTGTTTGACGAAGTTTTGATCTACTTTTACTGCTTTACTCTCGTTTGCATTTTAAAGGTGTGCACCTTAATTCGTGATTTGTTTCCATAGGGACTTGATGATACATTGGCTTAAGGGAGGCATCCTGTTCTGAGTGTGGTGTCTTGGACGAGCCGTCAATGGTGGAGAAATAGATAATGTTAATACATTCGAGGAGGGTCAAAATTCAAGAATGCAGTCAAAACACTAATATGGGTTGTAGTAAGATGAATATTATAAGTGGTATTGATCAGATTAAATCAAATGAAGGAAGAGGATGGGACTGGAAATTTAAGGCCGGGAAGAAAGGACGTCAAAGTGAGAGGGCGACCGAAGAATTGGGGGAAATTACATAAGTCGGGAAGAGGAGAAACCGCTCTGGAGGGAAGAAAAATGAAGATGGATAAAGAATTAAGAAAAGATTTAAAAGAGGAAGAAAAAGAGATGGGGGGAGAAAGAGAAGAAGGGGAATGAGAAAAAAGGGTGGAGGGAAAAAATGTGAAAAGAACAGGTAGAGAGACGCAAGTAAGAGTGTGGAAGGGGAAAAGGGAGAGACTGGAAACTCGATTTCCACTTGAAATGGAGGTGGAATTTCCGTGCTTCTCCTTTAGATTTAACCAAGACTCCCAAAATAAGACAGTATGGCAGGATGAGCTTTCAACTTTATCCAAGCCTTGCTTTGCGTTTCAAATTCTCCCCTTATTATCCTTCACTACCACTCTCCAAGAATAATGATTGTAAGAATATGTTCTTGCGTTGATCCAAAAATGCGGACTAATATTTCTTCACGAGCTTCCCTATAATTATATATCTCATCTCCTCTACGAGGAGTTCACGAAGTCACTGTTGGCAAGCGTCAAGAAGTCCACGCATAACTTGTTCTCACGACTGCCGGGGGTGGCCAAGTCGCGGACCTTTCGCACCATCGCTAGTGTGTTAGGGGTGAGCATAAGAGTCCGGGCGAGCTTGACGGTCTTAGGATCGGAGAGGAGAATCGTTATAATATTCAGACCGTCACGGAAAATGGGGGTGGAGTTCAAATGTGCTTCCATGACCGCAGGCACGTGCTCAACGAGTATGTGGCCCTTGGCGTCGCTGACTGCCTGGTGACGGGCCTGGGGTTCCATCATAGTTACACGCAAGACGTACATAAGATTGAAGGCTAGGCCGGGATCGTGTCCTCCGAGGGTCTCAATGCCACGGACCAAAGCCTCCACCCCACCGCCCTCCAAGAACTTTTGGACTTCCCACGTGGTGGCGTCTTTGCCCATGCCTTGTGCATTCATGATCCGCTCAATAATCGCCTCCATGCATTCTTTTGCCTTGCTGCCCTTCGAGGAAAGAGAACGGTCCAGGCTGCTACGGGTGACCGCACGCAGACATTCATTTTTGTGTGAGACAGAGGAAGAGAGGCTAAGGGTGTTGCTGCTATGGTCGAGACTGTACTCCATCGCTGAGCTATTGACCAAGGATGCGCTGCTGTTCGTCGAGGATCGAAAATGGTGGCCTGGTCGTCTATCAGGCAACGTCAAGGGAGGAAGAGGGATAGGAGCGAAGGCGCACGACTCCTCCCGGGGGGGGATGGGGGGGGTGAAAATGCCCATGTTGACCAGAAGGTTCAAAGAGCTCTCGCGCAGTTTCCCCAGGAAACCAGAAGACTTCGTGTAACCACGATGTCGCACAGTGGGAGCCTTCTTTTCGTTTGCATCTGGAACGACTTTCTTGACGCCAGGGACGGTGGCGACGCTTGTGCTGGTGCGGGCGGCCACAGGGCCCAGATTACGCGTACCATAGGGGTCCGATCCGGTGCGGTAGCGGCTGGGAGAGGAAGTAGAACTCATGGGCGACAACACATCCGAGGTCAACCTTGACTTGTCGCTGCCACCATTATTTGTTTGGGTACGGCGATTTGGCGAGGATGACGAGTAGCTCCAACTTCGATAGGGACGGCTACCTAATTCCCCGACTTCCGATTCCTCTGAAGAGGACGAAACTCGGAGAGTTTGGATGGAGCTATCGAGCGACAGAGACGCCGCGCGGGAACTCAGGTCTGGTGGCACAAATGCGGGGAGGGAAGGGCTTCCTAGAGAATCTCCGTCTGAGCACCGGTGGGTAGCGATGTTTCCGACTGTACTGCTGCTACCGGTGCTGTTCGTTCTAGAGTGCCTCTGCTGGAATGGAGTGCTTGGGCAGCGCATGCCTAAGCGTCGTGGCTGGGTGGTGCGAATGACTGCGCTTGTGAAATTGGAGTTGGTGGTGAGCGGAATTGGGCTCTCTTCAAGATTGTGATTGTGCTGATTGGCCTGTGACGCCAAGGTCGAACTGATTTTGTCGCCTTTCGGGGCCGTGCGTTGGACGCTGTTGAAGGGCAAGCCGAGGCGCTGGCCCGTGGAGCTGTTTGTAGCCAAGGAACGTGCAGTTTGACGAGGATCCAGCCGTGACCGGCTTTGGCCCCTCACTTGTTGACGGGATATGTACGGCTGCGGGTGAGTCTGAGTGTCATGCGGGGCAGCCATATGTTGAAGCTCCAACTCCCGGCCCTGGGCGCCGTGGTAGATGTTAAAATTCCCAATCGAAGTGGCGATTTCCCCTCCTAAATTTCCGCTCATACCACTGCCTATCTGGCGATGGGCACGACTCTTGACTTCTAGCTTGACGGGCAGGAATGCTTCGGGGCTCAACTTCTCGCTATTGCGTCGCTCGTGATGTGGTGGTGGCAGGTCTTGCTTGGGAGGCGGCTCTGGGATCAGTGAGGGGCTTTCTTCAATCGTCTTATCAGATTGAAGATATGGTATGGAGAGAGAATGATTATCCAGAAGGTAAGTGGGGATAAATACTTAAAATTTGCAGGGGAGATCTCAATCATGAACTTGGCCTCCGCACTACACTTGCGAGGAGTATTGGTGTGGGTATTCACCGAATCAAGACCAAAGATCTAGACACTAGCCGCTGTCAACTATATTCACAAGCTCACCTTCTTCCCAGATGCATATTGATGGTTGTTGAAATATGGCATGGGAGCGATCAGAGACGAGTAAGCACCCGGGTCGGCGCCTCGATGACGCGGTCGCGCTGCCTCGGCCATACTTTTCTAATATGGTCCTGGTCGTGCTCTCTGACTTTCTACTCAGTCGTCATGCGCTTTACGCTGAATGTTAACTTTCTGGCTTCAGAGGGTGTGTGTTTGTGACGTAGTTTGTGGGATTTGGTGGGCAATTGCGAGTACGATAATAGAGAATTTGAGTATGGCCCGGCGCGACCATACTGCCAATTGCGCTTTGAGTGAAGCCATCTTGATCAGCCTTGCATTTCCTTGGTGTGCATCCGGTTAAGGGTCGTGTTCAATGCAAGCAGAAGAACAAGCAAGCATCCACACACCCAATGGCCTGGGCAACTAAGCTAAGGCAAGGCAGTAGACGTCTCAGCCCAGCCGTTTAGTAAAAACAGCCGTTACGGAGAGCTTCGTTCTTCGTCCCTCGCGAGATCTCAATTTACATGTCCTCGCCCTGTCGCCGCATGTTAAGTCAGCATTCATCGCCTATCCACATGTATTTACATTTTTATTTTTCACCCCCACAAAACGAAGATTATATCAGGCATATCACCCCATGCGCATTTGTCTAATCCGTGGCCAACGCAAATACTCCTTCCACAGCGCGCGATGGATCTGCACCCATCTGAACCCCCACCAGATCCTCGGATACCGTCACCGCCAGCGTCGATGAACATAGGAAACTTCACAATGCCCACCATCAGCCCGTCACGGCGCAGACTTCCGAACTCTATTCCATCACCCATCAGGGTTGAAAGGGACAATGTTTGCGGGAGCGGCGAGGAAATCTTAGGAAGCGCTACTCCACCGCACCAGCAGCAAATGAGGGCCTGGGTAGGAGGAACATCACAGCTTTTATTCTACTGTCCCGTTGAACAGGGTTCGCTAACACGGAAGCAGGTAACCGTATCTGTGACTAATGTTAATTCTTCTTCAGGCACCAACGGCCACGAAGCGGTTCCTACGCCTCCTTCTCTATTGTCGCCGGCGCCGCCTCTCACGACTCAATCTTCGAGCATTGGTCGTGAGAGCCTTGTTTCGCCAAATCTTATCATCGGTACGGCCTTGCGTAGCTTCAGCCCCGCCTTTCGGGCAGCAGCCACACGCTCTCCGTCAAACACTTTCATAGGTACGCCGCAGCATGTCCCATCTCAGCTGGAGAGCTCCGAGCCTGGACTGCAAAAACAGGTGGAAAGAAGGGACGAGGCCATACGGAGTCAGGCCTCGTCATCATGTTGTTCTCCATCTTTTTTATCCTCGTCCTCTCTGTCGAGCAGCAGTGCCTCAAACACACCCTCGCTCCATGTCTCTGCACCGGGGGGCGAGGAAGAAGACGAGGAGATGGAGGTGGGATTGCATTTTCTGGCACCTGCCGTGGTGGCAGATTCGCTACTCTTAACGTCGGAGGAGGAGGTTGTGGCCGAGTTGGAGGAACTGGAAGACAACTCGTGGGGCGGTGTGCAAGACGAGGCGGACGAGCAAACCATCAACTCCGGAGGCAGTAGGGACAGCAGCTGGGGAGGGATGGAGGGCGAGCTTTCGTCTTTGATAGAGGACAACAATTCGGTTGATGTCGTTCTGGCCACTAGTGCGGATAATTTAGGGGATTTAGGGGTAGAAGATGATGATACGGAGGAAAGAAGAGAAGAGGAAGAGGCGGAGGTAGGGAGGGGAGGGGAGGAGGAAGGAGAAGAGGAATATGAGGAGAATAAGGTCAATCACCTTATCGGGTCCGTCCTCGTGGCGGACTTCGAGAGAGATGCTGAGGCTATGGTTCCACCAATCAGATGGTCGCTGGTAACTGCAGCGTTGTCAGTGAGCAGCATCTCTCCAAACACGGCGGAGAGGAGGCAAGTGTCTCAGTGGCCTCCACCGGCGATGGCCTCTTCAGCAGCATCGGTGACACTGCCGCCAGAATTGCCCTCCCCTGTGACATTCTCCATAGTTTCACAACTGCCAGACCAGCAACCAAAGCATTCGGCGTCAGACATTGCCATAAGGCCCGATCCAATCCGCCTCCCCGTGATTGTGGGGGAGGCCTTTCCCTTAGTTGATGTTGAGGAGGGAGTGAAAGAGATCAAGAAGGAAGAAGAAAGGATAGACGAGGTAGTAAGTACTAAATCGATAGACATTGGAAACATTATGCCAGCCGCCTCGCTCCCCTTCTCGGGCTCAAGTATCGCCATTCAGCGCGAGAAAGAGGGGATCAATAAGGACGAGGATGAGGACGAGGGTGAGAACGAGGGTGAGAACGAGGGAGATTTGGAGGACGACGATCGGAGTGAGGTTTTGGAGAGGGGCGAGGAGGCTGCGACCTTGGAAAGCCACTCCTTTGAGGATGCTCATGAGGTGGGCTCGTATGAGGGCAGCTACAATTGGAGGGATGTGCGCATGTCGTCTTTTGAGAGCTTACATGGCTTTGAGACAGCGGAAGAGGGTGACCTCACTACCCTCGTAAGTAGCTCCACGGCCAATATAATGCTCACAACCACTAGTAATGGCACTACGCCCATCAGTGCTGTGACGAGCTCGGCGATGCCATTTTCGGCCGAGGCAGGAGATCAGCCCTCCATCTTTGAGTGGGGGTGGAGCCAAGTAGCCCCACTGTTGATAACTTTGGGCGCAGGGCAGGAGTTGCACTCCCAACCCTCGTCTGCTTCTTCTTCGGCGTCTTCGCTGCCTTTCTCTTCCGGCTCGTCCTCCTCTTCTTTCTCCTCACCCTCTTCTACAGCCTCGTCCGTGTCGTCGGTCTCAGGGTCCTCCTCAATCGCGTCCCGGTCCTCCTTGTCTTTCTTGTCCTCGTCCTCGTCCTCTTCCTCTTCCGTTTCCTCCCATTCAAATGCAGAATCCAAGGAGGCCACAACAAAGCCTTTGAATACAGCGTTGGAGAAGAAGAGAAAAGATGAGAAAGAGGAAGAAGAAGAGAAAGAAAAGATGAGAAATGCAGGTTCGGCGGGACAGGCAATTGAGAAAGAAGTAGGGGGGAAAGTCATGACGTCTTGGAAGCAGGGTGGAGATGCCATAAAGGGTGAATTTTTATCCCTTTTCGGGCGCCTTCCGCCGATGGAGACGCTGGATAGCGCGTCCGCTGCAAATGACGAGATACTCGCGGACGTCAAAGCGCCGGCACAAACCGTAATGGTAGCACCATTTATAAGTACTCCTTCCCATTGTGTCACGGCGGTTGCGCCTTCAATTCAGACCATTCTTGTCTCCTCTTCGGTTTTCAAGGAGAATGAGCATGATCGTGCGGATTACATTCAGGACTTAGTTGTGCATGACTGTGTGGGCGGAGGCGAAGAGGAGGAGGAAAAAAGCAACGAGAACGACGACGACCAGTCACTCCCGTCACACGCCCTCCAACAAAATATAACGATCGACGCGGAAATCATCGTGCCAGCAACCCAGTCGTCATCAATTGCGCCCACTACTTCTACTTTCTCCGCGATCTCGCTGAGCCCCAACACTAGCGTTTTTGCGCCGCCTGCCGCGCGCTCCAGCTTTAGTGGTGGTTGTCTACAGGGTGCCCTCTCCGATGAACAGCACGTGGTAGCTGCCACAAGTTGGTTCGTGCCTCCTCTCGCCCTGACGTCGCCTTCGGAGAGTCTACATACCCTCATCAGCCCCTTGGAAAGCCCTACTGTCTCACCTTCATCCTCGTCCATGACCCCCGTTTCCACGGTAGATGGCACTCCGGAATACCGACGCTCCGCAATAGTGGAATCTATACTTGAGGAGGAAAAAGAGGAAGAAGAGAGTGAAAACAAGCTGAAGAAAGAGGAGGAGGATGACTTGTGGAGCTTGTTTCCTATTGCCAAGTACGTGGGCAATATGCGCAGCATCACCAACAGTGCGGCCTTGAACACACCCCATGACTCGCATCCTGCCCCTCTTGCTGTGACCACACTAGCGCTGTCGCGCACAACCCACCCAACCCTTGCAGCGATCGATATGCTGATGCCTTCCCGCCATATCTCTCCGCTCGATACTGTAGAGGAGGACGAAAATACGGATGCAGCAGCCTTTAACTCGTGGGACCTTAGCCTTCCCACCCCATCGGTCCCGTCCACCGTGCCCACTAATCCCAGGAATCAGGAGACAAAAAAAGAGGAGGATTTCCCCCCCTATTTGTCACCATCCTCGTCTTCAGGTTCCTCCGTTTTGCTGGCGTCGTGTGTCAAGGAAGAAGAATTGGCGTCTGTTACCCTCCATGGCACGGTTCAGATAGGCAATGTTGTGCTCTTACCTGATCCAAGCGTCGCCTCCATTTACAACGGTGGCAGCAGGAGTCAGAGCGGCAGCGGCAGCAGCAGTAACAGCAGCAACAGCGTTGACAGCAGTGCTAGTCGAAGCAGTAGTAGTAGTAGTAGTATTTGCAGAAGCAGAACCAGCAGCAGCACCAGCACCAGCAGCAGCATTAGAAGCAGTAGTAGCGACAACGGCGGCAGCAGGGGCAACAACAGTCGCCGATTTATGGCTGATGCTAGAAAGGGGAATGTTCCTTCATGTCAAACAGTCATGGCAGGTGGGGGTAATGCTAGCCAGGCTTCTTCTTCCCCTGCCTTAGCAGAAGAGTCTAGGATCGCAGAAGGTAGCGTGTTGGATGAGATTCCCCCCATTACTCCCATTCTTGCCTCTATGAAAGAGCAGGAGGAGGAGGAGAAGGACGAAGAGGAGCAAGAGCACTGGGAGGAGGAGGATGAAGAGGAGCAGAAGCAGCAGGAGGAGGAGGATGCGGAGAAGAAAGATGCGGAGGACGATGATGGAAAAGAAAGTGCAGAGGAAGATGGTACTCTTTCTCAGGAGAAATCTCCTTCTCAGAATACTCAGGATTATATATGTGAGGGCGATGGGGGGTCGGACGAGGACGATGAAGACAACGAGGTGGGCAGGATTGTGGCTGTGCAAGACCGCGCAACCCATGGACATGCGCCCTTGTCGGGATATGGTGTGGCTCTCGAAGATGAGGCTGTGGTAATGGCTGCCAAGAGGACAGCCGCAGCACTGAGATTGCAGAGCAAATGGCGGATGATTTTGGAAAGGCGTGTGACAAGCCATGCCAGAGAACTAATTTTGCAGCGGAAAGAGAACGAGACGCGATCAGCAGCGGCGGCAACAGTCACTGCGCAATTCTTGGTGAATATTCGAAGTGCCAGTTTGCCTGTCCAATATGAAAGGGTAATACAGATGGCTGAAGAGAGTGCTTTTGCTGCCGCTGAAGTTCAGGTCCAAGTGTGTGCCCAGGCACATGCAGCAGGAAATATTTCTGCCACCGCGGCAGATGCGACCAAAGCGCTACCCCCGGCAACAAGTGAGCGGCAAGCTCGCGCTGTAAAGCTGCTAAACAGCTACAGTGAGCGTATCCAAGGGCGATTCATGCTTCAAAGGACCTTTACCAAGCTGCAATATGCAATTATGGAGAAGGTTACGGATAAACTTGAGCACGCCACAAGCAAGATACATTCGCGACTTGCATTTAAGTACCTCCATACCCTCCAGCAAAATTATGCTGCCACAAGTGTTGCTGCTACCCTCGTTGCAGAAGCCGAGCTTCATACGGCTCACTGTCAAGCTTCTGCAACAAAGGTCCATACGGCCTTTCGGCGCTGGATGGCCGTGCGTGACTATCCCTCTCAGGAGGGCGCCCATCGCCTCATCCAAAAATTGGTTTCCGCGCATAGTCTACGTAGTAAGAGCATCGCCTTCTGCACCTGGCGCGCCCAGACCCTTACAGTTGTACATCTACAGCGACTAATCCGAGGGCACCTGGCTCGCCTGCACTTCCAGCGTTCTCAAGTCGCCATCCTTCGAATCCAGGTCTGGTACCGTAAATGCCAGCTGCGCTGCCATTGCTCCGTGGAGAAGCAAGACTTATTTTCAACTCAGAATGCATTGTTGAAGCTGCAAAGCATGGCCCGAGATTTGCTAGCCGCTCAGGAGGCCCAGCAGCGCAAGGAAGCTCTCGCTGACCTATCTGTTCGCATGCAGGCTGTCTTAACGATCCAGCGCATGTTGCGAAGGTGTTTGGGGAGGATGGCTGCTCAATCGGCTCCATTGGTCGAGGAAAGCGAAGCCACTATCCCACTTCAGGGGAGCATTCGAGGCCGCATGGCTCAAGTCAAGCCCCAATATCCCCGCGTGCAGGTAGAAAATATGGAACAAGAGGAAGTGACAACAATCGTAGCTGATGCCCATCTTCTTCAGCCCACAGTCTCTACTCTGGAACAACACGGAGCGCCTCCTGTGGCAAAAAAGAGGTCTCTGGACGTTGTCGGTACAGTTGTGGATGTTTCCTCGGTCCTGTCCACTCCATTTCAGCTGACCTCTTCGTTGTCTTCGTCTCTGCGGCCCGGTCGTCTCATGGCCATTTTGAGACGTAAAACAATGGACAAGTCAGTGGAGGAGCGAGAACAGGCAGATAGCCCAGAGGCCACTACTGCAAATGCAGCAGGCTTTACATCTCCAGTTTCATCCCGACAGGTGTTTAATGACGAGGACACCAACCAGGATTGGGGAGGAACAGACATCTCTCAATCAGTTCGGGCTTCTCGTAAGTCTTCTCTGCTTGGTCTCGGTGGATGGTTGCGCCCAGGACGTACGGAGAGCGTAGAAGATGGCAAGATGGGCGATCTAAACACACGGACTCGTTCCCGGACCACATCTACGCAGGCCACCCAAGAGACAGTAAAGGAGATGGAGCGCATAGGCCGCACTTTCGACTTATTTACCCGCCTCTCTAGTGACACGTATAAAAAAGAAAAGGCGCATGTGCAGCAGTCTGCCCTTTTACAGCCTTTAGAGGTAGAAGTGCAGGAGGAGGGGGATAATCGGCCCGTTGAGCAATTGTTGAGCCCTTGTCCATGGCTAGAAGACGGTGGGGTGGAGGAGTACCTACCCACGCTGGTGACGCATCACCAGGAAAAACCAGAGATGCCTGCTCTGCCGGTAGTTGGCAAAATGCACGCAATCGGATGCAATCCTTTTGCTCTGTTGTCCCTTCTTCATGTGTCACCATCGGCCAGCAACCCACACGTCACGCTCATGGCGGCGACACCAGAATCACCAATAGCAGCCATCAAGTCTATAATCTCGGGCGAGGGTAAGCTGAACCTAGCACAGCTCGACTTAGCGAAAGCCGCATCGTCAACGATTCACCAATTGCAGTGTGACCGAGACTCTCATTGCAAAAAGCTCATTACGAGCTCATCGGGAGAGCGGCTTTCCCGTGCTTTCCAGGCCATTAAGCTCGCTTTGGACCCCTTTCCCCCTAAACCCGAAGGTCATGCGGCAGCAAGGCGCGCGTCAGCACCCACCATATCGGCAACAGCAGCAGTTAGGAAAGATCGCTATTCCTATGATGGTCAGCAACCGTCTTTTACGTCACCAGGGCTAGGGTTAGGGGCATCGGGGCCCGAACGGAGCAGTCGGACCGTCAGCATGGGGTACAGCAGAAAGGCGTCATCCGCGCGGCCGGCCCTCCGTGACACCACATCTACTTTATCCTGTATCCCTTCTCACGAGACACCTTTTAAGGGTCCCATCCCTATTCTCCCCATGGTCCGTACTCAGGCCCAATTTAGGACTTTGGCTACGCCCAAGAAATCATTAGCCCTTCGCAAGCCCAAGAAGACAATACGCGTGTCCTCCCACCAAAATGTCTGCGGCAATGCCCACAAGCGACAGGAGCAATTGCCTCGACGGACCAAGCACTGTGTGGCCAAGCCTGCACAACGTGGAACCAAGTACATGAATCAAGGCGTGGAGTACCTTGACTACCACAGCAGAAGCGGAGAAGGTAATCTGAGAAAACTTCCTGGCAGATACCGCTCGCAGAAGTCGGTCCCCGGGACATCCGAGGTAGAGGTAGCTCGTTTTTACCGAAAACAGTGCGAGCGGCTGGTCTTAAGTGTCGAGGGTCTTCAACCGTGGCTGATCGACCGTGATGGGAAGAAAGAAGCTACGGCTGTGGGACAAGTGAGCATACTCCGCTTCGAAGATATGCCTGACCAGAAGGGACCTTTGACCAAGGAGGAAAGAGCCCGTCGTTACCGTAAGTAATGGTCGTATTTTCCTGAAGGGGTCTATTTGACTTTAAATCTGATTTGAGTCCTTCATATTCCTCTCTTCACTTTTACACAGGTGCCGCATCCGACATGGAATCATTAATGGTCATGGTGAGAGAGGACTTGAAGACCCCGGATTCCCCGGCTGTTGCAAAAACGGCGCTTAAAAAGCAAGTACATAAGCTTTTGGCGAGCCTCGAGGCATTTCCCGAAAGTCGGCGTCTGGTGAGCAGCTCATTCTCTGTGCTCCGGTTTTACGTGGCCTACGAGCCCGATGCCTGCAATATTCTCACAACAGCTGAGGCTGTCCGTATCCTGTTTGACGCGATGCAGGCGCATGTGGACGAGAACGAGATCATAGAGGATGGCTTGTTAATTTTAATGGGGCTGACTGAGACTGCCAAGAACCGAGAGATGATCCGATCTGCCCTGCCTGTATATGGACTAAACATCTTGGCGACATTCCAAGCCCGCATCGACTGGGGCAGCCCGGGCCATCGCACGCTCGATTCCTTGAAGCGGCGGCTAAGTGAGGGGGGAATCAAAGGCGCATCTAGTTAAGTTTCGTAATTATATTTCGGATGATCAAGAAGGCAAAATACATTGTTAATGAAAGGTTGCTAGAGATTGAAACATAATATCATGCTCTCGTGTATTACAACATTTTGGAACCCTCAAAAAAGGGCACGTCTTGGCTACTTTGCATGTAAATTAAATATAAGTTTAATTGATTGGCTGTTTTTGGATGCTGCCACATTTGGCGCTCGGTAGCAGCTCTGAAGACAAGACGAGATTTTTTTCAGCACGTGCGCGGTAGAAGAAACCCTCCAGTTGTGATTGTGGCTCATAAAAAAGTACCATCTGCTAGGGGCATCGCTAGAATAAAATTTCTTTTCATTCATTTTTTAAGGTCAACTTAAGTCATACTGTGTCTCGGAATCTTAAGCCGTTAACCGCTTGATGTCGCTCTTCTTATGCACACTAAAAAAGGTTGTTTCCTAGGAGACATCAAATTATTTTTGTCCGATTATCCAATCAGCTTTTCTCCCCCTTGCTTTGCAAGATTCGTGTATCAGAACGGACTGCTAATGCCACGCTTGCCCAATGCCACAAAATCCTTGCTTGCTTCCCCTCGTCCTGCGCCTCGTGATGACATCTTGCTCGCATGACTGCCGGGAGTGCCACTGCTACTGCTGCTAGCCCCACCGCTATGGCTACCGCCTGGTTCTCGAACGTGGGCTGTGCGAATGGCCGTTCCGTCACTCAGCTTGGCGTGCCAGGCAACCTTCTTATAAGCAGGGCTGGCCGAGAGGAGATTGTCTGGGTCGAGGTTGGCAGGGTGGATTCGCTCCTCTTCGCCATCCTTATCTTCTTCCTCTTCGTGGTGATGATGTGGTTGGTCGTCTAGCATGAAACAAGTGCTCACACTCTCTGAATCAGGGGAAGGCGAGCGGGGCGAGACAACCGAGGTAGAGGAAGAAGTCGGGGAAGGCAAACCGGATGGATGATGCTGTTGTAGTGGCTGCTGCTGACAGTATTGCTCATGCAGCGGCCCTGCAGCGATGTCTGATGCCTGCCCATTGAGCCCAACATCTGGTGCCGCGGGGAAGAGGGCTGCGAGAGCCGGCACTCGGGCGGGGGAGGGCAAAGGCCGGACGGTGACCTTCCGGATGGTGCGAACCACGGCATAAGGGGGCTGCTCCACTTCCACATTAGGAAGTCCTGCGTTCGCCGCGTTCAAGATCCAGTCAGAAAAGCAGAAACGGGCACGCGCCTCGTTAAAGCGCTCGGGCAAGAGCACAGCGCACGCTGCTTGTTCAAACTGCTGATTTTGTGGTAGACCTCGCTCTAGCAGATGTCGAAGCAGCTCTCGCCGCCCCTCGACACGTGCCAGACGGACTTCGCCAAGCGAAATGAGTCGAGATGAATGCCCTTCCCCCTCAGCTGCCGCAGGGCCAGCCACGTCCATTTGGTCGCAATCTCCATTGCTGCTATCACTTCTGCTGCTGCTACTGCTACTATTATGACTACTACTACTACTCCTGCTGCTCGTGCGGAGGAGGCCGCCTGTGTTATGGCCGAAGGCGCAGAAGGAGAGTAGCTCGGGATCTGGTTGGTCCAAAAAGATATGGGACGGCTGGAGGGTACCCCGCCCGGGATATGGACGCGTGCGGATTGCGCTCTGGAGTGCCAGCAGCGCTTTAGGTACCTTGGCGCGAAAATCTGTCGGCGCTAAGAGCCCCGACCCACCCAGCCCGCCCAGAGATCCCCCCGCCTGGGCCGTGGCGGCCACGTCCTCGTCCATGATTCGCCGGTAATCCAATCCCGTCAGGCGCCGGAAGCGGGCCTCCAATCGTGCCAGCTCATGGGTCAGAAAATCCTTTGGATCGCGGGCAGGGGAGAGCATGGGCCGCAAATCCCAGCCCTCCGGCTCGCAATACAGGCGGGCCAGGCCGAGATTGAGGTCGTCGTTCTGGCTGTAGTTTAGCACAAACTTGAAAACTGATTGGTCTACGTTTCCAGCTGAGGGCAACACTCCACGGGGAAGTGTTGGTGGCGAGCTAGATTTGATATCGGCAAGGGGTGCGCCGAGTGGGCTGCTCCCTTGCAATGGTAATGGCTGTGGCAGCAGCGAGGCGTCCTGGTCTTGGCCCGTATGCGGAAAGTTGCTGACGGTGGCTGAAATGACGCTGCCACTGAGGGTGCTGCCGCTACTCCTGCTACTTTTACTAATCTTAACGCTATTAGCGCTACTAGAACTGCTCGCTGTGGGGGTTGTAGGCGCGGCAGGAGGAAAGAGGCCCGATGAATTGACCTGAGTCATGGTCGTGGTCAATGATGGGGTGGCTGTCGCTGTTGCCGACTGATACTGACAGCTCATGAGATAGTAGAGAGCCCAGACAAGGCGATGATAGCGTGCGAAGTCGACCTGGTGGACATGCAGGCTGAGGTATACCACGTTGTTTTGGCTGGTGGCCTCCGCCTCGCCGCTGACCTCCATACCCAGCGCGCGGAAGAGGGCATTCATGGTCTTGAGGTTCTTGACCGTCTTGTCACAGCGTGCAATTGAGATCTGATCCTCGAACACCACTTTCAAAGGCAGCGCCTCCATGCACTCGGGCCGACCAAAGGCCTGACGATAAGCTTCCCTGTCCGCGGGCGGCACCTCGTATGTGCTCAGCACTTCCTCCATTTTCTGGGCCGCCACGCCAACGCACATGGTTAGAATCTCCTCCGCAAACTCCGGGATGCGGTGGTTGATGCTGCCTCGTTCCGCCTCGTACAGCCTCAGGGCCTCCAGTGCCGCGTCGTCGCCTGCGAAGCCCGAATCTGGCCCTTTGGCCCAATCCCAAAAGTCTCGCGGGTCTTGGTGCACCAGCGGGATGTAGTGGTCGTACTGCAAAAACACAAAGATGGGTGGTGCGGCTGGCCCACTCCTGCTACTGCTACCACTGCTGCTGCTACTGCTGCTTCTGCTGCTGCTGCTGCTTCTTCTATCGTCGGTATTTGTCTCTTTTTTTTCCTGGTCCGTCTCATGAGTAGTGGCCGGTGGGGAAGCGGGCAAACGGCAGTCCTCAGGGTCATGGCGTAGAGGCAGGAATAGACCTCCTTGGAAACCCTCAGCCAAGATCATGATGGGTCGACGGAGGGCGTTAGCTAGCGCTGCGACGTGAATCTCCTCCAGATACTGGGCAGGTCCGCGCATCTCGCCCTCTGAGGGCCGGGCCTTCTCCACCGCCTCTTCCAGAAAGGCGGGCGTCCACTTGGGACGGCCAGTCCTGCTATTGTCGAAGTCCCGCATCTGTATCGCTGCCTCGCGCATGCTCTTCTCCCGATCACTCAGCTCACGAGCCGCCGCCTCTTTGGCCGCCGCCTCCAAACGTGGCAAAAAACGGGCCTTGTCCTGCTCGGTGACGAAGCCAGCCTGTTGGTAGAAGGTGGCGTGATCACGGAGCTCCTTGTGCGCGGCCCATCGGAGGGCATCGTAGTAGAGCTGTGAGCCCGTGAGCGCCGTGGACACAGCATGTACCAAGCAAGAGCCATCACTATCCACCCACACCGGCCGCAGGTTCGCGCCATAATCCCGCAACACGCGCAGGCTCTGACCCTCCTCCTCATCCAGAGGTTCGGTTGGATGCCGCACGACAGGCTCTCCGGCCGGAGGCCGGGGCTCGAAGGGAGTCCACCGCAGGCCTTTCACAACGTATTCACGCCGCTCTATCTCCTTGAGCAGGGTCTGGCCCTGATACCACAACTTTATCTCGTCCCAGTCCATGAGCACCGTCGAGCGCACTGTCTTAAAGCCCGGCGCAAAGTTCGTGGGCTTCACTCGAAAGTCGAAGCGGCCCAGTGCCTCGGCTGGAAAGGGCTGCTGGTGTTGCTCCCCACCACTATCCAACCCGTCTTCGCCCGGCTGAGTCTCTGCATCATCGGGCAGCCGGGGCTGCGACTCCCATTGCGTAGTGGCGACGGCAGTGGTCGCAACAGCAGCATCAGCAGTCTCGCGGGGACATGGTGGTTGATCCGCCCCACCACTACCGTGACACCTATTGTTTACTGCAGACCCCCCACATTCCCCATCGTCGTAGGTGTCCGCATTGACACATAAACCTATAGGAGAGGGAGAAGTGGTCAGTTCATAGGAGGCACTAAGCCCACACAGTCGAGCGTGCCATGACGCTATGCTTTCCTTAAAACACAATTATCAGTTGATGGTGAGCAACAACTGGGTCAACACCCGCATGCAAATAAGCGTCCCCTCGCGGTGTAATAGGGTTTCATATCAAGGTGGGGAGTACGAGGTTCACCAATGGAATACACGCTAACACGTTTTCACTGGATTGGGCAATGCGGCCTCCCCTTTCCACATCCCGCCAAACCGCACGCATAAAAGGAGTTCTTACCAAGGACGAGGTCGCTGTAGGATAGGGTCATGAACAACAGGCGGCCTCAGGCAGGACTTTCCCCCACTCTTGTGTGTTACGTTGGATAGCCGGCTGTAGGTGTGGGAAGGGAAGCAGAAATGAGAGTCCGCCTACGAGTGTATCAAGCCATGCTGACAAAAGAGTAATTACACCGCCTGGCACTGGCACAGCATGAGGTGGGGACCTGTTTTGGTAGTTTGCGGAGGGGATAAAGAAAAGGGAAGCGGATGATTTTGTTCCCAGTTGTGGCCTGAATCATCACCACGGCTGTGAGCTCGTCTTTCACTCGCCATGCCCTTCTCTTTGTAACACACATCCCAGTCATGGTCCTCGTTCAAGCACGCGCACCCCCTAGCTTTGTTTCACATTGCTGTGGTCGCTGCTTCATTCGTTCCTCCGGGCTTTGTCAGCTCTTAATGTCCTAAGCAAAGCTGGTCTAGCTTCGTTCTTCTGTGCTGTACATCGTCGCCCATACATGGCGCTGCACTTTTCTTTGACCACGCCGCCGGACACAACCAGGCCATCCCACGGGTACGGTCTTGGTCAGCAACAGTTGCAGGTTCAGGACTTGTTGGTGTGGCTGCAACCGCTGTCCCCTCAAGGGGGCATGGAGCTCAATACGAAAGACGTTAGGTGTTCTTGCTCTTTGTTCTGGTTCCACCTAAAAACACCCGCCCGTGTCCGCGCACCCTTAATCAATACGCGTCCTCCACGACCGTATCTCACATGTACCTCTCTCCCTCCCCTCCTATCGTTCTCCTAACCACAGCACTATCTCGTCCACTCTTTGTCAAGATGGCTGACGCTTTCAAGCTCCAACTCTCCAAGCTTCGCACCTGGCTGGACAAGTACCCGGCCATGAAGGTCGTGGAGGAGAAGACCAAGGTGCCCAAGGAGTACATTGTCTGCGGGGCTGGTTTCGTGGTCTTTATGTTCCTCCTCTTTAGCAACGGTGCCGGCTTCCTCTGGTGCGTGGGAGGAGCGGGAGGAGGGGGCGGTGAGAAAGAAGGGCGGACGTGACGAAATGGAAGAGTAAACTTCTGTTGGCAGCACCTGTATGCTCACTGGATTTCTTCACCTTGCACCCCCAAACACAGCAACGTGATTGGCTTTCTCTTCCCAGCCTACTACTCGTTCAAGGCGATTGAGAGCTCCAACAAGGAGGACGACAAGCAGTGGTACGTATCTTGTAGAGAGAGAAGAAGCAAAGTGAGGGAAAGATGAAGGATTACGGAAGCAAGCCCACGGTCGTTCCCTTCAGCGCACAACTGCTTTCTTTAATGTTGCGATAGAGATGTGGAGTTTAAGTGGGCGCCTCCTCCAAGTGTCGACTGAGGCTCGAGTTTGTCACTTTCCCTCATGGTTTCGACAAAGCGCCTCTAACACTAATATGAGTTCTCTTCTCTTTTCTCTATGCTTTTACACGACAGGTTGGTGTACTGGGTGGTGTATTCCTTCTTCACCATCATCGAGGCCTTCGTCTCTGTCATCCTCTACTGGTAAGCTTAACGAGGGGGGACGGGAAGGGGAATAACTCCGTGCGTTGGGGGCGCGTGTCTCTACCTCGGTATGTCACTCACCACTTTTCCCACCTTCCCCCCCCTGGCCAGGATCCCCTTCTATTACGCGTTCAAGCTGGCCTTCCTCGTGTACCTGGGCTACCCTGGCTGGAATGGCGCCACGCTTATCTACAACAACTTTCTCAAGGGCCTCCTCCAGAAATACGAGGCCGCCGTCGACACCCACCTGGACGCTGCCAAGCTCTCGGCCACGGCCACGGCCAACGACAGCCAGAGCAGCGGCGAGACGGATATCAAGAAGCAGAACTAAATTGCTCTTCGCTGAGAAAGGGAGAAATGGGCTGTGGAGGACTCGGAGGAGGAGGAAGGAGAGGGAGGGAGAGAAGGAAGGCAGCCAGCAGGGAAGGGCACAGAATTGGGCGCGGGAAAAAGAAGAAGCGGGAGTAGCATTCGATTGAAGGCAGTATGTACAGAGGCACCACCAGAGTGAAAGAGAGAAAGAGACCATCGGCAAGACAATCATCTGTAACCACACGCACACACGGGGCGCCCCACAAGCCTAGGTGCATGTGTTCTCACACGCCGAGCAACAGAGGGTAGAGGCGCATTTTCTCCTCCAATCTTGACAAGCTCCAATCATAGATAGGTAGAGGAGAAATGAGAGTTATTGTTCTACGTTTGCGTCGCAGTCACTACCGGCACACCCTTTGATTTCACTCTCACTCTTGAATCCACACGATCGGTTTCATGATTAGCACCGGACTCCCTCTCCAAACACATGACATCACATTATTAGTTCGGTACACGCGAGTAGGAAAAAATACATCTCATTATTTTTTTGTTTGGCACTTGAGAGGAAAGATAATAAAATGGCAGCGAGTTTACACGTAAGGAAAGGATCACTCTTTCTAAACTTTTCCCCCTCCTTCCTCCTTCTATGACGTCTCGCATGTTAATCGCCTTTCCTCTTCTATCCCTTGTCTTCGGAATGATCGAGGGAGGGGAGGGAGAAGACGAATGTGTGTGTGTCTGTGGGGAGGACAAAAGGAAATGTCACGAAAAGAGACATGTGCCGAGGCCTACGAAAATACCTGCCTCCGCTACTTCCTCTTATATACCCATGTATCATCCTGTGCGAGGGGAGTCCTTAGTGTCCTCATACCTCACTTTCTTCTGTGGCTATACGTGTACGGAAGGACGTTCTCCTCTGCTTTCTTCTTCCTCATTTCCCACTCGTATTTTTCTTCGCCATAGTGTGTGGGCGTGTGGTGGCAGGATCAAGGAAGGAAAGAGACCCATAGGACTGCTCCGAAGCGAAGAACAACAGAAGAAAAAGAAACATGCCAGATAGTCATGCCTTTTCTGCCATTCATTTCAAGTTTTGGGGGTGCCCGGTTGTTTGATGCTTTTTTCCTCTCTTACTAAATTACTCTTCTCTCTTGCTTTCTTGCCTTCGCTCGTCCGTTTGCTCACGACGACGAAGAGTAACTGTACATGCGAAGGGGCTCTCTCGCCCACGTGTCCCTCCCTTCCTACCTCCCTTTTCATGTGGAGGGATAATCGGGATCGGGGTGATTCTCCTTGATCTGGTCTGTCAGTTCCCGTGCCAGGCCCAGGCGCCGCATCAATCTCGCGTACTGCTCCAACCGCAAGTGACTCCTCAGCCCGAATGGCAAGGCAAACCCCTCCTCGTCACAAACCTGCAACACCTTCGCAATCGGTAAATCGTGCGAGGCCGCCAACTCCCGCAAGCTGTCCCAAGTGTACATGTCGTACATAATGGCGTGATCCCACCCGTGCATCGCCTCCAGCAACGCATAAGCCTGCTCTCCATCAATTAAATCCCCCATTCGCGCCGTCCATTGGATGGGCGGCACCACCCCAAAGTTACATAACGCGTCCCCAACCCACGAAATTGGTACTTGATAGGACCGTGCCACTTCTTCTACCGTCAGACAAGTAAAGTCGTACCGGTTCTTGGTGGCGGCAGCCCGGGCTTTCCGCTCCTCGGGCTTGGAGAAGGTCTCGGTGTACAAGTCGGGGTCGTCCCGGCTAAAGTTCAGTAGCCACTCATCCTCTTCCTGCAAACGCTTCTCTTTCTCAGCCTCGGTCTCTGCTTCTGCTTCTGCTGTGTTCTCATCTTCTTCCTCCCCGAATTCGGACGTAAAGAAAGGGTTATTGGGGTCACACGCAGAGCCAGCCCCCGCCGACCCTGTCGTGTCGTTGGCCTGTCGGCTCGTGCTGCTGCCGGAATCCCGCAGGACATCGCCGCGCAGCCCTTTCTTCGTGGATTTTTTCTTGTTGGAGGAGGACGCAGCTGTGGCCGTCACGACCAGAGCGCGCTTGCCGAAGCTTTGGGGGGTGCTGACCGGAGTCCTGGCATGACTCGCAACACTGCTGCGGCATGATGAGGGGGAGGGCAGGCAAGAACAGGAGTGCAAGGGGAGAAAGGCACTGGCCTCGGGGACGACACTGCTGGCCAAGAGCGCGGCCATCAAGGCGACGGATAAGGTAGATGTCGTAGTCTTGGTGGAGCCGCGTCTGCTATTCCAAGCACGTGCTGCTACTGCTTCTTGTTGCTGCATAATGAGTGGACGTAGGAACAGGAGCACGCACAGTTTAGAAGACTGGCGCAGTGACCTGTGGAAGGCAAAGACAAAGAGCGATGCGATGAGTGGGTGGGACGTGCACGTGGTTCCAAAGTGCGTGAGAGGGCAGGGCAAAGAGACGAATCGGAGCAGGTTCGCGTGTGTGGTGTTCCGAGAGGCAGCTGTGCAGCTGTTCACATTTCCAGAGAGACGTGTGGTATGTATGTGGTGCCTCTGTCCCAATTCTTGTGCTTTCTAGGGGAAAGTTTTCTCAAGATTGAGCAGCCTTGCTGTCTCAGTGTCCTACGCGATATTTTTCTATAATTTATTGGTAGTAAGCGACGAGGGGAAATAAAAAAAAGTCTCTCTCTTTGCAGTAGTGCTAGTTCTTGTTTTTTCTTCTGTTTTTCCTTGTTCTCGGCACCCGCGCTTCCTCGACTCAAGGGGACCCATACTAAACACTTGATTGTATAGATCCCCGTGCTCGACTTGTCAACCATTCGCCCTTGTCTCTTCACATGCATCGCCATTCCCTTTCTGTTTCTCGTTTCTTTTTTGGGACCCTTCTAGCCAATTAATCCCGTAGCTTATCATTCATTCTCTCAATTCATCTTTTCATATCATTTTTGTGTGGCTGTCATTACTTCCTTTCATTGACATCCATAGCGTGTTTACGCTCTCAGTGCTACGGACTAACTGCTCAACTATGAGACTCTTTTTTTGTTTACCGCTCAACCTCCATGTCAAAATGCTGTACATAAAGCGATGTACTCTTGTGACTGGATGTGTAAGGACGCATAGGGCTCCCCTCATCTCTGTCAATCTATTTCTCTGTAACTTTGCTTTCATTCTGATCGGGCTGCTTTCCATCGGCACTTGTTACTGACCAGTGGGGGTCCTCCCAGTCATTAAAGTCTTTTCAACCCCATACACATGAACACAAGCAATGCCTCGAACTAAAAACCTCTGCGAAGAAGAACCCTCCCATTAAACCCCCTGCCTCCCTACGGTCATTCACCTCTGCAAGAGAGTACATGGTATGTACAAAATCTCTTGTTTTTCCCTTCTCGATTGGCATCTAACTTTCTTCTCTCAATTTTTCGTCGCCTTGCGCCAATCGTACCTCTCCAAGGCCTTTTTTGGCTCGGTTTGCCATCCTTCACATGTCAATCTAGTAAGTCTTACACTTCACTCCAACCCATTCAAAACCTCGCGCCTTAATGAAGACAAAGCATACTCAAAACAAAACCAAGAACACGCCACTCTTTCCTCTTCCTCCCTCTCGTCGTCCTGTCTCTATTCCTCTTCCTCTTCCCCGTCCACCAGCATCTCCGACGGTAGCTTTCCTCCCTCCTTCCCCACCATCTCGTCAAAACTTTTCAATGAGAACGATGGCGAGGGGGGAGATGAGGGACCAGCTGAGGGCGAAGGTGCGATTGAGAAGGGGCTGAGAGTGAGACTGGGAAAGGCAGGCGAGAAGGCGGCAGAAGTGATGCTGAGAGCGGGAGAATAGGTCTCGGAAGTTGTTGCGGGGGAGGAGGGCCAGGTGCTTGAATTCCAATTGTTGATCAAGTAGGAGGATGAGGTGGAGAGGGGTGGAGGGGGAGGAGGAGGAGGAGGAGGAGGGGGGGAGAGGGGAGATCAGTGCAGGGGAGGGGAGCAGAAGTAAGGGAAGGACAGAGGTATCATAGCTGTTATTGCCGTTGCTGCTGCTGCTGCTGCTGCTGCTGCTGCTGTTTCTGCTGCTGCTGTTGTTGTTGTTGTTGTCGTCGTCCGAGGAGGATGACACAAAAACTAAAGAGGGGGAGTGTTGCCGCTGTTGCTGCTTGTGCAGCTGTGACTGCTGATTCTGGAATCGGGTTTGAGACATGACAACTGCGACAACTGCATCCACGCTACTGGTAGAGGGTTTAGGGGCACCAGTTGCAGCAGGAGCAGTAGGATGCGTCAAGGAGACAACGGCGTGGGCAGGGAGTGAAGCTGCTGCGTGAATGATGTGCGCGTAAGCATCGAAGGAGGATGGGAAGGAGGAGGTGGAGTAGGAGAGAGAGGGGGAGGATTGCGATAGCGACGTACCCATCACATACCCAGAACCAAAGCCGTCGTCTGCTCCAGTTGTCTCAGCCGTCGCTGCAGCTGTTGCTGCTGCTCCTGCTGATGCTGTCGCCGTCAGGTACTTCTTCCAGGACTGCTGCTGCTGCTCTTGTTGTTGCTGCTGCTGCTGCTGCTGCCAATGTTGCAGCTGTTGTTTTTGGTGCAAACGAGAGATGGCCAAGAAAATAGGCAAGCGATTCAAAGCCGCCTCGCAGCCTTCTTCCCCCCCGTTTTCCCCTCCCCCTTCCTCCCCGAGGGCGGGAATGTTGCCCATAATGTGTTTGTACCCCTCCCAAATAGCCTTTACGGTTGCTTCAAAGAACGTCAGTCCACCATCCTTCCCCACCACCTCGTACTGCGTTGTAGAGGCACTAACGGAGGAAGCAGTGGAGGAAGAGAAGGAGGAGGATAAGGAGGAGGAAGAGGAAGAGGGGAGGTAGTCTGGCCACCAAAGAGGTGATTTTGATGACAGGTGAGCGTTATTACTGCCGGGGGTCGCGAACAGGTAGGCTTCCTGCTCGCCTTTCACCCTAGCATCGTGGATAAAAACGCAGCGATCGCGGTAAGGACAGGCGCCAGTCATGACCCAGGTGAGACAGGGGAAGATGCGGAACTTGCCCTTGTTGGGGATGCGGCCACTCTGCTCCATCTCCTCTAGAGTCAAGCGGCGCAGCTCGGAGGGGGAGTGGGCAAAGGCGCAGGAAACGCCATATCGGCAACACGGCCAGTTTCGACACATCTCTGTCTTGCGATGACTCTCAATAATAGAGGAGGAAGTAGGGGAGGGGGAGGAGGAAGACGACGAAGATCCCGAGCGGCCGCTCTTTCCTTTAGCGCTGCCGCTGATACTGATGCCGCTGCTGCTGCTACCAGACGACGGGGAAAGCATCGTTGATATCGTTGGGGAGAGAGTGGGTGTCAGAGGCGGTTTGAGGTTGTGATCACGCCAGGAGGAAGATGAGGCAGCCAAGGACGAGGAGGAGCTGGTGCGGTGGTGAGGGGGAAGAGGAGGAGGGGCATCGGCGTTCTTCCTCCTGTGCCGCGCCCCCTGACTTTGGTAGTCTTGAAGTGGCATCTGGAGCGAGTGCTGGTGAAATTGCTGGCTGGCATCGAGGTGCTCTCGCTGCTGTTGATGCTGCTGGTAGGAAGAGGACGTAGCGTCCTCGCCTGTCCACGCCTGCTCCCACTCCCACCCGTTCCCACCTCCCCAGTGAAACATGGACGGCATGCGCTGCTGATTAAACTGTATTATTATGGTTGTGATGGTTAATTTGGGGCTGCTTGGTGTTGTGTGCTGTGTGTTGTGTGGTGGAGAGGGAAGGGGGCCAGAAGGTTCAGGAACGTAGGAAATGCTGTCGTGTCCGTCGGGTTGAACAGAGCAGTAGCTAGTACATCCAAGAAAGCGTCATGAGGGACGAGAAGGAGTGCGAGGAATAAACATGTCGACAGCAAGTTCTCTGCTGATTGCAACGGGCTGATCATGGGACTAAGACTAATCATTAATCATTTAATTTATTATTATAGGGTTCAGTAGGTATGGAGGGGATGGGGTAGCGAAGGACTCTCTCTGATGGCGAGCATCGGGCAGCGAGCGGCTGTCTCCAGGTAACCGATCCCTCCTTCCTATCTAACCCTACCCTACACATACACATCATCCATACAAGACAAGAGGGGCCATGTCGAAGGCGCACCCATGCACGCACAAGAAGCACAAGAAGAAGAAGAGGAAGAAGCAGATGCCAGTGCTGCCCATGCCCCCCTCTCCACCATCACTACACCAACACCCTCACGCCTCCCCTCAGCTTCTGCAAGAGGGTAGCACCAAAAAGCACAAGAAGCGAAAGCGTCCGTCGTCTACAAATTCTACAGCCACTGCGCCTTCTGTGTTTTCCTCCCCACACAAGGCCAATTCCGACGACCCGGTGGCGCTCAACGTCACAGTTGTCGATAACCCATTCCCATCGCGTGCCCCTCCGGCAACCAGCAACAAGAAAAAGAAAAAGAAAAAGAAGCTCCTATCACTGCCCTTTTCATCCTCTACTACAGCTTCCTCTTATCCACCTTCCGCGCCTTCCATGTTTAACTCCGGCTCCAAAGCTCCGCCGCGACAGCACCACACGTTTCCCTCTCCTTCCCCCACGACCCGCCCCTCCCTCCACCTCTATCCATTCCCCACCGAGTACGCCGACCACTTCGAGAGTCCCTTCCGCGCCTATCAGGACTTAGAAGCCTTCCTTGTCTGGCTATGCCGAGCCTTGGGAAAGCAGCAGGGAAAGCCCGCCCTCCATATCTACGATCCTTACTACTGCGAAGGCGCCGTCGTCGGCCTTCTGGGTCGGCTTGGCTTCTCGCACGTGACTAATAAAATGCGGGATTTCTACGCAGATGTGGTGGAGAATCGCATTCCTCGGCACGATGTTTTGGTCACCAATCCCCCCTACTCGGGTGACCACAAAGAAAAGGCTCTGCGGTTCTGCCTGGCTTCCGAAAGGCCCTTTTGTCTGCTCCTCCCCAACTACGTAGCGAATAAGGCGTACTACCTGGACGCCATCGCCTCTCTCCCCGAAGCTCAAAAACCTTTCTATCTCGTTCCAGCCCAGAAGTATGAGTATCAGCACCCACAAGGCACGGGCCACGACTCTTCCCCCTTCTTTTCCGTTTGGTTCTGCCACCCCGGCCCGCTCTCCCGGGAGGAGGAGAAAAACCCGTTGGTGCCTTGGTTGGAGTCGGCGGCCAACAAAAGCAACCCTCCTACCTGGCGCGTGGTCTTTTCTGTGGAGGGATTGAGGAGCACGGGTGCGACGCCAAGCTGGAAACGGCCGAACAACAAACGGAGAAAGAAGATGAAGTTGCTTGCGGCGGTGACGGGAGGGGGTGAAGGAGGGGTGTGAAGGGTTGAGACTCGAAGGAAAATTACGATGAAGTGAGGAAGGAAAAATATGCTTCGGCTAGTGTGTAAAAACATATTATTGGAGATGGAGGGCATAGGAGGTGATGGGTAAGAGGAAATCAGAGCAAGTGTGAACACTGTTATATGCTTGTGTGCCACCTTGCTCTTAGCTGCCTTCTTGCGGCTTGCTTTCACTCCACTTCTCTTTATGCCTTTTCTTTCTCTCAGACGATTTACCGTTTTCTTTTTTCTCTCTATCTCTATTGCGTCCTCTTCCTCTCGAGTATGTACAACCACCCGCCCCCTTCCGCATCCTCATGCCGCAACAAACTTCCTCTTGTTGAGGGCCGACAAAGCCCCCACGACTGATGCCGCCCCTGCCAAATTCATCAACATCGTCAACCCACCCTTTGGTTCATTCACCGCATGCAACGCTAATACTGTGTAGATAACCAGGCCCGCTGTGGCAACAAGAGGGTAAGCCCCACTCTCCAGCAGCGCGGGCAAGAAGGCCTCTCCTGCACCCCAACGCGCGCCGCAATGGGACAAGACACCCGCTCCCACCACCGCCCCGAGCAGTGGCATCCACTGCTCCACCCCTTCCCCAGGCTTTCGAGCTTCAAAATGTTCAACGAATGACGTGTAGATAAAAGCAGCCAGCAAGGCCATCCCTGCAGCGGGAACCGGACCCCTGGTCAGAGCTTCCGGGAAGAACTCGAACCCTTGGGCGTACCTTGCACCGCCGAATGCGAAAAGCGCCGATCCTGCCGCCGCGGCTGCCAGGGCAAGCCACTGCTCCCACGTGCCTTTGTGGCTTTCCAAGGCCCCGAGAAAGGAGGGACCGACAAAGAGACCCAAACCCAGCATGACCATGCGGGGGCCCGCACCAGACGTAAGACCTTTAGGGAAAAAGTCCTCGTTAGAGCTGTAGTAAGCGCCAGCGTTCGCCAGAAGGCCGCTGATTCCCGCTGCAAAAGCCAATGGAATCCAATCCTCCAGGCCTTTTTCACCCAATGCATGCATCTGAAATGCGGCGAGCACGTAGCCAGCCAAGACGGAAAGGATTATGACAGGTCCGGCGCCCGAGGACAAGCTGGGAGGCGCGAAAGATTGCCCACTCGCAAACCGCGCCCCGCCCATTGAAAGAAGGCCAGCCCCCAAGACTGCGGCTACCAAGGGTGCCCATTCTTGCAAAATGCTGTGAGCCGTGAGCTCCGACAACACCAAAAAGTACGTCCCGCCGGCCGCCACCACAGCCGTCACCGCGCGGGGATGAAGTAGCTCCGTTCCCACGGTCAAGAGCGCCAAGGCAAAACCAAAGCCATGCACGGCAACCCAAAGCACCTCCGCGCCCGAGACACACTGGCCTTCGAAAACCTTGCCCATTCTTCTCTGTGTTGGTGCGTCTGAGACCAGGAAAGGGTTGGGGAGGATTGAGCAAAGTTAGGAAAGCGTTTGAGGATGGAAGGGAGAGCAAGGGAAGGACAGCGTCAGGCTTCAGTTAAAGGAATTGCGCGTAGTAAGCCCTTTCTTTAATGCGGGCCAGAAAACGTACGCATGCAAGTGTGAGTGCGACTACAGTGCGGGCAGTGACAAGGGCTACCTACAGGATACCGTCCGTGGAGAAGCTCCTCCCCATGATCTTCGGTTTGGTTAACCGCGGCAGGATATGCGGACAATGTATGTGTTTCATCCCCACTGACCTCCTCCTTTGTCCCCCTCACCCTTCCTCTCCTGGCCCTGTGTATGCCGTCCGGAGACTTTGCCTGATGAAAAACCTGTCAAAGTCGCTAGAAAAACTCGGACAAGGAATAAGGGGTGAATAGGCAACGTTTTATTGGTGGAAGGCTCCCCCCCGTATGCAAGTCCTAGAGGACGTCAGGTTGCATGCGATAGTTCTACAGGAGTGTAGGAGCGGCAGAAAAAAAGAACTATTGATATATATATATATATTAATTCGATAATAGATAGATAGATGGATAGATAAGTCCGTTGCGCTTTTGGCATGGATTCCTTCGTTCACATGCGGCACAAATTTCCTGTACACGAAGCACAGACATAGCTGATTACGAAGGCTTTAAGAGACGACTTTTCTCATTTGCTCTGCTCTTCTAGACATCTTCTGGTCCATGGCTTCAGACCTCCCCGTCCCCGTACCCAAACCCTCAAGCCCGCCACTGCACACTCTAGCAAACACCTCTGCAACCTGGCCAATTCCCCTCGCATTCGTAAAACTTAACAATCTCATGGCGTTCCCATACCTTCATTCCCGTTCTTGTTGTCAGTTTTTAACCCCAATCAATGATCCCTCCCCTCAAAGCCGAGTTCCACCAAGACGCATGGGCCACCAAAGATCAAAGTGGGAAGCAAGCCAACTCTCTCCGCCGTGGCAATCGCCTCGGGACTCTCACAGCCCGGTTGCAGCCACACATGCTTTATTCCCAGCTTGGCAGCCTGTTCGAGCACGCTCACAGTGACCGCAGGAGGAGTAATGACAGAAACTGCCGTCTCAGATGGGCAGGTCAGAAAGGAAAGGTTGGCAAGGCAAGGAAGGCCCTCGATCTCTTTTTCTCTCGGATTGATGGGAATAGCCTTCTTGCCGTCTTGGAGATAGCATCTGAGCACCTTATTTCCGAATTTCTCGCGGCTGGTGCTAGCCCCGACGACAGCAAAGGTGGTGGCGGACAGGAAGGGAGAAAATTTGCCGGCAGACATGGCGGTTGGCGTGCCGCGGGCGCGGTTGTGGTTGGCCTGTTATGTTGAGTATGAGAAGGGTGGTGAGAAGGCTCACACGGACAGTAGAAAGGTAGTTTTTATGAAAATGATATGCTGCTAGACTATTTCCCAGGGTTGTGGGGTGGCCATGATGGCTAGGAGATGCAGGGGGAAAATGAGAGAAAGGGAAGGCGAATCCGAGGCAAGCCTTGGATATACACGTCAATCATCGGATACGCGCGTCCCTACGCTCGTACAGAGCTTAAATTAGAGTATCCTTGCTACTCTCCACGTACCTGGACGAGGTAGGAAACTGGGCAAGAGGCGGCCGCGAGTTGGCTGAAGTTAAGTGTGGCGATGATCAGGACGAGCCTTCCTAGCACAGGACCCTGCACTTTTCCAGGAGCTAGCGACTGCGAAAGTCGACACAATATAGGCAGAAGAGTATGGTGTCCTTGTGGGTGCGGCTTGAGAGTGATGCGTTGAAGTCTTTGTGAGTCTTAAAGTGAAAGCGAAGACTGCGTGACCGCTAGTCCATCATCTCTACGTAATCACAGACAGCAGGCTCTCACACCTCATCCTCTACACGTACGCTTAGACAGGCATTTCTAGGCTACCACAAGCACGACGTGGCCAAAATGCTTATGCCGGGGAGCAAGAACAAGAAAGTCGCAGGGCAAAAGCGGCCACGGTCTATTCCACTTCTTCCCACGTTCCCTCACCAGCACCAGCACCAACAGCCGAGAGGCATACTGCCAAAGGCTGCAGGCGACCTTCAACAGCACCAACAACAGAACCAACAGCAGCAGGAGCATCAACATCAGCATCTTAACAAGAAGAAGTCGAAGAAGGAAGACAAGGATGCGGGCATGGGCTTGGGGGCATGGATCATGCTGCCAGGTGGGTGAGGAGGTCGACTTCAGCTCTTTAGCGCGCTGTCCAATGGCTCACCATTGCGCCAGCGCGTTAATTTTGTAAGCATGGCTGTACTTCATTTGTTATCATCGCTACGCTTGCATGCTTGATCTGTCATGCCCATCGTGTTCTCGTTCACTCACCCGACCCTAAACCAACCTACTTTACTCTTACTAGGGACGGAGCGCGACATTTTTGTAGACAGGTAAGAGCTTGCTCTGGGAAGGGTTGAGGAAACTCACAGTCAACACATGTGGGAGTCGACTAATTCGTCTGCCTCGCGGCATAGGTGTCAGAAGGAAATCGCACCGCTGTTAGGCGTCGTCCCAGCGGCAGGAGAGGGGAAGGACGAGGACACTGCGAAACGGACGGCTGAGTCGGACAGCAGCTATCCGAGCTCCAGCAAACCACAAGACAAGGATAAACAGGAGAAGAAGCGGTCAAAATCGCGGGTGAAGGTATTCTCGGCCAAGGAAGGGGTAAGTTCGCCTTCTGCACATTGCGGGCCCATGCCTGAAGTCTACTGCTGGCTCTTTCTTACACACCTGCTCCATCACACTCCCCGTAGACGGCCGCCCACAAGTACGCCCGAAAATTTATCTGTATTGGTATCAACGAAGTAACTCGCGCCTTGGAGAAGGGTCAGCTTTCCCTCATCTTCATCTGCAGGTGCGTGCTTGCGTGGAGTAGTGCATGTGGGGGGGGGAGGAAGGCTATGGAAAAAGGAATGGAACGGACACATTCTTAGTACCTTCTCCCTCTCTCCGCACTTCACTCTTATAAACATACAGAGACGTCAAGCCGCCACGTCTGGTGGAGCACATTGCTGTCCTTGCCGCCTTGCGTGGTGTCCCTTTCTTTGTTCTGCCCAAGGCTTCCACTTCATTAGGTCGGTCATTGGGCCTCCAGCGCGTCGCCGCTCTGGGGTTCTGCGCCAGCGAGGGTATATCTGAAGTCTCAGCTCAAAGAGGAAAAGGAGATGAGGGAGAAAGAGTGGATGAGATGGAGGAAGATGTGGTCTCCGGTGTACAAAATCGCTTGCAGTCATTTCAGGCCTTCTTGCTCGCGAAGCGGGAATACATAAATGGCGGGGAGGGTGTGGTGGTGGAAAAGGAAGTTAAGGGAGGGATGGGATGGCGGCTATGAGTTTTATACGATACCAAAGCACCCGAAAAAACATAAGTAGGCTATATGGGGCGTCAGACTGTGGGGGTTTGAGGGGAGGTTGATTTGAGGGCAAGTTGTGCGTACCCGACTTTCTAATTCTTTCCGCGACCTGCCAATGTGAGTCAATTGCCATCTTTGCGGGCCACGCTCAACGAAGCACTTTTAAGAACTCTTATAGTGCACATGCTATAGCATTACGAATTATCGCCGAATTTCCTGCTTCCGCGACTGTTACCATGGGGAAAGAGTGTGGTGGTGGCCATCTCTCATCCATCCACGCAGTAACCCACCCTGGACAGCTGCTCACGCCTTCGTTACTCCACCTCATCTCTTTCGCCTTTCATATAGGCGCCTCAGGCCCAAACAAGCACCAGCAGACGGAAACAGCGAGCAGCGAATCATCACCATCGCCCCCGGGAAGAAAAGAATCCCACCGCTAACCCATCCCACAATGGCTAGCTCCCCGCTCCATACCAGCAGCCCTGTCCGAGACACCAAGGCATTGACGAATAATGCAGCCTTCATGGACAAGTACTCGAGGCAGATCGGGGCGTTTGGGATTGAGGCCATGTCTAAGCTCATTCAGCTCAAGGTATGTGGGTTAGGAGAGAGGGAGGGGAAGGGTGAGGGTGACGAGGGCTATACAGGCTTGGGCGTGGAAGACGGACGAACGGAGATCTTCTGTGTACGGCTGTGCTTGTTATGCAGCTCTCGTGGCAGGATGTCGGGCCAGAGGGCAAGAAGGGGGATCATCCTCTCTCACCTCGCTCTCCCTTCCCTATTTCCCGACATACGGCCCCTAAACTTATCCTTCCCTTCGCCCTCCATCTTCAGGTCTTGATCATGGGCTTGCGCGGCGTGGGCGTGGAGACGGCCAAGAACCTCATCTTGGCCGGTCCCGGCGCGGTGACGCTCTGGGACGAGCACCCAACCCAAGTCAAGGACCTGGGCTCCAACTTCTTCTTGACCGAGGCCGACGTGGGCAAGCCCCGGGCGGGGGCCGTTGCGAGCAAGCTGGCGGAGCTTAACTCGATGGTGTCGGTGCGAGTGCAGCACGGGCCATTGACGGAAACGGTGGTGGGGATGCACAACGTGGTGGTCTGCACGGGGTTGCGCTTGGCGGAGATGATGCGATGGAATGAGTTTTGCCATGCCCGGAGTATTGCTTTCATTGCGGCAGACGTAAAGGGAGCGATGGGTTTTGTATTTTCGGACTTTGGAGCTAAATTTACAGTGAGGGATGTGACGGGCGAGAACCCGCACACTCGCATTATTACTCACATAGAGAATAATGAAGAGGGCACTGTGACGCTGCTGAGCCAGGAGGACGGGGGGCGGAGTCATGGGATTGAAGAGAGTGAGCATGATGGGTGGGTGGACATTTCGGATGTGTCGGGGATGGAGTGCGTTGCGGACAATGCGAAGAGTATCAACGACTTGGGGCCTTTTAAAATCAAGCATGTCTTTAAAACTGTCGTTGAAGACCGGAACGGGACGAAGCGCGAAAAAACGGTCTACGATGGCTTCAAGCTCGCCATTGGCGATACTCGGGCCTTCTCCGCTTACAAGAATGGCGGTGTGCTGACGCAAGTTAAGAAGCCTGTGCAGTACAGCTACCGAACTCTTGCTCAGAACCTGGCCCAGCCCGTTGCCCCGGGCGAGTTTGGCCTCCTCTTTACTGACGGCGCCAAGTTTGGCCGCGCCGAGCAACTTCATTTGGCCTTGCAAGGAATGTGGAAGTTTGAGGAGGCGCACGGTCGGTCTCCGAGGCTTAACGACGATGGGGACGCAGCGGAGGTGGTACGGCTGACTCAGGCGCGGAATGCGGAGCTCAAGGCGCTAGGGGACCCGGAGGTGGCTCTGGCGTTGGAGGAGGTGGAGGAGAGCGTAGTCATCAACATGGCACTTTTTGCAGAAGTGGACTTTCAGCCGTTGGCTGCCTTTTTTGGCGGAGTGGTGGCGCAGGAGGTGGTGAAGTTTACAGGGAAGTACCAGCCCTTGAGGCAGTGGCTGCACCTTGATGCTTTTGAGGTCTTACCCACGGCCCGGCCTTCAGCTGCGGAGACGGCTTCCCAAAATACGCGGTACGATGATTTGGTGGCGATGTTTGGGAAGACTTTTGTCCAAGAGCAAATTGCAGACGCGCGTACTTTTGTGGTGGGATGCGGGGCGTTGGGCTGTGAGTATCTGAAGAACTTCGCCCTGTTGGGGCTGGGCACTGGGCCGAAGGGGGGGATCGTTGTGACAGACAATGATCGCATCGAGGTTAGTAATTTAAACAGGCAATTTTTGTTTCGCGAGAAAAATGTGGGACAGGCTAAGTCAGTGGCGGCGACAGAGGCGGTGTTGCGCATGAATACGGCCATAAAGATCGAGGCGAAGGAGGAGCTGGTCGCGACCACGACGGAGAACGTCTTTCCCGATCAGTTTTGGGAGGGGTTGGATTTCGTGACTAATGCCTTGGATAACGTCAAGGCTCGCCTCTATGTGGACTCACGATGTGTGTTCTATGGCAAGCCGCTGCTGGAGTCAGGCACGCTGGGTACGAAGTGTAATGTGCAGGTGATAATCCCTCACTTGACGGCCTCCTATGCCGATGGCCCAAAGGACGATGCAGACGGAGATACCATTCCCATGTGTACCTTACGGAATTTCCCTTCGCTTATTGAGCATTGCATTGAATGGGCGCGCGCGCAATTTAATGACTTGTTTGTCGAAGGGGCGGCGGACTCGAAGAAGTTTTTGGAGGACCGTGCATTGTACTTAGAGGACGCCAAGGCCGCTTTGCGGGGGGAAAGAAACGGAAATGGGACCGGCGGTGGAAAGCAGAAGGCGGATTTGGGGAAGGAGATCGACTTCCTGCAGGGGGTACATACTTACTTGACGCAGGCGCGGGGGGTGACGTTCCCGGCCTTGGTGGCGGAGGCGTTCAGCCTGTTTCATAAGCTCTTCCGCGATAAGCTGCTGCAGCTCATTCACACCTTTCCCGAAGATCACGTCACCTCCACCGGGGACAAGTTTTGGACGGGCGCCAAGCGCTTTCCACAGCCGGCGGTGTTCAACGCAGAGAACGAGCAGCACCTGGGCTTTGTCGTTTCGGTCGCGAACCTGCTAGCAGTGAACTACGGTTTGATCGAGCCTCCGGATAAAATGC
>Ga0160419_100136_pt1 | contig 51364 bp, 62 predicted proteins | sample CelAP2metagpilot_2_FD_108196 | JGI IMG/M metagenome (GOLD analysis project Ga0160419, IMG submission 108196) | Phycosphere-associated microbial communities from Cellana algal ponds in Kailua-Kona, Hawaii, USA - Cellana AP2-4-25 metagenome pilot ...
GGGGTGTCGGTGGTGGGGTGGGGGGGGTGGGTGAGAGAGGGGGGTGGAGGGTGTGGGTGGTTGGGGGAGGGGGGGGGGGTGGTGGGGGGTGGGGGGGGAGCAGGAGGGGATGGTGTTGGTGGCGTTTGAAGTGGAAAACCTGAGCACGCGAGAGCAGGAGCAGGAGGAGGAGGAGGGCGAGAGAGGCGAAGGAGGGAAGGAGGAGGAGGAGGAGGAGGAGGAGGAGGAGGAGGAGGGGGACGAGCAGGATAGAGCTCCGTACATGATCTTGCAGCATAGGAGGCATTGCGCTCACAAGAAAGGAAGGGAGGAAGGGAGGGAGGACGGGGAGATGGAAAGTATTGGCTATCCTTTATTGATGCGGTTTAAATTAACGTGGACCGTTGAACACTTTCGAAGGCACGTTTGGAAGCAGGTAGAGCGATTGGTGGTGAAGAGCAAGGAGGAGGAGGAGGAGGAGAGAGGGAGGGTTGGAGGGAGGGACGGATGGGTGGAGGGGTTGAAGTTGGTGCAGACCGACGATATGGGGAGAGAGCTCGTGTATTTGCGGAGGAAGGAGGGGGAGAAGGAGAGGGGGGAGAAGAGAGGGGAAGGAAAGAAGAAGAGGCGGAATAGAAAGGTCACGAGGGATGATCTAGAGTCAGGGGAGGTGGGGGAGGAAATGACGGAAGAGGTCACTGTCGCCTATCTCCCCACCAGTCGGGAAGAAGGGAGGGAGGGGGGAAGGGAGGGAGGAAAGAGGATAGGGGACTTGTTGGTGAGGCCTGAGAATCCAATGGCGTATTGGATGGCGCTTGATTGGGAGGGGAGGATGCATGGACGATTTTGGGGAATGACGCCTCCGGGACAGCAGCACGAGGAGGGGGGGGGAGGAAAGGAGGGGGGAAGGAACGGAAGAGAGGGCTCTGCTCCCCTCCATACCGTCTTCGGCGTCCTTCCCTCCTCCTCCTCCTCCTCTCCCTCCTCCTCTCCTCCTCCGTCCATCGCCTCCATCTCCTCCCTCTCCTCCTGGCCTTCCCTCAACCCCACCCTCTCCTCCTCCCCCCTCACGCTCGACCATTGCCTCTACAAATTCACCAGCCCCGAGAGGCTCGACGAGGACAACAGCTGGTACTGTCCTCGGTGCAAATCCCACAGACAAGCCATCAAGACCCTGGCCCTGTGGCGCCTACCCCCCGTCCTCATTCTCTCCCTCAAGCGCTTCGACATGTTGGATCGGAAGGTCGAGACTCCGGTAGTGTTTCCGTTGGAAGGATGGGACCTGTCGGAGCACTGTTTGGGGGAGGGAGAGAAGGAGGGAGGGAGGCCGGTGTATGATTTGTTCGCAGTCTCGAATCACTTTGGAAGTCGGGGGTATGGACATTACACTGCGTATGCGAAGGGAGGAGAGTGGGGGGGAGGCAGGGAGGGAGGGCAATGGTACCGATTTGATGACTCAAGTTGTGAGCCGGTGTCTAAGGAGCACGTGGCGGGTGCCACGCGTGAGGCTTACATTTTGTTCTATCGGCGGAGAGAGGAGGGGGGGGAGAAGGAGAAGGACGGAGGACAAGAGGTGTTGAGGTCGAGTCTGTAGGGTCTGGACGGTGAGCTTAGAGTGGGATGTTTGGGAGGGAGGAGAAGGAGAAGGAAGGAGAGGAAGACCAGGAGGACGGGAAGGAGGGCAAGGAGGACGAGGAGGAAGAGGAGGAAGAGGAGGTAGAGAACGGGAGGATAGGTTGGGCTTGTTGATGATAAAAATGGGGAAATGAGACAAGAAATAATAATCGTATCGAGACATGGGAAAGGGATAGACAGAGGAGTGCGTCTGTCGCCTTCAAATATCATGGGTAAATTCTAGTGGTAGCAATAGAATCAGCCGCAGTAATAGCCGCCGCCGCCGCCGCCGCCGCAGCAGCAGCAGCAGTAGCAGTGGCACTATCAATAGCAATAGCAATAGCAATAGCAATAGCAGCAGCAACGGTGTCAAACAAGTGAAACGATCAATAAAATGCGATCGATATAGAAATGAATAACATCTTTCGTGTGCCGTTGTTGATTTCCAGTCAGACACAAAAACAAAGACATTGAGACAGAGACACAGAGATGCACACCTGCAAATACACATGCACGTCCTGCACGCAGACAGACCACGAGTATGCGAGTGTGTGAATCGCTTCTAACCGTCTTTTATTTTTATTTTCCCCCTTCTTTCGCGGCTGTTGTTGAACTAGTCCTTTCTCTTGCTCCCTCTCCCCCCATCCCCCCCGCCCCGGTGAGTGAATGTGTGTTAGCATGTGAGTATGTGTGTGTACTGTCAATCTATACTCAGGAAAGGGTACTAAGCTTGACACACACCCAAAGACATTAGTTTCCTCTTTTGTGTCTCATTCTTCCTCCTCTCCTTTTCAAGTGTTTTACTAAAGCCTGCGACCTTTGCTCGCAAACTGCCGTTGCTGCTGCTGCATTTATGTCCCCTTTTCTACTCTGTATATTCTTTTCTATCATTCTATTTCTGCCCGGCTAGCTCCTCGTGCACCTCTCGGACAATATCATCCACGTCCTTCCATGTACGTGCGACAGTGTGGGTGAATGAAGTGGGAGAAGAATGAGAGATTGGTTGGTTGAAGAAGAGAGGGGTACTGAGGCACATGGAGCTCTCAACGAGAAGAAGACCTTCACGAGCAGAGCAATATCTACGCATGATCGCTAATACAATCAATCCTTTCCCTGTACCTGACATACCTCGAGCTCATTGCCCCAGTTGGCCTTGCCAGCACCGCCCTTCTTTTGAGTCTCTTCCCGGCCGGTGCCTGAGCGTCGCTCGAACTGACGACCGCGCGACGCCTCCGGGCGTGCGTGCGCCTTCTTATCGGAGGGATCGTGGACTTCCTTCCCTTGGTTGTCCATGATTACTGATTTCTCGGAGTGTTGTTGCTGTGCGTTATGTCAGGAGGACGGGTTGGGGCAGAGAAAGGGGCATGAGTGTCATCCTTGCCGCATCTCGTCTACGGCAGCGTGGACAGCCTGAGGCCTGCGGCACGTGCGGGGTCTCCTGGCCTTCGCATGCAACGTAGATAAGCGGCCCAAATGGCCCGCCCCGTGAGGGATGTAGGATTAGGTACAGGGGTCCTCGCTGCTACTGTTACTTCAACGAAGGCACGTGGGTGATTCTAGATTCTGTTCTAGAGGCGGCTTCCAGGCAGTTGAGGCTTGTGCAGGCGGTCGACCAGACCAAATTAATCGCACGAGCCCAGACTCCTGTATGATGTACAGGACAAGGGAAAGCACCATGTGGTGGGACAAAGAAGAAGCAAGCCCAAATCTCGACGGGTTTTTCCCCCCCGTTGGATGCCGGCAGGCAATATCAGCGAGCCATATGCTCCCTAGGTTGGGCGGTTTCTGTTGCATATGCATGTCTATTGGTGACATCGTGGCATGTGTGCGGTGCGTGGCGTGTATGCTCGGTGATGGTGTGCTGTGTGGCGGTGTGCTCGACGAGAAATTGTCCCATAAAGTATCCAAAAAATTCCCCACCCCTACTATTGTAATTTCTCTCTTTTGCCACCGCTACTTACCCGTACGCTTTCACAACAGGACTATACACTTGACGGCATACGCACCCTGTCTACGACGGCTGATTCTCCTTCACCAGCAGCGTGGCTGAAGAGCCCAAGTTAGTAGCCAAGACTCCCCCTCCCCCCCCCCTGCCCCTTTTTGACACCTCCCCCGCTTCCCCGTCCTAGGCCCGACTCTGTGCTCAGCCATGACTTCACATCTTCACACCACAAGATATGGGCATAAGCGCCTCCAATTGTACACAAAATTACTGATTGCAACCCCCAACACAATGATAACCCCCAAACCCCCACAGCATGCCGGGCACTCAAAGCGCCGCGGCCCCGGCATTCATCGGGTTTGTCGCAGGAAGCGCGGCAGTCATGACGCTGGTGGCCATCTACGATTTACTTGACCTTGGTCCCACGTACCGGGACCGGCAGCGGAAGAAGCGCAACTTATGTAGTAGTGGCGCTGGAGGTGGTGGCAGCGGCAGTGACAGCGAGGGCTGCAGACCAATCCCCTCATTTTTAACAGCCATGTACCTGTACGAACGAGAGATAGGGCTGGGAGAGGCTCTTCCATCTACCCCTTTGAATGACGGGTTTCACATGCCGGCCGAATGGGAGCACCACGCGGGCTGCTGGATTCTCTTCCCTTGGCAGAAGGACTATTGGGATCACGATGCCGAGCCTGCACAGAAGGCTTATGCACATGTTGCCAATGCCATTCAACAGCACGGCAACGAGCAAGTCACGGTTGGGGTGCGTTCGGAGGATTGGAGCGTAGCAAGGGCGTTGCTAAACCCGGCAGTGAGAGTGGTGGAGTTGGGGTGTGATGATGCGTGGGTGCGGGATTCAGGGCCGACGTTCGTGGTAAAGGATGACCAGGAGAAAGAGACGAGAGAGGTCCGAGGAGTTGATTGGAATTTTAATGCATATGGTGGGAATTACGAGCCGTGTGAGAGGGATCAGTTGGTGGCACGGAAGTTACTGGAGGTTGAGGGGGTGAGGAGGTATCATGCGCCGGTCGTTATGGAGGGGGGGTCTTTCCATGTTGATGGGGAGGGCACGTGCATAGTAACGGAGGAATGCCTGCTGCATCCATCAAGGAACCCGGGCTTGAGCAAGGAGGAGATAGAAGAGTATTTGAAGACCTACTTGAATGTGGAGAGGGTGATTTGGTTGGAGTGGGGTGTCTTCGGCGACCAGGACACGAACGGGCATGTCGATAACATGTGCTGCTTCAAGGGCCCGGGGGAGGTCATTTTGCATTGGACGGATGATGAAAACGACCCTCAATTTGAGCGGTCGTGGAGTGCTTATATCACGCTGACAAAGGAGGTAGACGCGAAGGGGAGGGCGTTGAGGATTCACAAAATGCCCTCCCCGGGACCCTTGTTCTATCAAGAGGGGGATATGGACGGGTTGGTCGTCGGGGAACGAGGAGGTGAAGTAGGTAAGGGAGGAAAGAAGGTGGTGGGTGCTAGAATGGCGGCTTCGTATGTGAACTTTTATCTGGCGAACGAAGCGGTTGTGGTTCCTCAATTCTTGGACCCGAAAGACGAGGAGGCGATTGATTTTCTCCAGCTGCTGTACCCGGAGCGCAGAGTTGTGGGGGTCTACAGTAGAGATATTTTGTTGGGAGGTGGGAATATACATTGTATCACGCAGCAGCAGCCCGCGAATGTTTTTGATGCGTTTTGAGGAGAGCGAGTTGGGGTGGAAAGGCGTGAGGGGTGGAGGGTGGGAGGAAGGAAGAAGAGTTTTTCAATGTATATTTAAATATATAGAGTGAGGAGAAACGAATGAAAGCACAAAGGTCGACTGAGAGGAAAGACAATCATTGCATGTAGCTACTTGCTTGCACTCACACCCATTCGTTTCCTATTTTGTTGTTGTCGCTGCTGCTGCTGCTGCCAGCCGCATTACTTGCCAGCACGAAAAGCGGAAGGGGAGTAATATATCAGACTCCTTCCACTCTCCCTCTTTCCTTTACCTTCCTTCCTTCCTCCCTTTCCAGTAAGTTTCGCAATTTCTGATCTAGCTCTCTGGTAAGATACTACTGCTACTCTTTTCTTCCTCCTCATTGCCTTATTCGTGTCCTCTTCTCAAGGTTTCGGTTCGATTTCTTCTTTTTCTTTTTTCTTCGTCGGCATCATTATCATCATCTACTGCTGGTACTGCTGCTATCGCTTGCGCCTTGCGCTCACGCGCAAGGAATTCATCCTTGAGAGCAACATTTCCTAGTGACCGCATTATCCACCCCTCCTCTCAACTCCCACTCTCTCATTCTCTTCATTTCGATTTTCATCTCTTTCTCCATGATATCTATCGTTGTTTTCTTTCTTGTGGTTTCTCTCCCCTTTTCCTTGCTGAAAAGACAAACAGAAAGCTCATTTCTTCTATGAAATAACCCATTTTACACATAAACGCACCGAGTACAAAACAAACCCATTTCTTCTCCTTCCACTCCTGACCGCCTTAGTCTCCTCTTCCCGTCTCCCCCCTCACTTCCATCCGCCAGCCGCAGGCGCGTCTTCCCTGCATTCCCCCTCCCTCTCCCCCCTCCTCCACTTAAGGCACAATCCCATTCGTCCACAATTGAAATTTGTCGTACCACCGTGTGCCACACGCATCATAGCTCCTACTCACCATAACATCGATCAACCGCGTAATCTGCGCATCGGACAAAGTCTGCCCGTGACACAACCGTTGCTTGAAAGCCGCAATGGCCTTCGCAGGGCCCACCTGCACGAAGCAAGGAAACTTCGACTGAAATGACATGATCTCCATAAGGGTAACCACGGTTTCGGCATGCGCATGCGCCGTCTTGAACCCCTGGACCATCAATTCTTTGTAGTACCTGGGGAGGGAATGAAGGAGGGAAGGCGGGAGGAAAAAAGGGTTGAAATTAGTGGTCCGGTACGGTGGGGAAGGGTAAAAATAAAGAGTGCACACCATCTCCATTCTTCCCTTCTTCCCTCACTCTCTTCCTCCCGTCCTCCCTTGACGTACTTGAACAGGGCTGAATTTGGCCCATCCAGAATCTCCACCATCTCCGCCGTCAGTTTAAATGGTGCTCTCTCAAACGAGAATTTCCCGCCCGGCATGATACCCAGGACAAAGCCAAAGTCAATATGAATGACATGCCCTTTCTTATCAATCATGATATTCCCATTGTGCCGATCCTTGAAACACAGCAGATAACTCAGTAGACTATACCCCGCTAGCGACTGCGCGAAATTCTGCTGTGCTGCCTTGAACTCAGCACTCTCGCTGCCCCCATAAATCTTCTCAAAGTGCCCACGTAATGTCCCTGGGTAATCATTGCTCTTCTTCAGGCCATCGAACGAAATCGCGTCCGTCAAGAAGGCGATCAATCCCGTGTTGTTCCCAGTACTGATAATCATGTAGGACCGCAACCAGATCGCCAAGCCCGCCTGCTTGAATACTTCCTCATAGAAAGAGATCAGCTCCATCACAAACACCTCCTGGCGCACGTCATCATTACTCTTGACAATCACCGCCTGCAAATCCCACGACCCGTTTTCCACCGCCCTGGTAAACGTCGTCTTCTCCCTCAGCCGATTCCGTTTCTGCACCCATACTTCCCCATAGCACGGCACAATCTTATTCGGATCATCCCAGTCACTCTCTCTCCTCCCTCCCTCCCCTCCCCCCTCCATCGACGACCTAGCCGTCAGGTTGAACCCAAACGCCGCCTCAATCTTCGATCCGCCCCCTCCCGAAGTTCCCGCCACCCCCCCCTGCGTCGCTCCCGTTCCCCCTCCTCCCTCCCCACCTCCCCTCACCCCATACGAGCTTGGTGTCCTCGACCGTTTCCTCAAGGCCGCCCGGAATTCCGATGGGAGTTTCCTTAACTCCTGAGCAATATTCGGACGACTGACCCTCCACAAGGACGGGTTCATCGACCGCGTACTCATCGAGTTTCGCATTCCAATCCCTGCCAGCGACAGACGACGGTGCATGCTCCCTGGCACTCCCTCCCTCAATACTTCCCCCATGCCGGCTCCAGCGGCGCTGTCTTCCTCAGCCTCCTCGTCGGGGTTGTCCACCAGGGGACCAAGGCAAAGAGGGGCCTCCTGGCCGTGCTGCTTGGAAGAGGGCGCGAGAGAAGAAACGGACTGCACCGACGTGAAGGAGGGAGGGGCGGGGTTCGAAATATCATCAATGCCTCCCAATCCTGCAGGCTTAATGTGACTGGTGTTGAGATTGGAAGAGGTGGAGGTCGCGGAGGAGGACGTGGCGGTGGATATGAGGGAGGAAGAGGGCGGTGGTCCCTTACTACCACCACTGCTTCCCGTGTTCGTCCCGGCCGGCGAAGCAGCCAACAACGCGGGGACCTCCTTCCCATTCACCAGCGAGCCATCCTTCTCTCCCTCCCCCTCCCTTGCCCCCTGACTGGTACTCAATCGCATCGAGGGGGGTCGATCTCCCTGCGCATCCAAGGCTCCATACCTCTGGTGCAAGTAATTGGCTACGTCCAGTTGGGAGTCCCGCTCGACTTCAAACAGCACCAAACACGGACAACGCGCCTTGGTGCTAAACGCTCGTGCTTCTTCGGGCAGCAAGCTGAGAATCCGAGACCAGGGAGCAGTGGATTTGCAGAGGGGGAGGTAGGCGGCGGGGGGGACCTTGACGTCAGGCAATCTTTCCTTGAGGGCCTTGGTGCGGATGGCTCGGTCGAGGAAGCGCATTTCCTCCGAGATGTCCGTGAGACGATTGATAAAGTCGCGTTGGGACTTGAAAAATTGATACCGTCCGAATTCAGCGGGGTAGAGCATGTGTTCCTCCCCTTTTTGGTGGAAAGTTGGCGCGATAGACTGGTCCTGCAGATGCTTGACCCACTTCTGCATTTCGTCCTCCGAGTCAGCTTTGAGCATGTACACGACTGACATCGCCCCCGTGGCGGCGGGGGAGACCTCGAAGTAGTGTTCGTGGCGGGGATTGGGGATGATGGTGACGACGGCGGCCTCGAGAGGTATGGCTCGGTGCAGACGCCCGCCCTCCTTGTTGTTGTAGCAATAGAGGACACGGTCCTGGATCTTGAACCAACGTTGCTTCCAACCCTTAGAGTGACAGCAGGAGCGACGTAAGTGCCGCTTGTACGACAGGTGTCCCTCCAACACACTAGGCTCCTTCCCGCCCACCGTCATCTCCGCCGGATCCAACATCTGGGCGGCCTGAAAGCGACGCTCCGCAATTCCCATCTCTTCCAACTCGGTCTTACTCAGCTTCCCCGACCGGTACAAATCCTCCAAATGCCGTACACGCGGTGCCCCGTACACAACACATCGATGGACGTTCTGCAACAGCTTGGCGCACCGGCGATAGTAGCGTCCGTTCCCATGCGCTGTCCGCCGGCCATCCACCCCTTCGACCTGATAGTCCTCCATGGCCCCCACCAGAATGAAATGGAGCTGTAACGCGAAATGCAAGGAGTGTTGACAGACAATTAACACAAATTGCTCCAGGGCAGCAGTCGGCCAGTCGACCTCAAGGTGGATGATCATGTGGGCGAGTTGGGGGAGATAAAACTCAATGCCCTCAAACACGGTTTTTTGGTCAGAGTATTCAGAGAGGACCTCCGCCAGCTCGCTAATGACTTCCGGTTTGTGCCGATTTCGCCAGATAATGATGGTGGCCTTGCGCATGTCCACGGAGTCGTCGGGGGTGAGCAGGTCTTCCAAGGAGCTGTGAATGAAGGGGGGATAAAAGGAGGATAGAGGGAGAGTGAGAGGAAAAGGAAGTCAGCGTGGGTAGGCGCCTGAATTCGAGTACAGAGACAAAAAGCAGAGAGTCGAATGACATACACGCGGAGCGTGAACTGCGCCGGCCTGAAGAGGATGAGTCACATGGGGTCCATTTTAAGCACACATGCACGTGTGCGGGAGGGTCTGTAGGCATCGCGTTCCACTCACAAGTGCTCCGTCTTCACATTCTTGGACGCGGCACCTCCCATATTCGCCTATGGCTGGTGTGGCGGCTGCTGCTGCTAGCGGTGCTAATGCTTGTCGACACAAGGGGGACGCTTGCCAGTGGAGGAGATGACGAAACCTGCGATTGCTGCGTGACAATGATTTCCTCGCTCACTCCGTGCTGCTTTGGCGTCACTTCCGCCCCCGCTTGGTAAAGGAAAACTGTTTGAAAGTGTGGTCGAAATGGAAATGTACGTGAGGATTTGGTGGCACGTCCAGTGTGAGAACTAGTGGCCAAAATAAAAAAAACGTTCGCATCGCATAATATAATTTTGTTGCGAGTTGTCTGCGCTCTGAACACATGCCAAGCAGGGACAGCCCGAGGAGCCACAGCTAAAGGCGTTGACTAAAGATGGTGCGTTGCAGGGTGTTGAACACTTTGTTCGCATTGGACCATCCCAAGCTGTGCAGCGTCTCAAGAATGTGGGTGCTGGAAGCGCGGACGAGTCGGGAGACCCTCCTGAAGAAGGGAACTTCGAAGACGGCGATTGTGACCTCGCCCGGGCGGAGAGTCTTACGGATGTGTCTCCTATCCCTGTGAGTGGATAAGACTACAGCGACAGGAAAAGCTACCGTCACACAAAAGAAATTAACAATAACGCTGTGATGTATTGGGGAAAGCACTGAGAGAGCGAGAGAGCAACACAAGCATTAAGGTCTGTCGGTACCCGGCGCTCTCCATTGGGAGTTGCGGCTCGGATCGATTGATATATAAGTGGCTGCAGACAGACCTCAATTTGCTAAATGGTAAAAAATGGATTCCCCACTCCACGCAACTTTTCACACCTTCTTCTATTGTTGTTTCTTTTTTTACATTTTGGTAAGGCGTATCATTTGGGGGAAGGTCGGCTCTTCAAGGGCTCTTTCATCTCCGGCTAACAGGAGCGGGTATGTGAGTACATGTTGTCGAGGTTCGAAAACCCACATTTTCTACGCAGGCCTGCATTTCTCTCTTCTCCACATCCCCTGCTAACCCCATTTCTTCTTCGCGGTTGCTGCCCAATCCTGTTCCTCAATATCTACTTCTTCTTGGTGGCCCGGGCAAGCACGCCTAAGCCCACCGGCGGCGCAGCCACCTTCTTAGCCTGGTCCTGTTTTGATTTCAATGAGTCAAAGGGGGAAGAGTTGGAATTCAGATAATGAGTGTGCGGGTTATTCTTTTCATATTTCTGCATCCTGAGTGCTGCCAAGCGATATGTGTACGCTTGGATAAAGAAAGCAGCATCTTCGAGAATAGGAGGGGTTTTCAATCTTCTCATAAACCCCCTTCTGGCCATGCAAATCATAAAATTCGATAGCCTATCAAATCTTGAAATAGTCCTGACCCCGCCCTTCTCGCCTCTTATTCTCGATCGTGGTACCAGGCGCGCAGGCACACAACTACCGAGATCTAACGCCAATTTACATGCCTTTACTATATCCCACCCAAGATCCAGCCCCACCCACGACCAACCTCCAACAATCCCATTCAAGACATTTACCGATGCATGCAAGCAGTGCTCCAGAGCGGTTTGCAATATTCTAATGTTGACGTTCCCATCTCCCTTGTCCTTGCGGTCCATAGCGTTCAGCAGGGCGGTGAGCTCCCGTTGGCACGCCGGCACCTTGTTACTTTTGAGCATGCGCTTGGCCATCTGCAGTTCCCGAAGAGAAAGAATTTTGGTTGGTCGAGGCCCGGCCATTATTAATCCTGGGGTTTGGTGTACGTAGATGGAAGTATGCGTAGGGAATGACGGCGCTCGATGATGATAGGCCGGGGACCGGGGAATGGAGGGCTTGCTAGGAGCTTGGGTTAGGGCTGCGTGTGACGCCCAGAGACCAAGCACGTGCCTGTTGAAGGGAGAGAGATAATTGGTGGTAGTTGGTGCAACCGTTGTAACCTGAGTATGTGTGCGTGAAGCGACATGAGGAAAGGGCACAAGGGCAAGGGTATCATCGTCGTCGATCGTTATTCGACCTCCTGTCACGTCCCCTCACTCCCTTGACCCTTTTTCCACTCAATTGGTCTCATAAATGTCCCCTGCCTCACAAAGACCACAGGAGTACACCAACAACTACCATCAAAATCGCGATGGGCAACACCACGTCGGGCAAGATGGTCAAGGAGATCGTGTGTGATGCAAAGGCAATTTTGCAGGCCCGTAACAACGTCTCCCTCGAGCAAATAGTCGCCCGGCGGGAAGACGTTCAGCGGCAGCTTTTGGAAGTGAGCAAGCACAAGGAGGAGTTACTGAAGCGACGGGCTGCAGGGGTGCGAGCCATCGTGAAGGAGTATGAAGCCAAGCGTGCAGACATGCTCAATAATTTCGCTTCCCGGCAGCTGCAGCATCAACAGCAGCAGCAGCCTTCCCCCTTCGACACTCCATCTGACAGCACTGCTCCGACCGCGGGCTGCAATGAAAGTGGACCGATAATACTGCCATCTCCGGACGAGGTTTTCATGAGGATACGATCTCTTCAAAAAAGAGCCAGCGACGGCGGTTCGTCGTCCTCCTCCTCCTCTTCTTCTTCGTCAGATTCCTGAGAGACAAGGAATGCGGTGATGAATTTTGTACATACGTACTGTCCTTAAATTTCATAGAACTACAAGCTGCTGTGGAAAATAAGGGAGGAGTGGCTCGACCAACATCAAGGAGACTGTGAAAAATGGAATTTGATCACTTCATTGTTATTTTTTTTCATTTCCTCATAGCGTGACGGGTAGAGTAGTCTACTCCCACCTAATCTGTCCTGTTTCATTTCAGTGCCCCACAATACTATGCAATTTGTTTCATTTATTTTGTCCATTTCAGCTCGCTAATTGGTACATATTCCTTTATTTGCAGGTACACACACATTCCCTTTTCTTCTCGCCCTCCTACCCATTTCCATTCTTTCGACAGCTCCCTGTCAGAGTCCACAGCTTTCATTCTCCATACAAATATCTAGCCCCGTCACCATGGACGCTACAGCAACCCTCAGCACTCTTCCCACAGCAAGTCTTCACTATCTCTCCCACTCACTGCTGGTGAACCCACCACCACTGCCCCGGACCCATACTTGTCCCCTCCTCCGCGTTCCCTCTCTCGCTCTCGCTGCTCGCCGTGCTAAGGCATTCCTGCTGTCACTACCGATGTTGAACTTGTTGTTGTTGGCACTGCTGCCCCCCACCGCCACCGCCGTAAGCGCTGCTACCACTGCCTGTTGGTATCGGTGCAAAGGCTATCTGCTGTTCCACCGGCACCTCCTCCCTCCCTACCCCACCGTCCCCCGCCACCACTATCATTCGTGCAACATCCGCCTCCCTCTCCCTCTCTCCCTCCCTCCCTCTCTCCCGGCTCCCTCCTCCTCCTCCTCCTCCCCCTCCCCTCATCATCGCCTGCGCCCGATGGATATTCAAGTAATCCTGCGCGGCCTGGTGAAAAAACGACACGTCTCTCAAGACCATTTTTTGTAAGTTACTCCTCGTCAACCGAGATGTCTCCACGTCACCCCAAGGAACCGCTGTCGGACAAACATATTCCATGGCCTGTTCGCGGACAGAGGAGAAAAAAGGATGTTCCAACGCGGCATCCACAGAAATTCGTTTCTGGTAATCAAGCTGTAGCATTTTAGACATCAAGTCGAGGGCTTGAGGACTGACGTCAGGGAAGCGTTTGGAGAGGTCTTGGGGCAGGGAGGGAGGGAGGGAAAGCATGAAGACCTTGGCTTTGGGGTTCTTGACGAACCAGAGGTCGTCTTCTGACGTCGGGGTGCCCACCGTACGGGTGATGAGCTTCAGCTGGTGGATGTAGTCATTCCCAGGAAACATGGGCTTGCGCCCCAGCATCTCGCCGAAGATGCAGCCGGAGGCCCACACGTCTAAGGTGGGAGGGAGAGAGGGAGAGAAGGGAGTGAGCGAGGGGTAAAGGAGGAAGTAAATGGCGCGTTTTGGGGGGTGGTAGACGATGTCCCGTGGCACATGAGTGGCACAAAAGTGATAAAAGGGATATAACGCACCCAGGAGGGGATAGGGGAGAGGACATACTTACCGATAGCCTTACTGTACTCTTGACTCGAAAGCATTATCTCCGGCGCGCGGTACCATCGCGTCACCACATACTCTGTCAAATTACTAGGAAGCTCAGTGGCAGCGGTGTCAGCACTCATGTCTCGTGCCAAGCCAAAGTCACAGATTTTCAGGTCACAGTTCTCGTTGAGAAGGATGTTGGAGGGCTAGGAGGGGATGGAGAAAAGGATGAGGGGAGGGAGGGGAGAGGGGAGGTCGTAAATAGGATGAAACACTGTAGGTACCCCTCAATCACTATAACCCTCCCTTCCTCCCTCCCTCCCTTCCTTCCTTCCTCTGCACCTTCAGGTCCCGATGAATGACATTCGCAGAGTGAATGTGTTTCAAGCCGCACAGCAGCTGGTACAGGAAGAACTGCACGTGCTCCTCAGTCAGCTTCTGGCCCGAATAAATTACGCGGTGCAAGTCCGTATCCATCTGTTCCGTAACCATGTACACATCCGTAAAGTCATGGCTGGGGGGCAAGGGTAAGTCTGTGAGTCTTACGATATTGGGGTGATGGAAATGACGGAGCAAACGGATCTCCCGCGCGATCCGCTTGGCGTCCAGGGGATCCGCGAACACGTTGGGGCATTTCTTGATGGCGACTTTTTCGCCACCCATCGACTTGTCCTGCGCGGAGATCACCACACCATACGCCCCGTGGCCCAGAGGACGAATATTGTCGTACCGCTTGTCTAACACAAAATCCTGACCGGACACTTGGACCGTATACCGGGGACTGCTGCTGGTGCTACAATTACTCGCACTGTCATTCTCTTCCTCCATCTGCGACAGCCCCCCACCAGTGCCTGACTCCGGAATCGTCTTCTTTTCCTCCACAGCTGCTGCTACCGCTGCTGTAGCTACCGCTTTGGCCAGTACCGCTGACAACGCCAACTGCCACCGCTGGGCGTCCTCCTCGTTGTTGCTCTCAGAGGCCATGGTCCAGGCCTTTCGTTGTGCCATCGCGGTGATCGTGAAACCCCGTCGACCCGTCGGAGCTAGATCCTGCAGCCGTCCATCTGCATCCAACAAGAGCTGACCACGCGCAGGGATATTAGCCTCCATGTCCTCCTTGCTACCCCAATATGTGAGGGTTGACGGGCTCATGTCGCCCTCGTGGTTGTGTTGCAAGGAAAAATAACGACGCTTGGCCGTCATTTGCCCCCGCTTCAGCAAATACCCTTCCAGGATGGTGAGGGGTGCCATACTGTGGCCCTTTCTAGCCCTGCCGTCCTGTTGTTGTCGGTTAAGGCAGGTGGGGTGGATGAGTACATCTCTTCTATTGCTGAATCCTTTGTGGGCAAGGGCATCTATGTTCACAGGGGGAAGCCAGGCATGCAAGAGCAATCTAAAGTGCAAGATTATACCAAATGAGAGCAGTCCCCGCTTCTGTTTTGCTTGTGGATGGTGTCTGTAGACGTAAAAATAAATAGTACGCGTATGTCTTGCGTAAAAATCCTTCATGGAAGCAAGCAACAATGTCCATGAGGACGTCGTCCAAACCCGAGTAAGGAAGGACACAAAATGTGAGGCTCAGTTGCTTGGCAAGCGGTCCTTGTGTGCGTGTGATTCTTAATTATGTGGATAGAAGGGTCGACTAAGCAAGTCTAGCTCATGAGTCTCTGTCTACCTGGCTTCCCTCCTCGAGACATCAAGAGGCCAGGCCCATGTTCGAAGTTCGTATCGTGAAAAGAAGAGCACACGACGTCATAAGTTGGTGGTGCCCTTGGGCGCAGGACATTCTTCTGCTCTGCAGCACAGACAGTGCGTATAACATCCTGTCCTTGTTTGTGTCGAGCACTGGGGTGTCTGAGGCATGTCGCGCTAAAAATCCCTCTGTCTGCTCCCTCTCTCCAGTAATCCCCACTTTCTATTGGTTGCCACGCCATCGCTTCACGCTCGTTTCCGAATCCCATTTCTTGGCCAAGAAGTGTCGAGTTGAGAAAAAACACTGCTTTTGCATTCCAACCACCCGAATAAGGGCTCTGTCATTGTCCAGACTGTAATTCCATTTATGCAAGTTCTAGCTGACTGGAAGCCACTCACACCAAGATGTACACCACAAAGACGAGTAAGACCAAGCAAAGCGCTTGTATTCAAGTCGAGCTCAACAATCCGGAACGAGAGGATACACGCGCGTCCACCATCATCTCCAGTGCAGGTGTCCGTATATCATCCACATCTCTCACCCTTATCGCTCCCCAACTCCCATTCTCCCCTCCAAGCACGTAGGCGACGTCAACCAGACCATACAAGGCACCATCTGGATAAGTTGGCCTCCTGGGCCTGCACTTCCCACTGTCAAACATTCTTCTGTTGCCGGATCATCAAGCATGGACGCTGCTGCCAAGAAGGGCGAAGCACCCCCTCCGGCCCCGGCCACAACCACGGTACGCAAAGCCAGGTTATCAGCAAGGGTCTGTGATAGTTTTGGATACCTGGGAAAGGGCAAGCGGGGTGGGTGAGAATTGATTGTAGATGTGTCCTGGCTCCCGTCCTGCTGGCCTCGAGGCTTGTTATGTCCTCCTTCCACTACGTCTCGTTTGGACACCTTTTGCTCACCTCATCCCTCGCGATCCTCACCCCGTCGCACACAGGCGGAAGTATCCCCTAGTATAGGGATTCGCGAGGCGGAAGCGGGAAGCGGGGGGAAAGGAGCCGGAGGCCGGTCCAGCAAGGAAGAGGGAGTGGAGAACCCGTTGTCGTTGGCCATCGAGGAAGGAGGCGAAGGAGAAGGCATGGCACGGGGCGAGCAGCAGCAGCAGCAGGAGCCGCCACCGCCGCAGGATGTTGTAGAGGAAAAATGGGCAGAGGAGCGGAAGGAGGGTGGTGAATCGATTGCCGGCGGTATTCGCAGCCGTGTCAACAGTGGCGGGAGGGACGAAGTCCTGAAAGGCGATGGAGGGGGCGTCAGAGCAGACCCATCATGTGCGTTGCCTCGTGGACCATCATCACAGGTAGAGCTCCCGGAGCAGCAGCCGCAGCCATCATCAATGCAACCGCCCATGCGTCCTCCCCCGCCCCCTCAACAACCACAACATCAACACCACCAACCACCACCACCACCACAACCACAACAGCACCATTATCAACAGCAGCAGCAGCAGCAGCAGCAGCAGCAGCCACAAGAACTAAGTCGCCACCCCATCGCGCAGCAACATGAGGCCCACGCCCCCATGCGGCCTTATGAGCAGCAGGAGAGACAAGGAGGAGAACAACAAGTTCACCTACAGCAACAGCAGCAACAGCAGCAACAGCAACTCCTCAACCTTCAAAGGCAACTCCAAGCTCACCGCGCCCAGCAAGAAGCAGCAGCAGCAGCAGCACAACAACAACAACAGCAGCACCAGCAGCAGCAGGCCGCTCGATTCAATAACCACTCCTCTTCCTCTCAACTGTATCAGTACCACCACCAGCAGCAGCAGCAGCAGCAGCCGCAGCCGCAACGAATTCTTCCTCACTCGTCGATTTTACCCACAGACGCCCAACAGCTACAACAGCCGCCACAACAATCTTCCGTGCAGTCAGTTCCTCCCCCCTTCTCCCAGAGCTATTTTCCCCCTCCCTCGCATGTGGTGGCGGCCGCGCGTACCCAAAGCGCGAGCAATCGTTACTTCCCCCCTCCCTCCCACGTCGTTGCAGCCGCACGTGCCCAAAGCAATAGCGCCAACGGAGGAGGAGAAAACGGGAGCAGCAGTAGCATCAGCAGCAGCAGCAGTGGTGGTAATAGCGGTCCTCATGAAGGCGAAGTCTACATCTCTGTTCGTGATCGATATGGCAGTGGCGGAGGAGGAGGAGAAGGGGGGGGGGGGAGGGAATGGAGGAAGAGGGGGGTTCCACCATCCCATGTCTTCTCATCATCAGGCTTACCCCCAGCATCCGCACCACCAGCCTTCGCATACACATGTGAGAGGTCCAAGTGGATATTCAGACGTGGGTGTAAATGAGATCGCGTTGACAAGAGGACGAATAGGCGGAGGAGGTGGAGGAGGGTATCATCATTATCTTCATCGAGGGGGGGCAGGAGGAGAGATGCATGGTGGTATGCATCTAGGAGAAGGGGGAGGACAGCGATTGGTTGGTGTGAAGCGGGATGCATCCACCAGGTCGGACGATGGGGGGGACTCAGACAGGGAGGACGATAGGAAGAGGAGATGGATGACAAAGGAGCAAGCACGGGCGTGCCAGCAGAAGTTCGAGGAGTGGCATGGGAGTTTGAGAGGAAAGCAGGAAGAAGTGGCTCATTTTTCGAAGGGCATTGGACTGTCGCCGTTGCAGGTGGAGAAGAGGTTCCACTACATTCGGAAGCATTATGATAAAGTCACCAAGCGACTGACGACGGACGAGACCAGCAGGGGACGTGGGTTTGACTTGCTTACCTCGGGGGGAGGAGGTACCTTCGGATTGTGCACGGGCTCGACGCAGATCTCCCTTGTTTCGAGAATGAACGAGTGGGCGCAACACGAACTAGATTCGGATCGATTGATGAAGATGTTGATCCAATTAGGCGCTTCGTTGAGGTATCAAAACACAGACGAAGTCCTCGTGCGACCCTCCCGACATCAAATCACCAAGCTCGAGGGTTGTAAGTTCTTCGACGCGGGTTTTCCCCCTCACTTGGTTGTGGAGCCAGTGTCAGCCTTGGCCTCCTTGGACGTGATGCAAGAGCTGGATTTGGTTTGGCTGGGTCGGAGATCGGGCTCGGAGCCGTTTGCTTTGTTTATGCTGGACAGCGGGCTGGCGAATTCGGTGAGCAGTGTTACGAAATGGGTGGATGTCATGTTGAAGGGCCACCATTTGCCCTGTTTCACCATCGTACCCAAGGGGAGGATGAAACCAGTCAAGGCCCAGATTGGGGTGCCCTGGATGCAGGCGCTGTTGACATCGGTACCGGGCATGGGAACCACCCGCTTGATTTCGGAGGAAAATTTGGAATATATCCTGTCGTCTGATCCGAAGCTGCTAGGTAATTTAGCAGCGCTTGACGCGTTAGAGCTCTTGTATACCCTGTCTGAGTCTCTGGTGTTGCCTCAGCAACCCCCGGGACTTGTGACAGTTGGACAGCAGCAGCAACAGCAACAGGAACAACAGCAGCAGCAGCAGCAGCAGCAGCAGCAGCAGCAGCAGCAGCAGCCCATGATAACTGCGAGCGTTGGAGGGTCGATGATAAGCGGAGGGACAGTTGCAGCGTTTGGTGGCATGGGGGAGCACCAGCAGCAGCAGCAGAATAGGGGTTCCGGGGGAGCTGGGGGCGATGGTGGCATCAACATGCACACATCTTTGTGAGCAAAGATGATGGCAGGGAGGGTGGGAGGAAAAGAAAGAGTCCGTACACTCAGCAAATAGTTTTACACTTGCATTCATACTCTTGCATTCTTACTAATGGTGAGGCAAATTAGAAGGGATGTGGGCTTATCACAAGGGATGGATAGAGCGAGGGAGGTGCGTAACTCACCTTGAAGCGCAACGACACATAATAGCCTTGCAGAAGAAGACATTTAAGAAAAATGAAGTGACGGGGATGACATGAAAGCAGGTGTAAAATGCCAGGACTGTAGGAGCAGCATATGCCAGCAGCAATGAGCAGTGAACCAGCAGCAACAACAGAAAGAAATGTTTTAAAGAAAAATCCGCATGGCGGCTGGGGGAGGGAATTAAATCGAGAGACTCAGTCATGGCCAACGAAGTTGATGAGACCCATGACTGCAAGAACAGCGTCAGCGTCAGACCAATAATGCGTAATAGAGAGATGATGAGAGAGTCTCAGCGACGAAGAAGTGAAAGCATAAAAGTCCAACACAATCCAAGCGTACCAAAGTTCCTCATGTCATTGGCCAGTAGCCGCTTTTTCTTTTTCTTTTTTCGCCTCAACATGTATCTTTTGAACCGTCCTCTTTCTCTGACAAAGGCGATCGATGGCCAAATCCTTCTGGCATGGTATCAGATATGTGGTCACACGTGTCCTACATTCGAGCAAAGGATGACAGGTACATGCACAAAGAGAGGGCTGCCCCCCCCCCCCCAGCCTGGTGAGGGAGGGTGTCGTCGGGCTTCTTTCTCCTCAACGGCATCTGTCATGTCGTCCCCAGAAACGCCTCCTCGAAATTACGAACCGGTCCCGTTTTGCTCATGTCAGCCCTCTATATGGGACACCGTGGGTATGACAACGCACACACCGGAGCTGCAGAAGGACAGCCCGATTCGTATGCGACATTTGATTCCTCCTTCTCGTGCTCGGTCACCCTCGACAAATCAGTCTCGTCCTGCCTCTCAGAATTTCCTCTTCGCTGGCGTCACACTCAATCCATCCCCCCTCCTTACAAAGATAGCCAGCCACAGTCGCAGCAATGGCCTCCCAGGTCTGGAGCACGATGCGGCGGCGAGGCGGGCGGTTCCTGGAAAACCTGAACCAGACGGTGGAGGGCGCGTCGAGTGAATTCCTAGAGCTGGGGGACAGCTTTCTCGAGGGGTCTAGGGGCGGGTTGAACGACGAAATTGGACCCGAGGAAGGGTACAAGGCTGCCTTGATTCAGTTTCAGCTGGATCAGGTGAAGCTGACAAAGGAGTACCAGAAGGTAATAGGGGAGAAGGATGCAGAGCTAGGTCGTGTCCGCGCGTTATACACGGCTGAGACGGGCAAGGTCTTGGATGGGGGCGTGGAGAAGAATGCGGATGCCAGTGGTGAGAAGGAGATGATGGGCTCTACCATGGATTTTGGGACGTTTGTTGGAGGAAGAGGCGACCCGATGGCAGCATTTGTGGGGATGAGCGCGGAGCAATTGCTAGCGCAGGTCGAGGTATTGTTGGACAGTGTAACTTCGTGGGAGGCGAGGGTGGCGGAGCTGGTGGAGAGTAAGGCGAACTACGCCGCTCAAGCGGCGCAGATGCGCTTACAGGCTGAGCGATCGGAATTGAGGCTGGGGGATCTGGTAGACCGCGTGAAATTGCAGCAGACGGAAATGGAGAAATATATTTTAATGGCGGAGGAGGGGAGGATGCGGACGCTCAAGGATAGAGAGACGATTGAGGGCTTGGTCAAGGATTACACGACTTTGGTATCTGAATCCCAGGCAGCAGAGGCCGAGCACACCTCGATGATTGACGAGTTGGAGAACAAGCGCGATGAGCTCCAAGTGAAAGTGAAGGCCTACGAAAGGAACATCATTCAGCTGATCGACACCCAGGCCGAGATAGGGCTGAAGCAGGGAGAAGTCAAGCCATCCTCCTCTACCACCCCTTCCTTTTCTGCTGTTGCCCCTGCCGTCGAACAGCTTCAAAAGAAAGTGGAAGCTCAGGAAGAAGAAATCAAGCGTCTTCTTCTTGCCTCGTCCGCACCTGCTGCCCCTCCTACCCCCCAAAGTGGTGGCCCTGACGCTACGACCCTCTTAGCCCGTGCAGAAGCCGCTGAGGCAGAAATTGAGAGACTGAAGAAGGAGTTGGAACGAACGAAGAAGACCCTCGAACAAGCGACAAAGGCAGGAGAGAAATTGGGGAAGGACCATGCCATGCTGAGGGCGCAACGCGAGGAGGAGGAGCGGGCCGAGGCTGCTTTAAGAGAGGAAGTGACGGAATTACAAGCGAAGCTCGAGGCGGCTTATAAGGGGAGCAAGGCTGAATTGGCCTTGGTACAGGATAAGCTCGTCAAGATGGAGGGGGCGCTGATCAGGGAGGTAGAGAAGGCGCGGGCGGTCGCGAGCGAGGAGGCGATGCAGCGTTATCAGAAAGTGGTCGAAGTGGCGAATCAGGAGAAGGCCCAGGCGTTAGAAATGTACGCGCAGGAGAGTCGAAAGAGGAAACTGATTCACAATAAGCTGTTGGAATTGCAGGGAAATATTCGGGTATTGTGCCGGGTAAGGCCGATGCTGGCGATGGAGATGGCAGGAGGGGAGGGAGGGGGGGGGCAGGACGTGACTGAGTACCCGAGCCCAGAGGATCTGGTGATCACGAGGGAGGACAGGGGGGGTAAGAACAAGATGGCGTTTGAATTCGATCGGGTGTTTGCACCGGGATCGACACAGGGGGAGGTATTTGAGGCCGTGGCGCCGATAGTGACAAGCGTGCTGGACGGGTATTCGGTGCGTAAAATGGGTGGGGGGGGGGAGAGTGGGCGAGGATGGGATGGAGGAAGGCTGGTCAAATATGTATGTGCGTTTCATTCTCCTTACTCCTCTCTTTTTCATCCTCTTTTCCTCCTCATTAACAGGCGTGCATTTTTGCATATGGTCAAACGGGCAGGTGGGTAGGATGGGCAGGGTCTGCTGAAGGCGGGAGGGAGGGAGGGAGGGAGGGAGGGAGGGAGGAAAGGATGACGATGGGAATCGATCTCTTTCGTGTACTAATCCAAGATATCATTTTCTTACATCCCTCCCTTGTCTCTCCCCTTCTTCCTCCTTTTCGATGGTCCTTGCTTGCACTGCAGTGGCAAGACCCATACGATGGACGGGCCGCCGGAGGACCGGGGAGTGAACTTTCGCGCCCTGGAAGAGGTCTTCCGCTTGCGGGAGGAGAGAAAGGGGGAGATGAGATACACGCTGTCATTGAGCATGCTCGAAGTGTACAATGAGACGATTCGGGATTTGTTGGCGGGGGGGGGGAAGGGCAAAGGGGGAGGGGAGGGAAGCAAGCTGGACATTCGGATGGGGGAGGATGGTGGCTATGAAGTACAGGGCCTACGTTTAGTGGAGGTCGATTCCCTGGAGGAGCTCTGGAAGTTGATGGAAAGCGGAAAGAGAAATCGAGCCGTGGGAGCCCATGACATGAACGAGCACTCGAGCCGCAGCCATTCGATCGTGAGTGTGCGGGTGCGGGGAGAGAGCCTGCAGGGGGACCGGTCCCTGGCCACGGTGAGCAAGCTGCATTTGATTGACTTGGCGGGGTCGGAAAGATTGTCCAAGGTAGGGAGGGAGGAAAGAAGGGAAGGAAGATAGACGGGAGGGAAGGAGGCAGCCATTTTCCCTTGTTTTCTTACTTGAAAAGTGATTCACCCTCCTTCCCTCCCTCCTTTCCCCCCTTCCCCCTTTCCCCGCCCGCACAAAAGACTGATGCCACGGGCGATCGGCTCAAGGAAGCTCAGAACATCAACAAGTCTCTCTCCGCCCTCGGCGATGTGATCAACGCACTGGGCAGCAAGAACAAGGCTCACGTCCCCTTTCGGAACAGTAAGCTGACATTCCTCCTTCAGGACTCGCTGGGTGGAAACAGCAAGGTGAGGGCAGGAAGGAGGAAGGGATGGAGCTAGGAAGGGGGGGATAGGAACGAGTAGCGTGGACGTATCATTCATTTCTTCTCTCAGCCGGACATTTTTGATAGGGGCAATACTGAAGCGTATTGTCAAACGCTCCTTCCAATCATCGTCCTTCTTTCACCTCATCCCCCCATTTCACACCACTTCTTCCACTTTGTGCAGGTCTTAATGTTTGTCAACATCTCCCCCGCCTCTTATAACGTAAGTGAGACGGTCTGTTCCCTTCAATTCGCTGGCCGATGCCGCGCCGTCGCTCTAGGCGTGGCCAAGAAGGGGGTGGTCGTTAGTGGACCAGGAGGAGGGGAAGGAGGGGAGGGGGAGGTGGGACGGCGGAAGGGGGAGGGGGAGCAGCTGACTGTGGACTTGAGGAGTGCCCGTGGAGGGGAGGGGGGAGAGGAGTTGGGAGGAGAGGGAGGAAGAGAACAGAGAAGGGTGAAGACCCCGCCGCCGCCGGCATCTGTAGCTAGTGGGAGGGTCTCGCCTCCACCGCGGCGGAGCAGTTTGGGGAATGCTTCATCTAGATAGTGAGAGAGATGAAGTCAGGAGCGTTGGGAATAGAGGAAGATGGTTGTATGTGGTAGATCATGGTGCGTGGCGGAAGAAAAGGAGGAGGCAAGGAGTAAGTGTGAGTGTGACGATTCTTTGTTTTTGTAAGGAGATATGCAATGGTATAGATTATGAAGTGCAATTAAGGGATGGAAGAAAATTATAGAGAAAAGACAGCAATAATGAAAATATATATATAGAATAAGAAGGTCAAGACAAAGACGAAAAAGTTATGTGCATGCTGCATAGATGGGAAAAAATGTCTTTCGTAAGTTCTCCCGGTGATATAATTTGGTAATTCAATGCAATCCATTTTCATTTCATTCAATGAAGATTCATACAATTACATATATATATATGTCTGTATATATTTAAGGTTGACAGGTAGTCTTCCTTATACATTCTACAAAGCAGCCTAGCCAAATGCCCCCTTTCATCATTTCCCTCCTTCCCTCCTTGTATCTTTTCCCCCCTTTCTTCTTGCCCCATTTCCCCCTCTTAGACATGTACCGTATTCGCATCCAAAGCTAACTGGGTGACTTTCAAGGACGCAAACAAACGCCCGCTCAAACATCCCCAACTGTCAATGGCCATACCGAGTCCTTCTGCTCCCGTTGGACAAGTCCATCATTCCCTGTGATTGAAATTACACATGCACCCAATCGCCCACGCATCCCATCTCTCACAGTAAAAATGGCGAAATCCATTCGAGCACAAAACACAATCGTCACCCTGAGTTTCTTCGCGGTGCCATAGCAGCTGAGCGAAAAGAAATTGAACGGGTTATACACGATTCGGGATGTGAGGAAAACGATGTGTTTTGACACAGATGCGACGATGGCAGGACGACGGAGGATTGAAAAAGCGTCCTCATTATCAACGGGGAAAAGGACAAATACGCTTGCTGTATCTCGAGGAGGCTTTCCTTTCCCCATCTTGACAGTGTTACCGCTTCCTCCTCCACCTCCTCAGCCTCTTCCTCCTCCTCTAACTTACATCCGGTCAATCCCCCCGCGAACAATTCGACCCTCACGTCCGTCAACTCCAATAAATAGAAACACGCATCATGTACCGTCACGATATCCCTCCCTTGAACAACCGTCGGATCGTGCAGGATTTCGCTTGCCTGCTGAAATGCGTTGAGCCCCCTTACGCTCACATTCACTCGAGCAGTTACAAGAGTAGATACAGGCCTGTGGTCCGAGTGTACAAGGGCATCGCATATCTCGTATGGACCAAGAGAAAGTCGGTCTCGAAAGTCCTCCACCACGTGCAGCAACATCCGATCGGTGTATGAGGGAATAGGGGCGGATATTCGTGTGCTGCTGTTACCGCTATAGTTAGGAGTCGTCATTGTCATCCCTGTTGTAGCCCTCGTGGTAACCGAAGACATATCTCCTCTACCTCCTTCCAATCCTCCCACTCCTCCGCCTGCACCGACGACAACTTCACCCTCCACCTCCAGCGATCGAAGGCTGCTATCCACACGACAGGATTCCACCAGACTGGTGTCAAACGAAATGCCCTTGCTGGTATACACCTGCTCCTGCTGCTCCTGCTGCTCTTGCTGCAACATATGCTTCTTTGAATGGCCAAAATTATCCAAGCCACGATACAGTTTGTGGGTCAGGCCACGATTTAGACTGTGCAGGGGCCGTGATTTTTCCTTGACAGCAGTGCTAAATGCCTTTTTCAATTCACCAGCATCTGTATAATCCCCACACTCGCCATTTAGGCCTTTGGCGCGCCGATAAGAAGGAGGAAGGCGGATCTTCCCTTCTTGGAATCCATAGAACAAATCACCTATATCCATCCCTTGCTTCAATTCATCATCCTGCAAAAGCTCTGCCCAAGTTGTCGCTTTCTGTGACACCATGGGCGATTGTGATGTAAAAGTCGGTTTGCGCCCTCGGAGGAGGGTACAGGAGGACCCCACGATCCGCCCAAAGGGGCTCCTGCTGATAGCTGCGGAACAGTGGGGGTCAAAACGCCTTGTTGAGAGGAAGGCCATGAAGGAGAACATTTGGGTAGGCCGCTGTATCCGCCGCCAGTTTCAAGATCCTTCTCGAAGTCCTTGTTGCTGCTACTGCTACACTTGGGCAATGCTATGCGACGGGAGCGACTTCGCTGCTGCTGCAGAGAGTATGAAACCCTCCCTCCCCGCGAATGGCGCCGATTCAGGGTATTTATCCGCTGCAGATCCCTATGCTTCCCCCTATCTACCCCCATTAGGTCGTCTTCCTCATCCTCGGTGGCATCCCCGCCGTTTTTATTCTCCAGACGTAAGAAGATGTCAATTGTCAGCCTGTTCATTTCGATGTGGGAGGGCTCGGACAAGTAGCTTTCGACTTGTCGCACCAGCCCTTGCACGCCGTGGAAGCGGGGACTGCTGTAGCTACCACCTTCGTCATCCTCATCTTCGTCCTTCTCGTCCTCTTCCTCTTCCTCGTCGTCCTCGTCGTCGTCTCCCATATCCTCCTCCGCGTCACGTTGGGTTTCCCCGCTCCTATTCTCTCCTTCCCCATCCTTACCGCCCTCCACCTCTACCTGCTTGGTGTCAAGTGGAACCACACTTTCACTGTCCTCCTCTCCATTCACTTCCACCTCCTTCTTTACCTCCCCAGCCACCACTCCCTCCCTCGGCCCAAACAACGCTGCATACCTCTTCCTCCTCCATTCCTTCTCCCCTCCACATACCTCATCCCTTTCCACCCTACAAATCTCCGCTACATCTTCCAAGAACTCCCCTGCATTCGTTCTCCTTAGTCGATAATTCAAATCCCCAAAAACAAACACACGTGGCGCTGGTGGTGGAAATCGAGCAAATAATCTTCCCTCCACAAATTCGTCTCGTACGTCAACCGCCACGCGTCCTGATTCCTCCTCTTCAGGCTGGAACGACCCTTCAAATCCGACGATAAATGGCACGCAAGCAAAGCAAACGTAGTGTCGTAATACCTGAAAGCCAATCCCACGCCTCCCTTGTTTTGCGCGACAGTCATCCCCAAATTCTTCCCACGCGCCAGCGCGCTCGTCTTACTCTCGTGCAGCAAGAAACGGTTCGCCCGTATCTCCTCCCTTCTCGCCAATACCAGCAAAGCAATAAATCCATGGTACCCTAACGCGCGATTTGTCGACCCTATCGCTCGGCGACACATCACGTACTTCTCAGGCCCCCCCAAGTGAGCCAAAATGTCCTCCCCTAGCTGCTGATAAATCATGCACTCCTACACCACCAGTACGAACACATCCCTATCGCGTGGAATCCATGCCGCAAACTCCTTAGGCCCCAAAGCCTTGCTCTCACATTCAGCCATTTTGTAAGTAATAATAAACAAGTGTCGGTCTTCCATCTGAGGAACGGGGGGGTCGGTGAAAAAAGGAAGGGGTACGCTTTTCCCAGCAAGCTGAGACGGACGGGCTCGACGCTTGGGCCGGAAGCCACAGCCATGGACGACTTCGAGTGAGGCAAACCACCGGATGCATTCCGTCGTCGACATCCGTTGCACACAAAGCGGTTCAAGCGGACAAGCCAGTCCTCGGGGGAGTAGCCGATCGCGTCCACGGGCCCGCGAAAAGCTATGGTAATCATTTCCATGAATGAAAACGCGGCTGATTCTCTCCCAAACCTCCAGATGTACGCACGAAAGGCCACGCGGAAGACGTACCCGTAGATAACGACCACCGCAGCAATGATCACCAAGTGCACTACCATCCCATCCGTGAGGCGCCGAAAGAAACTACCGTGGTAGACTTTGAGCGAGCGCCCAGCATATCGATGGCGCGTGACGCGAGCCATGCGGAAAATGGCCAACAGGCAGATAAACCACATCAAAATGACCAGGGATAAAAATGAAAAGAATTTCAGGGCCACCGAGGCCAACCAACACAGCGTCCCACTTCTCCCAAATTCACTCAAGGCCGCTATTGGAACGCATACGACGGTGGCTACCACGAGAGCGGCGAAGACACTTCTCATAAAGTATTGATTCGTGTGGGTCATGTCCTCCTTTTTCAAAAGGAAGTGAAACGGATGCTGGGCGAACCGAATCAACAGGACGAGCGTAAATATTTTTCAAACTGGTACAGAAAGCCAAGGACTTTACAGCCTACCGAATCGCCCGACACGAGCAGACCGGTCAGCCAAATGAGACATAGGGTCCAATCCGCCTTTCAACATCAGTAATTTCTCAAACAGCAACATCATGTCATCGCTTGCAAGGTCTGTGCGCTTTTGAAAGACACGGCGACGGGAAGTAAGGGCCACGGGGATGATGGAAAGGCCTGCCACGGCGCCAACAGCGCACACCACGCGGGACACCCACAACTCTTTATTGTTGGCGCCTAAGCTTGCCCCTGCATTGTCTTCCATGAAGGTGCGTGGCAGGACGAAAAGTTGCCTGCTACCAACGGTGCTGCTACTTCCACTCTTTTTCCTTCTCCGATGTCTTTCCCTTCTCTAAGCAACAATGGCTAGATGAGGATAATGCTACGTCTGATGACAAGCCCATGAAGCGGCGAATGTGGGCCTGACAGAGCTCAGCTTCGATCGCGACCAACCTGTGCTGTGGATGGGTTTGGGTATCGTGAAAGTGCTTGAATAGGACTGGGTCGTGATGCGTCGGGCATATCCGATGGAGTCCTCACTCATCTCGGAATATACGCTCCCTTAAAAAAATGACCCAGGTCGATAGCCATCGCAAATTGCTTTGTCCAAAAGCTCTTCTTGTCTTGATGCATGTAATTTGAAGGCTACTACTACAAATGGGGAGATAGATGGAAATCTGTGGGCATCATGGGTTGTGTACCACCGACGGTACAAAAACGACGCTCAAACGGATTCAGTGTCAGTATGTCAGACTCTTGTCATCAAATTGTGTCTTTTTTGTATCTCCTTTTGTCTTATCTTGCATGCAGGTAGCGGCTATCTTTCCCCCTCCTTCTGCCCAATGGTGAGTGTACTGAACCCACATCCCCTGAACTTCCCTTTTGATTGAAAGGTCTTGTTTGCTCACAGCTGGCTATCTCCACTCACACACACGTACATGAAAAAATGTCTCTACAAATCTCTACTTTGCGCGACTTTCACTCTTTGTTCATTCGACCTTTTATCGCGCACTTGCTTGCTTAATTCTCTTTTTTATAATTAATTTGTTACGTCCATTTCAAGGACTACATTTTCCCCTCCCTCTATTCCTCATGACTAGAAACACCACCTCCTTCTTTCAACCCGAATAGCCTAGCAACAATTTTTCCCTACCTTCTTCTCTTCTGTATTCTTGTTCGACACCGACACTGTCTCCCCCCCCTTCCCTCCTGCAACCGCCCCCCCCGCGCCAGCCGCCGCGGCCCCCTTGGCCTCACGGAGGCGGATCAACTCTTGCGCCATCGTTAGAAACGCTTCTTCGACGTTGGAAGCGTTCTTGGCCGAGGTTTCGAGAAAAGGAATGCCTAATTCATCGGCGAATTTCTGGAAAGTGAAGGTAGGGAAGGATAAATGGTTGGAGGGCAGTGAGAGGAGAAGCAAATGGTCACTTCAATTATTCAGGGGGGAAATCATCAACATGCATACGAAGAAGAAGCAGCATTCGGAGGAGGAAACATAGAAAGACGCACCTTCGCCCTTTCGGTAGAGACCACCTTGTCCTCTCGGTCGCTCTTGTTGCCGACCAAGAGCTTGCAGGTCCCCTCCGAGGCGTATCGATTCACCTCATTCAGCCAGTCCTGGATGTGCTCAAAGGATTCCTGAAGGAGAAAGGGGAAAGGGGAGAGTAGGAGGGATTCAAAACTCGGAATAAATAAAGCATGCAATAAAATTCACGCCAATTTCTCTCATCTTCTACTTGATTTCTTCCCTATCTCTCTCCCACCGTCTGTAGCCCCTCACCTCATTGGTGACGTCATAGACCATGATGATACCGTCTGCTCCTCGGTAATACGCAGAAGTGATTGTGCGGAATCGCTCCTGTCCAGCAGTGTCCCACTGTAAGGAAGGGAGGGAGGCAGAGAGAGGGGATGCCAGCAAAATGAGGTAAAAGAAAAGAGAGAGCGCCAAAGAGTGGCCGCATCATCACGGGAAGCATGGTTCAGGTGAGAGGGGAGGAATCCTAATGATATACAACAAACTTCGCCAGCCGGTCGTGATGCAAGTTCATCTCGCTTTCATCCCTCAGCTCCGTACTCGCGTCCTCTCTCCCCTACTTACGATCTGGAGCTTGAAAGTCTTCTTGTCGATCTTCACAGTGCGGAATCGCTGGAGTGGTCACATGTATGTAGAATAGAAAAATATGAGGGTAGCGTCAGAAATGAAAAGGAGAGCAGTGGCGACACGTGCAAAAGAGAATGAAGGGCCTGACCAGTTCCCAGCCCCCTTCCCAGACCCACCACTTCCTATCCGTATCTGCGACACTACTGACAATGCGAGCGACGCACAGAAATATTCATAAATCTAGTCTATGAAGCCACATTTTGCTTCCTGCTACAATAAGTACTCACAAAGTCGACTCCGATGGTGGAGATGTACGAATCGGTAAAGGCGTCGTCCGCAAACCGCAGGAGAAGGCAGGACTTGCCTACGCCCGTGTCCCCAATCAAGACGAGCTTGAAGAGGAAGTCATAATCTCGCTTTGACATGACAGCTTGGTAGTGGTGGTGTGTGTAGATGTGGGCGGCGGGCGGTCCAAGGACAGCGGTCCTGGTCTCTTTGTCCTTCTTCTTTGCTTTGCTTGTGGCTTGGGGGCGCACGGGCAGCTAGCTGTGGATGCGGTACGTGTGAGTGGAACAGAGTAGATTAGACCAGTAGATGGTGGTGGCAGATGAACGCATGAGGAGTGCGGGAGCATGCGCGTATGCATGGCCTTGTAAAATCCACGGTTTCCAACCCTTTCCAGACCGCCGTTGTGCTTGACGAAGCTGTGGGGGAGTGCAAGCGCTTACTCAAGTTCCTTGGTCGCAAGTTGTGATTTCACTACCTTGGACAACATAGACTGTTGAAGGCGTTGCGCATCTGTTGGTAGCTAGGAGCAGTCGTGACAACAAACAATGGAAGTGAGGCGAGAAGGCATCCCAAGAAACTGACAAGGAGGAAGGAACAAGAGAGACGATTTTCAAAACGTCGGGGTAATGATTGCGCGAAGAAGGAAAGTATGCTTTTGCGAGCGGCACAACGGGACAAGGACAATATAATGTATAACACGAAACATCGATGTTGGATTCTGAGTATAGCTTGAGTGGTGGTGTAAGGGCGTTTTCTTGGATGGGTTGGTCTGAGGTTATCTAACGGCCTGTGGCCCATTCTTGAGTGCAAGACTTGCTCGATTTGTCCCCTGTCTCATTCTTATTGAGATCCAGGCACCAAAAAATACCAAACCATGACGGGTACAATTGTTGACTCTAAATAATCATGTTCGTGGTTTATCTTCCCCTTCGTATGGCGCGCAAGGTGACGAAAGCGGGCTCCTGTTGTGCAGGTGTGGATGGAGGGAAATGGAAGGATCAAGGAGGGAAGGCCGAGTCAGTGCTTGGTTGTAGGTGACGAGCGAGGTGATTTTGTCATTTATTCCTCAGATATGTGGGGAATCTTGATGCTCTAAATATTTTGTATACTTAAATTTATCATAATGTCGTCCAACAATTGACTCGTGTTACCTTGCTCAATGAAACATTTGTTATCTGAAACCGACTCCACGCACAACCATGTATGAAATAACAATGACTATGTAGATGATTACGCGTTGGATGCTTTAGGTGGTGGTGGAAATGTGGTGTCTGCTCGTGCTGCAGCTTCGTGGGAGAGGAGAGTTTGGTGTACCGCTCATCTACAGCGAGGTTCATGTTGGCCGACTCGGCAAGCGTGAGGCCCCCGTGGTGCAATCTTCGTGCCTTTATTGGGGGAAGAGATAACAAAGCTGGTTGTCCTTACCACAAAGCACACATGTTTTTTTTGGCTCTGCCCTTAACGACTGTAGACCATAGGAGTGCTCCTTTGTAAGCGGAAGGTACTCCCTTGGGGTCCTTTTTCCATCGTCACTATTCCAAAGGCTCCTATATCCTCTCCCTCTTAACGCTCTCAATCCATTTGCGTTTCCATACTCATGTCCCAACAGGAAGTAAAGCACTTTACCCTTTTTTTACGTCTAGCAAGTAATGAAAATGTGGATGGAGGTCTCTGTGTTTTCTTTGTCTGCCCTCGGTCATTTCACCCAATGTATTGTATTCGAGAAATATATCAACACACAAAAATTTGTTTAAAGGAATAGCTGTACAATGCTTGCACCAAGAAAGAAAGTACAGAACAAAAATTAACAAGAAAGAAAAAATGGGCCAACCGCATAAAACTAGGCAGCAACGCTGCAATACAGGCCAGTGATAAGATTCAGTGCGACCCAGAAGGTCAATTGTGGTCTTAGCCCGTGGATAAGAAAAGTCCACCCCAAAACAATTACTCCGGCCAGGCCATACTACACCACACGAATAGCGGAACAGAACAATGGGCGGAGGCCATCGCTCTTTCGATCTTTCGTGACGCGGCAAGTGGGCCACAGGCAACGAGTGGCGATCTTCCGCGCGTGGGTCAAAAAAGTGCTGCCCGCCTTAAGTGGTGGCGTACGGTTCCTAAACAACTGACTGTCTTCCTTTCCTCCAATGCGTACAACCACCCTTATTTCCTGAGGCACTGATACTGTTGGCATGCTTGAAAAATGCTCCGTGAGTCTCCAGAATCAGAACAAAAAAATATCCTATGAATGCCGACGTGTCTCAATATTCGATGCTTCGATGCTTCTCGAGGGTCTCGCAAATCCCGCAACATCACAAGTCCCCCTCCGCCTCTTCTGCATGCTTTTGATTGTAACAGACCGACCAATCACACACAGTTTCCATTGTGTCGTCTTTGTGGCTTTGCCTCTGGACTTTACAAGCACACACTTCTTTGTGTCTGACCTCGTCGGAACACGCCGTCCAGGACTGGACCCAGTCCCTAAGTTCTCTTTCTGGGGCCTATTCTGGAATCCCTACATATGCGTTACTAACACAGGCAAGGGGACGTGGACATTCGCACGGAAATAATTTACGAATTGTGCCTTGTCACTCTGGCCTGGTTTCATCGCTCGGCACAAATGTGGGGGACTTGTCGATGTGGCATTTGGACCGCATCAGCATCCGTCCTTCCTGTGGCGGCGGGAGGCACACATACCCGTCCACACGTTGACACATCAGCGCCCCCCTGTTTGTTACTGTGAATTCCATTGACAGAGCAGGCTAATCCAGTGCTTTCAACTTTATACTGATGGTGCCCTCCGTCCCTGATCCTTTCCTCTTCTCTCGTTCTCCCGCACCACAGGAGCTCGCTTTCGTCCCGTCCACGATCCCCTGCCTGCCTCCTTCTCCAGCACACGAGAGCAGCCACCTCAAAGTTTCTAATAGCCTCGCCCTTCTTAATCTAGCCTCATCCGACCAGCCCGGCAGCCAGAATGATGAAAGGCCGCAGTGTGGAGTACAGGGCTGCGCCCACGAGTCCCTCCAAGGCTAATGCGCAGGACAATCTTCGCGGTCTCAAGAGCATGAATGGCTTAGTGGACCTAACCACCAAGTCCAACTCGCCCATGAACTTTCCGAAGGAGCTGCATGCAGGTACTTACAAATTTGCTTATGTGTTTCTTGGGAGGGAGGGAAGGAGTAGAGGAATGGGAGGAGGGGGAGCATGCCACGGCGGTGGGACAGGCCTTCCCTTGCGCGCATCGCTCCATTCGTCGCCTTTTCCCCATCTGTCATGGATGTACGCCAGATGTCATTCTCTTATTCTCGTACCGTGCCTCATCTTCTCGTTTCTGTACCCCCCTTGTGGCAATCGATTCACCTGTCATGGACCTCACCTCCTCAACCTCCCGTTTCTCATCCCCTTCTTCCCACAGTCCGCATCCTTGTGGTACTGCACCTCGTCCTCCATTTTTGTTACCAATTGTTCGGGCCCGCTGTTTTCCAAAATATCTACTTGCGTCGGTTCGCCGAATGGGGTGCCGTGCAGTACAGTACGTTGCTGTGCTTGGAAGGCATGGTGCTCGCGATCCGCTATGGACGGAGTCGCGGCGGGCGTAAGGATGGCGAGGACGACGAAGAGGAGTCAGAGGCACCTGAAGCCACATCATTTTTCAAGCGGCATGCCTTGGAAGTAGGTACCTTGTGGGGGGGAGGGGGGAAGGGAGGAAAGGATTGAGGGAAGAAGGGAGGAAGGGAAGGGAGGAATGGGACAGTGGGATGTGCCTGTCTCGTCTATGGATTGTGAAGCATATGCAGCAGCAGCGCATTCGCTCACAGAACTCCTTGATTTCCCCTTATTCTATTTACTCCTTCCTCCAGATCTACCCCCTCTACCTTGTGGCCGTCGCCGCCACCCGGGCGTTTGCCTTCATCATGACCGGCACCGGTTCGCTTACTCAATTTTTCCTTGCGGCATTTTGCGTCGATGCCTGGATGCCCAACAGCCCTGACCTCATCTCAAGGGACCCGACGTGGCTAGTGGCAGCTTTGCTGTTCTATCTGACCTTCTTCCCGGCGCTGCTGCGGTTGGCCCTACCGGCATCGAAGGGGACGTTAATGTCGTTGATGGCCACGGCGTGGGCTAGCACGGCCTTGATGCCTTTGACGTTTGTGGGGTTCGACATGGAGATCGGGGCGACGCCGCATTTGTTTACCCTGGGTAGTACCTTTCCTTTAATGCACTTGGCGTCGTTTGTGTTCGGCGTGGCCTTGGGCTTGTACTACTTGAAACTGGAACGGGACGTGGTGGCAGGGCTGTCGCAGTCGTTCCTCGGGACAGCGGCAACGGCCGGGCTGTTATTCTTTTTCCTAAGCACGGATATGTTTGAGGGGCGGATGCTGCTCTGGTGCTATGACGGTCTTTTTCTGGGGTTCATGGGTATGATCTTGTTGCTGGCTGCGTTGGGGAAGGATGCACTGTTGGGATCGGTGCTGCGTCTCCGGCCGCTGACGGATAGTCTAGGCCCCGTGGCATTGACCGTATATCTGTTCCAAGGTTTTTTCGTGGGGTTGGCGAAGTTTGTGATGCAACCGGATACTTCCGTTGTATTTTGGTTTGCCTTCTGGGTCACGCTCCTTGTCGCCGCCTTCTTCCTGCACAAGACCTACAACCTCGTCTACCTGCAACACGTGCTCCCCTACGTCCTAGCGGCCGATGTCGCCGCCGCCGCGGCCATTTCCCGCACGCACCAGCTGCTGCAACACCACGTCCACGCTCCTTCCTCGCCTGCGTCCACTGCCTCAGGCTCGTCCACCACGTCCTCGCCCTTACGCTCCGCCTCTCCCGTAGAGGAGGTTTCTACCAGTGTCGGCCATGGAAACGAGCACCCAATTCAGGGCTGGTTCTGGGCCGAGAATGTTTTGGCAACTGGCTTCCGTCTCTTGTGCTACTACGGGGCGATGTTCCTGACTATTTTCTTTTACATGACTTTGGCGCTGCGCTTTGACTGGAAGGGCTTCGCCTCTGTGTATGACATGCCCTATGCCAATGCCTTCGTCAACTTCTGGAAGTACTGTGCGTTGCTGTCCCTCCCTTCCTTGACTTTCTCGATGGTCGGACACATCATCTTTCCTCCCGTCTTGCGTAAGCGTACACCGACTCTGGAGGCGCTGAAAAAAAGTTTTAAGCACAAGGTATTTTTCCGCATTGTCACTCGCGGGAAACACCCCAATTTGGTTCGTTCCCACGTGGTGCACGCCAGCAATGTCTTGCGCGCCGTCTTACCGTTTAACCAATACTGCTTGGAGGTGGCAACGGATGCCCCCTTGGACTTGGATACCTTCTGTCCGGGCATGGCCACCGAGCTGCTGTTGCCAACCAATTTTGCGCCCGTTGGTGGGGCGAAATTCAAGGCGCGGGCGTTGCAGTATGCGATTGAGGCGTCCGCGGCCGAGCCTGGTGACTGGATCGTACATTTGGATGAAGGTATGTTTGTGGTGTGAGCGTTTGCTTGTCATGTATTCCTATCTACTTCTCCTCCCTTCCTCCTTTCCATTTTATCATGTGCTACCTTTCCCCTCTGTCACCAAGGTGGTCATTCTCTTCACACTCTCATCCCCTGTCCCCCACCTTCTCTCCTATTCTCCCTCCCTGCAGAAACGCGCTTCGACGCCGAGACCGTCCGCGGCGTTCTTGCCCATTGCGTGGGGGAAGATGACGCCATCTCCCGTGGTGAGAAGACTTACGGCAATATTGGTCAGGGTGTGATTCTTTACGGCACGCAAGACCCGGACAACTGGCTGACGACCCTGGCGGATAGTGTGAGGGTGGGCGATGACTTTGGGAAGTTTCGGATCCAGTATGAGCTGCACGAGCCTTTGATTGGTATGCATGGCTCTTTTGTGGTGAGCCAGAATGCCGTCGAGAAGCTGGTGACGTTTGATCATGGCATGGAGGGGTCGATTACGGAGGATGCCTACTTTGCGTTGGTTGCTCAGGTGAAGGGAATCAAGTTTTCGTGGATTGACAGCTTCATGTATGAGCAGTCGCCGTTTTCATGTCACGATTTCATGCACCAGCGATGTCGGTGGTTTGCTGGCTTGTGGTTGATCGTGCTGTCGCGGCGGATACCTTTTTTCAACAGGGCGGTGTTGTTGTTTTTTATGGCGACATGGGCGGCAACCCCATTGATTTGGCTCGCGATGACGCTGTGCATGTGCGTGGCGAGCTCCGTGCCGTATTGGTTTAGGGCGTGCATTGGCTTGATCTCGGGGATGAGCACCTGGGGTTACATTTTGGGTTTTGCCTTTACGTTCAAGCCCAAGGACGGCTCGGCGCGGCTGTTGGTGCTCTTCGGCCTACAGCTGCTCCTGCAACCGCTCTTTGCTGCTATGGAGCTGACGGGTGTGGTTTTGGGGATGGTTGACCCGCCCACGCAGGGTTTCCATATCGTACAGAAGGAAGGGACGAAAGTCCAGAAGAATACTGAGGCACTGTCGAGGCAGAGTTCGTTGGCATCCATGGGCAAGTTGAACTCGACGGAATTGGTCTAAGGTTGAAGGGATCGACGAGAAGAAAGGAGGGTGAAGGAATGGAGAATTCTATGTATGTTTGTGTGTGTACGTCGGGAAGAAAGACGACGAAAAAACACACACGGGGACTTATTGAGGAAGGATAATAAAATATAGTAGTACGACAGAATTCAAGAGCAAAAGAAAGACTTCTTGTAGCGTCCTCCCTCCCTCTCTCTCTTGTTCGGGGCATTCCATGTGGTGCGTCAAGAGGAAGGGACGGGACGGAGGGATTGGTTGGAAGCGAACGGTGTGGTTGGAGGGAGTGGTAAAGATGATTGATAGGTTAGCCAATGAGCTTGTGTAACAGTAAGGGGGAATGACAGATGGGAGGAAAGGGACGCAGGAGGGGACTGCGGTTTAGGCAAAGAACACAAGGAGATAAACTAGGAGGGAGGGTGTCCTGGATGGAGGAAGAGGATTGTTGAAATAGGAAAGTAATTACGCGCATGTGTATGTCGATGAATTCAAAACATTGAAATCAGAAGAGAGAGATGAGAAGGGGAGAGATTGAGGGAGCAGAAACACAAAAGATAATGGCTGCAATAATTCATGTGAGACTTATATGTGGTCAGGGTGAATATGGGTACATGAGAGTCATTCGTCTATCTTTTTTCCGGGTGGAGGGAGGGATCTTAAACCACAGGAGAAAAGGTGGGGTATGCGAGAGACGGAGACCAATAGAGAGAGGAAAATAAGAGTTTTATATATACATATACATATATATATTGCGCAAACCTTTCTCTTACACGCGCAAACACACGCTCCAGCGAACTGCAGCAGCAGCAGCAGCAGCAGCAGCAGCAGCAGCAGCAGCAGCAGCAGCAGCAGCAGCAGCAGCAGCAGTCGCAGTGCAGCAGCAGCAGCAGCAGCAGCAGTGCAGTAGCAGTATAGTATTGCTTGGGGCGCCAAAATCGTTACCATGACCATTTGTCATTGAGCACAAACACCTATCATCCCTCTGAGTTTACACGCACAGCACCAGACGGAGAGGAGGAAAGAAACAGACTGAAAACAAAAGACACTGGCATAAACTCAAACCTTGTGTTAAATACTTTCTTTGGCCTGCTCACTTTGCAATTAAACAACAAGCAGCTCGTCATCTAGTCATATGACTACGCTCACCCCTTCTTTTCCTTCTTTCAGTCATACTTTTGGGTTTTTCCTCGAAAGAGAGGAAGATGTCTATCATTTTCTATTAATCCCAGAAGGCCGCAGAGCCTATCGCTTTGCATTTGCATCCTGCATTTCATCCTCCGTCAAACGAGGCCAGACCCATGCGTCGTGATGTATGCTACTCGCCGTACTTTGTTGCTGCCACGACTGCCTGGACGCATCAAAACTTACTTGTATCGTTGATGCCCCTGTTACCGCTGGTGCTGTTGGTGCTGCTTCTGTTGGCGTATTGTATGACGTTAAAGTGGAGGAAGAGGGTGAGGAGGAAGAGGCGCCAGAAGCAGAGAGCAGTTTTGCCCGTCGTTTTGCAGCTAGGGCGCGTTCGAGTAGGGTGGGTGAAGAGGAGGAGGAGAATAAGGAGGAGGTAGAGAGGGCGGCATCTTTCGATGATATGGGGTGATGATCAATCCTAGATTCGGAATGCAGATGGAGTAGGCATCTTGCGGGTTGCGGTGGAGAGGGGGGAGACGCGTTTCGCCGACTCTCGGCCGGGACATGTGATGGGATGACGAGATCGCCCCCTTGGATCATGGAGTGTCTTTCCCTCTCATTGAGATATATATCCTCGTCCTGTTCATTTTCTTCACTCTCCACCACGTCTATATGCTCTTCCCGGAGAAGCAATCGCTCGACGCGTGCCTTGAGCTCGTGAAGCTTTGCGTCCCGCTGTTTCTGCTTTATGGTCAAGAAAGAGGACGAAACGGAATTTGATAGAGAAGGGAAAGAATCCCGCGACTGTTGTAGTTGCATCTTTTCGTATTCTTCCTTGTCCACATCGCCTTGGTCAATGCTTCTCATCCTCCGTTCTTTCGGACGCCGAGGCCGCACCGCGCCATCACCACCATCATTATGGCGCAGACTCCTATTGTTCGAGGCGGGTGGCGGGGAGACAATCTTCTTGTTGTAGAAAGTGCTTTGATCTTCCATTCCCTGACTACCATCGTCGTCGCTGGACGTACGGAGGCTGCCGCCATGGCATTTCACTTGCTCATTGCCATTCCTCTCCCGCAGAGCGCGCATCTCCTCTTGGGCGGCTAGCGCTGTACAGATTGCATGCTTGAGAAGCTCCCGCGCCTTCGCTTCGAGGTGCGGGTTCGGCATAGCTGTGGCTGCGGTTGTAGTGGTACGGTTGTGAGAGTCAATCAAGCAGTAAAGAAACAGAAGCAATGGGAAACGCTTTTCTTGGGTGAGCGAGGGCTTCTATTCGAATTTTGGAGACAGTGTCCATATCACAAGGGTACGGCCTACTCGCGCGACATCGAGCACACTGAGAGCCTCTCTTGACTATCTATGCATCCGTTTGCACCCCTTTTACAGGTCTGAAGCTTTTGGAAGAGTCCATTCTTTGCTCTCATCATGTGTCGCGGAGCCGCGACAACCTCCCCAACCCCCAAGCTGTCCCACCGCCCCCTCCTCCTCATGCTCCTCCTCATCACTCTCACGCACGCCCTTGTCGTCCAACTACCTACACTTCGCAATCGGCGCAACGCTTTGATGCGCATGACTGTCGCGTCCTCCTCCAACGATCGCAAGGGCCACCTGCAATCACTGGCCTCCATCCTGCTTGGCGCCGCTTTATCCAGCCCACCGCCATCCCTCCGACAAGCACTTGCTGTGGGAAACGACGAGTACGACGTGACCTTTGATGTCAAGCAGCCATTAGGCCTGGCACTCGAGGATTTTGGCAATCGCGACGGCAAGTATCGCACTTATGTCAGTAAAACGCTCCGTGGGTCTCAAGCAACGGGCAAGGGAATCAGAATTCCCGCGTTGGTTGTGGCGGTAAATGGACAGAATGTTGAGGGACTACCCAGGAAAATGGTGGCGCAATTGATTCGAGACACGATTGAAGGACGGAATGGGATGGGGAAAGGAGGGGTGGTGACCGTGACGTTTCGAGATCCGTCCAAGTTCATGGAATTACTGGTAAGTTTGTGACTTAAGTGTTTGTATGCGAGTTAGTGCTTGAATTTTAAATTCCATTTTTCTGTGCAGTAGTGTGATTAGTTCCCTTTTTCTGGTTGTCCGAGGGCTGCTTTCATCTCGGCCAAAACCACTCAAGCACTTACCTCAACAGATCCCCCATTCCCCTCCTCCCTCCGTTCCCCTTCCCTCCCTCCCTCCCTTCCTCACCTGACAACAGAACGACAAAACAGCCGCCCCCGGCGACGAAATCACCACGCAACTCGCCCCTCAAACCAAGGCGCGGGACGCTCAAACCCTTGCGGTCAAGAAAACCTTCGTCCCCGAGATCTGTCAGACAGGGGCCATGTATGGCGACTTGCTGGAAGTGAAGTACACGACCTCTCTCGCGGATGGGACATTTTTGGACGCCACTGGTGTCAGCACCCCGGGGAGAGGGGGCGATTCGACAGTTTATTTTGTGTTGGGTGAGCAAGTGGCGGGAACGGTGCCAAAGGGGTGGGATCTGGCGTTGGTGGGCGCGTGCGTGGGGGAGCAGAGGGTGATTCGAACGCCGAGTGTCCTGGCGTACGGGAATAAGGGCCTCAAAAGACGAGGAATCCCCCCGGATGCGACAATAATTTACAATGTGGAGGTGATTGGGATCAACGGGAATAATTTGCCGAGATAGAGGGAGGGAGGGTGGGTGGGAGGGAAGACTTATATGGGACCCAGTGATCACCGCCACTTATAACGGCTAGAAATGTTCTTTATAGGGAAAGATGTCGATCAAAGCCTGACGCCACGACTAACCCATGATTTTGTTCGTTTCTATTCGAAATGTTTAATTCTTGAAGCTGGTTGTGCTTTTGTGCTTTTGCCGCATTCTGCACTCCGCCACAATAGAAAGGGGACACCCTCCCCCCTTCGCTCCCTCCCTCCCTCATCTACCTCCCTCACCCCCTCTTCTTCTCCCTCCCCTCTTGCCGCGCACATATTGCTGCCAATCGCTCCGTCAGAGGCGGGTGGGAGTAATGGTAGAAGCTATACCATCGATCAGGGGAGGGGTTGGAAAGATTCTCAACCTGAATGCGAGAACGTGAGTATGAGGATACAGTAATGCGTGCAGGAATGTGAGCGTGAATCGATGAGATAGACATGGGCCAGGAGGGGCAATCGAACAACAAGAGACGTGACGGGGCGTGGTGGTTCTCGACTCGAGGTACGCGCTAGAGAGAGGGGGAGGGGGGGACGAGGGAGACCTACCTGCAGCTTGACCAGCCCTCGCTGTAAGTCCTCGGCGTAACCCAGATCGACTGCGTATTCGTCTGCCTGAAAAGAGGGGGGGTAAGGATGAGAAGAATGATTGAATCGCAACTTTCCGACAAGGGGAAAGTCGGATAAAGTGTAAATGTGCTGTTTCTCGTGGCCGCGTTGCAAGCCTTTGCTGGAGCCTGGAACGATGGCGTATCAACCCCTCCAAAACAGGAGGAATGGGGGGAGGAGGCAAAGGAGATTGGTAAAGACGAAATGTAAGGACCATGTCCCACACTTAAAGCCTTTTTTCCAATGTCTTGCTCCCTCCCTGCCTCCGTCGCGCCCTTCTTACCCTCCGCTCCCTACCTGGAACTCGTTTTTGCGGGTCCACAACGTGAAGCCAAAGCTCAACGCCTTGTCAACCGGGGACCAAATCGCTTGAAAAAAGAGGAATAGAGCAATGATCGTGGGGCGAGTCGCGAAGCCAAACGAATGGAATAGGTCGGCGTTGTCCAGAGAAGAGGAGAAGAGGAAGAAGGCCAGGAAGAGGTGCACTTGACTGACGAAAAACATTTGGAGGGTGTGGCTGTGCGCCCAGTGCCCGAGCTCGTGGGCGAGGATCGAAATCAGCTCCGAGGATTGCACCTGTGGAAGAGGGGACGATAGGCGAAGTGAGTCGGACATATTCACAAACCGTAAACTTCTTCGTTCAACCTTCTCACGCTCACTCCAACCATTTCTGCTTCCCTTCCTCCATACCTACCTGCGTCAGCAGCGTATCAAACAGCACAATCCGCTTATTCTTAAAAAACCCATAAAAATACGCGTTTGAATGCGCACTTCTCCGCGATCCATCTACCACAAACACCTTGGTCAACGGAAACTTCACCCGCGATGCCAAGGCGTCAATTTGAGGTTTTAATTCAGATTCTTCCGCCAGAGGTTCGTATTTATTGAAGATTGGAGCGATGACGGTAGGATAGACTGTGAGGAGAATGAGCTGGAAGGCGAGCACGAGAAGGTAGAGGTAGAGGAAAAAGTTTCGACCGCCGGCTTTGATGACATAGAGGACAGCGACGGTCATAGGGCTGCCGAGGAGGGCCGAGAGGGCGACGGCCTTGACTTTATCAAGGAGGAAGTCCTTGAGGGACTGCTTGTTGAAACCATGCCGTTGCTCGACCACAAAGACGGACCAAAGGGAGAAGGGTAGGTGGATGATATTCTCAATCACCATGTTGATACCTAGGAAGACGAGAGAGATGATATACTCGTCTTCTGCTTTCCCAAACCATTTCCCGGCTAAGTTGACCGACATGTCCCATACCCAAGGCATACTTCCAAGCAAGAGCATCGCCGTCGCTTCCATTTGGGAGAAGAGAGTTTCAACAAACCCAAGATGCGCCTTATCAATAGAATATTTTCTTGCAGCTTCAAATTTCGAGGTCAAACGAGCGAGCAGGGTCGTGGTGCCATCCTTGTCCTTCGAGTCTCCTCCATTCTTCGACGCGGCTGCCTGATCGAGCTCGCTGATGCGTGTCGTCAAGGCTTCAGGCACGTCCTTGCGTTGCAAGGCCCCGTACTGCCGCAGGTCCAGGTAGAACTCAAAGACAAAGACGATGAAGGAGAAGAGGACTATCAACTCCAGGTATGGCACGTCCGCCATGCCAGTCCCTTGTTGCTTGTAGGTGGGGAAAGAAAGTTCCGATCCGAAATTGCGGATGATCGCCCAGGCATCATTTGGGGGCATCGTTCTGTGTTTGGGTACGCATGGTCGTGGGAGTGTAGAAGTTGTCAGAGGTGCGTTGTATTATTCAGCTTGGGCGAGTCGGGTGATTGAAACAATCCCTGTAAATGCCAATGCCGTGGCAAGCTATACCTTTGGCAGTGTGTGCACGTGTGCTTGTAAGTGTGGTAGTGTGGAAAGTGAGTCTATTATTGATTTGAAGACATCCAGTCAAAGCGGGCTGGCGGGCCGCTGATTGCCCAGCGGGGCAATATATATATAGCGCTGCCCTGCACCGACCATGTCTAAGCTCCTGATCTTTGATCTTTTCTCATTCACACACCCTATACACACCACCGCACCCATCACAGATAGCTCTACGTCCTTTACGCTTGCGACTTTTCAGGCATCGCCTTCTCCTTCTTTCTCGCGTTTTTACAAGCGCACTCTAGTTACGCAGGCATACGTCACGGTGGACTTCTTTCGACCTCTTGTCTTCCATGAGCTTCCTTCTCCTCCTCCTACTCCTGCTCCTTGCCACCACCGTCCCTGCATTTAACTTTCGCTCTAATGGGGTATTTGACCAGCACCGGTTCCCGATTAGACGGCCCTTGCGTGTCGCTTCCGTCGACAGGGCGACCCCCAATCCACCCTCACCACCACCATCTCCTGCGGAACCCACCCCAGAGTCCCTAATTCCCGGCCCTCTAAGCCCTGTACAGCGCCTGAAGCGGGCTGCAACATTCTGGTCTCAAATTGTGCCTATTCTGGGCAATTATGCCCTGATTCAGCGCAAGCTTGCGGCAGCAAAAGAGAAAAATGAGCCTGTCAATTCCGAAGATGAGAAAAAATTGTGGGAGGACGCTCACACGTGGGGAGCGGAGCGGTTGGCCTCAACGATTCAGAATTTGAAGGGGTTTTACGTCAAGGTACGTCATATTTTTTTGCATGCCTCATCTAAATGATGTCCGGCTGTGTTTCTTTTTCCATTTTTCTCCCGATCACACTTAGTCCTTCCCCTCTCTCCCTCCCTCCCTCCCTCCCTCCTTCCCTCCCTCGCCTCCCTTTCTCTCTCTTTTCAGAGCGGTCAAGTCATTTCAACGCGTGTCGACATGTTTCCTAAGGCCTACACCGATCGGTTGATGTCCTTGCAAGACAGCGTCGAGCCCATCCCGACTTCCATCGTCAAAGCAGTCGTGCGCCAAGACTTGCTCGAGGGCGAACCCCTGGAAAATTTATTCAAGGAATTCGACGAGATTCCCTTGGGAAGTGCGAGCATCGCGCAAGTCCATCGGGCAGTGCTGAGGGATGGAAGGGAGGTGGCAGTGAAGGTGCAAAGGCCGAGTGAGGAGCCAAAGCTGAGGGGAGACATTGCGAATTTGAAAGCGTAAGGAGGGAGGAGCAGGAAGAAAGGGGAGAGGAAGGCGGGGCGAAAGAGGGTTGATGCGATGCCTCTTTCAATTTCGTTATCTACCCTCGCAGTACTGCTCACTGTCACGCTATTGCCTCACACGCCTCTTCCTTCCTCCTCCCTCCCCCCCCCCCCTTGGTCTCCAGGTTCTCCAAGCGGTTCCGTGACTCTCTCCCCGTGGACTACTACCGCGTCTTCTGCGAGCTCGAGCGAGCACTGACCAACGAATTGGATTTCCTAGCCGAAGCACAGGTAGGTAAAATCACCTGTCTTATCTTATTCCTCACTCCTTACCATCGTCCCTCCATTTCCTCCCCCAAAGCTCTCTATCCGAGCGCTCCTTACCAACTCCTCTTTCCCTTCCTCCTCCTCCCCCCCCTCCATCCCTCGCCCCACACACAAGGCAATGGAGAAAATTGCGGCTGCAGTAGCACATACCCCTGACGGACGGCCAGCTGTGGCACCTCTTGTCGTACCCAGAGCCATCAATGGCTTGGTCTCGAAGCGCGTGATGGTAAGAGGTTGAAGAGCCCACGATCACAAGCACCGACTGCTTCACCCTCTCCCTCCTTTCCGTTCCAGCCTGTGCCCACCCTGAGTCTCCCTGTTACATGCTCCACACACACGCGCACAAATTCCCTATCCCGACACATACACCCACGCCCGCACCTTATACATATACTTATGTATGTATATATACATCAACTAGGTGATGGACTTCATTCATGGCACGCCTCTGACACGGTTAAAGGAGAAGATGGCGGATCGCGGGATCCAAGAGGGCTCGCCTGAGGCAGCCATATTCTCGCGACGACTACTGGCGAGCTTGACTGAAGCATTCAGTCGCATGGTTTTTGGAGATGGGTTCTTGCACGGGGGTACGTAAGTGTGTGTGAGTGTGTGAGTGTGTGTGTATGTGTGTGTGTGTGTGTGTGTGTGCTTTCAATTGTTCAACTGAATGTTTGTCTTCAAAAAGGTTTCCATCGTTTCAGGTCGTTTCCCCTCTTTTGTCTCTTCAATAATCCTTGTCTTGTCTCACCCGTCCCTCTTCCCTTGGTCTGTATTTTCCCCTCCGACAGACCCTCATCCCGGCAACATTTTCGTCATGGAAGGTGGCCGTATCGCCCTTATCGACTGCGGTACGTACACACATAGAGATGGGAAGGCATACACACACGCATATATATGTATATTAATATATATGGTAATAGTTGTGTGTCCTTCTGGCTAGTATATATATATATGTGGAGGGTAATAGTTGTGTGTTCTTTTGGCCAGTAAATGGACGGCTTCCGGTCGCCTGCATTTAAGCACTGGCGTTTCCCTCCGCATCCTTCCTCCTAGCCCATGCTCCTTCGTCGTCCTCTTTTTTACCCCCCCTCTCCGTCCTCTATTTCTGCATCCCCATCACGAACCATTAGGACAAGTCAAGCAAATCGGTGCCTCCCAGAAACTGCGCTTGGCGGACCTGGTCTTACAAGTCTCCCGCTACGGGAAACCCGGTGGACCGACCGCCCTCGACCTCTCCGAAACCGTCAAGGGATTCGGAGTGGAGTTTGAGGAAACCGCCCGACCTGAGTGTGGGGCGGCATTGGCGCTGCTGCTCTTTGGAGGGACTGGGGCTTTGTTGCCTGGCAACTACTCGAGCATGGAATTGAGCGCGGAATCGCCATTAAGGGCGGTTAAGAATTTCCCCAGTGATTTGGTCATGTTGGGGCGGGCAACCGTGATTATCAAAGGGATAGCGAGCAAGGTGGGCATTCCGTGGAACCTTGCCGATCGTTTCGCGGAAGGTGCGAGGATGGCTTTGGAATGTGGAGTTGACGGATGTTCTGTTCCAATCTACAGTACGATTGCCCCGACGAGGTTAGGGAAGGAGTTGCCACGCTCGGCGGCGGGATGGCAGGGGGGAGGGAATAGGAGGAAGTTTAAGGAGGTGAAGGATGCAGTGAGGATGGTGAGGCAAGTGGCAAGGGAGTGGGCGGTGGGGAAGGCCTGGGAGACCTTGCCGACGTCGGCGAAGCAGTTTTTTATCCAAAGGGAGGCGAAACGTTTGCAAAATTTGGAGGCGGCGGAACAGGAAGAGGAGGCTGAGTTACGGCGGATGAGGGGAGGGATGAATAATGCGTCAGTTGAAAGGACAGAGGCAGCTCCTGTAGAAGTAGCCGAAGCGCTGGAAGCAGCAGCAGGAGATTAGAGTGCCGCGGAAAGGTCTGCAGCTTTGCAGTGTATAAAAGTCTTTGATAGGCGTTGGTTGTTGCGGTATCCCTCTTTTTAGAATTTGTGTCCGTGCCTTTCGTACAATGAGGTGGAAGAATCACAAATTAACCTCCCTCAAAACGACATCGCGCGACGAACGCTTGTAAACGGAAGTTCTTCTTCCATCCCATGACGCGCGTGCTTCTTTTCCCACGCATTTGCCTTGTTTGTGGAGCAACTCTCCCCTCGCCCACGCATAATGACATATCAGAGCTAATGTTTGATTTGGATGCGGTGGACAAGCCTGAATAACGCATGTTGGCTTGCTTCATCTTAGCTCCTCAGCGGCTGCGATGTGTCGACCCCCGGTCTTGCATCCACGCGGACTACACGAGCCTACGCGATTTATCATTCCATTGTTACCCTTTGGCTGCACAGGACGTGCACCTACCCATGCGCCCCCCCTTAGCTTCCCGTCCCATCCACTCTGTGGAAAGCAGCGCGTACTTGCTCTGGGCCTTGCATTTTCCTGTCTCTGGATGGCTTCACTCATACTCAAGGCCTCCATTATCGAGCTCTTAATGTGGTCTGTCTTCTGTCTTACCCACTTACCCCATTCATCCCTTACCCACGACAAACAGGATGGGGGGAAGCAAAGGCCATCATCCGCATCCCCACCAAGACCGCGGGGAGATAGATGAAAATGACGACGATGACGTTCTTATCCTTGCCCCACCTGTGAGCAGCAGGGACGAAGGGGCAGGTGGTGGCTTTGTTTTTGCCGATACTCGGACCTGTTGGGACCTCGAGGTTTGGATACAGGGCGCCTTGTTCACGCAAAGCTCCGCCTGCCCTATGGACAATTACGGCGCATTTGTGACAGCCTCCATAGCCGGCAAGTCTGTGAGCACCGCGAATGCTGATCCATTCGGCTCGTCTGTCATGTGGAACGAGAAGCTATCTCTGGGCTGCCACATCAAAAATGAGCCTCTGGTTTTTCGATTGTATGCTGGCGAGAATGCCAAGTCGGCGCCTTGTGCACAGTGGACAATGAAAGATTGGCTTGCCGAAGCGGCACTAAATGATGTACCTGTCGGAGGTCCCGAAGAAAACGTGCTTACCAATTCCGTTGTTTTCCTTGGCCGTGCGAATCTGATGGTACAACTTGCCTCCTTCGTCCATCATGACCCGCCTCCCCAAAAAGGTATCATCTCCTTAGACGACTTTTCATTTGATGGTGGCGAAAGCATCGGTGGTTTGATTGGTGGAGTGCTCCTCATCATGTTCATCGTTTTTGTCTCCCTGTGGTGCTGTTGCATTTGCTGCTGTCCCCGGACATATCAAGAGCGCCGGCGTCGATTATGGGTGACCAGTGGAGCCTCAACAGCAGCAGTGGCAACTACTTCTCGCCCTCCTCCTCCTCCTTCTCGCCCTCCTCCTCCCCCCCCCCTTCCTCCTTCTGTATCTTGCCCACGTCCTACTCCACCACCCCCACCTTTTTCTTCACCTTGGTATAGTCGTCCTCCCCCTTTCGCTACCAGCAGCAACAACAACAGCTGCAGCAATAGCAGGAGCAATAACAACACCGGTGGTGGTGGTCTTTTCTCAACTTTCTATGGACGCCCCCAGCCATATGTCCCTTCTGCTTCTGCTCCTTTTGCTTATGTTCAATCACATCCACAGCAGCAACAGCAACGGCAGCCATCACAGGTAGCTGTTGCCATGCCTGTGGCTGAAGCCATCGGTACCTCGAACCGAGAAGGGGGAGGAAATGTGCCTTTAGCGGAGGCAAGGGTCATGACGAGCTTTAATGCTGGAGGCGGAGGAGGGAGGATGGGAGAAGGAGGAGGAGGGAGGCAGGACCGGGGACGGAAGTTTAGTGTTTAAATAAATGAAAAAGAAGGGAATGAACAAAGTATTTGCATTGAATTCACTGACAGGGCTCGAAATGAATATGCACGATTGGCTCTGTCTGGCTTCTACCCGACAATGTCGTAGGAGGGGTCGCGCTTGTGCCCTGACGCTCGTACCTCCTCTCGTTGATCCAGCGCGGAGCACTGCACATTTCGTTGTTTATCTTTATTATCACCTAGCTTTATACAATTTGGGGATTTACTTCTTTTCCTCATGTGTTGTTGTTGTTCCTGTCTAGCGCCAGTTATCTACTTACTGATCTCCCGGTGGTGACTAAAACGTCAACACATTCTCATCCTTCGCCCTCCCCATTCATCCGTCTCCTTTTCCTCTTCTCTTTTTTCAACATGTGGGAATACACCAACCTCAGGCCCTTTCTCATTGCCGGGTCCAACAAATTTGCTGCTACTGCGGCTGCCGCTCCTCCTCCTTCTACTTCTTCCTCTCCATCTGCTTCTCCTCCTTTCTTCTTCACCGGCGACAATTCCTTCTCCTCTCTCTCCTCCTCCCCTTTCCCCCCCCTTTCTTCCTCCGCATCCCCCTCCTCCGCACACACCGTCTCAATAAACCTGAGCAAAGCCTCCTGATGCCCGTCATCCAAACTTGATTTCAATGCCTTTCTCACAACCATCTCCCTCAACAAGGATGCAAGCGCCCGAGCAAACACCGGCGAATAAGGGGGTTGCGCCGCCACCAGCGTCACACCCACAAAAAACCTCACCAATGCATGATCCATCTCCGGCAGGATCTGATGGAAGAACGCCAGCACCGGCAATACAAAGCCCCGAGACATCAAAAACACAAAACACTGCAAGGCTTGCCTCTTCATCTTGATGATATTGAACGAGCTTTCTGTCGGCTTCAAGGTCAACAGCGCCTTTAGGGCCTCGAAAATCGCCGGGTGGTGCAATGGTCGCTCACTCACCAAAAATTGCAATAAGCGCATGAGCACTCTCATCACCTCGTTGAATTGCCGCGAGTTGTGAAACTCCGGGTCTTGGATCGTGACCCTTAACCAATGCAAGAAACCCATGGCCACCACAGGGTGGGCTCTCAACAGGCCTTTCAAGGAAGGGGGTATGCTGGACGTACTCATGTTCCACGTCAGCATCTCTTCGTCTGCCAGTAAGGTCGACGCTTCCCTCAGGCCCTGGTAAAGGGCATCAGCCTCCTCGCGGTCCACACTGCCGTCAAACAACGCCGTGCTTGCCACGGTCAAGATCTGGCAGGCCGAGGCTCGGCGAGAGGCAGTGTTCAGCCTCTTTTTTGGGTCAAAAATGGCTTTGACCAACGCATCGAGAAGTTGAGGATGGCGGAGGTAGGCCAGTGGACCCTTCACCTTGGCAAGCCCATCATCATCATCGTCGTCATCGTCGTTTTCGTCACCGTCCTCCCACTTACCCTCCTCCCCTTCCTTGTCCTCCTTCCCTTCCCCCTCCTTCTTTCTCTCCTTGAACAAAACGGATGAGTCGACATACGCATCAAGCAATACTGCCAATGTGTGGTCCGACAATCCCCCCTCACTGAACACGTCCAATATTGCTCCCAGCAATCTTTTCCTTCCCTCCCTCGCTTTCATCGGGTCCCCTTTCTCTGCCGAATTCACTGGCGCTGCCTCTGCCTGCCACGCACTCAATCGATGCACGAACCGACTTCTACCTACCCTCTCCTTCCCACTCCCCCCTCCACCCGCCCTTTCCGCCGCTTCCCAGCTCCCCCTCTCCAACTCCTGCCGAATCCGCCGGAACTTCCTCGTCATCGCCACTAAACTCTGCTCCCTCCCTTCTTCCCTCCCTCCCTCGCCTTCCCTCCCCACTTCCTCCATCAACGCCACCTCCACCTCCCTCAGGACCTCCTGACTGAACGAATGTAAATACGCCGTCCCGCAGCATATTCGCGTCAGAGTCCCCACCAACCTCCCCAAATCCACGTGATCCGCCCAAGGCACTTGTAACAACAATTCGGTCAAGACCCCCCTCGCGACACTCCAATAGTCGTCCACGCTCACCAAGTCCGCCATCTCTGTGTTATGGCCCGCCCTGCTCAAATGCTGCATGCAGTACCCTCCCAGCAGCTTGCTCTCTTTGTGTGCCGCAAAAATCTCCATCAACGTCCGTCTCCACCTCTTCCAAGTCATCATCTCGTCGATAAAATTCATGTCTTGCTTCCGGCCAAACAACAGGGCATCCGCCTTCTCCACGTCGAAGCTCCCCTTCACCTGACCCCTCAGATGCTCGAGCACCAACTCCCTCCCCTCCACATCACCCCCCTCCGTTCCATCCCCCCCCAGCTCTTCCAACCACCCACTTAACAACACAGCCATGTTAGCCTTGCCCCGGTAGTTCTGTGCGAGCATCTCATCCACATTCATCAGCTCCTCCTCCTCCTCCTCCTCCTCATCGACTTTTTTCCCTCCCTTCTTCGCGCCTTGCTCCTTGATATACGTCCGGACCGCATTCACAATTCCTGGGTCCATGATCGAGTCCTCCGCACACAGCAAGGCTTTTGCTTTTGCCAATGCCACGGCTGCTGCTGCCCGTTTTCGGTCTGCCTCCACCTTGGCGGGGGAGGGGAGAGAAGGATGGAGGGAAGCCGAAGGGGAGATGTCCATGGTGTCAGCATTGTATGTTTTCCGCCTGGATCTTGGAGACGTGGTTGAAAGGGAGGGAACGGCGGAGGGGGGGGGTGCTGCTCCGTCTTGTTGCCCTGCGAGGCGCGTTTCTTCCTTTATTCGCTGGGCTCGCATTGCTGTTCCTTGGACTCCGGCGGACGTCGCCTTTTCGTGTGCAGCAGTACCAGCAGCAACCACTGCTGCAGCCGTTTCAGCCGCTGCTTTGTCTTCGTATGACGACGCAGATTGTTGTTGTTGTTGCTGCTGCTGCTGCTGCTGCTGCTGCTGCTGCTGCTGCTGCTGCTGCTGCTGCTGCTGCTGCTGCTGCTGCTGCTGCTGCTGCTGTTGGAAGAGCTGGCGCTCTCGGAGTTCCTGGACCTTCTGCTTATACATTAATTCCTCATACTCTTTCGTGGTCATACCCGCAGAAAACGTCCCGTCCTCCACACCATCAGCAGTTCCTGCAGCAGGAGGCCCGTCTCCACCATCCTCCTCCAATCCAGCGTCCGCTGCTCCTCCTACTCCTGATGCTTCTTCTCCTATCCCTCCTGCCTCCTCCTCGCCCTCGCCCTGTGTCCACCGCTCCTTAGCCTGCTGGTCCCACATCTGGGCGTCCGAATGCCCCATCCTGCGCTCCTCCTCCTCGAGTTCCCCCTCCTCCACTTCTCCCTCTTCTACCTCTCCCACCTCGCCTTCCTCCTCTTCCTCCTCTCCCTCCTCTCTCTCAAACTCCATGCCTTCACCCACCCCCCCGATCTCCTCGACC
>Ga0160419_100140_pt1 | contig 50296 bp, 48 predicted proteins | sample CelAP2metagpilot_2_FD_108196 | JGI IMG/M metagenome (GOLD analysis project Ga0160419, IMG submission 108196) | Phycosphere-associated microbial communities from Cellana algal ponds in Kailua-Kona, Hawaii, USA - Cellana AP2-4-25 metagenome pilot ...
ACGCGCCCCTGCCGTCTTGTGGTCTGTTGCCAACCAGCCCCTAGATCATGACAAAACACTTGCCAGAATCTGTTTTCTTGCCCATTCATATACGGAATGAGGCAAATATAACGACTAAAACCGTAACAATCGGTTGGCGAGGCGGAACATGGCAAAAGACGGAGCGAGAACTCCGGGGGTGACGCACGTGCGCAAGCAGGAACGTATCGACGTTCTGGTGGGGGCGCACGCGGAAAAACTTTCTGAACGGCTGCAGGCGCACCGCGCGCAGCTTTTTCCCCCAGATGCGACACGGCAGATGCGCACTTTCACCAGCGGCGAAGCGGCTGATCTGCTGGGGGTGAAGGACGCATATCTGCGCAAACTCCACCTCGAAAGCAAAGGCCCTTCGCCGGAGGTGATGGGCAATGGCCGCCGGATGTATTCCGTCGATGATCTTCAGGCTCTACGTACCTATTTAGAGACGGGTGCGAAGCAATCCGGCACCTACCTGCCCGGCCGGCAGGACAGTGATCATTTGCAAGTCATCACCGTGATCAACTTCAAAGGCGGCAGCGGGAAAACCACCACCGCCGCGCATCTGGCGCAGAAGATGGCGCTGGACGGCTACCGCGTGCTCGCCATGGACCTTGACCCGCAAGCAAGCCTGTCTGCCCTGCACGGGTTCCAGCCGGAATTTGACCTGCTCGACGGTGGCACGCTGTTTGATGCGATCCGCTATGATGATCCGGTCCCCCTCTCCCGGATCATCCAACGCACCCACATCACCAACCTCGATATTGTTCCCGGCAACCTCGACCTCATGGAATTCGAGCACGAGACCCCCCGCGCGCTGGTGGAACGACATGGTAACCTCTTTTTCACCAGAGTAGGCGACGCGCTTGCCGAAGTGGAAAAGGACTACGACGTGGTTATTCTCGATTGCCCGCCGCAGCTGGGGTATCTGACGATGTCAGCCCTCTCTGCCGCAACTGCCGTGCTGGTCACGGTGCATCCCCAAATGCTCGACGTGATGAGCATGTGCCAGTTCCTGCTGATGGTCTCGAACCTTCTGGGGGTCGTCAGCGAAGCGGGGGGCGACATGTCCTACGATTGGCTGCGCTACGTGGTGACGCGGTATGAACCGGGCGATGGGCCGCAGAACCAGATGGTCAGCTTCATGCGCTCGATGTTCGGCGATCACGTGCTGAACCATACGGTGCTGAAATCCACGGCCATCTCGGACGCAGGGATTACCAAACAGACCCTCTACGAGGTCGAAAAAGGCCAATTCGTCCGCGCCACCTATGAACGCGCGATGGAAAGCCTGAACGCCGTGAACGGCGAGATCGAAGCACTGGTGCAGGAAGCATGGGGGCGGACCAATGGCGCGTAAAGATCTGATGAAAGGCCTGATGGAAGCGCCGGAGACAAAATCCGCCACCCCCAAGCCCCCTGCCCGCGTCGATCCCGCAAAACCGCGCTACACTTCCGGTGCGATTGGCGCCGTCAGCCGCTCGATTGCCGATCTCAAAAGCCGATCCATTGTCGATCTGGACCCCCGCATGATTGACAACGCGGGTCTGAAAGACCGGCTCGACAAGGACGACCCCGATCACGCGGCGCTGGTCAAATCCATTGAGGAATACGGCCAGCAGGTGCCCGTGCTGGTGCGCTTCAGCCCCAGTTACGAAGGCCGGTACGAGGTCGTCTATGGCCGCAGACGTGTGCGCGCGCTCAAGGATCTCGGTCTGCCCATCCGCGCGATGGTGCGCGATCTGGACGACAAAGCGCTGATCCTGGCACAGGGGCAGGAAAACTCCGCCCGCAAGGATCTGACATTCATCGAAAAGGTGAACTTCGCCCGCCAGATGCGGGATGCGAAGTATGACCGCAAGATCATTGGCGACGCGCTGGCGATGGACAAAACGCTGATCTCGCGGCTGTTTGCCGTGGCCGATCAGGTGCCGGTGGAATTGATTGAGGCGATTGGGTCGGCGCCCTCCGTGGGCCGCGACCGTTGGCTGGCGCTGGCGGAAAAGATCAAGGGCCGCGATCTGGCGGAGTTTGCGGTTGGTGACAGTTCCGACGCGCGCTTCAACGCGGTGATGGCGGCGACCAAGGTCAAACCGCCCAAAGCGAAGCCGCCCGCTCAGATCAAAACCACAGACGGCACCGACCTCGCGCAGGTCGCCCGCAAGGGGGATCACACGCAGATCACCGTCACCGACGACACAGGTTTCGCCGACTGGCTCGCCGAAAACCTGACAGAGATTCACCGCGACTGGCAAAAGAAGCGCGGCGGATGATGAGGAGCAGCAACAAGGAGGCACGACCCGGCAGGACATAAGAAAGCCCCCCGGAATACACATCCCGAGAGGCCTTGGTTCGTTGTCTAGCACCTCCGAATCTGGCCCAAGAGTTGACAGCTGTCAACTCTCATCGCTTCCGGCGGCCAGATAAGTTTTGCCCAGTGAACATCTATGGACGTATTGACAACGACGCCCTTCGGGCAGCGGCCGGTGACGGCTGGCTTGATGGAACGGGCCGCATTGGCGCAGCGCCCGCCACAGGTGCCGCACAGCGACAAATGGGAGCTGTTCCGCGAACTGACCACCGCACGGCTGGCCTATGGTGTGACGGACCGCGACCTGACCGTGCTGAACGCACTGCTCAGCTTTCACCCGGACAAGAACCTCAGCGACAACGCCTCGCTGATCGTCTTTCCTTCCAACCGCAGCTTGGCGGAACGGGCGCATGGCATGGCCGAAAGCACGCTGCGCCGCCATCTGGTCGCTTTGGTGCGGGCAGGGATCATCGCGCGGCATGACAGCCCCAACGGCAAACGTTATGCGGCACGGGACAGGGCAGGGGAGGTCACACGCGCCTTCGGTTTCGATCTGCGCCCCTTGCTGGTGCAGGCGGGTCAGATCGCACAGGCCGCCCAAGCCGCGCGTGATGCAGCAGAGCGGCTGAGGCGGCTGCGGGAGGACGTGTCCCTGCTCAAGCGCGACGCCGCAAAGCTGGCCGCCTGGGGGGCGGAGACGGGGCAGGGCGGTGATTGGTCCGCTGTTGAAGCGGATCTGCTGGACCAGCACCGCGCATTTCGCCGCAAGCTGTCTGCGGAGGCCCTGGAAGAGCTCCGGGGCAGGGCGCAGGCCGTGCTGAAAACGGTACAGGAAAAACTTTGTAAATCAGATAATATGAGCGGCAGTGACGTTCAGAATGAGCGGCACCTTTCTAATTCAAAACCAGAAGATCCTGATCTTGAACTTTGCTCAGAAGAGACAAAAGGCGAGGCGCCAAACCTGCCTCTGGCCGTGGTGCTGAAGGCCTGCCCTGATATCCTGCCCTATGCAGGCGACCAGATCCGACATTGGCACCAATTGGTTGGAGTGGCCGCGACGGTGCGCGGTATGATGGGCATCAGCCCCGGCGCCTGGGAGGAGGCGCAGCGGGTGATGGGTGCGCCTGTGGCCGCCGTGACGGTTGCAGGTATTTTGCAGCGGGTTGATCAGATCAAATCGCCGGGCGGCTACTTGCGCGCCTTGACGCGACAGGCGCAGGATCATGCGTTCTCCCCCGGTCCGATGATCATGGCCTTGCTGCGTTCGAGGTGAAACGGGGGAAAAGTTGACAGCTGTCAACTTTTGTTTGGACGCAGAAAACCCTTGACCTGTAACGCTTTTTGGAAAATCCTTTACGAATGAGTAAAGTTTTGGCGGGGAGTTGTCAGCGATGATGCAGGAACGGATCGAAGGCAAATGGCTCGCGTCGTTTCGCCGTGTGCTGGCCCTGAATGGCATCGGGGAGGGGACGCAAGTGGTGCTGATCGGGGAAACCCAGTCACGCCCCGTGCTGCTGCATCTGTGTGAACTCGCGCTCTATGATCTGGGCGCTGCGTTTTGCCAGATCACCATGCCGACCCCGCCGCAGACGGCCCCCGTTCCGGTCAAAAGCACGGGCACCTCGCTCGCGATCCAGAACAACCGCATGGCGGTGGAGGCGATGAAATGCGCTGAAGTGATTGTCGATTGCACGGTTGAGGGGATGATCCATTCGCCTGAGTGGCCGGAGATTGAAGAGGCGGGCGCGCGGCTCTTGGTGATCACCAATGAGCATCCCGAAATTCTGGAGCGCACCGAACCAACGGCGGATCTCGGGCCCCGTGTGGAGCGGGGGATTGAGATGCTGCGCGCCGCTTCGGAAATGCGCGTGACCTCCGCAGCCGGAACCGACCTGACGATTGATCTCAAAGACGCCCCTTGCGGCGGCACCCCCGGTTTCGGCACCACGCCCGGCGCGGTGGCCCATTGGCCCGGCGGTCTCTGCCTCGCCTTTCCCGGTCCTGGCACAGTCAACGGGCGGATCGTGATGGACGTGGGCGACATGAACCTGACGTTCAAAAGCTACCTCAGCAGCCAGATCGATTTCACGGTGGAGAATGATTTCGTGACCCAGATCAAAGGCACCGGCCTCGATGCGGAACTCTTCCGCGATTACATGGAAGCCTGGGATGACCCAAAGGCCTACGGCTTCAGCCATGTGGGCTGGGGCATGAACCCCGCTGCGCGCTGGGTATCGGGCGCGCTCTATGACAAGCGCGACATGCAGGCGGTGGAGTTCCGTGCCTTCGCCGGGAATTTCCTGTGGTCCACCGGGGCCAACCAATACGCGGGCCGATTCACCGAAGGGCACTTCGATCTGCCCATGCGCAATTGCACCATATCGCTGGATGGTGTGGATGTTGTGACAAACGGCGTCCTGCATCCCGACCTTACCGCATAGACCTCTCAAAGGAGCTTCCCTATGAGCCACTTTAGTGACTACTACGACATGACCCGCGTGCGCCCCGAAGTGGCCGCGGTGCTGGAGACGATCAACACGCTGGGTGCAGAGAAATTCGTGCACCGTGCCAAGGGGATCGACGATGATGCGAGCTTCCCGGTGGAGAACTACAAGGACCTCGCCGCACACGGGCTGATGACGCTTACCGTGCCGGAAGCCTACGGCGGGCATGGGTTCACCTTGGGTGAATATGCGATGGCGGGTGCGGAGATCGGCAAGTACTGCGGGGCCACGGCGCTGACCTTCAACATGCACAATTCCACGATGATGTGGTCGCGGTTCATGTATGAAATGCCCCACCTGACAGACGCGGAACGCGCCGCTTTCGCCCCTTTGCGCGAACGCCAGTTCCGCCGCGCGGTGGAGGAGCAGGGGATCTACTCGCAGCCCATTTCAGAGGCAGGCCAGAACTGGACCTCGAAACCCGCCCAGACCCAATGCCGCAAGGTCGAGGGCGGCTGGCGGATCACGGGTTTCAAGAAATTCGCCTCGCTCGCGGGGTATTGCGATTACTATTCCATTGTCTGCACGGAGGTGTTTGAGGGGCAGGAGCCGCAGCACGAGGACACGATGATTTTCGTGGTGCACAAGGATGCCGAAGGCCTCAGCGTGCAGGGCGAATGGGACCCGCTGGGGATGCGCGGCACCAACTCGCGCGATCTGATCCTCAAGGATGTATTTGTCACCGAGGACGACATGCTGATGCCCAAGGGGATCTTCATCAAGACGATGCCCTATTGGCCGCATATGATGGCGACGCTGTCACCGACCTACATGGGTGTGGCGCAATCGGCCTATGATTTCACCGTCGAATACCTGCGCGGCGAAACCCCTGGCCTGCCGCCTATCGACCGGCGGCAGTTCACCACCAAACGCCATGCCGTTGGGCAGATGTACGCGCGGCTGGCGGGCATGCGCGCGCTGTGGTGGCAGGCGTTTATGGAGGCGAATGGCTTCCCCTCCAAGGCCGAAGTCATGCGCATGTACGCGGCGCAATACAACGTCATGGAAGGCGCGCAGGAATTGGCGGCTTTGGCGATCAGGACCTGCGGCGGGCAGTCGATGTTGAAGTCCTTGCCGCTGGAGCGGATCTACCGTGACAGCCGATGCGGGGCGCTGATGTTGCCCTATACCTCTGAAATTATGGAGGATTATATGTCCACGCTGGCGCTTTTCGATGTGGAGGAACTGGACGATGCCCCCGGAGACGCGCATGGCGCGCGGACCTCTCTGTGGCGGGGGGACGGCGGGCAATTGGCCTTGGCGGCGGAATAGCCGTGGCGCGGGACAGTGCGCGGGCGCAGGCCCATCTGGATGTGACGCCCGACACCGCATGGGCCGCGTTGCGCGACTTCTGCGCGCCCTGGCATCCGTGGATCGCGACCATGCAGGCAGAGGAGGGCGGTGGCGTTCGGGCCTTTACGGTCACCGGCGAAGAGACGCTCTACCGCGAACGGCTCACGTGGTTTTCCGATACCGACCGGGTCATGTGCTACACCCATCTGCAAGGCATCGACGGCGCACAACGCTATGACGGGATGCTGAGTGTTGCGGCAGCGGAGCAGGGCGGTTGTATTGTCACCATGAGCGCGGAGATTGATGCACTGGCCGAACGCGCAGCGGACATTGCGCGCGGCACGACGGCCGTGTTTGAGGCTGGTTTGGCTGCGTTAGAGACGGGTTTGCCGCAGGTCCGGGCAGGGGACGCTCCTCTGAAGCCGTTGCCTTTGGAACATCGCACCATCGACGATCTGCCACGTTTGGGGCTGACCATGACCCCTGCGAAAGACGGGCCATTGCTTTTGTTTCTGCATGGCATCGGCGGGAGCCGCTCCAACTGGACGCGGCAGCTGGGGCAGGCGGGGCATGTGGTACAAGCCGCCGCTCTTGACCTGCGCGGATATGGCGACAGCACTTTGGGTGCAGGTCAATCCACGGTGGAAGCCTATTGCGCGGACATCCGGCGGGTGATGGAGGTGCTGGGCAAGTCCCAGGTCATCCTCTGCGGGTTGTCCTATGGCGCATGGATCACGACGGCATTTGCGGAAAGCCATCCTGATCTGACGGCGGGGTTGGTCGTCTCTGGCGGCTGCACTGGCATGTCGGAGGCTGGGCCGGAAGAGCGCGACGCTTTCCGCGTGAGCCGGGAAGTGCCGCTGGATGCCGGGCAAGCGCCGGCGGATTTTGCACCCGGTGTGATCGGGGCGATCAGCGGGCCGGAGGTGGACGCAGACATCCGCGCCGAACTCACCGCCTCCATGGCGGCAATCCCGACCGAGACCTACCGCGACGCGCTGCGCTGTTTCACCAATCCGCTGCGGCGGTTTGACTTCGCGCGCCTGACGATGCCGGTTCTGTTGATGACCGGAGAGCACGACAAACTCGCCCCGCCGGCAGAGATCAAATCGGTTGCCCATCGCATCCATGCCGCCAGTCCAAACCCTGACGTGCGGTTTGAAATCATTGCCGGGGCAGGGCATATCTGTAACGTGGAAAAGCCTGATCTCTATACCGCGCCCTTGATGGAATTCCTGCGCAGGGTCGTGCGATGAAACAGCTCCCCCGCCGCGAATTGAACCGTCTGGCGCGCAAGCAGCAATTGCTGGATGCAGCCTTGGTTGTTTTCGCGCGCGAAGGCTATTCCGGCGCGTCGATGGATGCTGTCGCGGCAGAGGCAGGTACCTCAAAACCGACCCTATACAAGCATTATCCCAGCAAAGAGGCGCTGTTCACCGCGATGATGCGCGCGCGCCGTGATGACATGTTGCTGAGCATTGAACTGGGTGATCCGGACGCGATGGTCGCGCAGTTGCACGGATTCGCCTGGCGCTATGCGCGCACGGTGATGCGCCCCGACTTGCTGGCACTGGCCCGGCTGATCATTGGTGAGGCGCAGCGATTTCCGCACATCGGTGTCGCCTATCAGCAAAGCGGGCCGGATCAAGTGCTGGACGGGGTGATGACATACCTCAGCCACCTGCGCGATGAGGGACGTTTGCAGTTTGAGGACGCGGAACTGGCCGCGCAGGATCTGTGGGGGCTGGTCTTGTCCGCGCCGCGGACGCGCGCGCTCTATGACCCTCAATGGGTGCCATCCCAGGCGGAGCTTGCGCGGTACATCCACAACGGATTGCGTGTGTTTCTGGCGGGCTATGCGGCGTCGCCCGAGCGTGATCTGGAAGAGCTGGAAGCGGTCATTGCGGCCGGTACGCCCTGAGGCGCGTCTTGTCAGATTGACATACCTTATAAATTCACTCAGAATTATAACACACCCCAGCCAGCCGTCGTTTTGACAGGTCAGCCAAGTTTCCCAAATCCGTGCGGGCGCGCCTTTGTGTCCCTCACACCTTCAAAGGGACTGACCCATGAAACGACCCCACCTGTTGACCTCTGTTGCCCTGATGGCACTTACCGCGCCGGCCCTGGCGGTTGAGAAGACCGATGTGCTTGCCACCTATGCTGACATTGCAGCGGCCAAATACGAAGACAGTCTGATCACCGCACAACGGTTGCAGGCGGCGGTGAACGCGCTGGTCGCGGGCCCATCTGCGGAAAGCCTGACAGAGGCGCGGCAGGCATGGTTGGCCGCACGGGTGCCGTATCAGCAGACTGAAGTCTACCGCTTTGGCAATGCCATCGTCGACGACTGGGAAGGCAAGGTGAATGCCTGGCCGCTGGATGAGGGGCTGATTGACTATGTCGATACCTCCTATGGCGGAGCGTCGGATGAGAACGCCTTTGCCGCGTTGAACGTGGTTGCCAGCGCAGGGTTCACCCTGTCAGGGCAAGAGGTGGATGCCGCCGCCATCACGCCCGCGCTGTTGTCTGATACCCTGCATGAAGCCGACGGGGTGGAGGCGAATGTCGCCACCGGTTATCACGCGATTGAATTTCTGCTGTGGGGTCAGGATCTGAACGGCCATGGCCCCGGTGCAGGCAACCGGCCCTGGACGGATTACGCAGACGGCGCGGCCTGTACCAACGGCAATTGCGACCGGCGGGCGGATTACCTTGTTGCGGCCACGGATTTGCTGGTCTCCGATCTGGAATGGATGGCCGCGCAGTGGCGTGATGAAGGGGAGGCACGGGGCACCCTGATGGCCGATCCGGATGCGGGAATTGCCGCGATGCTGACGGGCATGGGGTCGCTGTCCTACGGAGAACAGGCGGGCGAACGGATGCGCCTTGGGCTGATGCTCAACGATCCCGAGGAGGAGCATGACTGCTTCTCTGACAACACCCATAACAGTCACTATTATAACGGTTTGGGCGTGCAGAACGTCTATCTGGGGGCATACATCCGGGTTGACGGATCGCTGGTTTCAGGCGCGTCCCTGTCGGATATGGTGGCCGCCACGGATGCGGGTCTGGATGCGGAGATGAAGACCAGGCTGAGCGCCACGATGATGGCGCTGGGGCGGATCAAGACCGCGGCAGAAGCGGGTTTTGCCTATGACCAGATGCTGGAACGGGGCAATGCCGCCGGGGAGGCGCTGATCATGGGCGGCGTGGAGGGCCTGATTGATCAGACACGCTCCATCGAGCGGGTGGTGAGCGTGCTGGGTTTGAACCAGATCGCTTTTGAAGGGTCCGACAGTCTGGATGATCCGGACGCGGTGTTTCAGTAGTCGGGTGTGGGCGCCACGATGAGCCGGCGCGGATTGACAGGGCTCGCCCCCACTGCGTTCTGCGCTGTGCTGGCAGCGGGGATCGCAGCGGCTGAGGGGCCACCCTGGGCCGGTCTAGAGGACCCGCATCTGAACGTGGTGCCGCGCACCCCGGCAGAGGCGGCGCGGATCGCAAAGGTCACGGCGCCGACAGCGGATTTCAGCAGACCCCAGAAGTTCGAGGAACGCCCCGCCGGTGCCGCGACCGTGCGGGTGGTGCCGACGGCGGATGCGTTTTCCAAACCCTCAGCCAACATCCGCTTTGAGGATGAGTTGGACTTCAAGGTTGGCAACGGATTGTTCCGCAAACTGTGGGTGTCCGCGCCGGCGTCGACCTTGGCGTCGGATGGGTTGGGCCCGCTGTTCAATGCGCGGTCCTGCCAGCGGTGCCACATCAAGGATGGGCGCGGGCACCCGCCCGAAGGCCCCGAGGACAACGCGATTTCGATGTTCCTGCGTGTGTCTATACCCGGCGCGGATGCGGGTCTGATGCGCGAGATTGAAGGGTATATCGCCACTTTGCCGGACCCGACCTATGGCACGCAGTTGCAGGATTTCGCGGTGCAGGGGCATATGTCGGAATACCGGCTGGCAATCACCTATGAAGAGGAGGTTGTCACGCTGGCCGATGGGGTCAAGGTCACGCTCCGCCACCCGAGGTATGAAGCGGTGGATCTGGGATATGGACCGCTGCACCCGAAGGCGATGCTCAGCCCGCGTGTGGCCCCGCAGATGATCGGGCTGGGCCTGCTTGAGGCGATCCCCGCGCAGGATATTCTGGCGGGTGCGGATCCGGATGATGCGGATGGGGATGGCATTTCGGGCCGTGCCAATGTGGTCTGGTCTGCGGTCCACGATCAGCCGATGCTGGGGCGGTTCGGGCTGAAGGCCGGCGCGCCCACGGTGCTGGAACAATCCGCAGGTGCTTTTGCAGGTGACATCGGCATATCCTCTCCGCTCTTTCCGGCGGCAGCGGGGGCGTGTACGGCGGCGCAAAGCGCGTGCCGGAATGCGATCCACGGGGATGGCGATGATCGCCTGTTTGAGATCAATGCCGAAGGGTTGGACCTTGTCACCTTCTACAGCCGCAATCTGGGAGTGCCCGCGCGGCGCAATCTGGATGATCCAGCAGTCCTGCGCGGCAAGCAGGTGTTTTATGAGACGAACTGCACGGCCTGTCACCGCCCCAGTTTCGTGACCCACCGGCTTGTCGATCAGCCGGAGCAGAGCTTTCAATTGATCTGGCCCTATACGGATATGCTGTTGCACGACATGGGGCCGGGGTTGGCGGACAATCGGCCCGAGGCACGCGCGACCGGGCAGGAATGGCGCACGCCGCCGCTGTGGGGCATCGGGCTGACGCAGCAGGTCAGCGGGCATACCTATTTCCTGCACGATGGTCGCGCGCGGTCACTGTTGGAAGCGGTGCTGTGGCACGGCGGTGAAGCACAGGCGCAACGCGATGCGGTGGTCGGCATGACAACAGCGGATCGCGACGCCCTGATCGCGTTTTTGGAGAGTTTATGAGACGTTTTGTGATGGTTCTGGCCTGCGTTCTGATCCCGTCTGCGGTGGGGGCAGGGCCAAAGGCCATGGTCATCGAGGATAGCATCGAGGGGCATATCCTGCCCCGGTTTGTACGTCTGGCGCAGACCTCGGACGTTCTGGCACAGACAGCGGGGCGCGCCTGTACCGGCGCTCCAGACGCCCTTGTCAGAGCCTATTGGGATGCCTTTGACGCCTGGATTTCTGCCAGTCACCTGCGGTTCGGCCCGACGGAGGTAGAGGACCGTGCCTTCGCGCTCGCCTTCTGGCCGGACAGCCGGGGCAAGACGCCGCGCGCGTTGCGCAAGCTGATTGCCGAAGCGGATCCGATTGGCCTGTCGGTGACGGATTATGCGCAGATGTCGATCGCGGCGCGCGGGTTTCATGCGCTGGAGTTCTTGCTGTTTGATCCCGGTGTCCGTTCAGCCGGTGACGCGGGCTATCGGTGCCGGTTGGTCCAGACTGTGGCGGGGGATATTGCTGTTACGACGGCGGCGATCCTTAATGATTGGCAGACCGATGACGCGGCGCGGCTGCGCACCCCACGCGCGCAGGGGACCTACCGGACGCAGGACGAAGCGGTACAGGCGCTGTTCAAGGCGTTGACCACCGGGTTGCAGTTCACGTCCGAGGTGCGGCTGGGGCGGCCTTTGGGGACGTTCGACCGGCCCCGTCCGAAACGGGCGGAAAGCTGGCGGTCCGGCAGGTCTGCACGGCACGTGATGCTGAGCCTGCGTGCGACCCGCGATCTGGCGCTGCGGATGGCGGCGGGTGATGCGGCGGTGCGCGCGGCGCTGGAGGATGCGTTCGGCCGCGCCTTGACCCGGTTGGAGGCATTGAACGATCCGGTGTTTGCCGGTGTGGCTGATCCGCAGGGCAGGTTGAAGGTTGAGGTGATGCAGCAGGCGGTGGACGGCATCCGCGCGGTTGTGCAGCAGGATCTGGGGCCGACGCTGGGTGTGGTGGCCGGGTTCAACGCCTTGGACGGGGATTGAGGATATGGGACAGCGCACCGGGCGTCGGCAGTTTCTGGGGGGGGTGCTTGCTGCGGGGTTGATCCCGAAACCAACCTGGGCGGATGCCGGGGCGCCTGCGTTCCTGTCCGCGGCGGCGCGCCCGGATGGCACATATGTCTTGTGCGGGATCACCGCGCCGCTGGAAGTGGTGTTCGAGATTGATCTGCCCGCGCGCGGTCATGCGGCAACGGCCCATCCCCGGCGTCCCGAAGCGGTCGCCTTTGCCCGGCGGCCGGGGACCTTTGCGGTTGTAATCGACTGCCTGCAAGGCCGGGCCAAGGCCACGCTGACCGCACCGGAAGGCAGGCATTTCTACGGGCATGGGATCTATTCTGAAAGTGGGGATTTCCTGTTCACCACGGAGAATGACTTTGAAGCGGGGCAGGGCCGTGTCGGGGTCTGGGACGTGGGCGCAGGATACAAGCGCATCGCAGAGTTTTCCAGCGGCGGAGTAGGCCCGCATGACATCAAACGTCTGCCGGGGCGGGAGACACTCGTTGTCGCAAATGGAGGGATAGAGACTCATCCTGCCAGCGGACGGGCGAAGCTCAACCTGCCCGATATGCAGCCCAACCTTGCTTACATCGACGATGGTACCGTCACAGAAGTGGCGATGCTGCCTGCTGAGATGCACCGGAATTCCATCCGCCATCTGGCGGTCAGCGCGCAGGGGGCGGTGGCCTTTGGCATGCAGTGGCAGGGGGATGGTCCGGCGGCGGCGCTGGTCGGGCACCACTGGCAAGGGGGGGCAATGCAGGTGATGCGCACGCCCGGAGAAGACCTGCGTGCGATGGCGGGCTATATCGGCAGTATTGCCTTTGCCCGTGATGGAAAGCGGATTTGTGTGACCTCCCCGCGCGGGGGACTGTTGCAGACCTATGATGCGGTCACGGCCCAATTGCAGGACAGCAGACCGCTGGCGGACGTTTGTGGCGTTGCGCCGCTTGAGGGTGATTTTCTGGTAACCTCCGGCACCGGGGTTTTGCAACGGATGTACCGCCTTGCGGTGCCCCATGCGGTGCCGTTGATGTGGGACAATCATCTGGTTGCGGTCGCGGCGTAGTCTTCGCTCTTGTTCAGCCGGGTTTGGCGCAGGTAGGCTGATCCGAGATCACCAGCGATGGAGCACGCCATGACCCCAGACATCATCATCCACAACGGCGCGCTTGTGACCTTCGATGACAGCACTCCGGAGGCGCAGGCGCTGGCGGTTGCGGGGGGCAAGATCACTGCCGTGGGAGAGGACGCGGGCATTCTTGCGATGGCAGGGCCGCAGACCCGGATCGTAGACGCAAAGGGCGGGACGGTTCTGCCCGGTTTCATCGACAGCCATGTGCATCTATTTGGTGGTGCGGTCGAACTGGCCTGTCCGAACCTCTACGGTGTCAGCGGTCTGGACGCGATGAAAGCGGTGATCCTGCCCTTTGCTCAAGCCAACCCGGACGACCTGATGATTTTCTGCGTTATGGCGGATTATGACATTCTGGGCACGGGCAAGATGCTGACCCGGCACGATCTGGATGCCATTCTGCCGGATCGTCCGCTGGCGATGTTTTCGCCTGATCACCACACCATCTGGGCCAACACGCCTGCGTTGGAGACGGCGGGCCTGTTGCAGGGGGCGCAGGTCGATGCGGGGTCAGAGATCGTGATGGGCGCGGATGGGCAGGCGGCGGGCGCGCTGCTGGAGCCAGGGGCCTATGCGCCGGTGCTGGAACTGACCCGCCACGGCGGACGGGAGATGCTGGGGCTGACCACGGGCAAGGACCCGGTGCCGCCCGCCACGTCTGCGCAGCGGGAGATGGACAAGGATGTGATCGAACGCGGGCTGTTGCATTGCGCCGCGCAGGGCATCACGGGGCTGCACCTGATGGATGGGAACTCCTACCAGCTGGAGCTGTTGACGGAGCTTGAGCAGGAGGGGCGGCTGGCCTGTCGGTGCAATGTGCCGTTTCACATGAAAGGGGTTGATCCGCTGGACCGGCTGACGGCCGAGGCCCCGGCAATGCGTGCCCGGTTTCAGGGCGACATGGTGCGCTGTTCCCACGTGAAGATGTTCATCGACGGGGTGATCGAAAGCGGTACGGCCCTGATGCTGGAACCCTATCCCGGTAAGATGGGGCAGGGCGGTAATGCAGGGGATGAGGTGTTCACGCAGGATCACTTTGTGGCGTGTTGCGTGGAAGCCGACAGGCTGGGCTTTCAGATTGCGGTGCACGCCATTGGCGACGCGGGCGTGCGGCGTACGATTGACGCCTTCGAGGCCGCACAATCCGCCAATGGTCCCCGCGACAGCCGCCACCGGATCGAACATCTGGAGGTGATGCACGTGGATGACATTCCGCGTCTGGCTGCGCTTGGCATTGTCGCTTCGATCCAGCCGGGACACGCGCCGATGGGGCATATCTTTCCCCCCACGGGGGTCAGCAACTATCTGCACGATCATCAGCTTGCCGGAGCCTACGCCTGGCAGACGATCCGGGAGACCGGGGCGCGGGTGGTGTTCTCAACCGATTGGCCGGTGATTCCGGTGGATGTGATGGACAACATCAAAGCCGCGGTTGCGCCGCTGGATCTGGGGGAGGGGTGGATTGATCAATCCCAGAGCCTGATGGACACGCTGGCCAGCTACACCCGCGACAATGCCTGGGTGGCGTTTGAAGAAGATCAGGGCGGACGATTGCAGGTGGGGATGCGCGCGGATATCGCAGTGATGAGCGATGATCTGACAACGCTCGCACCGGCGGACGTGACAGAGGCCCGCGCGGTGCTGACTGTTTGTGCAGGGCAAGTCACCTTCGACAGCCAGTAGGCGGCGCCGGTCTGGAGGTCAAGCGGCGCGGACAAGTGCGTCGTGTGAACCAAGGGACCTGAGAAGCGCTGTTTCAAACCCCTTCAGACATGTGCGCGCGGCACGGCCGTAGGCTTCCAGATTGCCCCTGAGATGCGGAAACCTGTCGAACATGTCGTGCCGGTTTTGTTGCGAAAGTGTTGTTATCATGTGGTCGGCGGCAAAGAAGCTCTCTGTTGCTGCGCCGTTTGCATAGATCACCTCGTGTTGGTCAAACATCACATGAATATAGGTGATTTCCTTGCGGGGGGAGACTGCCACACCGTCCAGCCGCACAAGGCTGCCCGCCGATGCCAGGACTTCGCGGCTGCCGAACAGCAATTCGATCTCATACCCCGAGATCAGCATCCGGTGCTGGGGTTAGACAAGCAGCGGCCTGTTGAGCTGCGGCATCGCACCTTGGGAGATACGGATCGGCGCAAGCATGCCTTGCCCCAGGACGGTCTGGTTGCTGATCCAGCGGATGGGCTGCGGGCCGTTGTCGCGGGTGATCACCAGATCGCCGATCCGGAGCGTTTCGACCGGGCGTTCCCCTTGGGGTGTCAGGATCATCGCGCCGGGTGTGAAACAAGGGACCGAGTCGCGATAGTCGAAGTCCTGGGAGGACCCGTTGGCGTTGCTGCCATCATCAGCGGTGTCGAAGTCGGTGTCGGCCAGACTGAAGTTACCGGCCCCATCAACATCCATGTCGTTGACATCCCAGCCATCAACGTCATCGACAACATCCGCGATCCCGTCCCCATCCGCATCGCCGGAGGCATCGATCGCCGCCTGGGAAACGCCATGGCCCGCTTCGTCGGCATCGCTGATGCCGTCATCATCGGAATCGGTGTCGCGATAATCGGCCAGACCTGTGCCGTCGGAGTTGACAGGCGTCAGCCCCTCGTTCCCGCTGCCTTCGTAGGCGTCATCAAGGCCGTCACCGTCGGAATCGACCCCGGTCGGGGCGATGTAACCGTCCGACGTCTGGGCTTCGACGTTGTCGGTGATCCCGTCGTTGTCACTGTCCAGGTCAAGGTGATCGGCAATGCCATCCCCGTCACTGTCCCTGCTGGTAACGGTCTCACTGACGGTGAATTGCTCGCTCGTGCCAAAGCCGAAATCAGGGCTGGCGCCTGAATCGTAGACCGTCACGCCATCCACGGCGATGGAGAAGCTCGCCGGGTCGCCGCCGTTGATCCCGTCGCCGAAGTCGTCGAGGACGATGAAGGTGTATTCCCCGGTATCCGTGATGGGAACGTTGGTCACCTCGGTGGAGGTATCTATCGTGCTGTCGCTGGCAATCACGTTCCCATCGGGATCGCGCAATTCCCAGCGGGTGTTGTCTTCGGTTGCGAATGCGTCGCCGTCAAAGGTGATCGTGATCGTGCTCGGCTGGGTGACACTGTACCCTTCGTCGGTGTCCAGGATACCGTCGCCGTCTGAATCCAGATCGACGCGGTCATCCACACCATCCCCGTCCACGTCAGACGGCGGAGGCGGTACGTCGAATGTCAGATCACTGATGCCCGATCCGCCGGTAACCGTGCCGTTGGGACCGGGTTCGAGTGTCAGCTCAAGTTCGGACACGGGTCCGGGCAGATCAAGGGTCACATCATTGGCGAATGTGCCGGTCGCCTCGATGGAGACTGAGCCATCGGGGTTGATGATCACCGCTTCATCCGACAGGCCGCTCAGACCTGCGATAATGTCCGCGCCGGGGATCTGGTCACCGTTTTCGTCGTAGGCGGTGATCGTCCAATAGTCGTCGTAGGTTGACGCACCGTCGTCGTTGAGGTGGTTGATCGTGAACGACAGGTTTTCGACGGGGTTGGAAAACTGGTAATTGGCGGTGATCGGATCAGCACTTGCGAAAGCGCCGAACTCCGAGACGTTGTTGCCACCCTGGCTGTCATCCCAGGCATTGGCCGTAAACGTGCCGGTCACTGTTGTTGAATTGCTGCCGTCGGTGAGGGTTGTGGTGCCACCGGTGGCGGTTCCATCTGGCGCTGTCAGCCAGATCGCATTGTCTAATACAGCCATTGCCGCTACTTCTTCTCTTCTTGCCCACCTTCTCCAGCTACTGCTTGGTTGGTGAGGGGCCCGCCCATGTTCGAAAGGACCATACCCGGCGGCTGTGGCGCGCTTTTGCGGGCCGATCTGTTCGCCGGATCACAGAGTATTGGCGGGTAATTGAGAGAATTCTGTGAACAGTTTTCAGCAACAATAAGGCTATTTGTCGTCAAATTGTTCACAAAGAGCGGGTGTCCGGCTTGCCCCGAAAGGCAAGCCGGAAAGTGATGTCAGCTTGTATGATGCACCTCTTGCAAGCCGTAGACAGGGGTGTCGATCCCCTCCATCCGCGCCTTGAGTTGCAGCGACAGAAACTGCGAGTAGTGCCGCGACTGGTGCAGGTTGCCGCCGTGGAACCACAGGTTCTGCTGCTGCGTGGGTTTCCACATGTTGCGCTGTTCACCTTCCCACGGGCCGGGGTCCTTGGGCGTGTCTGACCCCAGACCCCAGACCTTGCCCACCTTGTCGGCCGTTTCCTGATCCACCAGATCCGCGACCCAGCCGTTCATGGAGCCATAGCCTGTGGCATAGACAATCACATCCGCCGCCAGCTTGGTGCCGTTGTCCAGCACCACACCGTCTTCGACCACTTCGGTGACCTGCCCGTGGGCGAGCTTGATCTCTCCGTCAATGATCAGTTGGCTGGCACCCACGTCGATGTAATACCCCGACCCGCGGCGCAGGTACTTCATGAACAAGCCCGATCCATCCGCGCCCCAATCCAGCTTGAACCCGGCGTTCTCAAGCCCCTTGTAGAAGTCCGCATCGACTTCGGCGATCTTCTCATACACCGGGATCTGGAATTCATGCAGGATCGCGTAGGGCAGGGAGGCGAAGATCATGTCGGCCTTGTTGGTGGTCATGCCTGCTGCCACGGCGCGTTCGGAATAGAGATCACCCAGCCCGTGTTCCATCAAGGGTTCAGAGCGCACGATATGGGTGGAGGAACGTTGTACCATCGTCACATCCGCGCCGCCTTCCCACAGGGCTGCACAGATGTCGTGGGCCGAATTGTTGGAGCCGACGACCACTGCTTTCTTACCTTTGTAGGCATCGGGGCCGGGGTGTTGTGAACTGTGGTGCTGATCGCCTTTGAAACTGTCCATGCCGGGGAAGCTGGGCATGTTGGGCTTTGCGGACATACCCGTGGCAAAGATGACATGGGTGGGGTTCAACGTCATGGCTTTGCCGTCACGGTCAATATCGACGGTCCAAGTGCCTGCGGCTTCATCAAAGCTGGCCTTCTTGCAGGTCGTTTTGGTCCAGTAGTTCAGCTCCATCACACGGGTGTACATTTCCAGCCAATCGCCCAGCTTGTCCTTGGGGGCAAACACCGGCCAGTTCGGCGGGAAGGGCAGATAGGGCAAGTGGTCGTACCACACCGGGTCATGCAGGCAGAGCGACTTGTACCGGTTGCGCCAGCTGTCGCCAGCCCGTTCGTTTTTCTCAACAATGATCGTGGGCACGCCCAACTGGCGCAGACGCGCGCCCAGTGCGATGCCGCCCTGACCGCCGCCGATGATCAGGCAATAGGGTTGGTCGGTGATGCCGAGGGTGGCCAGCTCATGCTCGCGTTCTTCTTTCCACGTCTTGTGATCCTTTGCCGCGCCATGATGGGCGCCGAGGGGGCGTTCATTGCCCAAAGGTTCCTCATGCCCTTTGAGTTCCACCATGGAAGTCAGCAGCGTCCAGATCTTGCCGTCGCGCAGACGGACGAGGCCATAGCCGCGTGCGACGCCTGTCTCGAAACTGATCCAGGCGGTGGTGATTCCGTCTTCCTCTGTCGCCGCCTCCCCTTCGGCGATGGCCCAGCCTGTGGGGGCGGTTGAGGTCAGCTGGCTTTTCAGCATGTCGGCCACTTGGTCAGGGCCTTCCATCGTCTTGATATTCCACGTGAAGGTGACCAGATCGCGCCAGTAACAATCATCGGTAAACATCGCGCGCGCGGCGTCGATATCGCCTGCCTCAAGCGCCTGACCGAAGCTGTCCAGAAACGCCTGACACTGATCGTGTGTTGAAGAATCGAGCATGTAGTGTCCTCCCAAAGTCTCTACCCGGCCAAGTCTGCGAGGCGGGAGGGCATCGGGCAACGACAAAGTGACGTTAGGGCAGGCAATTTTCCGCCAGTCGGAGGGCTGTGTTGGCGGCGCGGCGCAGGATTGGTCGGGCGCGGTGGTTTGTTTTGAAGCCACGCGCGGGCGGGAGTGGCGACTTTGGGCCGCTCTCGGCGCCGCAGGTATCGCGATGCGGCAATGGCCACCTGCCCTCGTCAATTCTGGGCAACGCTGAACGCCTCATCCTACAGCTGCCAGCGGCTTAGTTGATATCGCCCACAACGCGCACCCGGACCCGGCGAGAGCCTCCGGGCAGGTATGCAATGGGCAGATCTTCGACCTCGATTGTTTTGATGCTTTCAACACAGGCTCCAGCCTCGGCTGCGCGGCACCGGGCGATAGCCTCGGCCTCTGCAAGCGCGGCATCACGGGACAGCCCACTAAAAACCTGGTCGACCTCGCCCGACACCTGCGCCATCGCGGCACCGATTGCATTTGCGACCCCGGCTTGTTCCATGCGGTGAACCTTACCTACACCGGCAAGCGTATCCGGGATCAAGAATGAGCCACCACCAACTGCAATCAGATCAACAGGCGCAGACGATGTTTTCATGCGGTCTATGCTGTCTTCCAACATCGCAATCATCCGCTGAAGAAGACCGTTCACCTGTGCACCATCAAGATGGTGAACACGGCTCTTGTCACCGATGTCGGCGCGCCCCGCAGCAACGAGAAGATCGGTTGCAGTTAACGTGTCTCCACCAAACACCAGCGCCGCGCTGCTGATGCGGTAGCCAACGCTGCGCGGGCCAATCCTGCCGCGCTCAACATCCACGATCGAACCGCCGCCTAAACCAATCGGGAGCAGGTCCGGCATGCGAAACAGCGTTCTGACGCCACCAACTTCAACGATATTGTTCGCTTCGCGGGGGAAGCCATGCACAAGGCATCCAATGTCGGTGGTCGTCCCGCCGACATCAGCAACCATCGCATCTTCAAGCCCCGTCAGGAACGCCGCCCCCCGCATTGAGTTCGTTGGTCCGGAAGCAAAAGAAAACACCGGGCTCTTTGCGGCGACTTCCGCCATCACGACCGTTCCGTCGTTTTGCGTCAAATAGAACGGGGCATCTATGCCGGCTTGCTCCAAGGCGGTGCCGAAGGAATCGACGGTCTTTCGCCCAATGCTTTGCAAAGAGGCATTCAGCATCGCAACGTTTTCGCGCTCAAGCAATCCAATCCGGCCGAGTGTGTGAGACAGAGTTATCTGAACATCGGGCACAACGGACCTGATTATTTCGGCCGCTTCCAGCTCACACTCCGACGTCAAAGGTGAAAACAGCGCGTTGACCGCAACGCTACGGATGCCAGCCTCCGCGATCTGATGGGCCGCTTCCTTGATCGCCTTGCGGTCTAGTGGAACAAGGGGCCGACCGTCATATTCATGCCCACCGGCGACCATGAAGACCATGGGATTTACGGCCGCGCAGATGTCATCTGGCCAATCGATTGTCGGCGGAAGGGATTCCGTGGCTGGCAGGGAAATCCGGACGATTGCGATGCGTTCAAGATTGGCGCGTTCCACAACAGCATTGGTGAAATGGGTCGTGCCCAACATAACCGCGTCGATCTGGTGGCCCGCACCGTTGTTCAAATGACTGGCCTGATCGAGCACGCCTTTCGTGGCGCTGACAACGCCACTCATCACATCGGACGTCGTTGGGACTTTTATCGAGGCCAGAATTTTTTCTCCGTCAATCAGAACTGCGTCCGTGTTGGTTCCGCCGACGTCGATGCCAATACGTTTCATATCGCAAATACCGATCTGTAATCAAAGTCATAGCCGAAAGTGCGAGGACCTACATTCAAGAGGCCCCGCTCAGTTCTCAAGATCTCTGGTGAGGGCAAAGCGATCACTGTCACACGCTGCCCATAGCGCACGGTCTCGGTTCCAATTGCATCTCCACTGTCGGTGTCCAGCAGGCAAATGAGATCAGGGGTCATCGCAATCGGTTCCTCATTGCGACGCGCAACGAGCCATTCGTTCTGAAACTCCAGCACAAGGTCTTCCCCTTGGTCGTTTCCAAGGCCGGACACCCTTGCCTTGCCCCTGAGAAACCCACCCGTGGCGACCCGATCAACATCGGTAATCTTGCCGACGAAAAGGGTCTTTCCGCCCTCCAGTTCCAGGATCGCCTGAACCGGGTCGTTGTGATTGCGCCGCGCTTCGAGCACGGTTTGGCCAATGCGGGTAGCTTGGGTCACGGTATGGAGGATTCCCCACTCCTTAACTTCGGCACCGGTGCGCGGGGCCTTGCAGGTTGATGCGACAGAGCCGACCTCAGTAGTGATTGTTCGCGATATGCGCTCCATCCAGATCCAGGATGGAACCTTTGAGACAATGGATTCGTTATCACGGCAATCGACCAAACTGAGCGGATACATCTTCAGGTTCCCGATCGCGAAGCTGGTATTCTGAGCTTCCGGATAGGCGCGTCCCATGGCATCCGCATCAACCACGGGGAGATCCAGAAGCGCGGCAGCCAGGAAGGGAGACAGCGCATTGCCGCCGCCAATTTCGACCGCCATGATCGCAGTGAATTTCTGACCGATGAACTCTTCCATCAAGCAAACCGCACGGGCGAGCGTCGCGGGATCTATCAACCTCTCCTGCCCGACGAGCGGCGCGCCCATCTGCGACACAACGGCCACCAGATCGTCGTCGCGCAGCTCTTCAGGTTGGATGAGCCTACAGGTTTTACCCTGTTTGTAGAGGTTTGTGAGATTAAGCTGCGCGAGGTAAGGACTGCCGCCGCCCCCAGTCCCAAGGATCCACGCTCCAATAGCAAGGGCGTCGATACTCTCTATTGGGAATTCCCGTTCCATACATTCCTCCGCCTGATTGGGGTGACCGTATCGCAGCGGGTTTTCTGTGGGTATAAGGGTTAGCCCTTAGTGTCCCCTAATTCCCTTGCCCGCCGCTGGTCACTATGAAGGTTGACAAATACTTGTTCCGAAAGTCAGCGTGCGGTGGCTTCGGTGCGCCCTAAATCATGCCCGCGCTTTTGAGTGAGAGCCCATAACAGTGTCCAAAACTCGCATCCTTTTCGTCACGATTGGCCAATCTCCGCGACCGGGTTTGCTGGCCGCGTTGACCGAAAGCCTGGCAAAGCCTGCGAAGATCACCGAGATCGGACTGCTTGACGGATTGAGTGGCTCGGAGATCGAAGAGCTGCAGGCAAAACCGGACGAGCCTGCGGTTACCGCGCGCCTGGCGGGCGGCGTGTGGCTCTCGCTGTCTCGACGCAAGATAGGCAACCGTGCGAATGCGAAGGTCGCCGCAGTGGGCGGAGGAGATTTCGATCTCGTCGTTCTCATGTCGACCGGAATTTTTCGTGACTTAGAAAGCACTTGTCCGACAGTCAATGCACAACGCGCGCTGGATTCTGCAGTTATTTCGGTAGCGGCGCAGAGCGACACAGTCGGTATGATCTATCCATTGGCGCAACAGGCCCTGGACCCCGACATCCCATCGATCTCGCTGTTTAAGACCGTCTCTAGACATGCAGCCCATTCAAACACTGAACAATTGAAAAAGGCGGCACGGGCCCTCAAGGATTGCTCCTATGTCGTTTTGAATTCTGTTGGCTACACGGAGGATGACCGGCGCGCGGTTTCCGAAACGACCGGGCGGCCAGTGATCCTGCCGCGTCGCATTGTGACCAACTCGATTCGCTTGATCCTGAGCAGCTTGGTCTCTGCGCCCGTGGCCGAATTGTCGGGTGAACTTCGTGCAAAGCTTGAAGATCTGACAAACAGAGAGCGTCAAGTCCTGTCCCTTGTTTGTGAAGGCCTCACGAACAAGGAGATCGCACGTCAACTTAGCATCAGCCACAAGACCGTCGAAATCCATCGCTCGAATGTGCTTAGAAAAATGGGAGCGCCATCATCGGGAGCACTCATACGGCAAATGGTCCAGGCGGGCTTTGCTTAACCCACTAGGTGTTTACCCGTATTGCGCAAACAGTGAGCGGCCATAGCATGGTGAGCAACGTGTTTCACTGGACTCAAGATGGCCGTATCCCAAAAACCACTCGTTATTCAGAACAAGTGCATTGAGGTTTATTCCGACGTCAGTGGCACCGAATTGGCCCTCTGCACACCCTTCATGAATGGTGAAACCCTCCTTTGGCTTGGAGGGAAAACATGACGAAGCCAGCCCCCTCCATTGCGCAAGCCGAACCCCTTCCGGCGTCAGCCGCAATCAGCTTGGCGCCACGCAATACGCTGGGCCTGTTGATCCTGCCCTGCGGATTGTTGTTCGTGCTCTTCTTTGTGCTGCCGATTGGACTGATGGCATTGATGAGCGTTTTGACCGGTAACCCGGTGGTGGAAGAGGATGTCGCCTTTACTGTAGAACACTACGCGCGCTTTGCAGGAGATTGGTACAACTGGGAAGTGCTTTGGGCCACGTTGCGCATCGGTTTTTGGACGACAGCTGCGGCGCTGCTGATCGGCTATCCGATAGCGCATCTCTTGGCCCGTGTTCACAGCCGAGCGATGCACGCGATATTACTGATCGCTGTTTTGACCCCCATGCTCACTGGCATCGTGGTGCGGACGTTTGCATGGATGACGCTGTTGGCTGACAACGGCGTTATCAATCAAACGCTCATGTGGCTGGGTTGGATCGAGTCTCCCTTGCCGCTGATGTACAACGAGTTTGGCGTCATTGTCGGCCTCACCCACATTTTCGTCCCCTACATGGTTCTAACCTTGACCGGTGTCATAGGTCGTATCGACACGGGTTTGGAAAACGCTGCCGTAAGTCTGGGAGCAACAGACTTTCGTGCTTTCTTGGAAGTCACGCTGCCCTTGTCTCTCCCCGGAATTGTCGCGGGTTCCCTGCTGGTGTTTTCACTGGCCATTTCGAGCTATGTCACGCCGATCCTGATGGGTGGATTTCAGATCACGACCCTGCCCGTGATGATTTACCAGCAGGTATCGTCTTCATTCAACGTCAGCTACGCCGCCGCCTTGGGAATGATCCTGCTCGCCATATCCCTGGTGCTGGTGACTGCATATACCCGCGCACTGAAGTCTGTCACGAGAAAGAGGTAGGCCAATGGGGCGTTTTTTATACATATCAATCAATGTGTTGGCGATGGTGTTTCTGCTGGCGCCGATCGCGATCATATTTGTCTTTGCGCTGAACCCGACGGAGTACATCAACTTTCCACCCGAAGGCGTGTCGCTCATCTGGTTTCGGGAATTCTTCTCTTCATCCATGTTCATGGATGCTCTGTTCCTGAGTCTCAAAGTTGCGGCCTACACAACGGTCTTGGCGGTGTTCTTTGGGGCCACTGCGGCGCTTGCGCTTGCGCGCGGCAACCTGCCCGGTGCTGATGCCATCACCGCCTTTGTCCTCTCACCGCTGATGCTGCCCGCAATTCTGACCGGGCTTGCGCTTTTTCAAGCCTATGTGCTGGCGGATGTCGGCCGTCCGCTCTGGGGACTGGTTATGGGGCATACGATCGTTACGACACCTTACGTGGTGCGGACAACGCTCGCGGTTCTTGCGAATTTTGACACCAAACTGGAAGAGGCCGCGACCAACCTCGGCGCATCGGGGCTTCGGGTGTTTTTCGAAGTAACCCTGCCACTGATCAAACCTGGCGTTATTGCAGGTGCGATCTTTGCGTTCATCGTGTCCTTTGATCAGTTTCCGGTTTCGCTCTTTCTTGTGGGTCCCGGAACAGAGACGCTTCCCATCACGCTTTTCAACTACCTGCGCTTTGCACTCGACGGCACCATCGCAGCCGCCTCGATCGTCTCGATCGTGCTGGCCTTCCTTGTGGTGCTCGGGCTCGACCGGACCGTGGGACTGCGCACCTACACGAAACTCTAGAAAACCAACAGGAGATATAGAATGACTGATAACTCTTTGACAAGGCGGAAGCTTATCAAGAACGGCGTAGCAGCGGGCGCCATGGTTCTGGCGGCGCCGCATATTGCCAATGCGCAGGCCGTCACGCTGAATGTCACAGGTTGGGGCGGCAAATGGGGCGACGAGTTCGACAAGAACCTGACCGCGATGTTCGAGGCAGAAACCGGCGGCAAACTACAGCGGGACACCAGCTTCCCGTTTATGCCAAAACTGCAGGCGAGTTCGCGAAGCAACCCGATCTACGACGTGCTGCACGCCAACAACAATGAGCAGTGGGCTGCTGTTGAAATGGGTTTGGTCGATGCCGAAGTGCCGGCGGATCAGGTCCCGAACATGGCTGATCTTTATGACTACGCAAAGAGCGACAAGGTCGCCGGGGTGGTCATGTTCACCTCCGCCATTGGCCTTGGCTATCGCACCGATCTGGTCTCGGCACCGCCGACCTCCTGGACCGACATGTGGGCCGAGGAATACAGTGGCAAGCGTGGCGCCTATGTGGTCTCAATCAACAGCCTCGGGCAGGCTTGGTTGACCATGGTGGCCTCAATCTACGGTTCGGACGCCAAGGATCTTGAAGCGGCCTATGAGGCGCTCGAAAAGCTCAAACCCGTCAAGCTTGTGGATTTCACCGGATCCTTGGAGAAGCTGCTTCTTGGTGGGGAAGCCTCGATCGGTATCATCCACGACAGCGGCATTTACCGGAACATGGACGCCAACCCGAACCTGGGATTTGCGGCACCGACCGAAGGTGTTCTTGCACTGGAGCAAGTGCTGAGCGTCACCTCGGGCAGCGATAAGAAAGAGCTGGCCTATGCCTATATGGATTTCATGTTGCGCCCAGACGTGCAGAAAACCATGTCAGAGGCGGTTTGGTATTCGCCCACCAACAGAAAAGTGACGCTGGAGGACAAGTTCCAGGAGCGGTTGCTGACAACGCCTGAAAAGGTTGCCACGCTCGTTCAGCCTGATTGGAAATGGTACAACGCAAACAAGGACGCAATTGATGCACGCGTGGCGCGGATTTTCCGCGGATGAGCTCAAGCATCGATATTCGAAGCGCAACGAAGGTGTATGACGGCGGGGTGCGCGCTGTCGACACCATCAGCATCCAGATCGGGGCGGGAGAGTTCTTCTCCCTCCTCGGTCCATCCGGATGCGGTAAGACCACAACACTTCGAATGATTGCGGGGTTCGAGACACCGACATCCGGTGTGATCCGCTTGGGGGATAGAGACATCACTGATGTCCCGGCGCACAAGCGCGACATGGGCATGGTTTTTCAGAATTATTCCCTGTTTCCACATCGCTCTGTGAGTCAGAATGTTGCATTCGGCCTTCGCATGCGCGGCATGGACAAAGCCCAGATCGCCCGCAAGGTGGACTGGGCGCTGGAGCTTGTTTCCTTGAGTGGCTTCGGCGACCGAAGGCCTGACCAACTTTCTGGGGGGCAACAACAGCGCGTGGCGCTTGCTCGCGCTGTCGTCATAGAACCCACTGTACTCCTGTGTGACGAACCTCTGGGCGCGCTTGACAAGAAGCTGCGTCAGCAAATGCAGTTTGAACTCAAGGAACTCCAGAAAACACTTGGACTGACGACCGTCTTTGTAACCCACGATCAAGAAGAAGCCATGGCAATGTCTGACCGCCTTGCGGTTATGAACGATGGAACGGTTGAGCAAATCGGAACCCCCTTGGAGATCTACAATGCTCCCACGAGCCGATTTGTTGCCGATTTTATTGGAGACGCCAATGTGCTGACCTGCAGGCCAGTCGCAGGACAAAACACCTGGGAACTGGACGATGGCACGTCCATAGATCCGCCGCCCGGCGCGACCGGAGCCTGCACTGTTGCACTGCGGCCCGAACGCGTCGCGATAAGACCCGCCGAAGGGTCTGAGGGCGGAATTTTCGGCTCAATCGAAAGCGTCAATTTTCTGGGAGGCTCAATTCTGTATCGGGTGCGTTTTGGCCCCTCAGGGCAACGCTTGCTTGCCCAAGTTACCAACAGGTCCGACGCGCATGTGCTGGACCCCAATACGCAAGTTGCGCTTTCTTGGGACCCGTCTGATCTTGTCGTCTTGGGGCGGGGATAGAGATGAAAGAACCAGGCGCAGGACGGGTTGTACTGGGCCAATCGCCACGCCCAGACACTCCTCTCGCAACCCAGTTTGGAATCCACCTGCGCGTTGGGCGACCACGCCGTAATATCCGTTGAGCTCTGGCAATTCCTTGTCGTCGTAGTGATTGCGTTTGATCTCGCGATACACCGTCGAAACATGCCTGCCGATCTCTGCTGCAATCTCCCGCACCGTGATCTTCGCATTCAGCATATCTTCTATCGCGCGCCGCTCACGCAGGTTCAACTCTCTATGCGCCATCTTTCATTCTCCTTGCTTTCCAGCAAGATAGGGGAAATGTCGCAGCCCAGTTTAGAATGTGCCCCCGTGTGGCCTCCGATACTGAGAATGAGGTTTATGTTAAATTACGCCCCGAAGTAGCTTTTTGCCAGCTGGTCATCCTTGGCCAGTTCTTCTGCCGTACCCGTGGCTGTGACATGGCCGCCTTCCAAAACGTAGAGGCGGCTGGCGAGGGACAGGGCGAAGTTTGCGTTCTGCTCGGTCACGATGACGGTGAGGCCGAGTTCGGCGCTGAGCTTTCGAAGGACCTCGGCGATCTCGTTGCAGACCTTGGGGGCGAGACCGATGGTCGGCTCATCCACCAGCAGGATTTTTGGCGAGGTCATCAGCGCGCGGCCGAGTGAGACCATCTGGCGCTCACCTCCTGACTGGGTCGACGTCTCCTGCCCCTCGCGTTCTTCCAATCGGGGAAAGAGACGGTGCACGGCGGCCATGTTTTTCTCGATGTCCTCGCGGGCGGTATAGGCACCGACCAGAAGGTTGTCGCGGACGGTCATGTGGGGGAACAGGTTGAACCGTTCAGGCGCGTAGCCGATGCCGCGTTTGACCATCTGGGAGGATTTCAGGCCGGTGACGTCTTCGCCGTTCAGCCGGATCGTGCCGGTGGTTTTCACAAGGCCCATGATGCAATCCAAGAGCGTGGATTTGCCCGCACCATTCGCGCCGACGATGGCGATGGTTTCGCCCGGTTCGACACTAATGCTTACGTTAGAGAGGGCCTGGGCCTTGCCGTAGAAAGCGCTGAGGTTGTCGATGTCGATGATGCCCATGTTACGCCTCCCCCAGATAGGAGGCGCGGACGGCGTGGTCTGCCAGCACCTCTTTGAAGCTGCCGTTGGCCAGAAGCGTGCCGCGTTCGATGGCGATGGCGCGGTCAATCAATGGCTCCATCGCGGGCAGGTCGTGGCTGACCATGAGGAAGGTGAAACCGCGCTGGCGGAGGTCCTGGATCAGCTCTGCGATCATGGCGATTTCGCCGGTTGTGAGGCCTGCGAAGACTTCGTCCAGCAGCAGGACTTTCGCCCCGGTGGCAAGTGTGCGGGCGAATTCGAGCTTGCGCAGGTCGCCCATGGCCAACTCGGACGCAGGGCGGTCGAGGTCGGCGGTGGCGAAGCCAACCGATTGTGCGATCTCCCCCTCGCGCGCGGTGTCGCCGGTGCCGAAGATCATCGCGCGCAAGCTGTCGGGCATCAGGCCCACGCGGATGTTTTCGCGCACGCTGAGGTCCGTAAAGGGACGCGGGACCTGATAGGTGCGGCTGACGCCTTTGGCGATGCGGTCAGGGGTGGACAGGGTTGAGATTTCCTCGCCCATAAACGTGATCGTGCCGGAGGTCTGGCGCAATTCGCCCATGATCTGACTGAACACGGTGGTTTTGCCCGCGCCATTGGGACCGATGAGGCCGAGGGATTCACCCTGCGCCAGATCGAAGCTGAGGTCGTTTGTGGCCGTGAGGCCGCCGAAGCGTTTCACGAGGTCGCGGATTTCGAGGGCGTTCATGTGCGTGCCCCCCGCAGTTTGGCCCAGCCGCTGTCGATAATCGCCATGATGCCTTTGGGTTGGTACATGTAGAGCAGCAGCGCGATCAGCCCGTAGACAAAGAAGCGCTCCTGCCCCGGCAGGAAGGGGCGGAGCCATTCGAGCATGAACACCATGAAGAACGCGCCGATGATCGGCCCGAGGATGGTGCCTGCCCCGCCGATCAGCACCGCGACGATGATCTGGAACAGCACGTTGATGTCAAAGAACGCGCGCGGGGTGATCGTGCCGAGGTAGTGGGCGTAGAACGCACCCCCCAGCCCGGCGATGGCGGCGGAGACGAGGAAAGCGAAGCTTTTGAGGCGGGTGGTGGAGAGGCCGGACCCGCGCACGGATTCCTCGTTCATGCCGATGGCCCAGAGTGCTGTGCCAAGCCGCGTGCGCATCAGGAGCCAGGCGAAAAGGGCGATGGCGAGCATGAGACCTGCTGCGAGGTAATAGCCGTTTTCCGCGCCGCGCGTGAGGGCCGGAAGGCGGGAGATGCCACGGGTGCCGCCGGTCAGGTCCGGGCGGACGACGGGGACAAGTTGGTACATCAGTTCCATGACTGCCAGCGTGACGAGGGCGAAGTAGCTGCCTTTGATGCGCAGCGCAGGCAGGAGGACGATCAATCCGCCGATCATGGTGAAGAGGACCGCGAGGGGGATCGAGGCCTCGACCGGGAAACCATAGCGGCGGGTCAGGATCGCGGTGGTATAGGCGCCGATGCCCACAAGGAACGGGTGGCCGAAAGAGATGTAGCCAGTGCGGCCGGAGAGGATGTCCCATGAGATGGCGAAGATGGCGAGGTAGCAGGCGAAGATCATCGTGCGCAGGGTGCCGTTGCCGACGAATTGCGGCATGGCGAACATCAGCGCGATGAAGGCGGCCCAGAGGAGGAAGTGGTGCGGGCGGAGGTTCATGCGGTGGCCTCCGAAGTGCAAGCGTATGCGCCAGACCCGGCCTCGGGAGGGGTTGGGCTTGGTTGGACAGTCTTTTTGGCCAAAACAGTTGCAGTGCTTTTGACATCCGTTTCAAAAGACCCTCCCGGGGGGGAGGTCGGGTCTGGCGCATGCGCGCCGGTTGCTCTTTGGAGTGACGGTTGTGTGAAAACGCGGGTGTTGTGGGGACGGTTCATCCTAATGCTCCTCCCGCCCAAACAGCCCTTGCGGCCGCATGATCAACACGCCGATGATCAGCAGCATCGTGAACACCCCGCGCAGTTCAGGCGCCCAGACGGCCACCACGATGATCTCCAGAAACCCGATGATATGCGCCACGATCAGCGTGCCGATGATCGACCCGATTCCGCCGACAATCACAATGGCGACCGAGATAATCACGGGTGCCACCCACATCGTCGGGCTCAACTGCGTATAGCTGGCAAAGAACACGCCGCCCGCAGCACCCAACCCGCCTGAAATGGCCCATGTGATCATGTTGATCCGATCCGGGTCCACGCCTGAAATCGCCGCACCCTTCTGGTCCATTGACACGGCCTGCATCGCGCGGCCTGTGTGGGTACCCCGAATGAAAGCGTACAAGGCGAGGATAATCACCCAGCTCATCACCGTTGCGGCCAGAATGTTATACGTCACCTGCGCGCCCGAAATCGTCACCACACCGGGGATGATCGGCAGCAGGATCTTGGAGGCATCGCCAAACAGCAGCACAACAGCCGATTGCATGATAACGGCCAGGATCAGGGTCGAAATCTCCACCGCGACCGGATCACCCTTGAGCGGTTTCACAATCAATCGATGCTTGAGCAATCCCATGATCGCGCCCACCACCACGGCCCCCAGAAAGCCCACAAACTTGGGCATGCCGATCTGCTGGGACAGCCAGAAATAGATGTACCCGCCCACCATGATATACGCGCCATAGGCCAGGTTCAGCGTCCGCCCGATGGAGAAGATGAGCATGAAGCCCATCGCAATCAGGGCGTACAGGCCGCTGAGCAACAGCCCCTGAATGATGATCTGCATCATGGTGTTTGCCAGTATTGGAAGGTGTCGGGAAAAGGATGAGGCGGGCGCATCCGGCCCGCCTCAACAGGGACTATTTCACCCAGCTTGGCACTTCGAATTCGGTATTTGCATACTCGAATGGATAGACCACCCCGACGGAGCCGTCTTCTTTCCACTGGATGACCACCATCGAAGGCTGTGCATCCTCATAGGGTGCGGTCAGGTCAAACAGCGCGTTCTGGGGATAGGTGCGCTGGGTCACTTCCTCAACCTCACCATGCTGCCAGAAGCCGTAGCGCAGCCACAGCTTGCCGTCTTTCTCCAGCTTCAGGTCCTGCTTGAGCATCGCCGCGTTCCACGCTTTGACGTCACCAAAACCACCCGCTTCTGCCGCGGCGGCCATGGCCTGCTTGAGACCGTGATAGGCGTTGAAGCCGTTGAAGTGCGGCATCTTGGGGCGGCTGTCATAGCGCGCCTGATAGTCGGTCACGAACTGGGCGCTGACCGGGTCGAGCTCAAACCCCACGGAAGGGATCGGCGACAGGGTGGAAATGCCACCACCCGCACCGCCGGTGTCTTCCCAGTATTCCAGCCCAAGAGCCGAAACGTTCACACCCGTCATCGCCATCGGCACCTGCAACTTCACATACTGCGAAGAGATGACCTGCGAATTCACGGAAGACACCTGATAGATGAAGTCCGCCCCCGAGGCCTGCGCCTTGGAGAAGATCGGCGCGAAATCGACGGTGCCGATGTCGTAGTTGATGATCTCTTTCACTTCGATGCCCGCAACCGGACCCAGCGCATCGGTGACCAGCCCGGTGATCGCCTCACCAAAGGCGGTATCCTCGGCCAGAATGACCACGCTTTCCCAGCCCATCTTGGCCTTCAGCACATCCGCGCCGAAGTTGATATAGAGCGTCGCCAGCGCTTCGTCGCTTGCGATATTCATGAAGTAAGGGGCCATCAGATCGGGGTCTTCGACCACCATGTCGATGATGCCGATATAGGACGTCCAGGTGTCCAGCGTCGGGATCTGGAACTCCTGCATCCGTGGCAGCCAGCCGAGCGAGACGTCGTCAATCGAGCCGGAGATGATGAAATCCACCTCTTCGCTCTCGGCGAGATACTCATAGGCTTTGACGCCTTCGGTTACGTCTTCACCGGTGTCGGCGGTCACAAGCGTGATCTGTTCGCCCATCACACCGCCCGCGGCGTTCAGCTCATCAATGGCCATTTCCGCCCCGCGCAGGGTCGAAAGTCCGGTGTCGGAACTGAGCGATCCGATGAAGCCCACCTTGATTTCTGCCATGGCCGTGGTGGCCATGAGGGTAGCGGCCACTGTGGTGGCGATCCCGTATTTGAATGTCATAAACGTCTCCCTTGCTGTTGGCTGCGCCCCTTCTGGGGTCTCACTGTATTCTGTATACAGTACACAACTCTGCAAAGGGATCAACGATTATGAATCGATTCCGTCAAACTTGGTGATGGGTCTAGTCGGTCACCGCAACGCAACAGGCTTCGTCCAGAATGAACACCTGTTGGGGGTCCAGCATCTGTGGTGCATTGTCGATGTACCACTTCGCGCTCTCTTCGTTGTGCAAAGCCAGCAGCCCCAGCAAATCGCGGGCATTGGCGGGATATCCACGACGCTCTTCGATCTCCGGTTTGCCCTGTGCGGCAGCCATGATTTGCGCTAGCACGCCGCCACTGGTGCCTGCGGCGCGGGTCTGCACGGTGACGGGGTGGGTTTCCAAAGGTTGAAACTGTATCCCAACCCAGCCGTTGCGGACCCAGGTTGGAGAAGAGCCATGCGGGGTGGAGATGATTTCAAATAGCATCTGAGAAGCCTAACGCGGTGCTGGCGGTCAGGGCAAATGGAGAATGCAGTGACAGATGCCGCCTGAAAACAGGTTGCGCCATACAGATAAAATTAAGGGCGGCTTGTTACCCAGCAGCATGGGAATCTGCAGATGGGAAAAATATGGCGCGTTGGTTTGAAAATCTTTCATTGAATCGCAAGGTTTTGGCGGTGATCAGCGTCCCTTTGACGTTGATGGTTGTTGTGGGCCTGGTTGCGGTGATCGTTCTGCAATTCATCTCCTACAGCGCCAGATGGGTCGAACACACCCATCGGGCGATGGCCAAAAGCGATGGAATCGTTGCTGCCGCCGTTGACATGGAAACCGGCATGCGTGGTTTCCTTCTGGCGGGTCAGGAGAGTTTTCTGGAACCCTATGTCGCTGGCGAAAGGCGGATTTTCAGCGCGCTTTCCGAACTGCAAACAACCGTTTCCGACAACCCGCCGCAGGTTCAAAGGCTGCGGGAGGCGGAACAGATCATCGCCGAATGGCAGCAGGAAGTTGTCCAGTTCCATATTGATCTGCGCCGGGAGATCGGTGATGCGGAGACAATGAACGACGTCGCCGACATCGTCAGTGAGGCGCGCGGCAAGACATTCTTTGACAGCTTCCGCGGACAGATCGCCCTTTTCATCAAACGAGAAGAAGATCTGCTGGTGGAGCGAAACGCCATCCTTAAGGCCTCCATCAACAGTGGGCGTATGGGAGGGTCAGACGCGCTGAATGCGGTCGAATGGGTGGCGCATACCTACAAAGTCATTTCGCGCGCGCAGGAAATGCTCGGGGCCGCCATTGATATGGAAACCGGAATGCGGGGGTATCTGCTGGCTGGAATTCCTGAGTTTCTGGAACCCTACAACAACGGCGGCACCACGTTCGACACCATCCGGGCTGAGCTGGCCCAAACCGTTGACGACAATCCAGCGCAGGTGCAGTTGCTTGGCGAAATTCAGGCAACCATTGATGCCTGGCGCGCTGAAGTGGTGACACCAATGATAGATCTGCGGACCCGCATCGGGGATGCAAAGACAATGGATGACATGGCCGATCTGGTTGGTGAAGCGCGCGGCAAGACGTATTTTGACGCCTTCCGGCTGAAAATGGCGGACTTCAAAGCCGAGGAAGCAGCACCGCTGGAGGTGCGCTCGGAGAACCTTCAGACCGCAAAGACCGTTGCTTCGATCCTGATTGCTGTCTTCGTGGTGACTGCCTGCATCAGCGGGTTCATGTTGGCTGCGCGGGTTGGCCATAACATCGCGCGCCCGATCGGCGACATCATCGCCGCCATGCGTGCGATCATCGATGGCGCCACCGATGTCACCATTGACGGGCAGGACCGCAAGGATGAGGTGGGCGCGCTTGCCAAAGCGGCCTTTGCCTTCAAGGAAAATGCACAAAGGATCATAAAACTTGCAGAGGCGGATGCGGAGAATTCGCGGAAACTGGAAGAATCGGCACGAAGCCTCGCGGCGGAAGCAGAAGCCGCCGCCGAACAGCAAAAAGAGAATGTGAAGAAAGAACAGCGGCGCAAGGATCTGGTGGACAAGCTGCAAACCTCGATCAAATCCGTGGTGAGCGATGCGCTCGCCGGTGATTTCTCCTCCCGTGTGATCACGGATCTGAGCGATGAGGACCTGATCGAGGTTGCTCAGACCGTCAACACCATGCTTGAGAACGTGGACGACGGCATTGCAGCAACCCGGCAGGCCATGGGGCGGGTGGCACAGGGCAATCTGACCACCGGGATGCAGGGCGAATTCAAAGGGGCCTTCAAAGAACTGCAAAGCAACGCGGATGAGATGATCTCAAGCCTGAAGGAGCTGATTGGGGGCATCTCCAACAGCACGGAAAGCCTTGCCCATTCGTCAAGTGAACTGCGCGACACATCCGATGTGCTCTCCCGACAGGCGGAGCAGAACGCCGCCTCTCTGGAAGAAACGTCAGCGGCATTGGAAGAACTCTCCGTGAGCATCAAGCAGGTGGACAGCAACATCGCCCATGCCAACAAGAACGCCCAGACCGCCAGCCAGGATGCGCGGGAAGGCAGCTCGGTCGCATCAGAAGCGGGCGAAGCGATGCACCGCATCAATGAGGCGTCGAGCGAGATTTCAAAAGTTGTCAGCGTCATCAATGACATTTCCTTCCAGATCAACCTTCTGGCTTTGAACGCAGGGGTCGAGGCTGCGCGCGCCGGCGAGGCAGGCCGGGGGTTCTCTGTGGTTGCGTCCGAAGTGCGGCAACTGGCGCAGCGCGCCAGCGACGCATCGGGTGAAATCGCCAGCGTCATCGCAAAAAGCGACACCGCAGTTGCAGATGGTGTGGAGAAGGTGAAAGCCGCTGAAACCTCCCTTCAGAACATCTCGCAAAGCGTGCTGGATGTGTCGGGCAATATTGATGAAATCGCCCGCGCCGTGTCCGAACAGGTCAATGGCGTGTCAGAGATCAATACAGCCGTTGCGCAGGTCGATCAGAATACTCAAAAACAATCGGCCTCATTCGAAGAAGTTACAGCAGCAAGCGCGCTTTTGTCGGGGGAGGCTGAGACCCTCAAACAAGCAAGCAGCCGTTTTGACATCGGGTCAAACGTGGTCAGCATGCGGTCACCCCCGCCCAAGCCCAAAGCTGCACGCCCAAAGGTCAGTGTTTCTCAGCCTCACGTGACAGGTAATCTTGCGGCAGAAGGTGACGCCTGGGATGAGTTCTAGGGCATGTACCCCAATCATGTAGCGAACGTCGGGAGCGGCATTGTCTAAACGCCGGCACTGCCCTCTCCCACAACCCCATCCGCGTCATGCACCACCGCATCCACGTCAATCTCCACCACCAGCCCCGGCTGCGTAAGCCCGGCGGTCACCGCCGTCAGCACCGGGTTGATCCCGTCAAACGCCTCCCCATGCGCCTTGATGAAGCCGCCTGCGTGGGACATGTCGGTCAGATAGACCCTGACACGGGCCACATGGCGCATTTCGGCACCTACCTCGCGCAGGAATTCTTCGGTGCGCATGAGGATGTATTTTGTCTGCGCATAGGCGTCATAGGGCGCGTGGATCTTGCCGGTAGGCTCTAACGCCGTGGTGCCGGCGGTATAGGCAAAGGGCCCGATGCGTTTGGCGCGGGCGTAGCTGCCGATCTCCTCGAACCGCCCGCCCGCCTTGTGGATTTCGACCGTCATAGGCCAAGCCGGGCGCGGATGGCATCAGCGGCGGCGTGCAAGGCGGCATGTTCATGATCGGTCAGGCGCAGTTCTTCGACCTTGACCAACCCCCCCTGCCCCAGATGCGCAGGCACGCCCAGCACCACCCCGTCGATGCCGTATTCGCCCTCCAGCATCACTGAGACGGGCACAGGCCCGCTGCGCGCGCCGCGCATGTGGTCGATGAGTTCGATGGAGGAATGGGCGGGGGCGATGGTGGCAGAACCGGATTTCTTGAGCGCAACCACCTGCCCGCCGCCAGTGATGGCGTCCTGCACGCAGGCGTCGATTTGATCGTCGCTGAGGAAGACGCTCAAAGGCCGCCCCTTGATCGTGGCACGCGACGGGATCGGGGCCATTTCCTCACCATGGGAGCCGAGCGTGATCGCTTCCACATCTGCGGGGCTGACGCCAGCGGCACGTGCAAGGGCATGTCTGAACCGACTGCTGTCGAGGGTACCTGCCATCCCCAGCACCCGTTCGCGGGGGAAGCCCGTGGCGCGCAGCATCTCGACGGTCATTTCGTCAAGCGGGTTGGTGACAACGATCACCACCGCATTCGGTGCCTCAGAGCGGATCGCCTCGCCCGCAGCCCGGATCACCCGCGCGTTCACGTCAATCAAATCGGCCCGCGTCATGCCCGGAGACCGCGCGCGGCCAGCGGTCACCACGACCACTTCCGCCCCCGCGACCATGTCCAGCGTTTCGCCACCAATACACCGCCCACTGGCACCTGTGATCCCGGACGTGTGGTTCAGATCCAGCGCGGTCGCCGCCGCCATCCCCGGCGCGATGTCGATCAGCGTGATCTCTTCTGCCATATCCGCCATCGCGGCCAGATGCGCGATGTTGCCACCAACGCCCCCTGCCCCGATCAGCGCGAGTTTTCCCAACCGCCGCGCCTTGCGGGGCTGCCGCGAGGGCGCCTGCCATTTGGGAGAGCGACGATAGAGCGACCGCCGCATAGACGTCGCCCCATCGGTGCGCACGGGTGCGGGCATCTCCACCGGCCCATCGACCAGTCGCAATCCCAACCGCTCCGCCGTTTCACGGGCCAGCGCGGTGACGATATCGCCCGGCATCACCTCGACAATCAGCCGCCCGCGTTGGCGCGCGTCTTCAACGGCCTCGGCCCCGATGACGCGCCCTTCGCTCATGCCGCTTTGCCGTCCACGGCTTCGATGGCTTTGACCGCCGCTTCAACGCCAGCTTTCACGGAGTTCTCCGATCCGGAGATGAACAGCCGCCCGAACCGCCCCACTGCGCGCACTTCGACCATGTCGATCTCCGCTGCCTTCTCCGCCTCGTTCGCCGCGATGGAGATATAGGCGGCCGGGGCACATTCGATGATGCCAAGCGTTTGACCGGGCACCAGCAGCGACCCCTTGCGCCATTTGTTCAAAAGCTGCGCCTGATAGGGCTCAACGCTGGTGATGATCTGCGTATTCGTGATGCTTGGCTTCAACCGATCCGACATTGACGCGCCCAGCTCCGACAGCATCGCGTCGCGCGCGGCGGTGACTTCGGCGTTGGAGGGGGAGCGCAGGATGAAGAACCCGAACTCCCGCTCGACCATCTGCGTGGTCGCCTCAACACTCGACGCTTTCAACGCCCGGTCGATGAGGGAGAACACCCCGTTGCCCGGTGCGAATTCCCCGATCAACACGGTATCCCCTGACAATGGCACAGAGCCCTGCACCGTCGCGCCGTTATAGGCGGCGAACTTCGGCTGGAGGTTGTCGATTTGCATCAACGCCCGAATGGTAATCTCGCTCATGCGCCGTATTCCTTATAAATGTCGCGCCAGGGGCGGCTCTCGTAAGCCACGCGCTTGATGTTGATCAGGTGCAACGCGGTGACGTTGTCGGAGGTGATCGAGCCGGACCATGTGCCTGTGCCCAGCATGAAAGAAGGCTCTAAATCGGTGGAATAGCCCATGCCGCCCATGATTGCGGGGGTGTTGACCAATACCCGACCCGTGGGGATCGTGGCGAATTTGGCGACGATTTCCGGGTCGTCGCAGTGCAGGACGGAGGAATGCCCCCAGCCTTCGAAGCGCGCGATCTGTTGGGACAATTCCAAACCATGTTCCGATGATTTCGCCGCGTAAAACGCCAGCACCGGGTTCAGCTTTTCCGCCGACAGCGGGCGCTGCCAGCCGATCTCCGTCTCCTCGCTCACCAGACAGCGGGTGCGCGGCGGGATGGAGAACTGCGCGGCATCGGCCAAGGCTTGCGGGGATTGCCCGACACGTTCGGCGTTCATTGCCTGTTTGCCGGTGAAGATCACGGATCCCAGACGGTCCGCTTCTGCCGGTGTGCAGAAATACGCGCCCTTGAGTTTCATCTCGTGCCGAAGATCGCGGGCAACTTCCGGATCGGCAATAACCGCCTGTTCAGAGACACATGCAGTGCCGTAGTCAAAGCACTTCGAGGTCACGATCATCTCCGCCACTTCGGCCAGATCGTGTTTCTTGGACTTGTGCACGTAACAGGGCACGTTCCCCGCCCCCACGGCAAGCGTCGGCTTGCCGGAGGAATAGGCGGCCTTCACCATCGCAGGACCACCCGTGGCCATGACCACAGAGGTGCGGCGGTGGCGCATCAATTCGGCGGTGCCCTGAATGGTGACCTGATCCATGCACTGAATCAGCCCCTTGGGCGCGCCCATCTGTTCGGCCACGCGCGCCATGATGGCGACGGTTTCCATCCCGCATTTCACCCCGCGCGGGTGCGGCGCACAAACGATGGCGTTGCCGGCTTTCACCGCCGACAGCACCTTGTAGATGATCGTCGACGTGGGGTTGGTAACCGGGATCAAAGCCGCGACCACGCCCATCGGCTCCCCAAAAGCGGCGATTTTCGTGGCGTCGTCGCGCCAGAGCATGCCCAGCGTGGTCACGTCCCGCAGGTAATCCGCCACGGACAGAGCATTGAACAGGTTCTTCACCCGCTTGTCCGGCACATTGCCGTATCCGGTCTCATCTACAGCCAATTGCCCCAGCCGTTCGGCCTCGGGTTCAATCGCGCGGGCCATGGCGTCAACGATGGCGTCAACATGCGCGGGATCAGTCCCTAAAAAGGCTTTGTAGGCCTCAAATGCCCGTTCGGCCATGCGGCGCGCGGCGGCGATGGATTGAAGATCTGCGTCCATCAGCGGCCTCCCGGCGTGAGCGTGTCAAAGTGACGGCGGGCGTCATCAATGGTGTCTGCGGTGATGCCCATCGTCTCAAGCTTGCGACCAGAGGCGGCGACATCAGCGTCGAGGATGGCCCCGGTCAGCGCGATCAAGGCTTGCGTCTGTGGCACGGCGATGCCTGCCAATCCAGCGGCGGAACACAGCGGCACCAGCGAGCCGATCACCCCGTCGCGCAGCATCGCGCGGGCGGTGTCGTGGTCGGGCACGGCGCGGGTGCCGTCACCCTTGGCGGTGCCGGAATAGGCGGCGATCCAGTCATCCGTCGCAGGCAGATTGCGCACACCAAAGGCACGGGCCACGGCGCGGCGTTCCTCGGCCAGTGTCTTGATCAGACGCATCTGATCCGGGCCGATGAGCGCGTGAAACGTCTCGTTCTCCGGCAGCGGCACGCCGCCCATGGGCACGGCGATCCCACCAGCGGCCAGCCCTGCCCCGCCCATCACGAGCGCCGGGATTTCAACAGCGGCGGAAAGGTCTGCAAAACCCGAAGCAACAACGCTGTCCACTTCTTGAAGGTTTGGCAGGATGTGCGACAGCCCCGCAATCGCCTCACTGCGGCCGCGCGGCAGGGTTGCGGCAGCCACGGATGCACGCGCGGACAGGGTCAGAACCGTGCCTTCCGCGCGGTACCAGAACGGCAGGCCTTGTGTCTCTAACAAGGTGACATCGGCGGTACATCCACCCAGACGCAGCATCCATGCCGCTTCAACCGCACCCAAAGACCGCCCCGGTGCCAGCACCAGAACCTGCCCATCGGACAGATGATCGGCCAGCACCATCGCATAGGTGCGTTGCTTGTGAATGGGACCGGTGAGGAAGATGGCTTCTGCCCCATCCACTGCGGCATCAAGTTCGGCAGTCAAAGCAATCGACGCCGCGTCGCCGTCCACCTGATAACTGCCCAACGGCCCTGCCCCGCGCAACGCGATGCCCGAAGACGCGCGCAGCAATTCCAACTCTCGCCCGTAGGCAGAAAAAAGCGTCACATCGCAATTCTCTGCCAGTGACAAGGCCGCAATCAGCCGTGCATCGGCTCCCCCGCCCAATACCGCGATGCGGGTCAGGCGGGGTGCGTCCGGTGGCGCGGCGCTACGGCCACGGGAAGCAGCGCGCGCGAAATCCTCGAATTCGGCTGACATGAGCAGACCTCAGATGCGTTTAGGATGCGGAACCGGCACCAAGGTTTGCGATGATCTCTTCCAGCTCATCATGGGGGCGCGCAATCGTGTGCACGGAGACGACTTCGCCCACTTTGTTGGCCGCTGTGGCACCTGCGTCTGTCGCTGCTTTCACCGCGCCCACTTCGCCGCGCACAAGGGTTGTGACCAACCCGCCGCCTGCTTTGGTCTGGCCCACGATGGAGACGCTGGCCGCCTTGACCATCGCGTCCGCCGCTTCAATCGCGCCGACAAGGCCGCGTGTTTCGATCATGCCAAGGGCCATCTGGCCCGGTGTTGGTGCTTTCGCCATGGGAAGTATCCTTTGTTAGTGTCTGTTTGATGTCAGGTGTTGAGGTGTTCGACGATGGCAATCACGGCCAGATCGACAGGGGCCGAAGACAGCCCCGCCGCCATCCGCGCGGCAGAGCCTTGGGTGAGCAGAACTGTATCGCCCACGCCTGCCCCCACTGTATCGGGTGCAACCACGCCGGGCGTCAGAACCTTGCCCGCCGCATCGACCACATCCACGACCAGCAGCTTTTGCCCGGTCAGGCGCTCCGCCTTGGCGGTGGCGGTAACGGTGCCTGTGACTTTGCCAATACGCATGAGTTACAACGTCCGCAGATAGCGGGCGGTCTCAACGGGGGTGACCTGCTCGGTAAAGAAGCCCTGCTCGCGCTCGGCCATCTGGCAATATAGCTCCCACAGGGTTTCCCCCATCACGTCTTTGAGCCAGTCAGACCCCCGTGCCAGTTCCAGCGCGGTGGGCAGATCGGTGGGGATCGGCTCTCCGTGGAATTCCTCATAGGCGTTGCCCAGGGTCGGCTCGGTGGGTTCCATCCCTTGCTCAATCCCGTCAAGGCCCGCCGCCAGATCGGTGGCAAGCAGCAGATAGGGGTTCGCATCCGCCCCCGCATCGCGCTTTTCAACGCGCACGGCTGAGTCCGACCCTTCGATGATCCGCAACCCAACCGTCCGGTTGTCATAGCCCCATGAGGTGTTGATCGGGCAGAAGGTATAGGGGGCCCGGCGGCGATAGCCATTCGGCGTGGGAGAGCCGCAAATCGCGGCTTCCGACATGCGCTTTTGCAGGCCTGCGGTGAATTGCTTGCCCAGCGTGCTCAGCTTGCCGCCATCGGCAAAGACGTTCTTGCCGTCTTTCCACAGGGAATAGTGCACGTGGAAGCCATTGCCTGATTCCTCAAAGAACGGCTTGGGCATGAAGGTCGCCAGATAGCCGTGGGCGATGCCCAGCTGCCGCACCAGTGACTTGAACAACACCACGCGGTCCGCACTCAGCAGCGCTTCGTCGTAGCGGATGTTCACCTCGACCTGACCGGCGGCATACTCGGGGTTGGATTGCTCAATCGGGATGCCGCATTCGTTGATCTGGCGGCGGATCGGCCCGACGATATGTTCCATCCGCGCAGAGCGACCCAGCCCGTAGACCTGAATGCCACTGTCGCGCGGTTTGCCGGTTTCAGGATCGAGCAGATAGAACTCCAGCTCTGCCCCGGTGGAGACATTGAACCCCATGTCCTTTGCCCGCTCCACCTGTCTGATCAGGGCATTGCGCGGGTCAATCGGGACGGGTTTGTGATCCATGCCCTCGCCACGGGCGAAACAGACGGCCACGCCTTCTTCCCACGGGACGGCCACGGGTGTGGTCATCGGAAACATGTGCATGTCCGGATAGCCGTTGTCGAAGTTCACATAAGGCGTGTCCCAGACATCGCAGTTGGAATCGATTGCCAGCATCGCCGCAGACAGCGCATTGCCCTGCGCACAAATGGTCTCCCAATGGGACGCAGGAATGCGCTTGCCCCGCATGATCCCGTTCAGGTCGCCCAATCCCAGAATGACAGTATGGGTGCCTTCCGGAAGGCTGAAATCCGTTTGCATCGCGTCTCTCTCCCTGTCGAGAATCTGATTGTTTTTGTATGTATTCTGTATACAGTATTCACGAATGCAGTGATCTGACAAGGAAAAATAGGACGATGGCTCGAAATTCCTGCGTGGTTGTCGGCGGTGGCATCGCTGGCGTTATGACGGCCCTTCACCTGCAACGGCGCGGCGAGCAGGTCACGTTGATTGACCGTTGGGAGCCGGGCCACGCACGTGCGGCCTCCACCGACTACAACCGGGTTATTCGCGCGATTTCGGGCCGGGATGAGTTTTACACCCGCTGGGTCCGGCAATCGCGTGAGATGTGGCTGGAGATGCAGGCAGAGACCGGGCAGAATCTGATGTACGAATGTGGCGCGCTGATCCTCGCCACCGAAGGCCATTGCGACTGGGAGGATTCCACCTCTGAGACCTTCGACAAGGTCGGCGTGCCCTACTACCGTTTCACCCCGCAGGAGGTTCACGCGCGGTTCCCGCAGTTCAAGGTGGATGAGATCAAATACGCCTTGTTCGAGCCTGAAGCAGGCCTGCTGATGGCGCATCGCTGTGTGCTGGCGGGTCTGGACCTGTTCAAACGCGCGGGCGGTGTGGTGCAGCGGGGGATCGTGACCACCGACGCGCAGGAACGCCCGATGCTGGATGGCAAACCGATCCGGGCGGACCTTATCGTGATCGCAACTGGCGCCTGGATGTCAGAGATGTTCCCCCGCACGATCAAACCGATCTCCGCCATCATGGGGATCAATGTGCTTTATACCTCCACCCCCGATGGGTCGGCGGATTTTGATATGGAAAACATGCCCTGCTGGATTGATCACGGCCAGGGCAGCTTTGGCATTCCATCGTCGGAAGGGTCGGGCGTGAAGGCCGCGGTGGTGATCCCCAATGTGCCGATTGATCTGAACAACGACGAGCGCCTGATCGAAAAGGCATCGCTCACCAAGACACGCCAGTACATCCGCCACCGGTTGCCGGGGCTGATCGGGCAGCGGGTCGTGGATTCAAAATTCAATCAGGTGATCCTGACGCCCGACACGCATTTCATCGTGGATTGGCATCCCGAACATGAAAACGTGCTGTTCGCAGGTGGCTGTTCGGGCCATCTGTTCAAACATGGCCCGGTGTTCGGGGATTTCGTGGCAGGGGTTGGCGTCAAGGACTACGGCACCGCCGACCGGTTCAAGATCGCCGGTCGCCGCAAACTCTCGCCCAAGGAAAGCCCCTCAGGACGTTAGGTGGCTTTGGGGTTTGGTGCGGTGAGGAGGTCTATGGCCTTTGTGGCAGTTGAACGCCGCGCTCTATGACCCTTTGATCTGTTTGACAGCGTTTTTGGTCAAGGCAGATAGGGGTTCAGGTGGGATGCTCGAAGGTCCGCAAGGCGGACAAAGCGAGCTTTCAGATGAAGCGCTTGAATGGCTGCTTTTATGCAGTCGCGCCTAGGTTTGGGGCCGTTTAGCAAAAAGTGTAACGATGCCTGCCCCTATGATGGCAGCACCGGCTGTTCTTGAGACACCTAATTGCAACTTTGGTGAGTTTATCGCGTCGCCCGCTTTGCTTGCGAGAAGAGCATAGCCAGTGTCAACGAGAACCCCTGTCAATACAAATAACGTAACGAGAATAATGGCTTGCGGCGCATATGCGAATTTTGGATCAATAAATTGAGGAACAAATGCTGCAAAGAACAAGATCCCCTTCGGATTGAAAAGCATGACAAGAAATCCATCACGGAACGACCGGTACGCCGTATCAACGGTGCGATTTGAACCCTCTGAAAAATCCTGAGGCTTAGCTGTCAAAAGCTTGAAGCCCATATAAAATAAGTAAAGTGCGCCAAGCAGTTTCAAAACATAAAACGCTGCGGATGAGGCCATAAGAATGACCGAAACTCCTGCAAGCGCCAACGTTGCCGCAACCGCACCTCCAGCCGCGATTCCTAGGATCATTGGAAGCGCAACTCGTCTTCCCTGCGCCACCGACTTTGAAATGACGAGCGCAATTGTAGGCCCAGGCACGATTAATAGGAAAAAGCTGGCTGTGAGGAAGACTATTATGGTTGCAAGCTCAGGCACTGGAACATCCGTGATAGGAAATTGTATCCTATAATTCTTGCACCGTGACTTGCTGAAGCCCAGCCTTAAAGTGAACAATCACCGGCCAAATTCCGCAAAGCCGACATGCGTGCGGTTCGCAGCATCGGTCACTTTGGGCTCAGACCAGCCATTTCCCGCACCGCTGAACCTCGTAGCAAACTGAGCGCTGCACGCCACCCCTGCCCTTACCTGCTCCCTCTCTGATGGTCCCAGCCGAAACAGGCCCCTCCGCTTAGGAGGACATATCCGCATAGACCGCAGCATTCGGGCAGCGGTGCGTGTCGAAATCCACCCCCAGATCAATGGCGTTCTGGCAGGCCTTTGCGTTCACGCAATGCCCGCAGGTCTGCGCCAGTTCCAGCGCCATACCGTGATCGGCATCGATCATCGCAGGGGTGACGCCAAAACGCGCGGCCAGTACTTCCATGCGCTTGCGCGTGCCGTCCTTGCTGGTGACAAGGCGGTTATAATCGGCCCGTGACAGGCCCATATCGGCCAGTTCCAGATCGGTCAGCACCCGTTTGCGGTCTTCGAAGAAGTCTTTGACGAAAGACATCAGTGACATGTTTTGCCCTCCCGAGAGCGGAATATGGGGTGATTCTTACGGGAAGGCGCAGGTGCAGTCTTTGATCTGGATCAGGTTTGGCGGGGTTAGTGCAGGGGTTGGTAGGCGATCTTCAAGTTTTCAGCGATGCTGTTCAGCCTGCGATCGCGGGTCCAGAGCCGCACGCCGGGGGTCAGTTTGCAAGCGGCGAGCAATGTTGCGTCGATGAACCCTATCCCGCGTGAATAGAACCTGTTTTCTTCAACGAAGTGACGTACTTCGGATATGCTTGGCTCCTTCACGGTCTTCAATAGATCGAGCATTCTGAGTGTCGCGCGACGGTTTGACAGTGACCCCATTGCGATCTCAGCGAGCACAAGCGGGTGCGTACGAAGCATCTTGCGGCGCAGGCACTCGCTCAGGAGCGGGTTTGGATCGCGGAAATGGTCGATCCAAACGGATGTATCCGCGAGGATCAATCGAAACGGCGTCTTGGCGGGGCTTCGGCGTCTGGGCTGCTGCCACCCAGCAAAGCGAGCCTGCGGGACGCTTCTGCGTGGACGAGTTCTTTGAGGGCATGTGTCAACAGCGGCCCCCGTTCCTTGATCCCGGTAAGCTCTTCGGCGTCGGCCAGCAATTTGTCATCGAGCGTGACTGTCGTGCGCATGATCTCTCTCCTGAGGTTACCTGCATCAAATAGTGCATCATTTGATGCAAATCAAGATGCACCTCCGCCCAGATGGGCCCGAAAGAAATCCCCGGCTTGTTTGGCAAACAGGTCCGCTTCGACGTCGCTGGCATCGAATTGCGCGACCGCCTTGTCGGTATCGTCGTCCGACAACACCTCGCCTTTGCTGCGCTTGAGGAAGGTCGACACATAGTCCGGCGCATACTCAGGATGGAACTGCACCGACATCGCGGGGAAGTCATAGGCCAGCGCCGCAACCGGGCAATAGTCGGCTTTGCCGATCACCTCTGCCCCCGGTGGCACCTTTGTCACCTGATCCTGATGCCACACATGGCCCGTGACCGTCTGCCCGTCGATCTCAAAGGCGCGCACGCCGATTTCTTCGGGGCCGACCTTCTCTGCCTTGCCGCCAAAGACATCCGCCATGATCTGATGCCCGAAACAGACCCCAAACAGGGGTTTTCCGGCCTCCTTGGCCTTGATCAGCCAATCGCGCAGGGGCTGCATCCAATCAGCATCGTCATAAACGCCCAGCTCGGACCCCGACAGGATATAGCCGTCAAACGCCGCAACATCCGGCAGTGGTTCGCGTTCCCGAACATAGATCACGGCGTAATCCGCCTTCAGATCGCGCCCGGCCCATTCCGCCAGAAGCTCTCCGAACTTGGCCTGATCGTGCTGGTATTCCTCCAGCCAGATACACAGGTCAATGACGCCGATCTTCACCAGTCATACGCCCTGTCGATGCCCGCCATTTTCACGCCGGTAAAGGCCGACGCCTGAAAGCTCAGCGCGCGCAGGTCTTCGGTCTCAAGGTTGTGGACCGACGACTTGCCGCAGGCCTTGGCGAGTGCTGTGATTTCCATGGTCATGGCCGTCAGATAGCGCGCAATGCGCTCCGCGCCAGCGGTGGGGTCCATGCGCTTTTCCAGCTCCGGATCCTGCGTCGCCACACCCACCGGGCAGCGGCCCGTATGACAGTGGTGACACGCACCGGGCGAGGTGCCCAAAGCGGCGTAATCCTCCAGGTAGCGCGGTGAGTTACACCCAATCGCCACCATCGCCGCATTGCCGATCATCACCGCATCCGCACCCAGCGCGATGCACTTTGCCGCATCGACACCCGACCGGATCCCCCCCGCCGCAACGAGGGAGACTTTGCCCGACATGCCACATTCGTCCAGCGCTTCCCGCGCGGCCCGAATGGCGGACATCGTGGGAATACCCGTGTGATTGAGCAGCAACTCGGGCGAGGCACCCGTGCCCCCCTCTGCCCCATCGACCACGACAACATCCGCGCCCGCCTTGGCGGCAACCGCCACGTCAAACCGCGGCCGGGTTGCGCCCATCTTGATAAAGATGGGCACCTGATAGTTTGTGGCAATCCGCAGCTCTTCAATCTTCACCGCCAGATCGTCGGCCCCAAGGAAATCCGGATGGCGAATGGTGGAGCGTTGATCGACCCCTTCCGGCAGCGTCCGCATCTTGGACACCCGAGGCGAGACTTTCATGCCCAGCAGCAGCCCCCCCGTGCCGGGCTTGGCCCCCTGCCCCACCACCAGTTCCAGCGCATCGGCGCGGCGCAAATGGTCAAGGTCGACGCCATAGCGCGCCGGTGACATCTGGTAGAGCAACCGTGACGACGCCGCGCGCTCTTCCTCCAGCATCCCGCCTTCGCCGGTGCAGGTCATTGTGCCGACCTTGGTTGCACCATGACCCAAAGACGCCTTTGCAGAGGCTGATAGGGCTCCAAACGACATCGAGGCGATGTAGATCGGAATATCCAGTTCCAGCGGTTTTTCCACCAGCCCGCGACCGCCACCAAGGATGGTCTTGGTCTCACATTTCTCACGGTAGCCTTCCAGCGGCAGGCGCGTCATCGTGGCGGGCACAAAGGTCAGGTCGTCAAACGTCGGCAGCTGCTTGTTGAACGTGTTGTACCCGCGCACCTGATAGCGGCCCAATTGCGCCAGCGCGTGCACCTCCGAGATCGCCTCGGGCGTCCAGCGGGTGGAGCCGCCTTCGTCGTAGGAGGACGGCACGCCAGCGGGGCGGCCTTCAACGGCACCTGCATCGCGGAAGCGGATTTCGTCTTCGGAGGCCATCTCGAACGGGTATTCGTGCGGCGCTTTGGGTTGGTCAGTCATCTATGTGTCTCCTCGCGGGCAACGATGGGTGCAAGCACCCATCCTACGTGCAGCGGGTTGTGTAGGATGGGTGCTTGCACCCATCACAACCAACCCCATCTCCAAATTCAAATCATCAACCAGGCGCTTGCATCCCGCGCCTCGAAATACCAAAGCCGCTGACCCGACACCATCTTGCGCCAGTCCCGCGAACTGTCCACCAATCCCAGCGGTTCCAGAATGGCATCGACTTCGGCCACTTCCTCCGCTGTGGGTTCGATCACGTTCACATCCACGCCAAGGCTCTCCACCGGTCCGGCAACCCAGACCTCGCCTTCCCACAGGGCATCGGCGCAGCTCTCCCCTGCCCCGCCAAGTGCGATGATCTTGCCCGCATGCGCCATGAAGCCCGACTGATAGCCGATCGTGCCTTCGACAACGATATTGCCACCCTTCATCGCCACACCGCAGCGCGGCCCGGCATCGCCTTTGACATGGATCGTGCCGCCGATCATCGCAGCACCGCAAGACATGCCCGCGCGCCCGCCAACCTCGATATGACCCTTGGCCATACCTTCGCCCGTGGCCCAGCCGGAATTGCGCTCAATCCGCACGTTAGAGCCTGTATTCAGCCCCCCGCAGTAGTAGCCCACTGACCCCTCGAAGGTGATATCGGCGCCATCCGGCAGGCCAACACCAAGGTTGTGGCGGCTCAGCGTATCGACCACGCGGATGGGTTTGCCGCTTTTGCAGGCGTCCTGAATCTCCTCGTTGATCTCCCGGATGTGGCGTTTGCCGACTTCGATGACAATCTCGCTCATGCCGCCATGCTCCGGTTGCCCACGCCCCAGATGCCGACAAGGCTCGGCCCGTCGTGGTTGATGACCTCGCATTCGTCGGGGAAGACGGTGCGCACGGCTTGCTCTTCGGTGGCCGCCGCCAGCTCTCCGGCCTGTTCAATCACCACCAGCGGTTTCATCGCAAAACGGTCCTTGGCAAAGCCGATCCCGTCCGGCGTGGTGATCATGAAGGTGAAGACGCCATCAATCGAATGGATCGACTTGCGCAACGCCTGCTCCATGCTCAGCCCCTGTTTCATCTGGTCGGAGACCCAGACCGCGATCAGCTCTGAATCGTTTTCCGTCAGGAAGCGATACCCCTGCCGCTGCAATTTGTCGCGCCAGGTGAAATAGTCGGTGATCTGCCCATTGTGCACAATCGCCACATCCGAAAACGGCCGCGCCCAGAACGGGTGGCTGGCATTGGGCAGCACGCTCGATTCCGTGGCCAGACGCGCGTGGCCCAGCCCGTGGCTGCCGATCATGTCGTGGACTTTGTGTTTCTCGCCAACTTCTTCCGATCCGCCGATGTCCTTGACGATTTCCAGCGACCGGCCGCAGGACTGCACTTCGATCCGGCCCGACAGCTCATCGGTGTCCTTCACCCAGGCGGCCAGGTCACGCGGATCGCTGATTTCCATGCGGAAACAATAGTGTTTGTTGGCATCCGTGATGATCGACGGATCGCCCATCAGATCCGCGCCATGGTCCTTCAGCGTCGCGCGGAACAGTTCCAGATCACCATCCATTTGCGCCTTGTCAAACCCCATGCCACGCAGCACATATCCTGCATCCATCGGTGCGCCGTAGACGGCAAACCCGGTGCTGTCCGCGCCGCGATGTTCCTGCGCTGCCATCAGCGCCACAAGGTCCCTGCCAACGGTGCCGGGGGCGTTAAGAATACGTCCTGCAATGCCGCACATGGGCGTTCTCCTCCAAGGTCAGTTTCGGATACTGTATACAGTATTCAGAGCATGGCAAGAGCTTCGTTGCGCCGGTTGTATTTTTGTATACAGTGTCCAGAATACAGAGTATCAGGGTCCCTATGGCATTGCGCAGCATCACAACTCAACGACGCCGATTGGCCGACGAAGTCTATGACCAACTGGTCAAGGCGATCATGGAACGTGAAATCGGACCGGATGACCGTCTGGTGCAGGAAAAGCTGGCCGCCGAGTTGGACATCAGCCGCACGCCTGTGCGTGAGGCACTGCTGCGGCTGGAGAAAGAAGGCGTGCTGCATCTGGCGAACTCCGGCGGGTTCCGGCTGTCACGGATTTCCGAGGAAGAGACGCTTGAGCTCTATCAGGCCCGCGCCGCGATTGAGGGGCAGGCCGCGCGCATTCTTACCGCGCGCAATGATGCCGCCGAACTCGACGGCCTGCGCGCCCTGATCACCAAGACCGAAGACCTCAAGAACCCCACGACCAGAGACTACTTCATCGCCAACCGCACCATCCACCGCGCCTTTATGGAGGCCGCAGGGAATCGGTTCCTGTTGGAGATGTTCGATATGATCTGGGGCCGCGCGATGGCCTTTCATCTGTTCGCCGCCATCGAAAACGCCGATATCGCGAAGTCCCTGGGCAACCACGTGGAACTGGTCGATGTCATCGCCACCGGTGACCGGAGCGTCGCACTTGAGGCCTTTACAACCCATATTCAACAGGGGTTTGAGCTGCATATCGACGGCATTCGCAGCAGCTGACGCGCCCCTGCCGTCTTGTGGTCTGTTGCCAACCAGCCCCTAGATCATGACAAAACACTTGCCAGAATCTGTTTTCTTGCCCATTCATATACGGAATGAGGCAAATATAACGACTAAAACCG
>Ga0160419_100141_pt1 | contig 50286 bp, 47 predicted proteins | sample CelAP2metagpilot_2_FD_108196 | JGI IMG/M metagenome (GOLD analysis project Ga0160419, IMG submission 108196) | Phycosphere-associated microbial communities from Cellana algal ponds in Kailua-Kona, Hawaii, USA - Cellana AP2-4-25 metagenome pilot ...
CGGGTCTGATGGCGCAGCTGCGCGGGGTGATCGCGGCCATTGGCGGCTGGCCTGCGCTTGGGGGGCTGGCCACGGCGAGCGCGGCTGGTTTGTGGATTGGACTGGCGCCGCCGTCCTTTATCCCTGATCCGGTGGCCTTGGCCGGGATCGACCTGAGCGCGTCGGATTTGCCGGATGACAGCTATGACTTGGCGCTGGTGCTGAGCGAGGAAACAGAATGACACAAGAGCCAACCAAATCTCCCCGCCGGTGGGTGCGCTGGCTGCTGATCGGGTCTCTTGCCCTGAACCTGATCGTGGTTGGGGTTGTTGCCGGGGCGGCCTGGCGGTTTGCCGGACACGGACGAGATGGCGGCAAGGCGCCGCCGCCGATCGGGGCGCTTCTTTATCGTGATCTGGATCGCGACACGCGCAAGGCTTTGCGGAGTGCGGTCGAGGGCGAGCACGAAAGTTTCCGCGCCCGCCGCATGGCCGAGGTTGTCACGGTTGTAACGCTGTTGCGGGCTGACCCTTTTGATCCGGCCGCTTTGGAGGGGGCTTTGCAGGACCATGCGGCGCGGCGCAGTTCTTTCCACCAGTCGGTGCAGGTCGCCTGGCTGAGCCAGGTGCGCGAGATGACAGCCCAAGAGCGGGCGTCTTATGCTGCCGAGCTGGAAGAGCGTTTGGCGCGCCACGACAGGAAACATCGCTGAGCGCGGGGCAAGATCGGAACAGGGCAGTGGCGAGAGCACTGCCCTGTTTGCTGTTGATGGACCATCTGCTGCTCTTGTCTGGTCCTGCCTGTAGTGCGCGACGCCATGCCGGGTGTGCCGGTCTTTTGGCGGTCGAGCCCGTCGTTCGCTGTCCTTCGTCGTTGCGCCCCGCTGGATGGTGCGGATGGGGTTAGTCAGGCTGCCAGCTCTGCCAATGAGACGCGGTTGCGGCCTGCATGTTTGGCGCTGTAGAGCGCGCGGTCGGCGTTGGTGATCAGGTCATTTACACAGGCCTCGCGGGCCTGCGGGTTTCTCAGGATCTCGCTGTGCTGGGTGCCACCGCCAATCACGGCACCGATGCTGATGGTGACATGAATGGGGCGGTCAACGCCTGCGATGTGAAATGGTTTGCTGTTGATCCGGTTGCACAAGTCGCTGGCAACGGCGGCTGTCATGGCTTCGCCCAGGCCGGGCAGCACGATCATGAATTCTTCACCACCGACGCGGGCGACAAGATCAACAGGGCGCAGCGCGGACTGCAGGCGTTTCGCGGCCTCGATCAGCACCGCATCGCCTACCGGGTGGCCGTAGATGTCGTTGATCTGTTTGAAGTGGTCCAGATCGGCAAGCATCACCGCAAAGGGATCGCCCGTCTTGGCTGCGCTGCCTGCAACCTGATCAAGGAACGGCTTGGCATAGCGGCGGTTGAACAGGCCGGTCATCGGGTCTTCGACCGCAGCCCGCAGGCTGTTGCGGACGTTGTCGCGCAGATGGTCCATGCGGGCGCGCTGGCGCAGCTGGTTTTCGATGCGCAGGCTCAGCTCTGCGACGTTGAAGCCGGCCTGCAGAACGTCGTGGGCCCCGCGATCCAGCGCCTCTGCGGCGATGGCCGGGTCAGCGGGGTGCACAACTGCGATCACAACCGTGCGCCGGGTAGAGGCGCGCGCCCGCAGATCCGCAATAAGGCGAAGGCCGGGGCCCGCGTTGGTCGGGCTCAGTTCGATGACGATCACATCAGGCACCGGCTCGCGCATCAGGGGGTGCACCGCATCCAGCTGGTGGCTTTCGAGTCGATAGGGCACGCGCGAGGCAAGCTGGGCCTGCCAGTAGATGGCTGTTGCGCGCGCTTCGGTGACCAGGGCAACCATGGCGCCACTGATCCCCGCATTCAGATGGGCGTCGGACAGAACCGGACCGAACCGATGGGTGCCGCCGCCTTGCAGATGCAGATCTTCCTTGTGGCTGGAGGCGCGCAGCAGGCTGCGGATGCGCGCCTGTAGCATCGTGTCATCAAGGGGCTGGACCAGCACATCATCGATGCCGGCACGCAGGGCAGACAGCCGACGGTCGCTGTCGGCCTCCTGATCAATTGCAATTACCGGGATATCAGCGAGCTGGTCATCCTCTGCCAGCAGCGCCTTGACGTCGGCGGCAGATCCATCAGGCAGGGACATGGCAGTGAGGATCAGATCGGGGCGGCAGCGCAGGGCAGTTTTCACGATGCCCTCTGTGCCCTCGGCCTGCACCACACGGTAATAGGCTGCGGACAGCTGCACCTTTAGCATGATGCGGTTTGTCGCCACTCCGTCGATGATGAGGATCGTACCCTGCACGCGAAGCCCTTTCGCCTCTTGCATTCCAACTATCCCTGAAGTCTTAATGAGGATGGTTAATAAACCCTTTCGGATTTCCATCAAATTGACGGTGAAGTGTCAGGAATGTGTTCACATATGCCTTTTTCCGCCGATTCAGCCGAGACCCTGGCCCTCAAGGCGCTGGGTTGGCTGGCCGGCAATGACGAGTTGCTGCCTGTGTTTCTCGGTTCCACCGGGGCAAGCGAGTCGGATCTGCGGGAGCAGGCGGCCGACCCTGCGTTCCTTGGCTCGGTGCTGGATTTCCTGACGATGGATGATGCCTGGGTGATGGCCTTCTGCGACAGCTTGGGCATCGCCTATGAGATCCCGATGCAGGCGCGGATGGCGCTGCCGGGCGGCGCGCAGGTCCACTGGACCTGAGCCGCTGAGACGAGCCACAGACAAGCACTGACAGGCTGTCACTTGCGGGCTGTTCTAAACGGCTGGCGACAGCGGGGCGGATCGCCTATCAATTGGCAAACGGGGCTAATTCGCCCCGGCCTTGAAACTTGGCCCGCCGGACAGGACGGGCCCCGACCGAAAGACTGCCCATGCCCGTTGATGCCCTGCTGTTTGACAAGGACGGAACCCTTTTCGATTTTGCGCAGACCTGGAACACTTGGGCGGCAGAGGTGCTGAACACGCTGTCGCGCGGTGATCACGCCGCCAAGGTGGGAATGGCGCGGGTGATCAGCTATGATCTTGATCGCTCCGCCTTTAATGCCGACAGCCTGGTCATCGCAGGATCCAACGACGAGGTGGCAGAGGTGCTATCCCCTTTCGTGGCCCATATGGATCTGCCAGAACTGACGGCCTTTCTGGCCCAAAGCGCGGCCACTGCGGATCTGTCTCCGGCGGTGCCGCTGGCTGCGTTCCTTGATGACCTGCTGGCGCGGGGAAAGGTGCTGGGGGTGATGACCAACGATTCCGAGATCTCAGCCAAGAGCCAACTGGAGCGCGCAGGGGTGTTGGATCGCTTTGCCTTTGTGGCGGGCTGTGACAGCGGCCACGGCGCAAAGCCGGACCCCGATCCGCTGCTGGCGTTTTGCAAGGCTGCAGGCGTCGCTCCGGAGCGGACGGCGATGGTCGGTGACAGTCTGCACGACCTGATCGCGGGGGCTGCGGCCGGGATGCGACGCATTGGTGTGCTGACGGGCATGGCAACGGCTGCTGATCTGCAGGACCATGCGGATGTCGTGCTGCCGAATATCGGTCATATTCCGGCGTGGCTCGACGCCTGAAACTTGTCGCACTGTACAGAAATGTACAGAAATTCGCCGCAATGGACCGGTCTTGGTTGAAAAGCGACGAGACCTGTCGGTAACAGGCAATTCTTGATGACCGGACCGGGGCCTGCTGATGAGGTGGGCGCCGGCTCCTTGTCTGGATGGGCGCCCGAAAAAGCGGAGGGCGACCATGACGATACAAACACGCAGCAGACGGCGCGGGGGCGGACGTGCAGGTGCAGCGCAGCGGCGCGGCGATGCCGTGATCGAACAGTTGCCCTGGTCGATCCCGCAGGTGATTGACCCGCCCATCGAACCTCTCCCCCCCGAAGGTGTTGCGGCCATCCATGATGGTGCCATGCGCATCCTGGAAGAAATCGGCATCGTCTTTCTGAATGATGAGGCGCTGGCAATCTTCAAGGAGGCGGGCTGCAAGGTGGACGGAAATATCGTCTATCTTGATCGGGATTTTGTGATGGAGATGGTGGCCAAGGCCCCGTCGGAATTCACCATCACTCCGCGCAATCCGGAGCGTGTGTTGCCCTTTGGCGGGCGCAACATCCTGTTTGGAAACGTGTCCTCTCCGCCCAACTATTGGGATCTGTCCCTGAATGCCAAGGTGCCGGGCAACCGTGAACAGATGCGTGACCTGCTGAAGCTGACGCAGTATTTCAACTGCATCCATTTCGCAGGCGGCTACCCGGTGGAGCCGGTCGATATCCATGCCTCTGTGCGGCATCTGGATGTGCTGTTTGACAAGCTCACCCTCACCGACAAGGTGATGCATGCCTATTCGCTGGGTAAGGAACGCGTCGAGGACGTGATGGAGATGGTGCGCATCGCAGCAGGTCTGAGCGACGAAGAGTTCGAAGCCAAGCCGCATATGTACACCAATATCAACTCGACCTCTCCGCTGAAGCACGATGAGCCGATGATTGACGGTTGTCTGCGTCTGGCGCGTCGGGGGCAGGCAATTGTGGTGACACCCTTCACCTTGGCGGGTGCGATGGCGCCGGTGACGATGGCGGGCGCGGTGGCGCAATCCATCGCAGAATCCCTCTCTGCCATCGCGTTGTTCCAGTATGTCCGGCCGGGCATCCCCTGCATGATCGGGACGTTTACGTCCAACGTGGACATGAAATCGGGCGCGCCGGCGTTTGGCACCCCGGAATACATGCGATCTACTCAGATGACGGGGCAGATGGCCCGGTTTTATGACCTTCCGATGCGGTCATCCGGGGTCTGTGCGGCCAATGTCCCGGACGGGCAGGCGATGTGGGAGACGTCCAATTCGCTATGGGCGGCGGTGCAGTCAGGCACCAACATGGTCTACCACTCTGCGGGCTGGCTGGAGGGCGGGTTGATTGCAAGCCCGGAGAAGTTCGTCATGGACTGCGAAGTCATCCAGCACATCCAGCGCTATCTGCAACCACAGATCACCGCAACCCGTGGGGAAGATATCGCGTTGGAAGCAATTCGCGAAGTGGGCCATGACGGCCATTTCTTTGGCACCCAGCATACTCAGGATCGCTATAGCACTGCGTTTTATCAGCCGTTTCTCAGCGATTGGCGAAATTACGAGGCCTGGGAGGCTGCAGGCGGTGTCTGGACTGCAGAGCGGGCGCATCACGTCTACAAGGAGATCGTTGCCAGTTTTGAGGCCCCAGCGATGGATGATGCGATCCGAGAGGAACTGGCCGCATTTGTCGAACGCCGCAAGGCAGAGGGAGGCGCGCCGACCGATTTCTAACACCGGTTGAGGGGAAGTTTCGCCGCCTCTCACCTCTGCTCAAGTTCCATGCAAGTGTATAAGCCGTTTCAACCAACGAAGGAATCAGGCTTATGAGCGACATGACCGCGGCGACGGTGGCGAAAGCGAGACTCCCCGTGATCGGCCTTGGAGCGGGCAGCGGTTTTGCTGTCTGGTTGCTGGCCGAAGCGCTGCAGCAGGATGTGCTGTCTCCCAGCCTGTGGCTGGCGGCTTTTGCCTTTGTCGGTAGCCTGTGCTGTGGCGCGCTGGCGATGATCGGTCCCTTGCCGATCCATCGGGCGCTGAAGGGTGGGGGTCTTCTTGCGGTGCCGATGACGGGCCTATTGCTGTTGGCCTCACTCAGGTTTTCGGTGGCGACCGACCTTCTGGACGGCCCGGCGCTGGTGCTGATGGCCATCGCTCTTGGCGGGGTATCCTGTTCCTTTTTGCTGATGTGGCTGCGTGGGGCGCAGGATTGGCTGAGCTATGATGCGCTCTCTGCTGCCAGTTGGGGCATTGCCTTTCGGCTGGGCTGTGGGATTGCATTTGTCTTTGTCCTCTGGGGGCTTGGACTGCTGTCCAATGCGTTGTTGGGGTTGGTGAACATCACCTTTCTCGAAGACATTGCGGATACCGATTGGCTGGCTCTGACACTAAGCGGCGCGGCGTTCGGGCTGGGGCTGGCTGTGGTGCAGGAGCTGGGCGATGGCCATGCGCCGGAGCTGTTGTTCCGGCTCATCAGTCTGCTTCTTGTGCCGGTGTTTGTCGTTGTTGGGCTGTTCCTGCTGGCGATCCCGTTTCAGGGATTGTCGAATGCCTTTGGCCATCTGTCCTCTGCTGCGACGCTGATGGCGATGGCGGGAGTGATCGGGACGCTGATTTGCGTCGTGCTTTATCGGTTTCGCCAGCCACGGGGGCTGACTGGGCTGACAACCCGCGCCCTTGCCGTGGCGCTTGGGCTGGTTGCAGTCCTGTGCATCTGGGCTGTGATGATGCGGATTTTCCAATACGGCTGGACCCCTGATCGGGTCTATGCGGCGGCCCTTGCCGCGCTCGTGTTGCTGCATGGCGTCACCTACGCAGTCGTTGCGGTGATAGGGGGCGTGAATTGGGCGGCCAAGTTGCGGCGGGCGGTGGTTGCTCTTGGTCTTGTGACGGCCGCCTGGCTGGTGATTCTTCTGAGCCCGCTTGCGGATGCCGGGCGCATTTCGGCCGCCAGTCAGATTGCGCGGTTCAACGCGGGAGAGATCCCAGCCCACGAATTGCCCCTGTGGGAGATGGCGCATGATTGGGGGCGCGCGGGTCAGGCCGCCCTTGCAACGCTTGAGGCGGCAGCACAGGCGCAAGGGGATGGCGACCTGCTGGAGCGCCTGGAAATTGCCAGAGCCGCAGACACCCGGTGGGAAGCGCTTGCCGCGCGAGAACCAAATACCGCGGATCTGGCCGCGCGTCTATCGGCGCTCTTGCCTGTGCAGCCTGCCGGACAAGTCATTGATGCTGATTACTTCTCTGAGATCGAAGCCTTCAACCTCAACCGTTGGATCAGCAGCTGTGAGCTGGTCCTGCAAAACGGTCGGCGGGGATGCGCGGCAATCGTGGAACCACTTGGCCCGCTTGGCGTTGGGGAACAGGTCGGCGGTGATACAACCCTTTTGGTGCTGGTCCCCCCTCATGATTTGACCCGGCTTGAATTTGTCCCGCTGACCCGGCGCAACGGGAAGACAGAGGCCGGGTACTCGATCACTTTGGGGAATTCCGCGCATTCTGCCGCAGGGGCTGCTGAACTGCTTGGTACAGTACAGGATGGTCTGTATGAGGTTTCGCCAAGCCGTCAGATGACGCTGAAACTGGGTGAGATGGAAGTCCTGTCACAGCCCTGACAAAATGCGGTCGAAATCATCCGCAATTTTAAATGTTGGCCCTTTCTTAACCAGCTTGGGTCAAGAGTAACGAGACGCAACAAGGGGCCAGCAATGCACGGTCTGATCAATAGGGCATTCCAGGGGTTTGTCAGCACCACCTTCGGCGTGGAAAGCTGGCTGACGATCATGGATAGGGCAGAGCTCGGCTTTAGCGAGTTCGAAGCCATGCTGACCTATACGGATGAGCAATCCATGATCATGCTGCGGTCTGCCGAGGAGGTGCTGAATCGTCCGCTGCCAGAAATGCTGGAGGACATGGGAACCTTCCTCGTCTCCAACCCCCAGGTCGAAGCGCTGCGGCGGCTGTTGCGGTTTGGTGGGGTGAACTACGTCGAATTCCTGCACTCGCTTGACGATCTGCCAGACCGTGCGCGCCTTGCCGTTGCGGATCTGAACCTGCCGGGGCTGGAGCTGATCGAGCAGGCGCCAGGCCAGTTTGAATTGCACTGTCAGCCCGGCCTGCCAGGCTATGCCAACGTCCTGATGGGGGTGCTGCGGGCGATGGCGGATGATTACGGCGATCTGGTTTTCCTCGATCACTCCGGCACCCATGACGGGGCAGAGGTGATCGCGATTACCCTTGTGGAAACAGAATTTTCCGAAGGCCGCGCCTTTGATCTGGGAGCGCATTCGCTATGAAGATCGACATCCTTGATTTCCTGGGCATCAGCGATCAGATCTGCCCGATGCATGTGGTTATCGATGCCGAGGGAAAAATCCTTGCAGCCGGTCCCACGCTCAAGAAGCTGCGCCCGGAAACGGAATGGGTTGGCAGTTCCTTCTTTGATATTTTTGATCTGTCTCGCCCGCGTTGGGTGCAATCGACGGCTGACCTGATCAAAACCGCAGGCTCCAAGCTGCACCTCAATTTTCGCGAGGCGCCGCAGACCGGGTTGAAGGGCGTACTGGCGCCGCTGCCAAGCGGTCAGGGGGCCTTTATCAACATGTCGTTTGGCATCTCTGTTCTGGAAGCCGTGCGCGACTATGACCTGACCAGCGCCGATTTCTCGCCAACCGATCTGACGATCGAGATGCTTTACCTGGTTGAGGCGAAATCAGCCGCGATGGAGGCATCGCGTCAGCTGAACCTGCGTCTGCAGGGGGCCAAGATCGCGGCGGAGGAACAGGCCTTTACCGACACGCTCACCGGGTTGAAGAACCGCCGGGCGATGGATCACATTCTCAATCGCCTGATTGCCTCGGGGCGGGATTTTGCCCTGATGCATGTGGATCTCGACTTCTTCAAGGAGGTCAACGATACCCTCGGCCATGCTGCCGGTGACACGGTGTTGCAGCATGTCGCAAAGCTGATGGTGCAATGCACCCGGCAGAACGATACGGTCGCCCGTGTTGGTGGCGATGAGTTTGTGCTGATTTTCGAAGGTCTTGTGGATCGTATCCAGCTGTCTGGCATCGCCCGACGCCTGATCAGCAGCATCGAAGAGCCGATTCCCTTTGGGGACCGCTCCTGCAATATCTCTGCCAGTGCCGGAACGGCGCTGTCTTCGGCTTTTGCTGCGGTCGAGGATGGTGCCCTGTTGCTGCATCAGGCGGATGTTGCGCTCTACGCCGCCAAGAACGCAGGCCGTGCACGCCATTTCTTCTATCAGCCGGGCATGGAGGGGGCAGAGGCCTCCTGAGGGCTGCACTTTCGTCCGTGGCGCAGGCCCGCGGGGAAGACAGCAGTGGAACGACACGAAGGGGGCCAATGGCCCCTTTTTTCGTGCGTTTGCTGGCCCGTGGCAGGGCAGGGTGGTCTGGGACAGATGGAACTGTCGCGCGCAGACGCAATCAGCGTAGTGTCGCTGCAGTATTTTGTTTTTTGGGGAGAAACAGAAGTGGCAGCCCGTAGGGGAATCGAACCCCTCTTTCCAGGTTGAAAACCTGGCGTCCTAACCGATAGACGAACGGGCCACGCTGTCTGTGAGGGGGTGTTTACTTAGTCCGCTGGCCGGGCGCAAGAGGCATTTTGCAGGAAAATGCGATTTTTTGAGAGAAATTCAAAAATCGCGCAAATCATTGATCCAATGCGGTAAAATGGCATGCGTCAGGTGTAGGCCTGTGGATAAGTTCTAGCCTGCGTGCAGGAGATCATGGTCTGTGAATGCACCAAGCCCAAGGCGTTCTGCGAACGGTTGCCTGCCTGCCTTGAACCTCGGAAATGAGGGTCGTGAACGGCCAAAAGCAGGTCATCAAAGGATGCGCGAGGCTAACGATTTGAAGGAGGAAAAGTGGCAGCCCGTAGGGGAATCGAACCCCTCTTTCCAGGTTGAAAACCTGGCGTCCTAACCGATAGACGAACGGGCCACTTGGTGTGAGCGGGTATTTAGTGGCTAGCGCCGAAACCCGCAAGAGAAAAATGCAGTTGATGCGAATTTATTTTGGAGGGCGCTGAAAGGTGTCTTTTTTCATGGGGTTACGAGGTCCCGGTGGGGGCGGAACCTCGGATTGCTCTTAGGCTTCTGCGGCATCTTCCAGGCGCAGCTGAACGGACTGGCGGCCGCCCCAGGTGTTGATCTCCAGCCGCCCTGCAAAATGAAAGCGGGCGCCACCGTGATCAAGCAGTCTCGGCCCCAGAGCGGTGTCAAACGCGCCAAAACAGATTGCGTCGATGCCGCTGCTCAGCCCGTCGCTCAGGGACAGTTTCAGATGGCTTTCGCCAATCCGCTTGGCAAATCGGACCTGCAAATCAGGAAAGCCGTAGCGCGGGGCGGGGGCTCCCGCGCCAAACGGGCCTGCCTGGTCAATCTGTTCAATCAGCGGCACTGTGGCCGCACCGGGCATCAGCATTCCGTCCAGCTTCAGATCCGCAGGACCAAGATCCCCTGCGCCCTGCTTTGCGAGCAGCTCGGCCAACCGCTCCATTGCTGGTTCCAGTTTGTCACGGGACACGGTCAACCCGGCAGCCATCTTGTGGCCCCCGCCTTTGACAAACAGACCTTCTGCTGCGACCCGCTGAATGGAGGCGCCAAGGTCAATGCCGCTGACCGAGCGACCGGATCCCTTGCCTTCGTCGCCATCAAGACCAATGACCACTGCAGGGCGGCCTGTGGCCTCTTTCAGGCGAGAGGCGACAATGCCGACCACGCCGGGGTGCCAGCCTTCTCCTGCGGCCCAGACCAGGGGGGCATCAAACCCGCGTGCTTCGGCCTGCTCCAGAGCGGCGGCTCGCACGGCATTTTCAATTTCGCGCCGCTCGGTGTTGAGTTCGTCAAGACGGGCAGCAATCGCTTCGGCTTCGGCGGGGTTTGTCGTGGCAAGGAGCCGGGCGCCAAGGTCGGCCTTGCCGATGCGACCACCGGCATTGACACGCGGCCCAAGCAGAAACCCCAGATGGTAGGTCGATGGCGCCGAATCCATGCGCGATACATCAGCCAGGGCCACGAGACCCGGACGCTGGCGCGCGGCCATGACCTTCAGCCCCTGTCGAACCAACGCGCGATTTGCATCAACCAGCGGCGCAACATCGGCGACGGTTGCGAGGGCGACCAGATCCAGAAGCGCCATCAGATCAGGGCCGGTGCCCAGCCCCTTGTCGCGCATCTGCCTGCGCACTTCGACCAGCATCAGAAACACCACGCCGGCGGCGCAGAAATACCCCAGATCGCCATCTTCGTCCTGCCGGTTGGGGTTCACCACGGCAACGCAGTCGGGCAGGGTCTCACCGCCAAGGTGGTGATCCAGCACGATCACATCGGCCCCCATGGCGGCCGCGATAGGCCCGTGCGAAAGGGTGCCGCAGTCCACGCAGACGATCAGATCATGGTCGCGGGCAAGCGCTGCCATCGCCTCGTCATTGGGGCCATAGCCCTCGTCGATCCGGTCCGGCACATAGAGGGTGGCCCCCAGCCCTGCCTGTTGAAGCCAAACCAGAAGCAGCGCTGCAGAAGAGCCTCCATCCACATCGTAGTCGGCAAAGACCGCAATGCGCTGGCGTTTCTCCACCGCTTGCAGAAATCGTGCGGCGGCGATCTCCATGTCCTTCATGCGGCGCGGATCTGGCAACAGCTCCTTGAGCTGCGGTGTCAGAAACCCCTGTGCCTCATGCGCGGGGACGCCGCGCCGGGCCAGCACCTGACATACGGCTGGGGGCAGGCCGATCTGCTGTTCCATCATCTCTGCCGCGCGGGCGGTATCCAGATCGGGGCCGATCCATCGGCGTCCGGTCAATGAGGTCTCAACACCCAGAAAGCTCACTAGTCCTGCCTCCGTCAGTTGGGGCTGTCATGAAACAAAGGCCGGAGTCGCATGGACCCGGCCTTTGATGTTCAGATACCGAATGTTCGGGGGCGGCTGCAAGCGCCGCGGTCCGATCACTGGTGAGAGCTGAGCGGCGTGCGATAGTTCATGCGACGCACGGAGCCGGTTTTGGAGCGCATCAGCAGCGTGGTGGTTTCCACCCAGCCCGGCGTGCGCTTGATCGAGGGCAGCAGCGAACCGCCGGTCACGCCGGTTGCGGCAAAGATCACGTCCTGCGTGACCATCTCGTCGCGAGAGTAGACGCGGTCCAGATCGGTGATGCCTGCCTTGGCAGCGCGGCCTTTTTCGTCGTCGTTGCGGAACAGCAGGCGGCCAAAGATCTGACCACCCATGCATTTCAGCGCCGCAGCAGCCAGCACGCCTTCGGGCGCGCCACCCTGGCCCATGTACATGTCGATGCCAGTGATTTCGCTTTCGGCACAATGCATCACGCCCGCAACGTCACCATCGGTGATGAGGCGGATAGAGGCGCCGGTCTCGCGGACTTCGGCGATCATCGCTTCGTGGCGGGGGCGTTCCAGAATGCAAACGGTGATGTCAGAGGTGGCACAGCCCTTGGCTTTTGCCAGTGCTTCCACACGTTCACGCGGGGACATGTCCAGAGAGACGACGCCTTCGGGGTAGCCCGGGCCAACCGCCAGCTTGTCCATATAGGTGTCGGGTGCGTGCAGCATGGAGCCACGCGGCCCCATCGCGATCACGGTCAGTGCATTCGGCATGTCTTTTGCGGTCAGCGTGGTGCCTTCCAGCGGGTCAAGCGCGATATCCACGCCGGGGCCATTGCCGGTGCCGACCTCTTCGCCGATGAAGAGCATCGGCGCTTCGTCGCGTTCGCCTTCGCCAATCACAACAACACCCGCGATGTCGAGCAGGTTCAGCTGTTCGCGCATGGCGTTCACAGCGGCCTGGTCTGCCGCCTTTTCGTCGCCGCGCCCGATCAACGGTGCAGATGCCAATGCGGCCTGTTCGGCCACGCGGGCCAGGCCAAGCGACAGCATGCGGTCGTTAAATGCGGCGTCGTTGGTGTCAGAAGTCATAGCCAATGTCCTATCTCAATCGCGGGTCGGTGAGGCCGCATACCCTGCATTTTGGAGCGCGGGCAAGGCCTGATGGCGGTAACAGGGGCATCGGGCGGCCCCTGACCGTGGTCTGTTGCGGCTGTGCCGCCACCTGTGGTGGTCGGCGGTTTACAGTTCTTCGATGCGCAGGGCGACAGGTTCGCCCTCTACCACACCGGTCTTTGCCAGATCTTCAAGCGCCGTCTGCAGAATCTGCGAGGTGCATTTATGGGTCACGATCAGCACCGGTGCGGTCGGCTCGGAATGGCCGTATTGGCGCATCCGGTCGATGGACACACCGGCATTGCCAAGCGCGGCTGCGACCTTGGCAAGGGCGCCGGGTTTGTCCTGAAGCGACATGCGCAGGTAATGCGGGGCGGGCAGGCTGGTTTGGGCCGGTGCGGCCTCTTCCAGCGAGGTGGCAGGCTGGCCAAAGGTCGCAATGCGGAATCCGCGGGCAATGTCGCAGATATCGCCCATGACAGCGCTTGCAGTGGGGCCTTCACCCGCGCCTGGACCGCGCAGCACGATCTGCTCAACCGCGTCACCTTCGATGACGACCATGTTGGTGCCACCTTCCAGCTGGCCAAGCGGCGAGTTCGCAGGCACCAGACAGGGCGACATGCGCTGTTCCAGGCCGCGCGCGGTGCGCTGTGCAACACCAAGAAGTTTGATCCGGTAACCCATGTCTGCGGCGTGGCGGATGTCATCAAGGCTGATGCGCTGGATGCCTTCGAGCTGAACATTGTCAAAGGCGGGTTTGGTGCCAAACGCGATAGAGGCGAGCAGCGCAAGCTTGTGACCGGCATCAATGCCGCCGACATCAAGGTTCGGGTCCGCTTCGAGATAGCCGAGCCGGTCGCATTCCTCAAACAGGGCGTTATAGCCCTGACCGGTCGCTTCCATCTGGGTCAGGATGTAGTTGCAGGTGCCGTTCATCACGCCCATCACGCGGGTCACGTCGTTGCCTGCGAGCCCTTCGGTCAGGGATTTGATGACAGGAATACCCCCGGCAACAGCAGCTTCGAACCGGATCACGCGCCCTGCGGCCTCGGCCTGCTCGGCGAGGGCCTGACCGTGAATGGCGAGCAGTGCCTTGTTGGCTGTAACAACATCTTTTCCCGCGGCCAGCGCGGCCTCGGTGGCGTCTTTGGCGGCGCCTTCATGGCCGCCCATCAGCTCCACGAAGACATCGACATCATCGCGGGTTGCAAGTGCGACCGGATCGGTTTCCCAAGCATAATCGCCCAGGGGCACGCCACGGTCTTTGCTCGCGTCACGTGCAGAGACTGCTGAGATCTGGATCGTGCGGCCGGTGCGGGCCTCCAGCAGGGCTGCCTGGCGGCGGATGATCTTGATCACGCCGGTGCCAACCGTGCCCAAACCTGCAATACCAAGGCGAAGCGGCTCTGTCATAGCTGGAGATCCCTTATTCCCAAAAAATACCTCACCGCCTTAGCGGGTTCGGCGCAGGGGTGCAACGCCAGCGGAGGCCGGAGGAGGACAAAACCGGGAGAGGTGGCTTTGGGGGGCAGAAACAGCGCAGAAAACGGCGCTTTTCAGGTGCAAACGTCAGGGTTGGGCGTTGCGCAGTGCGTCGGCGCGCGCCTGAAGCCTCGCTGCGCGGGCTTCCAGTGATTGCTCGATTGCCTGGCTTTCCTTGGCCGGGGCGGGGGAGGTTGCCAGTGCACTGTCCAGCGGGATCAGATCCGGGTAGGCGGTGCCGCGCAGGTCCGGGGTCAGGCGGTCTTCCAACTCGGGCACCCGCACACAGGCCGTTGCCACAGCCAACCCGATCACGGCGCAGGATAGGGGCACAGTGGCAATCAATCGGCGGAACTGATGTGTGGGCTGCATAAAAACCGTCCTTGTTGGCTGCGTCCTTGATGCACATATTGGCAGCATGGCACAAGCTTGGCGAAAACGCGCAGCTGGGTCTTTTATATGAACATTTGTTCAGTTAGGCTGAGGCTATGGCACGTACGCAAGGTTCACATTCTGATATCACCGGTCCGCGCATCCGGACAGAGGCACTGCGCCTGTTTGCTCAGCATGGCTATGCGGCCGTTTCCATGCGCCAGATCGCGTCTGCGGTTGGGGTGCAGGCTGGTGCGCTTTATAATTACACGCCCGACAAGCAAAGCCTGCTGTTCAGCCTGATGGAAGGCCACATGACCGAACTGCTGGCAGCCTGGCATGAGCAGGAGGCGGCCTATACGGCAGAGGCCAGTGATCCAGAGGCAAAGGTGCTGGCCCGGCTTGAGGCCTTCACCCGCTTTCACATCCGCTTTCACCTGGAACGGCCGGACGCGGTTTTCATCGCCTATATGGAATTGCGCAACCTCTCAGAGGACAATTTCACGGCCATCGAATCCCTTCGGCGGGAGTATGAGAACGCGCTTCAGGCCATCCTGAAGGAGGGCGTGCGGCTCGGCGTTCTGCATGTGCCGGATCCCAAGATCGCGACGCTTGCGGTGATTGCGATGCTCAACGGTGTGATGACCTGGTATCGCAGCGGTGGCCGCCTGTCGCTGGAAGAGGTCGAGGGGATTTATTGGGACATGGTGAAGAAATCGATGCAGGTGTGAGCCTGCTGGACCTGCAAAGCCCCCGCCTGACCGCACGGCGCTGGCAGGACTGTTCTGTCGTGGAGCTCGCGGCCCTGTTTGATCCGGAGGTTGTTCGTCACCTGCCACCGGTTTTTCACGCAGCGCAGCACGATGCAGAGCGCCGCTCACGTCTTGCGGGGTTGTCGCGAGAGGCGGAAGTGGTCGCGCTTGCGCGGCGTGATCTGCTTCGGCGGCCCTGTGTCGGGCTCTTGATCCTGTCGCATGCGGCGGCTGCGGCGGACACTGGGGAAAACACCTGCCACCTGGGCTATCTTTTTGCAAAATCTGCCTGGGGCGCGGGGCTTGCATCAGAGCTGATTTCGGCCCTGCAACGCCATCTTGCCGTTGGCCCACCGGTGAAAGTGTGTGGCGGCGTTGAGCCGGACAACCATGCCTCGGCTCGTGTGCTGGAGAAAGCGGGATTTCAGCGCGACAGCGACGGAGCCGGGGGAGAAATCCGCTATAGCTGGACCAGTGGGCGGGCGCAGCCCGACGAATGCGGACTGCGCGGTTTCGGTGGTTAGTGCTGCGGTTTGATGAACGTGCCGTTGCGCAGATCGCGAAACGCCTGATTGAGCTCTTCGCGGGTGTTCATCACAATCGGGCCATGCCACGCCACGGGCTCTTCGATTGGCGCACCTGATATCAGCAGAAAACGCACGCCTTCCGGACCTGCTTGAACGGTGATCTCATCGCCTGTTCCAAAGCGGATGAGAGTGCGGTCTCCGGACATGTCGCGAATATGCAGCTCTTCGCCCGCGACTTCCTTTTCCAGCAGGATGCCCTGTGGCGGTGCCGCGTCGACAAAGGCGCCCTGACCTGCAAACACATAAGCAAAGGCGCGTCGGTATGTGTCGATGCGGAATGTCTTTTTGACACCTGGTGGGACCGACACATCCAGATATTGCGGATCAGCCGCAATCCCGTCGACGGGGCCGCGTTTACCCCAGAAATCGCCGACAATGACCCGGACGCGGGTTCCATCGTCATCGATCACTTCTGGAATGTCTTTGGACTGAACATCCTGATAGCGCGGCGCGGTCATCTTTTGACTGGCGGGCAGGTTGCCCCAGAGCTGGAAGCCGTGCATCTGCCCCTTGGCGTTTCCCTTTGGCATCTCCTGATGCAGAATGCCGGAGCCAGCCGTCATCCACTGGACATCCCCAGCCCCAAGCGTGCCGACGTTACCGAGGCTGTCGCCATGGGCGACGGTGCCTTCCAGAACATAGGTGATGGTTTCGATCCCGCGATGAGGGTGCCAGGGAAAACCTGCCTCAAAATCCTCGGGGCGTTCGTTGCGGAAGTCATCAAACAGCAGGAAGGGGTCCAGCTCGCTCGGGTCATGAAACCCGAATGCGCGGTGCAGTTTCACGCCTGCGCCCTCCATGGTCGGGCTGGCGGGGCGTTGCTCTAGAATAGGGCGGATGGACATGATCGCTCTCCGATGATGGTGTCTGCCTTCTAGATAGAGCGTGCGGATTTGGTGGCAAAGATGCAGTGCCTCACGGGGTGTGTGCATGGCTGCACAGGTTAAACACACGGGCCAAACCGCAGTGCGGGATGCTCACCATGTTTCGGCTGTTGCTGGGTGATGCCTGACCCGGCTGCGGCAACTGGGGGCTAGGCCAGAGGCCGCTTTCGCGTTACATCGGCGCAAGGCCACCCAAGGATGGGACAGGTCGGGCAGAGGAAGGGCGCAGCATGAGTGAGGAAATCCTGGCAACCGTAGAGGCATCGCAGCCACGGCGCGTTCTGGCCGTCGCGATGTTGCTGATTATCGGGGTAATTCTTGTCTATGTGGCCCTTGCCACGCCGCCTGCGCTGCATTGGTTGGTGTTTTTGTTGGCTGTTGGCGTCTTTTCCCTGTGGCTTGCGATGCGCCTGTGGCAGGCGACGGCCATGCGGATCGAGCTGACGGCAAGCGAGCTGCGGTGTTCCAACGGTGAGCTGATTGCCCGAACCGAGGATGTGGTCGCTGTGGATCGCGGGGTCTTTGCCTTCAAGCCGTCCAATGGCTTCTTGATCCGAACCAACGTGCCGGGTTCACGCAGCTGGCATCCGGGGCTTTGGTGGCGCCTGGGGCAGCGGATCGGCATTGGCGGCGTTACCCCTGGATCACAAAGCAAATCGATGGCCGAGATCCTGTCGATTATGATTGCGCAGCGTGGTCAGGGCCCGTCGCAGGGCTGATACCTGACTGCCAGTTGGCACAAGAAAAGGCGCCGCCGATGATCGGGGCGCCTTTGGTGTTGCGGATCGGTCAAGATCAGTCCGTTGATGGTGTGCTGTCATCATGGCTGCCGCCGGAGCCGTCCTGACCTTCAAACTTCACCTGTGGGGCAAAGCGCGGTCGGGTGAACACGAAGTTCTGAATATCCATATTTGGCAGGCCAACCCGAAAGGCCGGTTCGATGTCGTTGCGTGTTTCGACCAGAATGACACGCTCTTGGTCGGGCATGGAAGGCAGGTTGCCCTTCACGGTCTGGATGGTGGCGTCCTGCCATTCGACAAACTGACCGCCCCGGACCTTGGACCAGTCCACATAGTAGCGGTTGTCATCTTCGTCCCAGCGGATCACCGAGATGCGCAGCGAGATTGAGGAGTCGACCCGGATCAGCAGTTGGGCGAGTTCGTGCATGCTGTCGATGTAGGTTTCGTTCAGCGTCACCGTCTCTCGCGAGATAAGGTCGGAAATGGTGTAGGCGGCCTTGAGGTTTGCGCTCTCCTGACGGAAGGCGTCGAAATAGGTATAGATCGCGGCAAACACACCCAGCAGAAGGGGCATGTAGAAGGCGAACTCTACCGAAACAGAGCCGTCAGTGTCACGACGATAGCGGCGAAACAGGGTGCGTAGAGACGTCAGCATGGTTTACCGAGGCTCCTGAACAAAGGCAGAGGTCGCATACAGGCGGATCCGGCCGTCCACATCCGTATCCATGTCGTCTGCCAGTCCCCAATGTGGGAACGCTGGTTTGAAGGAGAGGCAGGCGCGGATGAACATCAGGTCGTTGGAATCGCCATTGATGAAGGCGCGCACTGGCTGGACGTCTTCGATGCGGTTGATGCAGTCGGGCTCTGGGTTGATTGGTGTCCAGGCAAAGGGATCCACCTGCACCATTTCCAGCCGCAGCGAGGTTTCGCAATTGCGGATGAAAGGAGAGCGCTGGCACACGGCGTCACGGATCTCGTTGTGCTGCTGCGCAGCCCCCGTTCCCAGACGCAGATCGCGCACGGTTTGATCCAGTGCCCGCTCCAGCATGGACTGCTGAATGGTGATCAATCCCAGTTCCACCGTATTCATCAACAGGAACAGAAAGGCCGGGATGACGATTGCAAATTCGATCGTGGCCGTTCCATCCTCGCGCTGGCGAAACCGGCGCAACCCGGTCAAAGCGCGAGCGGCACAAGAGGAGAGATAGCGCGCAATCATTGGGTCAGCCTCAGCTGGCGGATCGACGTCGCGATCGAGGCAAAGGCGTCGCTGATTTCCAGTCCCTGCACATCGAAGTAGTGAGCGTCAGAGCTCGCGCAGTCCTTGAGGACCGAGACACCGCCGGATGGGGCTTCAAAGCCGATCGTGTAGACCACGATGCCGCGCGCCTTTGCGGCATCGCAGATCGCCTTTGTCCGGGCGTTTTTGGTGCTGGTTCCCCAGCTGTCATACACACCGTAATACCAGGAATTTTTTGCTGCACTGCTGCCCATCCAGTCGGCAAACAGCCGCTGATAGACATAGCGCAGTGACGTGCGGGCAAACAGTTCGGCATGGGTCAGCTGGGTGACAGTCGCAGGGGTGCCCTGTTCGTCCTGCCACCAGCAGTTGTAGTAGCCGCATTCGCGATATTCGCCCTGTCCATAGGCGTGGTCTTCCCAACGGTTCATATTGTCCCAGTAGTACCGCTGGTTGCCCGGGTTGTATGTCGAATACCGCGCCTTGTCGCTTGAGGCGGCGGAATTGTAGAACACGGGCGCATTGCCGCCGCGATGGTCGCTTTCGACATAATACTGGGATGTGTTCTGGCCATCGGTCATCAGAACAATCACCTTGACCGTTTCCGTATCGTTGTACGCGGCGGGTCGGTCGGCGAATACACCCGGAACATTGACGCTGCTGGAGGTCAGAGCGCTGATCACCGGCTGGGCAGATGGGTCAAGCAGGACGGTGCCCCATTTCATGCCCACATCAATCGAGGTGTTTCCCCAGGCCTGAAGATTCTGGATGAAGTCTTTCAGCCGGTTTGCATCCTTTTGAAACGGCATGACTTCGCGGTGGGCGCGTTCATCGCACACCGGGTATTGGATCAGGCCGTTGGAGGGGCGCGCGTCGCCGCTCCACCACGGGGTGAAATGCATGGTGCGATTGAGGCTCGCGGTCGTGGACAGGCCGGTCGATGTAAAATGGGTGCCGGTGAAGTTCACGCAGTTCGAATACTCGTGCTCATCCGTCACATTGTACTGATCCAGCATGTCCTTGGGCAGGCTGACCTGGGTGGCGTAAGGAACAATCGACACCGACATTTTGTTGTCGGCGGTGTTGGCCACCATCGTATCGATGAAATCCCGCGCCGCGTTCTTGAGGTTATAGAGGCGGCTGTTGGAGTTCATCGAGCCCGAAACATCCAGCACAAGCGAGATCTCCAGCCCGTCGATGCTCTCTTCTGCACGGGAGTTGGCATAAAGCGGCATGTCCTGCCCGCCAGAGAAGTCGAGCCACTGGGTTTCAAAGGTGGTGTCGATCGTGCTCTCGACACGTTTGTAGCCGATGCCTGTCTCTGCAATTGGCGGCTGGTAATATTCGCTGAGGTTGGCCTTGTTCAGATAGTCCTGCACCACGACGTCCGGTGGCAGCGGCTGGTCGAGGTCGGCAGCGGCAAGAACGGCGCGGTCAAGCGTGTATTGCAGGATCGTGCGGTCCCGCTCCATGCGCATCAGATCAATGCCGATGCCACCCACCGCGACCATCGACAGAAGAAACGCAATCATGGGTTTGAGAAGCACGCCAGACTCGTCGCGCCGGAACTCTCGAATCCGGGTCGAAGCCTTTAGGGCAGCCCGTCGCGACGCGACGGCCATCTTGTCAAAACACACACTCATTTTCCTGAACCCCCAGTCGCCGGACCCCCCGGTGCGGCGCCTTCTGATAACGGAATTTCACACTTCTTAATGCTTGATGAACATGGCGGAATTGGGGCGCGATACCGTTGAAATATTGAGGATTGTATCTATCTGCAGGGGCAATTCAGGATGCGCCCGGGCTGTTGTTCCGTATTTGTCAACAGCGGGCGGGTGGCGGGCGACTCGGTGAATCGTGCAGGAGATGAATTTGCCTAAATTTGATTCTTTTCGTTTGGGAATGGTCAAAAAGGTCGCACCTTCTTAATCCTGTGGTCATAGTGTCCTCACACTATCCTGAGTCGATGCAGAAGCACGGAGTAGAGTTTATGAGCAGTGCAACAGAACCCAGTTTTCGCCAGAGTGTTGACCTGATGTTCAACCGGGCGGTGGCCCTGATGGACCTGCCGCCGGGACTGGAGGAAAAGATCCGGGTTTGTAACGCAACTTACACCGTGCGTTTTGGTGTGCGTTTGCGCGGGGGCATTCAGACATTCACCGGTTATCGCTCGGTTCACTCGGAGCATATGGAGCCGGTCAAGGGTGGCATCCGCTACGCGATGGGGGTGAACCAGGACGAGGTGGAGGCGCTGGCGGCGCTGATGACTTATAAATGTGCGCTGGTTGAGGCGCCGTTCGGGGGCTCCAAGGGGGGCTTGTGCATTGATCCGCGCCAATACGAAGAGCACGAGCTGGAACTGATCACCCGCCGCTTTGCCTATGAGCTGGCCAAGCGTGACCTGATCAACCCCTCTCAGAACGTTCCGGCCCCTGACATGGGGACCGGCGAACGGGAGATGGCGTGGATCGCGGACCAATACGCCCGCATGAACACCACTGATATCAACGCGCGTGCCTGTGTGACGGGCAAACCGCTGAATGCCGGCGGTATTGCAGGCCGCGTCGAAGCAACGGGCCGGGGCGTGCAATATGCGCTGCGCGAGTTCTTCCGCAACCCCGAGGATGTGGCGGCTGCCAATCTTGAAGGGAAGCTGGATGGCAAGCGGGTCATCGTTCAGGGGCTTGGCAACGTGGGCTATCACGCAGCCAAATTCCTGATGTCCGAGGACGGTGCCAAGATCACCGCCGTGATCGAACGGGACGGGGGGCTGATTGATGAAAACGGGCTCGACATCGAGGCCGTACATCAGTGGATCGCAAACCACGGCGGTGTCACGGGCTATCCCAACGCGCGCTACGTCGAAAATGGCGCGGTGCTGCTGGAAGAAGACTGCGACATCCTGATCCCGGCGGCGCTTGAAGGGGTGATCAACCTTTCCAATGCGGCAAACATCAAGGCTCGTCTGATCATTGAGGCTGCAAATGGCCCGGTGACCGCGGGTGCAGATGAAATCCTGCGCGAAAAAGGCTGTGTGATCATTCCTGACATGTACGCCAACGCCGGTGGTGTGACCGTGTCTTACTTTGAGTGGGTCAAGAACCTTTCGCATATCCGCTTTGGTCGGATGCAGCGCCGTCAGGAAGAGGCACGTCACCAGCTTGTCGTGGACGAACTGGAAGCGCTGTCCGAAAGCCTTGGCAAGACCTGGACGCTGGATCCGAAGTTCAAGGAACGCTACCTGCGTGGTGCGGATGAACTGGAACTGGTGCGCTCTGGTCTCGATGACACCATGCGCACGGCCTATCAGTCCATGCGCGAAGTCTGGCACAGCCGCGATGATGTCACGGATCTGCGCACAGCGGCCTATCTGGTGTCGATTGACAAGGTGGCCAAGAGCTACCGCGCCAAAGGGCTCTGATCGACAGGCTGCCCGCGCGGTTTCACGCGGGAAAAGCGACAAGAGATCGAAGGGGAGGCGGGGAAACCTGGCTCCCTTTTTTGTTTTCCTTTCGTCATGTGGTCCTTTGGCTTGCTTGGCGGCGCCGCCCTGCGCATAGTACTGGACATATGTGTCCGTTAAGGGGGCGCAGGCGCAATCTGCTCCGCTGCGCTCTTGGGACTGGAAAGCGTGGCGCATTGCAGTCAGACTGAATGGAACGATCTGTCCGGCAGGCACGGACGCACTGGGGGTGGTCATGCGATTTTCAGGATGGCGCGTTCTGCGCGAGGGCTTGAGCGGCAACAGGGGCTGGGGGCCACACTGGCGCGACCCGGACCCAAAGTCAGAGTACGACGCCGTGATTATTGGCGGTGGAGGCCACGGGCTGGCAACGGCGTATTATCTCGCCAAAGACCACGGCATGACCAACATAGCGGTGTTGGAGCGTGGCTATCTTGGGGGCGGCAATGTCGGGCGCAACACCACCATTGTGCGGGCTAACTACTATCTGCCCGGCAACTCAGAGTTCTATTCCCATTCCCTGAAACTCTGGGAAGGGCTGGAACAGGATCTGAACTACAACGCGATGATGTCTCAGCGCGGTATCCTGAATGTCTTTCACAATGACGCGCAGCGCGATGCGGCGGTGCGTCGGGCCAATGCGATCATCAATCAGGGGGATGACGCCGAAATTCTGACCCGCGCCCAGCTGCGCGACATGGTTCCGCAGCTCAATTTCGACGGCAATCGCTTTCCGATCCAGGGGGCATTGCTGCAAAGACGGGCTGGCACCGCGCGCCATGATGCGGTGGCCTGGGGGTTTGCGCGGGCGGCCGACCAGCGCGGTGTGGACCTGATCCAGAACTGCGAGGTGACGGGCATCCGCACCGAAGGTGGGCGCGTCACGGGCGTGGAAACAGGGCGCGGAACCATTCGCGCCAAAACCGTCGCAATGGCCGCTGCCGGCCGGTCCAGTCAGGTGGCTGCCTTGGCGGGGTTGACCCTGCCGATCGAAAGCCACGTTTTGCAGGCCTTCGTGACCGAGGGGCTGAAGCCGATCATTGACCACGTGATCACCTTTGCCGAGGGGCATCTCTATATCAGCCAGTCCGACAAGGGGGGGCTGGTTTTTGGCAGCTATCTCGATCTCTATGCGTCCTACGCCGCGCGGGGCAACCTGCCGATGGTGGAACACACGATGGAGGCCTGCGTGGCCATGATGCCTGCAATCGGCAAGGCCAAGCTGCTGCGCAGCTGGGGAGGCATCATGGACATGACGCCAGATGGGTCCCCCATCATCGACCGCACGCCCATCGAGGGGCTCTATCTGAACGCAGGGTGGTGCTACGGCGGCTTCAAGGCGACGCCTGCCTCTGGCCAGTGCTACGCGCATTTAATCGCAACGGGCAGGCCGCATGATGCTGCGGCCGGGTTCCGTCTGGACCGGTTTGAAACAGGCCGTGGCCTCATGGATGAGGAGGCGACGGGTGCGCAGCATAATCTGCACTGATGATACGGGCCGACAGCTGGCCAAGGTGGCTGGCCTGCGGTGTGAAATGAGTATTTCTGGAAAGGTGAAAGGGCGGCGGAGATGAGGATCACCTGTCCCTTGTGTGGCGAGCGCGATCGCCGGGAGTTCACATATCGCGGGGCGGCGCTGGATGCGCCTGCGGCAGATGACGGCGCCGAGGCCTGGCATAGTCATGTCCACCTGCGCCAAAACCCTGCCGGGCCTCTTGAGGAATGGTGGCACCACCAGCAGGGCTGTGGCAGCTGGATCCGCGTCCGCCGCGATACCGTGAGCCATGTGATGCTCGCCAGTGCGCTGGCCAAGCCAGAAGATGCAGATGGAGGTTCGGCGTGATGCGGATTTCCGGGTGGGGCCAATCGGGCGAGGCGCGCGAGGTCGGATTTACATTCAACGGGCAGGCTCTTCGTGGGCGAGACGGTGAACCGCTTGCTGCGGCCCTTCTGGCCAATGGCATTCACCTTGTCGGGCGATCGTTCAAATACCACCGCCCTCGCGGCATTCTGACAGCAGGCAGCGAAGAGCCCAATGCGCTTGTCACTCTGGGGGAGGGGGCGCAGCAAGAGCCGAATGTCCGCGCAACCACCTTGCCTCTGTTTGAGGGGCTGTCAGCCCGCAGCCAGAACTGCTGGCCGTCGGTTGGTTTTGATGTGATGGCGCTCAACGATCTGGCGGCTCCGTTTCTGGGGGCCGGGTTTTATTACAAGACCTTCATGTGGCCGGCCGAGTTCTGGGAGCGGTTCTATGAACCCCTGATCCGAAGGGCGGCGGGGCTTGGTGCCTTGTCGAGGGCACCGGATGATGCCGCTTATGAAAAGGCCTTTGGCTTCTGTGATCTCTTGGTGGTCGGGGCGGGGCCTGCCGGGTTGATGGCGGCACTGACTGCTGCGCGTGCTGGGCTTGACGTGATCCTGTGCGACGAAGATGTGACACCGGGGGGACGGTTGCAAAGCGAGCGTGACACCATCGCAGACGCCCCGGCGCAGGCATGGATCGATGCGACAGTTGCTGAACTGGACAGTTGCGACAATGTCCGGCGCATGGCGCGGACCACCGTAACTGGCGTCTATGACCAGGGCACCTATGCTGCCCTGGAGATGGTGCCGCAGTCATCAGGCAGAGCAGGGCGGGCGTGTTTCTGGCGCTTGGTGGCCAAACGCGCGATCCTTGCCACCGGCGCGCTGGAACGCCCGATTGCCTTTGCCAACAACGACCGGCCGGGGATCATGATGGCCGGGGCCGTACGCAGCTATCTCAATCGCTGGGGCGTTGCACCCGGCGAACGGGTCAGTGTTTTTGCCAACAACGATCACGCCCATCGCACCGCGCGTGATCTGGTGGCGGCGGGCGTCCATGTTGCCGCCGTGATCGACAGCCGCCACGACGCGCCGCAAAGTGATCTGTTCCGAGTGATCCGGGGTGCAACAGTCTGCAATGCCTCGGGTCGACGCAGGTTGGAGAGCATCACCCTGCGCTCTGTCGGAGGGGAAGAGAAGCTGCAGACCGATTGTTTGGCCATGTCTGGTGGCTGGAACCCGACGCTGCATCTGACCTGCCATCTGAACGCACGCCCCCGCTGGAGACGGGATCTGGCCTGTTTCATTCCGGAGCCCGACGCAGTGCCGGGGCTGGATCCGGCAGGCGCCTGCCGGGGCAGGTTCAGCACCGCTCAGGCGTTGCAGGATGGTGCCGACGCGGCGCTGCGGGCGCTAAAGGCTTTGGGCAAGTCAGCGGGACCTGCGGATGTTCCGAAGGCCGAGGCAGACAGCTACCGCATTCAACCGCTTTGGTCGGTGCCGGGGCGTGGCCGGGCCTGGGTCGATTTCCAAAATGACGTGACGGTCAAGGATATCTGCCAGTCGGCCGCAGAGAACTTTCGCTCTGTTGAGCATATGAAGCGCTACACGACGCAAGGCATGGCAACGGATCAGGGCAAAAGCTCAAACGTGGTGGCGCTAGCGGTGCTGGCAGAGGCCACGGACCGGTCGATTGCTGAAACCGGCACCACCACCTTTCGTCCGCCTTTTGTACCGATTGCTCTTGGGGCGATGGGGGCCGGGGCAACGGGCATGGGGTTTGCGCCGCGCCGGATGCTGAGCTCGCATCAGGTGGCGGAAGAACGCGGCGCGACCATGATGGAGGTCGGGCTGTGGTATCGTGCCAGCTATTTTCCCAAACCGGGCGAGACCAGTTGGCGACAATCCTGCGATCGCGAAGTGGGATATGTTCGCAATGCGGTCGGGATTGCGGATGTGTCGACCCTTGGCAAGATCGACATTCAGGGGCCAGATGCTGCGCGGCTGCTGGAGTATGTCTATGTGAACCGTTTTTCCAAACTCACACCCGGCCGCGTCCGATATGGGCTGATGCTGCGGGAAGACGGGTTTGTGATGGATGACGGCACAACGGCCTGCCTGGGAGAGAACCACTATGTGATGACCACCACCACTGCGGCAGCCGGTCAGGTGATGGCGCATCTGGAATTTGTCACGCAGGTGCTGCAGCCGCAGTGGAATGTCCGCATCAGTTCTGTGACCGAACAATGGGCGCAGTTTTCCATCGCAGGCCCCAAGGCGCGCGCGCTGTTGCAGGATCTGGCTGGCGCCGGGTTTGTGCCGTCTGACTGGCCCTTCATGTCCTGCGGGCAACTGCAGCTGGGGGATGTCATGGCGCGGCTGTTCCGGATCTCCTTTTCGGGAGAGGAAGCCTATGAGCTGGCTGTGCCCTCGCGCTACGGAGAGAGCCTGTTCCGGCTGCTGCTGGAGAGAGCAGAGGCCATGGGCGGTGGAGCATATGGGTTGGAGGCCCTGAATGTGCTGCGCCTTGAAAAGGGGTTTCTTACCCACGCAGAGATCAATGGGACCGCGTCGTTGCATGATCTGGGGCTGGAGGAAATGATGAACCCCGATGCGCCCTGCGTGGGACAGGTCATGGCAGGGCGAGAGGGGCTCGTTGCGCGCGACCGCATGCGACTTGTCGGGATCAGGCCAACTGATCCGGGAGAGCGGCTGAGCGCAGGCGCGCATCTGTTTGACCCCGACGACAGCGTGGAGCGAAAGAACGATCAGGGCTATGTGACCTCGGTCGGGCATTCGCCCACTCTGGGGCATATGATCGGGTTGGCATTGATAAAATCGGGGCCTGACCGGATTGGGGATCCGATCCGTATGGTGGATCACACGGCTGGGTTGGATGTGATCTGTGACATCGTGGAGCCGGTGTTCTTTGATCCGGAGGGGGAGAGAGCCCGTGGTTGAGCTGAGTGCAAAGACACCCTGTGCGGATCTGCTGCCGCTGACAGTTGGGGCGCTGACCCTGAGCGAGGTCGCGCCAACGGTGATGACCACGCTGTCTCCTTACGAGGGGTGCAGGGATGCGTTGTCGGCGGCGTTGGAGGCGCGCTATGGTCTGCGCTGGCCCAAACCCAACCGCAGCACCGCAAAGGCGGGGGTTCGGTTGCTGTGGTTTGGGCGGGACATGGCGCTGCTGTCAGGCGCTGCACCTGATCGCGCGCTCTCGGACCACGCGGCGCTGGTCGACCAAAGCGATGGTTGGGCCGCTGTTCAGCTGAGCGGTGCGAGGGCCGAGGACGCACTGGCCCGTTTGTGTCCGGTGGATTTGCGTCCTTCTGTGTTCAAGCGGGGACATACGGCACGGTGCGACCTGCGCCACATGATGGCATCAATCACGCGTCTTGGGCCTGCATCATTTCAGATCATGGTGTTTCGCTCTATGGCGGAAACCTTGGTGGAAGATGTGAAAACAGCGATGGAAGCTGTCGCGGCACGGGGGTAATCTTGGGGATCACCAACTGATTCCGGGAGCCCGATTCATGATCCGTCATGCGCTTGTTGCTATTGTCTTGGCAGCGCCGGCCTACGCCGCTGAAAACAAAGAAGAAAGCTGCAAGTATCAAGGGCAGGTCATGGCTGCGGTCCAGCAAGCGCGCCTGGATGGCGTGAAGCAGGATGAGGTCGTTGAGACGATTCTGGCAGCCTCGCCTGAGTGGCCGGATCAGTACAGCAACGCCCTGCCGCAATTGAGCGCGCATATCTACAGCCTGCGCAAACGCGACCTGCGCAAGAACGATTTCGGTGCCATTCTGGAACAGCAGTGTCTGGAAAACTGGGACCAGATCCAGGAAATGAAAAAGCAGCTACAAAGCAACTGACATGTCTCTGCCGCCCGGATTTCTTGATGAATTGCGCACACGCGTCAGCCTTACGCAGGTTGTCGGGCGCAAAGTCATGTGGGATCAGCGCAAATCCAATCAGGGCAAGGGGGACATGTGGTCACCATGCCCGTTCCATCATGAAAAAACCGCCAGCTTTCACGTCGATGACCGCAAGGGGTTTTATTATTGCTTTGGCTGTCATGCCAAAGGCGATGCGCTGAAGTTCATTCAGGAAACCGAGAATGTGGGCTTCATGGAAGCGGTCGAAATCCTTGCCCAGGAGGCGGGGATGGAAATGCCCGCCCGCGACCCTCGCGCCCAGCAGAAACAGGACCATCGCAGCCAGCTGGCCGAGGTCATGGAACAGGCGGTGCGCTTTTTCCGGATGCAGCTGAAAACGCGGCCGGCTGAAGAGGCGCGCAGCTATCTGGCGCGCCGGGGGCTCAGCCCCGAGGCGCAGGACCGGTGGGAAATCGGATTTGCCCCCGACGGGTGGCAGAACCTCTGGGATGCCCTGCGTGGCAAGGGTGTCCCCGAAGAGCTGATCCTTGGGGCGGGTCTTGCGAAACCGTCGAACAAGGGTGGCAAACCCTATGACACCTTCCGCAACCGGATCATGTTCCCGATCCGCGATGCCCGTGGCCGTGCCATCGCCTTTGGCGGGCGGGCGATGGACCCAAATGACAACGCGAAATACCTGAACTCGCCGGAAACCGCGTTGTTTGACAAGGGGCGCAGTCTCTACAATCACGGCCCCGCACGCACCGCATCCGGCAAGACCGGCCAGCTTTTGGTGGCCGAGGGCTACATGGATGTGATCGCGCTGTCAGAGGGTGGGTTTGCCGCCTCTGTGGCCCCGCTCGGAACGGCGATCACCGAACATCAGCTGCATATGCTCTGGCGGATCGCGGATGAGCCGATCATCGCGCTTGATGGTGACAAGGCAGGCCTGCGCGCAGCGATGCGGCTGATTGATCTGGCGCTGCCCTTGCTGGAGGCAGGTAAATCGCTGCGCTTTGCGCTGATGCCCGAAGGCAAGGACCCCGACGATCTGATCCGCAGTGAAGGGCCTGAGGCCGTTCAGGCTGTTCTGGACCAGGCCATGCCGATGGTGAAACTCCTGTGGCAGCGCGAGACTGAGGGTAAAGTTTTTGACAGCCCCGAACGCAAGGCCGCGCTCGATAAAGCGTTGCGCGACAAGATTCGTCTGATCCGGGATCCGTCCATTCGCCGCCACTACGGCGAAGATATTCAGGACATGCGCTGGGAACTCTTTCGCGGTGGGCGTCCCCGCGACGAGATGCGCAGCCCCGCTCAGGATGTGGCACCAGATTATCCGCCGATGCCGGAAGCGGGATATGATCCGGGGTATGACAGCGGCTATGATCCAGATCCGGGCTATGACATGGGCTATGACCCAGCGCCTGCGTTTGATCCCGGCTTTGATGCGCCGCCGTCAGTACCACAGGATACGCGGCCCCCGGTTCGTCAGGGTCAGGGGGGCAATGCCCCTTCGGGCGGGTATTCAGGCCGCAAGGGCGGAGGCTTCCGTGATGGAGGACGTCAGCCCTGGCGCGGAAAGAACGCGCCGCCAACGCCGCTGCAAACCACGCGCAACTCGCTTTTGGCGGGGGGGAGCGAGGAATCTCTGGTGCGGGTCCGTGAGGCGGTGATCCTTGCGACGGTCATCACTACACCAGCCGTGATTGCGCAGTTTGAGGCCAACCTGGAACGGATGGCCTGTGTCGGGTCAGATCATGCGCTTCTGCGGGATCTGGTGCTGCGCCATGGCATTGATGCACCGGATCGCCTTAAAGAGGAAATTGATGCGGCGGCCGGGGCGCATGCTCTTGAAAACCTCTTCGCGCTACGCCATGTGGCAATCATGCCCTGCCTGCGCAGACCCGGCGATGTGGAAACCGCAAGCCTGACGCTTGCAGAAGAATTTGCCAAGCTGGAAGCCAGCCGGGGCCTTGATGCAGAACTTGCCGAGGCCGAAGAGGACCTGAGCGGCCTTGCAGATGAGGCTGTGACCTGGCGTCTGGGCCAGGCGGCTGAGGCGCGAAATAAGGCAGTGCGCAGCGAGAACGAGGACCGCGCACAGTATGATGTGGGGGAGAACGGGGCGCGTCTGAACCGGGAGGAACGGGACGCCTTTGGAGCCCTTTTGGAACGTATTGGCTACTCCAAGAAGTGACCCCTGCGCAGCAGTCAGGTCGTTTTGCTAAGGAAGAGCAGAAGAAAAACGGGTAAACCGGGTGACGAATCAATAGATCGCGATAATGATTCGCGAGACCGAATCGCCCCAGCCCCTACGAGGAGCATTGAATGGCCGCCAAAGATACCGACGACCGCAAACCTGATGATCAGGAGCCTGAAATCTCTCTCGATATGAGCCAGGCTCAGGTCAAGAAGATGATCGCCGAGGCGCGAGAGAAGGGCTACATCACTTACGATCAGCTCAATCAGGTCCTGCCGCCGGATCAGGTCAGTTCGGAGCAGATCGAGGATGTTATGTCCATGCTCTCCGAGATGGGCATCAACATCATTGAGGATGAAGAGGCCGAAGAGGAAGAGCAGAAAGGCTCGACCGACCTGGTCACGACTGACAGCAACCGCGAAGTCGCCGTTGCAGGTGCCCAGACTGAAAAGCTGGACCGCACCGATGACCCTGTGCGCATGTACCTGCGCGAAATGGGTTCGGTTGAGCTGCTGAGCCGCGAAGGCGAGATCGCGATTGCCAAGCGCATCGAGGCTGGCCGCAACACGATGATTGCGGGTCTGTGTGAAAGCCCGCTGACCTTCCAGGCGATCACGATCTGGCACGACGAACTTCTGTCCGAAGACATTCTTTTGCGGGATGTCATCGATCTGGAAGCCACCTTTGGCAACCAGATGGACGAGGATGGCGATGTGGCAGAGCCGGTCGTCGATACCTCGGCGGTTGCTGCCAACAAACCTGCCAAGGATACCGGCCCGGAGCTGGATGCAGATGGCAACCCGATTGCCTCTGATGACGATGATGACGACGACGAGCAGGCCAACATGTCCCTCGCAGCAATGGAAGCTGCGCTGAAGGACAAGGTGTTGACCACGCTTGAGCAGATCTCCTCTGACTACTCGCAGCTGAGCGAGATGCAGGACAGCCGGATCTCCGCGACACTGAACGAAGACGGCTCTTTCAGCGACAATGATGAGCAGATCTATCAGTCCCTGCGTTCGGAAATCGTTGAACTGGTGAACGGTCTTCACCTGCACAACAACCGTATCGAGGCGCTGATCGACCAGCTTTACGGCATCAACCGCCGCGTCATGCAGATCGACAGCTCGATGGTGAAACTGGCTGACCAGGCCCGCATCAACCGTCGCGAGTTCGTCGAAGCCTACCGTGGCCGCGAACTGGATCCGAACTGGCTTGCCGACATGGGCGAAAAGCCCGGTCGTGGGTGGCAGATGTTCATCGAACGCTCTACCGACAAGGTCGAAGAGCTGCGTGCAGACATGGCGCAGGTCGGCCAGTATGTGGGTCTGGATATTTCGGAATTCCGTCGCATCGTTCAGCAGGTTCAGAAGGGTGAGAAAGAAGCCCGTCAGGCCAAGAAGGAAATGGTAGAGGCCAACCTGCGTCTGGTTATTTCGATCGCCAAGAAATACACCAACCGCGGTCTGCAATTCCTTGACCTCATTCAGGAAGGCAACATCGGCCTGATGAAGGCGGTGGACAAGTTCGAATACCGCCGCGGTTACAAGTTCTCGACCTATGCGACCTGGTGGATCCGTCAGGCAATCACGCGCTCCATCGCGGATCAGGCCCGGACCATCCGTATTCCGGTCCACATGATCGAGACCATCAACAAGCTGGTCCGCACCGGTCGCCAGATGCTGCATGAAATCGGCCGTGAGCCGACGCCGGAAGAACTGGCCGAAAAGCTGCAGATGCCGCTGGAAAAGGTCCGTAAGGTGATGAAGATCGCCAAGGAGCCGATCTCGCTCGAAACCCCGATCGGGGACGAGGAAGACAGCCAGCTTGGCGATTTCATCGAGGACAAGAATGCCGTGCTGCCGCTCGACAGCGCCATTCAGGAAAACCTCAAGGAAACCACGACACGGGTTCTGGCCTCGCTCACCCCGCGTGAAGAACGGGTTCTGCGGATGCGTTTCGGTATCGGCATGAACACCGATCACACGCTGGAAGAAGTCGGCCAGCAGTTCAGCGTGACCCGCGAACGGATCCGCCAGATCGAGGCAAAGGCGCTGCGCAAGCTGAAGCACCCGAGCCGCTCGCGCAAACTGCGCAGCTTCCTCGACCAATAAGCGGTATTTACCAACATCAAGAAGGGCGCTCCATCGGGCGCCCTTTTTTCGTTTTGGTTCCATGGATTGCCACCACAGTCATGAGGGGTGTTGAGGGAGGCGTTAACCAATAAGGCAGACGAGCAATTGTTGCCGCCTGCCGGGGCTCTTAAATTAAGGCTACGTTAAGAGTTCAGATCCACCCGGAGGCCACGATATGTCGCAACACAGCAACCTGCAGGAAGCCTTGGGCGTTCTTGATGGGCGTTTGCGGTCACTTCATGCTCTGACGCGGGCGAACTCCTTTCTGGTCGAAATCCTGCGAAATGAACGCGAAGTGTTGGAAAAGATGGATGGCGACGTCGCCCGTGACATGCTGCGCGCCCGGGCCCGCCGTCATTTTGGTGCCGAGGCGGGTGAGAATGCCTGCCCTGAAACGCTGAAGGTTCTGGAAACCGCCCTGAGCCAACCGCGCGAGGCCGCCCAAACCGAAAGCGCGCAAATCATTCCCTTCCCATCGCGCCGGGACGCGTGATGGTTGGGTGAGGGCAGGGTGGACCTTGTTTGCGCGGCACTGGGCGCCTAACTACTTTAGTGTCAAAGTGGAGGTTGCCAGCATGCCGTGGCGTTCGAAAAAGTCCCCTAAGGTTTCTTCAAAGGTGGTCATACCTGTCTGTCTGGCCGCATTGACAGGATGCGTGACCTTAGAAAACGGAGGCAGTGATCTTCCGTCATTCTTTAGTCCGATTGCGAACGCGAAAATCTATCAGCTCGGCGGTAATTCTTTTGAGGTTGTACCTGAGATCGGCGCCGAAAGCGCTGCTTACTGGTGTGCAGCGTCCGATTATGCAAGGCGGGGGCTGGGAGCTGGTTGGTCCGACCGTATGTTTGTCTCCAACGGGCAAGCCAACAGTGTTGTTACTGGCAGAATAGATGCCGTCACATTTACGTTGGAACCTATTGAACGGGAGCAGCCGAAGCCATTGTTGCGTCTTGGTTTCACACTGAAGCGGGGCGACAGCCAAACTGTGTCTGCTGCAAATGGTTTTTGCCAGGACCTCTTACCAGTGCTGTTTTTTTAATTTGCACGGAGCAGCCATGCAGGCACAATTCGTCATCCCAACGACAGGGCAGGGCCTGTACGAGTTTACAGGGCAGGTCTGCAATTGGGTGCGGGAAGCGGGGATCGACAGTGGACTGTTGACGTTGTTTGTCCAGCATACCTCTTGCTCGCTGCTTGTTCAGGAAAATGCCGACCCGGAGGTCCAGCACGATTTGTTGGCCTATCTGGCCCGGCTGGTGCCGCCTGCAACAGATCCCTCCATGCGCTATCTGCGGCATACCTATGAGGGGCCGGATGACATGCCAGCCCATATCAAAGCGGCCATCTTGCCGGTAAGCCTGACAATCCCCGTCTCTGACGGCCAGCCGCGTCTTGGGACGTGGCAGGGGATCTATCTGTTTGAGCATCGCGACGCCCCGCACCGGCGCAATGTTGTCGCTCATCTCGCGTGAGCCCCCGGTATCTTGTGGTTCCATTTCGCCCCTACCCAAAGCCTAGAGGCTGCCATATAGTTGTGGATAAGGGCGCAGATGCGCGCCACTTACAGGCGGTCAGGAATAGGGGGGACAGCACATGCGCTGCCCGTTTTGCGGAAATATCGACACCCAGGTAAAGGATTCGCGCCCGGCAGAGGATCACGTCTCTATCCGCAGGCGCCGGTTCTGCCCGGCGTGTGGCGGACGCTTTACCACCTATGAACGTGTTCAACTGCGGGATCTAGTGGTCATCAAATCCAACGGTAAACGCGAGGATTTCGACCGCGACAAGCTTGAACGCTCCATCCGGATTTCCATGCAAAAACGTCCGATCGAACCTGAGCGCATTGATCAGATGATTTCGGGTATTGTCCGGCGGCTGGAAAGCATGGGCGAAACCGACATCAACTCCAACAAGATCGGTGAGATCGTAATGGAGGCTCTGGCCCGGATAGACACCGTGGCCTATGTCCGCTTCGCCAGCGTTTACAAGAACTTCCAGGCGGCCGATGATTTTGAGGACTTTGTCCACGAGCTGCGCCCGAATGTGACGCCGGAAGAGTGAGACAGGACGACATTCGATACATGTCGCTTGCGTTGTCCCTGGGACGGCGCGGGCAGGGGCAATGCTGGCCCAACCCGGCGGTGGGCTGTGTGATCGTCAAGGATGGTCGCATTGTCGGTCGTGGCTGGACGCAGCCGGGCGGGAGACCGCATGCCGAGCCAGAGGCCCTTGCGCGTGCGGGGGCGCTGGCGCGAGGGGCCACGGCATATGTGTCGTTGGAGCCTTGCGCACATTTCGGCAAGACCCCGCCCTGTGCGCAGGCTCTGATCGATGCAGGCGTTAAGCGTGTCGTTGCCGCGATCGAAGACAGCGATCCGCGGGTGTCGGGGCACGGGTTTGCCATGCTGCGCGATGCAGGGATCGAGGTCACGACAGGCATCTGCGCTGACGAAGCTGCCCGCGATCATGCGGGTTTTTTCCTCAAGACCGAACAGGGCCGGCCGTTCGTGACACTGAAACTCGCCAACAGCTTTGATGGACGCATTGCGACCGCTACGGGCGAAAGCAAGTGGATCACCGGGCCCGACGCGCGCAGGGCAGTTCATGCAATGCGCGCGCGTCATGATGCGGTGATGGTTGGCGGCGGCACGGCGCGAGCGGATGACCCCTCTTTGACGGTGCGTGACATGGGCATCAGCCGACAGCCGGTCAGAGTTGTGATCTCCCGCCATCTGGATTTGCCTCTGATGGGACAGCTGGCGCGAACGGCAAAGGATGTTCCTTTGTGGATCTGCCACGGCAGCGGGGCCGATGCCGACCGTCTGCGCGCTTGGGAAGGGGTCGGCGCGACCCTCATTCATTGTGCGTCTGATGGGCTGCAATTGGAGGCGGCAGATGTCTTGCAGCAATTGGGTCAGGCTGGGCTTACGCGGGTCTTCTGCGAAGGTGGCAGCGGTCTTGCTGCGTCTCTGCTCAAGCAGGACCTGGTGGATGAGCTGATTGGATTTACTGCGGGCGTTGTCATCGGGGGGGACGGGCTGTCGTCAATCGGCAGCCTGGGCCACGAGGCGCTTGCGGATGCGCCCCGCTTTGACCTGATCGAGCAAACCCAGATCGGGCCGGATCTGCTGCATCGCTGGGCTCGGTCACTGCGCTAGAGCGGCAGGCGGGCAAATGCCCGTCCGCCCATTCAGCGCCAAAGATGCGCGTAGGTTGACAGCAGCCCCTGGGCCTTGGCCAATAGCCGATTGCCAGAGGTGCGAGACGGGATCTGACCCTCTGCCAGCCGTTTGGCCACCAACTCCACCTGACAGGGCAAGCCGCTTACGGGGTCGATGTAGCGGGGGTAGTCGATCAAGACAGCGTGCGCGAGACCAAGCAGCGACGGGCGGGCGCGCCTGCGAGCAACAGGCACCGGACCCAAATCACGAGTGAGTCCCCAACCCGCATAAAACGGCGCCCCAACGGTGGTGACCTTTACGCCGCGCAACAGGGCCTCAAACCCCAGAAGGGACGTCATCGTCCAGACCTCGTGCACACTGTCAAGCAACGCCATCGGATCTGCGTCAGCCACGACAAGATCGGCAATACCCTCGGCCGCGACAGTCCCGTCCCGCAACCCGGCCTCGACGTCAGGATGGGGTTTGTAGATCAACACGGCGTCCGGATTGGCCGCCCGCGCAGCGCGCAGCAACTGGGCGTTGGTGGTGATCTTCTCGCTGCCCAGGCGCACAGAGGCATCATCAGCGACTTGGCCGACAACCAGAATGCTGTGACCCTTTGGCAGTTCTGGCACCGAGCCGCCGAGGTTGTATTTCGACAGGCTGTCGCGCACCAGCCGCTGGATCAACCGTTCGGCGCGGCGTTCCTGTTCTGAGGAAAGCGTTTCACGGGCGGCGATCAGATCCTCCAGGTCGCTTGGCTCGCTTGGATCGTAGTAAATCCCTTGCCGGTCCAGAACCAGAGAGAGGGGTGGCACCAGATCAGCGCCCAGCCCGCGCGAACGCAGGAACCCATCTTCGACCCGGTGTGCGCCGATGTGACGGCTCTTGTCTGCCTTGCTGGCCCAGACCATCCAGTTGCGTCCGCTTCTGAGGGCCGTCTTTGGATTGTCGGAAAAGCGCAGGCGTCGGTGGCGGCCAAAGAAACCCTGTAGTGCGGGGCGTTTCCACAGCCGCATGCCAGACGCGATCCAACCGGCCCGGTCCTGCCGCCACATGCGCACGTCTGCTTCCAGTGCATCGATGACCTCTTCCAGCTCGCACAGCTGGTCGTCATACGGGCTGTACCAGGTCGGATAGATCATCATCGCGCCCGCAAACAGCTGTGCCCGTGTCAGTCTGCGCTGTCTGCGGGTGACGGGAAAACGATCATCGCTGAGGCCCCAGCCGGTATAGAAGGGCTGGCCGAAAACACGGGGCCGGTGGCCTGCCAGAATAGCCTCGAAACCCATCTGCGAGGAAACTGTGTAAACCGCAATCGCCCCCTCCAGAAGCGCCCAGGGTGAGGTGGGTTTGTCCCACAGCTCGACCTTGCCCTGCGCGTCCTTCTGGGAAAAATACCCCTCTCTGTGACCTGCGTGACCTTCGGGGTGGGTCTTGATGATGATGCGGGCGCCGGGGTTTTCGTCCTGCGCATAGTAGAGCATCTCCTGAAACCGCAGAATATCCGTCCCCTCATGGGGGCAGGAGGCGCGGACAGATGCATCGCCGCGGGCCTGATCGATCACCAGAACATATCCCGGCTCCGGTGGCTCTGCGTCGGGGGAGTAGGCATTGTATTTGCTCAGATGGGCGTCCTGCAGGCGGGCAATGGCGCGCCGCGCCCGCCGCATCAAGGCGCTGTCGTCAAGCGGGTGTTCTGCGAGGATCTTTTCCAGATCGGAGGGTTGTGCAGGGTCAAAGTGCAGACCCGAACGATCCAGCAACAAACCCAGCGGTGGCTCACCAGAGCGGCCGGGGTGGATGGATCTCAGAAAGGCGTCCTCGACGTGCAACAGGGCGCAACCCTGTGCCTCGGCCATTGCGCGGCCCCGGTGGGCAGTTGCGGCGTTGCCCCAGACTGCCACGAGATCCTCAGCCGTGGGTTTGCCAAGGCGCAGGTCATACCCCGCCAGCGACAGGATGCGCCGCAGCCGCCGCTGCCACAGAAAGCCAGCGTTGTAAAAGAAAAGCCGGGAGCGCGCGCCCCCGGCCTGTGTCGTCTCGTCCGACATGATCATGCCATCAGCTGCCGCCAAACAGGGTTTCGACGCTGGCCAGCGGCGTGAGCGGGCTTGCAAGGAGCGAAATGGTCTTGGTCCACTGCGCATAAGGTGCCTCTGTCACATAGAGCGTGTCGTCGTCGCGAATGACGAAATCGCGCGCCACAAACAGACCATTCGGCTGGGTGAGGTTCAGCACGTAGATCATGCGCTGTGCCCCGATCAGATCATCGCGGCCCAAGACCTGATTGGCGATTTCTGCAGGTTCGTTGCGAAAGACGAACACACCGGTCGGGTCCGACGCGGTGGAGATCAGCCCGCCAACCTGAGCGATGGCTTCAAGCGCTGAAAGGTCTTGGGTTTCAAACGGAACCCGCGCCTGTGCATTGGTTGCGCCAAGGGCGGTAAACGATCGGCTGTCCTCTTCGACGAGGATCTTGTCACCGCCACGCAGCGCAATGTCCAGTTCGGGGTGTTTGTAGAGATCCTGGAACCAGATCTTGCCCTGGGTTGCGCCACGGATCACTGTGACCTGTGCATTCTCGGGCTCGATCACCACACCACCGGCTCTTGCCAGCATGGTGGCCAGCGTGCGGGTGGGGCGCTCAATCGCATAGACCCCCTGACCGCCGACCGCGCCCGTGAGGCTGACAGTTGCCCCATCCCCGGCAAGACGACGCACCTGAACCTGCGGGTCCGGGGTCTGATCTTCGAGCTTCTTGGTGATGGTCTGGCGCAGCTGGTCGGGGGTGCTGCCAGAGGCGCGAAGGCGTCCGGCATAGGGGACAAAAATAAAGCCCGCGCTGTCGACCTGAACCTCTTCCAGCACCGTTGCATTGGTTGCTTCAGCGGCAAGGAGCCCGTCATCGACGTTTTCCCAGACAGTTAGGCCCAGAACGTCACCGGGGCGGATCACATCAGAGGTCAGCTTGCCTGCGCTCAGGAATTGGTCTGAAAATCCAAGGGCGGGCACAACGGCTGTTGCCCGGGTCACGCGGTCATTGACCGACACCACAAAGGCATCGCCTTCTTTCTGGACGGATCCTGCATAGATCTGGCGTTTGTTCGGGCCAACTTGCGGAAGGCCACAGGACGCAGCCAGCGTCAGCGCGGTCAGAAATGCGACCGGGCGCGCCCATTTCACGGGAACGGATTTCACTGCTCGGTCTCCTGACCTGTTGTTGTTCTGCCTCAGCTTTTGCGCCCAAGCTAGCGGAGCAGCGGGCAAAAATCCAGTCTTCGGGCTGAGTTGGATCAGTTCACCACACGCAACTGTTGCCGCGGTGCCGCTGTCCCCTTCAAGAGCGCCTCATAGGGATCTTCATAGGCCAGCATCATGTCCACCACCTGACGCAGCAACTGGCGCCGCCCTTTGCGCGAATAAAAGCCCCCTGGAATCTGCGAGGTCTCCAGCAGGTAGCGGCGATAGTCCTTGTAGGCTCGATTGTCGGGGCGCATGGGATGGGCGAAGAAGTCCGCCAGCGTCTGGGTCGAGACGAATTCGGGCTTGTCATAGACCGCCTTGCCAAAGACCTTGAGCGGGATGCCGCGCCACAGCACCTGCTGGCCTGCGGTGGAATTCACGGTGACAGCGGTGCGCGCTTCGTTCAGCAGGGCAGCCAGTTTGCCGCCGCGGACGTAATGAACCCGTTCGCAAATCCCGTGGCGCTTTGCCAGTTGCCGGATAGAGCGGCGGATCGGCGCGCGGCCATCCTCCAGCGGATGTGCCTTGATGACCAGATGATGATGGCGCGGCGCACCCTCGGCAAAACCCTCGAAAACCTTTTCGAGAAAGTCGGCCGTGGTGGCAAAAGGCGAATGGGCCTGAAACGCGCTGTCATGTTCCAGTTGCAACAAGGCGAGGTGGTAGGGAAAGCCGCCATCCCGGATGCGCCGGGTGGCCAGCCTGCGTTCCAGCGCCTGAAACGGCATGAGCATCAGACGGCGCAAATACAGTTGAAATTCGCGCGTCACCGGCAGGGCGCGATGGGGCCGAAACTGCCTGTAGCGCTGGTTCAGGAACATGACAAACCCGTGGTAGAGCGCGCCGTAGAACACATGCTGGCGCGTGTCCCCCCAGTGCGATGGCGGTAAAGGCGCCTCCATGTCGCAGCGGGCCAGCGCGGCGGCCATGTCTGTCACACTTGTGCCCATCAGGCGCGAATTGCCGTTGGATCCTTCGCGTTCGTAGGTGACCCAATAGGGCCGCAGATATCCCTCTTCAAACACATGGACGCGTATGCCCCGCGCCCGCGCAGCCTGCACTGCGGCGGCATGTATCGGGCGGGTGTCGCCATAAAGCACAAGATCGCTGATAGCATGTTTATCCAACAGCCCCTCAAGATGGGCAGGCCAGTCCGCCTGCGGCCCCTGATAGGCGTGATAGCTGCTACGGTCGCGCCAGAACGCGCTGTCGCCTGCGTTGAAACCAACGCGAAGAACGGAACACCCGGCCGATTGCAGCATGGCGCCAAGGCGCGCGAAAAACGGCCCATGCGGACCTTGCAGAAACAGAAAAGAACGCTTGGATACGTCTGCGTAAGGCATGGGGAAACCGTAATCCACTGGGACAAAAACTTGGTGAAGTTTAGCTGTTCCTGTTCCAATTGCAGCGGAATTTCCAGCGTTGTTGTGCCTTCTGCACTCAACTGTGGGGGAATTGCTGCAATCGCGCGGACCGAAGGGCGCGCGCCTGTGTGCAGCGGGGCTTGCCCGCAGCGCGGGCAATGGCTACCTGTGGGGCGAAACAAATCGACAGGAGCCCGCCGATGTTCACAGGGATCGTCACCGATATTGGCACCATTGCCGAACTGGAGCAGCAGGGCGACCTGCGTGCACGGATCAAGACCAGCTATGATACAGCGGGCATCGATATCGGCGCCTCTATCGCGTCAGATGGGGTCTGCCTGACCGTGATCGCCCTTGGCGACGATTGGTATGATGTGCAGATTTCCGCAGAAACCGTGTCAAAGACCAATCTCGACAGCTGGGTTGTGGGCAAGCGCGTCAACCTGGAACGGGCGCTGAAGGTCGGTGACGAACTGGGCGGGCACATCGTGTCAGGCCACGTGGATGGCGTTGCCAAGGTGGTGAACATCGCGGATGAAGGGGACAGCACCCGTGTCACCCTGCGCGCACCTGCAGCCCTGGCGAAATTCATCGCTCCCAAGGGGTCCGTCGCTCTCAATGGGACGTCCCTGACTGTGAATGACGTTGAGGGGGCCGACTTCGGCATCAACTTCATCCCTCACACCAAAGAGGTGACCACCTGGGGGGATGTAAAGCTGGGGGATGCGGTCAACCTAGAGATCGACACGCTAGCACGCTATGTTGCGCGCCTGCACGAGGCGGGCTGAGCCAAGAGGCGTCACGGTGGGGGCGGGCGCGCAGACGGATTGCGCAGCTTTGTCCTGCCCCGGTTCGCGATCTGGTGGTATCTTTCACCTACCACATGTCCCCGACGGTATAGCCGCGCGGGAAAGGGTCGGTTGGGTCCAGCGTGTAGCTGGACAGCCCATAGATCCATCCTTGACCGGATAGGGTCGGGATGATCGCGGGATAGGGGCCGACTGTCGTTTCCTCGATGATGCGACCGGTGAACGTGGTCCCCAGTGGGCCTGCGTTCACATAGTCCTGACCGACCTTCAGCTGGCCGCGCGCGTGCAGCACCGCCATTTTGGCGCAGGTGCCTGTCCCGCAGGGAGAGCGGTCGAGAATACCGCTGGCGTCTTGCGGCCGGCTCGGGTCGAATGGGCCAGTTGAAATCGTGATGGCGCCGCGCCCATCTGTTCCTTCGGCCACCGGCTTGCCCCAGAGGTTGGTGATGGTCGGCCCGGTGATGGCCGGGTTTTCAGGGTGCGCCACCGGCAGCTGCTCGACCGTGGCATGGCGGATGGCTTCGCTCACCCGGACGATTTCGCCACCGTTGTCAGCATCAAGCGCCACCCCCAGCGTTTCGGCCTCTGCAAGAACAAAGAACATGCCGCCCCAGGCCACATCGACAGTGACCGTGCCCAGCCCCGCCACCTCGACCTTTGCATCCAGATGGACGGCGAATGCGGGCACGTTCCTGAACTCCACTCGCGTGACCTTGCCGTCCTTGCAACTGGCCTTGACCCGGATCAGCCCGGCCGGGGCCTCCAGCGTCAGCTCCGTGATCGGTTCCTGCATCTCGATGATTCCTGTTTCCAGCAGGACAGTCACAACGCAGATGGTGTTGGAGCCCGACATGGGAGGGTATTCTGTCTGCTCAAAGATGATGAAGCCCGCATCAGCCTCCGGGTGGCAAGGCGGCACAATCGCATTGCCGCACAGACCCGGGTTGCCACGGGGCTCGCGCAGCATCTGCAAGCGGATGTCGTCGTGGCGCACGGCCATATCCTGCATCTTTTCAAACACGCTGCCGCCCCGCAGCAAGGGCATTCCGCCAGTGATGACGCGGCCCGGCTCTCCTTCGGCGTGGGCTTCGACGGCTTGGATAATTCGTGTGGCACGCATGGGGGCTCTCCGATGAGCGGGCGCTGCTGCCCGTCTGGGATGTGTAGATTGGATCCAATGCCACTTCTGCACAGGATGAATGGCGCGTCCAGTCTTCTCTGTGCCGTTTGCAGGACTGGCATTTGCCGCCCTCGTGGGGTATCTGGCTTGCATCAACCCGCAGTGCCACGTGCGCTGCAGCTGCCCACCGAAAGGTTGCCTTTATGAGCTTTGAAACACCGGGGCCGATTGAAGCCCAGTTGCGTGACGCAATCAGCCCGATCGAAGAGATCATCGAAGAGGCCCGTCAGGGGCGGATGTATATCCTCGTCGATCACGAGGACCGCGAGAATGAAGGCGATCTGGTGATCCCGGCGCAGTTTGCGGATGCGGCTGCGGTGAATTTCATGGCGACCCATGGCCGCGGCCTGATCTGCCTGCCGATGACCGCAGAGCGGATTGACGGGCTGGGCCTGCCTATGATGGCCGTAAACAACTCTTCCCGCCACGAAACGGCGTTTACCGTGTCGATTGAGGCCCGCGAAGGCGTCTCTACCGGTATTTCCGCCGCTGACCGCGCGCTGACAATTGCCGAAGCCATCAACGAAGACAACAGCATGGCGGCGCTTGCCACCCCCGGTCACGTGTTTCCGCTGCGGGCAAAGCGTGGCGGCGTTCTGGTGCGCGCAGGCCATACCGAGGCCGCGGTCGACATTTCCCGTCTCGCCGGGCTGCATCCCTCCGGCGTGATCTGCGAGATCATGAAGGAAGATGGCACAATGGCCCGCTTGCCTGATCTGGTAGAGTTCGCCAAGACCCATGACATGAAAATCGGCACCATCAGCGATCTGATCACCTACCGTGCCCGAAATGATAACCTGGTGGTTGAAACCTCCCGCGAAACGGTCACGTCCGAGTTTGGTGGGGAATGGGAAATGCGCCTGTTCACCGATCAGACCCACGGGGTTGAACATGTGGTCATGATCAAGGGTGACATCACCACCTCTGAACCGGTTCTGTGCCGCACCCACGCGCTGCACGAGGCGACCGACCTGCTGGGACTGGGGCCGAAACCTGCCGCGCAGCTGCCCCGCTCGATGGAACTGATCGCAGAGGAAGGCCGTGGCATCGTCTGCCTGTTCCGGTCCCCGCGCAGTGCACTTTATGCGCAGGATGACGAAGGTCCGCGCACGATCAAACAAACAGGTCTTGGCGCCCAGATCCTGTCTAATCTTGGCGTTCAGGAGCTGGTGCTGCTGACCGACTCACCCAAGACGACCTATCTGGGCCTCGACGCCTATGGGCTGACGATTGTTGGCACCAAACCCATTTTGAAGGACGCTTGATATGGCTGGACATGAAACCCACTACACGCTGCCCCGCCCGGAGTTCGACAAGCCGGTAAAGCTGCTGATTGTCGTGGCGCCGTACTACAAGGATATCGCTGACAATCTCGTGGCGGGCGCGCAGGCCGAAATCGAGGCCGCGGGTGGCACCTGCGAGATGATCGAAGTGCCAGGCGCGCTGGAGGTTCCGACCGCAATCGCCATCGCGGACCGCAGCTCGAATTTTGATGGCTATGTGGCGCTTGGCTGTGTCATCCGGGGCGAAACCACCCATTACGACACCGTCTGCAACGACTCCAGCCGTGCCATTCAGCTGATGGGGCTGCAGGGTCTGTGCATTGGCAATGGCATCCTGACGGTGGAAAACCGCAAGCAGGCTGAGGTCCGCGCAGATGTGAACGACCAGAACAAGGGGGGCGGCGCTGCGGCTGCGGCCTTGCATCTGATCGCGCTGACGCGTAAGTGGGGCGCCCAAAGCAAGGGAGTCGGCTTCAAGGCGCCTTCCGAGGCCATCAAACTGGCCGATTCAGACAATGGACCCACGACAGCATGACCACCTCGGACAGCCAGGGCGCTGCGCCCAAGGGCAACGACAAACACAAGATGAGATCGGCGTCCCGGCTTTATGCCGTGCAGGCGCTGTTTCAGATGGAACACAGCAACCTGACTCTCGACAAGGTCATCGTTGAATTCGAAGACTTCCGTTTCGGCGCGGTCTACGAAGACGGTGAAATGGCCGAAGGGGACAGCAAGGTGTTCCGCAAACTGGTCGAAGATGCCGTAAGCCATCAGGCCCGCATCGACCAGATGACCGACCGTGCGCTGGTCGCGAAATGGCCAATTGGCCGGATCGACCCGACGCTGCGCGCGCTGTTCCGTGCCGCCGGTGCCGAACTGACCGAGAGCAAGACCCCGCCGAAGGTCGTAATCAATGAATTCGTTGACATCGCGCGGGCCTTCTTTCCCGAAGGCAAAGAGCCCAAGTTCGTGAATGCAGTGCTGGATCACATGGCACGGGAAGCCAAGCCAGAAGCATTCTGAACACGGACCAAACCTGAATTTGAAGGGGCGCGTGCGGCGAGATCCGCGACGCGCCTTTTTCGTTCGTGGTTTTCGTTGGAACAGGGGATAAAAAAGGCATGCGTCAAATTCCGCCGGTTTGCCGATTGGCGCTGGACGGCGGCAAACTTGGTGCTAACCTCCTTATCAAGACAGGAGGGCACGTCATGCCGAAACTGGTAAAACTCTACATCAAGAACGTGGCACTGGGATTTGCGATTGCCGGTGTCTTTGTGGCGCTACTGCTGTGGTTCAACGTGATGAACTTGTGGCACCTGGTCAGCACCTCTGACAGCGGTATCCTGGCAGTTGGCATTCTTTGGTTCATGAACGGGATCGTGTTTGCCGGGGTGCAGTTTGGCTATGCGGTGATGTCGCTGGCGGGCAAGGATGACGAACCGCGCGGCGGTATGCGCATCACCCCGGATCTTCAGCGTGATCTTGTTCCGGTTCGCGTGCCTGCACAGCGCAGCAACCGTCAGGTTCACCGCCGCTGAGGCGCGATTTCATTTCTTGGTCGCATCACAAGGTATCAAACCGCGTCCCGGTGGCGCGGTTTTTTCTTTGCGGTTCAGCACGGTTTGATAAGGCAGGTGGCCCCTGCAGGCATGTTGCAGACGGGCCGCCAAATGGACCGCGCGGATTGGCCCGCAGGCAACGCAAATAACGCAGCAAACAACATAGATGTGGGTGGAAAGCGGCGGGACCACCAGTCAACCGTTCGGCTTTGATTCCCGAGGACCTGTATATACAGGTGGGCGCCAGGTAACTAGGCCAGGACCCAGACAGAGCCAGCTCCCTCGGAATTGCTTAAGGCCACCGGAATGCTGCCGGTAACGAGAAGGGCAGAACCCGCCTCCGCTCTAACTAGGCGGCAGACCGGGTGGAGACAAGGGGCAGGGGGCTGGTTTTCTGCGACCGGCGAAATTTGATACTCTCCAGCTCGTTTGCCCCCGGCATGATCTTGAATTCTGTTCCCCAATTGTTCACATTCAAGCCATGGCTCAGGATTTGACTCCCGGACAGCGGCTCGCCCGTGGTGTGTCTCGGCATATGACCGCGCTTGGTTTTGCAACGGTAGAGGAATTCATCCCCGCCCGCGGCCTGCGCGTGGATGTGATGGCGCTTGGCCCCAAGGGAGAGCTGTGGGTGATCGAATGCAAATCCAGCCGCGCCGACTTTCAGTCCGACAGCAAATGGCAGGGCTATCTGGAGTGGTGCGACCGGTATTTCTGGGCCGTGGACATGGCGTTCCCGACGGAACTCCTGCCTGATGAGACCGGCCTGATTATCGCGGATGACTACGATGCCGAGATTATTCGCATGTCGCCAGAGGACAAGCTGCCCGCCGCACGTCGAAAGAAACTGATACAGAAGTTCGCGATGGATGCGGCGATCCGGCTGAACCGTCTGCGCGACCCTCAGCCCGGTCTGGATGGTGCCTGGCTCAGCTGAGGTTTCCGAGCAGGGCAAGGCCGGCGCCCGAGCGCCAGCCAGAAGATCATGTGGCCTGCAGGGTCACTTGGACAGAGCGCTTGCCGCCTGTGCCGCTGCGAGGATCTCTTCGGCGATTTCATTTGCCTCTTCGGGGTCGAAATCCATCGGAATTTCGAGTCCATCGGCTTCGATGAAGATCCGGACCATACCAGCGTCGGTCGGACCGATCTGCATGTTGGCTTCGATATCGCGCTCGGTGTTAATGCCCATGCGGCACTCCTGTGGTGGTGCTTGCGTTGACTGGATCTGCTAGCCTGCAAAGGCCACAAAGGCAAGCATCCGTTGTCAGAGCCCCGGTTTCGGAGCCCTGCAAAATGGCCTGTGCGCGACTTTTGCGAGGCGTGAAAAACTCTTGGTGGATAACGTAAAAAACTTGCAGCTTCCCTCTTGCGCTCCCCATGCTGCTGTATTAAATCGCCCTCAGTGCCGCCTTAGCTCAGTTGGTTAGAGCGCCTGATTGTGGATCAGGAGGTCCCCCGTTCGAGCCGGGGAGGTGGTACCACTCTTCACACAAAATCATATCCGGCTTGAGCATCGAACCGCTTGGTTCTTTCCGTTTTGTCATGTCTTGTCGGGCTGTCGCTGGTGGCAAGCAGCTGACGGGCCGTTCACCCGACCTGCGTTATAGTTCACCGTTGATACTGCGCCAAATCTGATGCGGTGGGACCCGAACGGGGCCTATTCGCCAACCGGTTCGATCTTTACCCGCTGCTCTATGGCGCCGCTGAGGTTGTTGAGGATCACGATCTCATCCTGATCTGTCACCACCGCCACCCAACCTTCGCCAAAGGTCACGGCACGCGCTGTCATACCATCGGGGAGCGTGATGGATGTGGGCAGTGTCGGGCCGGATGACGACAAACGGATGACAAGCAGGGCCAGAACCACTAAGAACCCGCAAATCATGATCACGGTCAGCGTGGTCACCATCCGCCGCAGGAATTTCAGCTGCGGTGGTTCAGTTTGAAGATCTGTCTCAGAGGGATGTGTCATGGCCAGCCGCCGGATCGAGTTTGTCATCGCGGAAAACCCGCCTAAACGGCTTGATAAAGCGGTTTCGCGTGATGTGCCAGAGGAAGCCACCCTGTCGCGCACCCGTCTTGCGCGCTTGATCGAAGCCGGACAGCTAGAGGTGGGCGGCAAGATCGTGACCGATGCCAAGGCGCGGGTCGAGGAAGGCGCGACGATCTCGATCACCGTGGAAGAGGCGGAGGATAGCCATATTGGCCCCGAAGATATCCCGCTGGAAGTGATCTTTGAGGATGATGACCTGATCGTCATCAACAAACCGGCAGGCATGGTGGTTCACCCTGCGCCGGGAACACCCTCTGGGACGCTGGTCAACGCATTGCTGCATCACTGCGGCGATAACCTGTCGGGGGTGGGCGGGGTCAAACGGCCCGGCATCGTGCATCGGATCGACAAGGAAACCAGTGGCCTTCTTGTGGTTGCGAAATCGGACGCGGCCCATCAGGGGCTTGCCGCGCAGTTCGAAAAGCACACGGTAGAGCGGTATTACCGCGCGGTCTGCTACGGTGTGCCTGATGGCAACGATCCCCGCCTGCGCGGGGTCAAGGGGGCAAGCTTTGAGCCGGGCAACATCCTCAAGTTGACCACCCAGCTGGCGCGTCACAAGACCGACCGACAAAAGCAGGCCGTGCTGTTTCAGGGGGGGCGCCATGCAATCACCCGGGCCCGTATCGTCGACAGCTTTGGCACGCCACCGGTTGTTGCGCTGATCGAATGCTGGCTGGAAACCGGCCGCACCCATCAGATCCGTGTGCATATGGCCCATGCAGGTCACGGGCTTGTCGGTGATCCGGTTTATGGCGGCAAACGCAAACTGGCCGCCAAGGCGCTGTCGACAGAAGCGGCCGCAGCGGTGCAGGGCTTTCCTCGTCAGGCGCTCCATGCGGCTGTCTTGGGGTTTGTGCACCCGGTCAGCGGCGAAGACATGCGGTTTGAGGCTCCTTTGCCGCAGGATATGGCCACGCTCTTGGACACGCTTGCGTTACCAGCGAGCTGATCTGTTCAACGGCGCTGCAAGAAAAGTGTTCGAAATCAAAGAGGTCGCGCCCCTGGCGCGGCTTTTTTCTTTTTCGGCCGGTTGTGAACTTGGTCACAGAACTGTTTTCATGCGATTCATATAAGACATTTCAGAAGCAACTCTTGAACGGGTCTATGCGTTAACCCATATGAGTTGATGTTAAGTCCTTATACATTGGGAGGGACACCGAGATGGCAAATTATGCAAACCTGCCCGCACCGACACCAGAAGGCGGGCTGAACCGCTACCTTCAGGAAATCCGCAAGTTTCCTTTGCTGGAGCCCGAAGAAGAATACATGCTGGCCAAGCGCTGGGTCGAAGAGCAGGACGCAAACTCTGCCCATAAGATGGTGACCTCTCACCTGCGCCTCGCGGCCAAGATTGCGATGGGATACCGCGGCTATGGCCTGCCGCAGGCCGAAGTGATTTCTGAGGCCAACGTGGGTCTTATGCAGGCGGTCAAGCGCTTTGATCCGGAAAAAGGCTTTCGTCTGGCGACATATGCGATGTGGTGGATCCGTGCCTCCATCCAGGAATACATCCTGCGGTCTTGGTCGCTGGTCAAACTGGGCACGACCTCTGCGCAGAAGAAACTGTTCTTCAACCTGCGCAAGGCCAAGGCCCGGATCGGCGCGCTGGAAGAGGGTGATCTGCACCCTGACAGCGTCAAGAAGATCGCAACTGACCTTGGCGTGACCGAGGATGAAGTGATTTCCATGAACCGCCGGATGTCCGGTGGTGATGCCTCGCTTAATGCAACCGTCGGCACCGAAGGTGAGGGCGCGATGCAGTGGCAGGACTGGCTGGAGGACGAAGACGCCGACCAGGCCGGTGACTATGAGGCCCGCGACGAGCTGGAAGCCCGCCGCGAACTGTTGGCCAGCGCGCTTGAGGTGCTCAATGACCGCGAAAAGGACATCCTGACCCAGCGCCGTCTGGCGGATCAGGCCAAGACGCTGGAGGATCTGAGCACCCAATATGGCGTCAGCCGGGAACGGATCCGCCAGATCGAGGTCCGCGCGTTCGAAAAGCTGCAGAAAAAGATGCGCGAGCTTGCCGCGCAAAAGGGAATGTTGCCTGCAAGCTGATCGTTTCTCCCGCGATCTGACTGCTGGTTTTACCCGAAATGGCCTCCGCTTTGCGGGGGCCATTTTGTTTCGGCTGGGGGCAGGGGTGGTTGGATATCAGGGCGGGAGAATCGCTTTGCATAGCGGGGTGCATCTTGTGATTGTGCGGCTGGCCTCTGCCTGCAACCGGGTTCGGGGGATCGGTCAGAGACTGTTAAGGATGCGCGCAGATTGCGCACGAATTCTTACCCTCAGGCCCTGTCCCGCGACGCTGCCCTAACCGTTTGTTAGCTTGCCGCCTCCTAGTGTCGGGGAACCCAGATTTCCCCAAAGGACCAAGGAAACGATGCCTTCATTCTTTTTTCGTCTTCCGATCCGCATCTACGCTGTGGTGGCGATGGCGCTTGCCCTGTCGGTTGTTCTGACAGTTCTGCTTTTGTCGCGCGCCGTCGATAACGCCTATCAGATGCGCGAAAAGGAACTTCACAATGTCATCGACAGCTCTATCAGCCTGCTTGCGGATCTCGAAGCCCGCGTTCAGGCAAACGAGCTGACAGCAGATGAGGCCCGTGTCGAAGGGCGCGCCCTGATTGAGAGGGTGCGGTTTGACAGTGCCGGCTATCTCTTTGCGTTTGATCGCGATCTCATAGTGCGGGCCCATCCGATGGTGCCCGATTGGGTCGGTACGGACCGGTCTGGCTTTGAAGATGTAAAAGGGATGAAGGTTTTTCAGGAACTGGGCAAAGTCGCCACGCAGAATGGTGCAGGCGCTGTGACCTATTGGTTCCAAAAACCCAACCAGACCACACCAGAAGAAAAGCTGGGCTATGTTCAGCTGTTTGAACCCTGGGGTTGGATCATCGGCACCGGCTCCTATGTCTCGGATATTCAATCGGACCTCTGGCAGATGCAGATCGAATCGGCGATCACCCTTGGTGTGAGCCTGATCCTCTTGATGATTGCCTCTACCGTCCTGATGCGCAGCGTGACGGGCCCGATCAACGGTATGAAGGCGCGGATGCAGGACATGGCTGAGGGCGACACCGACAGCGAAGTACCCTTTACCGGCTCTCGTAGTGAGCTGGGTGAAATGGCGCGCACGCTGGAATCCTTCCGTGAATCCCTCGCCGAGCAGGCAGAGCTGAAGCGCCAACAGCAGGCACGTGACAGTGAGCGCGCGGATGTTGTTCAGGTGATCTCCAGCCGTCTGGCCGCGCTCTCCAGCGGTGATCTGACCGTGCGCATCAATGAAACCCTGCCAGAGGATTACGCGCAGTTGCAGCGTGATTTCAACTCGACCGCAGAGACGCTCAGCGCGACGGTGACGCAGGTGATCGACACTGCCGAGAGCATCCGCAACGGTGCGGGCGAAATCAGTCAGGCCTCCGACGACCTGTCCAGCCGGACCGAAAGCCAGGCAGCCACGCTTGAAGAAACCGCCGCCGCCCTGGATGAGATGACCGCAAGCGTGAAATCCGCCGCAGAAGGCGCGCGCAGCGTGGAAAACATC
>Ga0160419_100143_pt1 | contig 49787 bp, 62 predicted proteins | sample CelAP2metagpilot_2_FD_108196 | JGI IMG/M metagenome (GOLD analysis project Ga0160419, IMG submission 108196) | Phycosphere-associated microbial communities from Cellana algal ponds in Kailua-Kona, Hawaii, USA - Cellana AP2-4-25 metagenome pilot ...
GGAAGGCACCGAGATGGTTATGCCGGGCGACAACCTGAAGTTCGACGTTGAACTGATCGCCCCGATCGCGATGGAGCAGGGCCTGCGCTTCGCGATCCGCGAAGGCGGCCGCACCGTCGGCGCCGGCGTCGTTTCCAAAATCACTGAGTAATTTTGGAAACAGTGGCGACAGGCGGTTTTCCATCGGAAAACCGCTGAGAGCCACACGGTGAGATGATAGAAAGGGCCTCCTCCGGGAGGCCCTTTTTCTTTTGAATTACGTCTGAACCGGGCAGGGACCGGCCTGGGGCCGAAGGCCGTCTTGCAAGGGCTCCGGCGGAGCTTGTGGCGCTCCTTCAATCTCCCCAGCAAGACCCCAAACCCACCTCGTTCTGCAAACCCAACCATCTACCTCCCAAACCCCCTTGCCACACTGGCCCAACAGGCGTATACGGCGCCATCCCGCTTTGCGGGGCAGAGGCGGGGTGATTCCCGCCTTTTGGGTTCGATGAGGGTACGCGGTGGTCGCATGCCCTCCTCTCAACCCCAACGCCTGAGAAAAAAGGCACGACTATGCAAAGCCAAAATATCCGTATCCGGCTGAAGGCATTCGACTTCCGCGTACTGGACGCCAGCACGCAGGAAATCGTGAACACTGCCAAGCGGACCGGCGCCCAGGTGCGCGGCCCGATCCCCCTGCCGAACAAGATTGAGAAATTCACCGTTCTGCGTGGCCCGCACGTTGACAAGAAATCTCGTGACCAGTTCGAGATCCGCACCCACAAGCGGCTCCTGGACATCGTTGATCCGACCCCCCAGACCGTGGACGCGCTGATGAAGCTCGACCTCGCCGCTGGCGTGGACGTCGAAATCAAGCTGCAATCCTAAGATCGGAGGGTAATGAATATGCGCTCTGGTATTATCGCAAAGAAAGTCGGCATGACCCGGCTGTTCCTCGAAGACGGCAAGCAGGTTCCTGTGACCGTTCTTCAGCTGGACGGCCTGCAAGTGACCGCACAGCGCACCGAGGAAAAAGACGGCTACACAGCTGTTCAGCTCGGCGCAGGTTCGGCCAAGGTCAAGCGCGTCTCCAAAGCCATGCGCGGCCACTTCGCAGCAGCGAAGGTTGAGCCCAAGCGCAAGCTGGTTGAATTCCGTGTGCCTGCTGACGGCCTGATCGAAGTGGGTGCGGAAATCTCCGCAGAGCACTTCCTGGAAGGTCAGAAGGTTGACGTGACCGGCACCTCCATCGGTAAAGGTTTTGCCGGTGCGATGAAGCGCTGGAACTTTGGTGGTCTGCGCGCCTCGCACGGTGTGTCGATCTCCCACCGTTCCCACGGTTCGACCGGTCAGTGTCAGGATCCCGGCAAGGTTTTCAAAGGCAAGAAAATGGCCGGCCACATGGGTGCTGCCCGCGTGACCACCCAGAACCTGGAAGTCGTCAAGACCGACGCCGATCGTGGCCTGATCATGATCAAAGGCGCCGTTCCCGGCTCCAAAGGTGGCTGGGTCACCGTTAAAGACGCCGTGAAAAAGAAAGCCCCCGAAGGTCTGCCCTACCCGGCAGCTCTGAAGTCGGCTGCAGCGGAAGAAGTCTCCGCGGAAGGTGGTGAAGCATGAAACTTGATGTGATCAAACTGGACGGCGGCAAAGCCGGCGACATCGAGCTGGATGCAGAGCTGTTCGGCCTGGAGCCGCGCACCGACATCCTGCACCGTGTGGTGCGCTGGCAGCGTAACAACGCGCAGGCCGGTACCCACAAGGTAAAGACCCGCTCCGAGACCTCCTACTCGACCAAGAAGATCTATCGCCAAAAAGGCACCGGTGGCGCACGTCACGGTGACCGTAACGCGCCGATCTTCCGCAAGGGTGGTATCTACAAGGGTCCGACTCCGCGTTCGCACGGCCACGATCTGACCAAGAAATTCCGCAAGCTGGGTCTGCGCCACGCGCTGTCCGCCAAGGCAAAAGCGGGTGAACTGGTCGTTATTGAAAACGCCGATTCCGAAGGCAAGACCGCCGCTCTGGCCAAACAGGTCAAGGACCTGGGTTGGAAGCGCGCACTGGTCATCGATGGTGCATCCGTGAACGAGGGCTTTGCCCGCGCCGCGCGCAACATCGAAGGTCTGGATATCCTGCCGACAATGGGCGCAAACGTCTATGACATCCTGAAGCGTGACACCCTGGTGATCACCAAAGCAGGTGTCGAAGCACTGGAGGCTCGCCTGAAATGAGCGCGAAGGCAGAACACTACGACGTGATCCGCAAGCCGATCATCACCGAAAAAGCAACCATGGCATCCGAAACCGGTGCAGTGGTCTTCGAAGTGGCGATCGACTCCAACAAGCCGCAGATCAAAGAAGCCGTTGAGGCGCTCTTTGGTGTGAAGGTCAAAGCGGTCAACACCACCATCACCAAGGGTAAGGTCAAGCGTTTCCGCGGCCAGATCGGCCGTCGCAAGGACGTGAAGAAAGCCTATGTGACCCTGGAAGAAGGCAACACCATCGACGTGTCCACCGGACTCTGAGATCTGTTTGTCTGAGATTAAGAAGGCCCCTGCGAAAGCGGGGGCCTTTTTTACTTAAAGCAGCTTATGATTTGCTCGAAACCGTGCCTTAGGATGCAGTCGGGCTGGACGTTTTTCGATTGTTCTTTGAGCTCTAGTTCTCGCGTTACGTCTTCTTTGGTCCAATGTGAAATGCGAACTAAGGCGGAGTAATCTCGAGGAGACACATGTGTGCCGTATTCCGCCCAAGTAGCCTTAACTCCAACCATCTTTGCCATCATCATGTCACGGGCAATGCTGTCGCCGACATAGACACTTTGAGTGGGCAGCATTTCTTCTTTCTGAAGGATTTCCTGAAGAACGGAAGGGCTAGGCTTCCGCTGATGAAGAGAAAGCTCTGTTACTTTTTCCAGGGGAAAGCTTTCCAGCCATCTTTTTCCAACCTCTTCCCGGATATGGGCGATACTAGAGCGTTCACGGCAATAGACCTTTGAGAAATGATGCAAGATCCCTAACCGGTTTAAGCGATCAAGTACAGAGTAGAGCTTTCCCTCGGTGTGAGCGACCAACGAGACGCCATTTTCAGTTAGCGAGCGGAGTGTCTGATCAACGCCCGGATAAAGATGCAATGTCTTCTTTCTTGTCGTGTTGAAGGCGTGAAAGGCTTCGTCAAAAACCTCTCCTAAGTCTCTTCTGTTCATCCCTGGAAAACGTTGTTTCACGACCTCAGTTTCGAGAAGTGCAAAGGGATGCTCCGTGTCATGGTGGCGCTGATGGACCTTTCTAAAATCGTCCAGCAGGACGTCCCTTTCGCAGCCAATTATCTGTTCCGCTTTGTCAACCATTGCGTAGAAAGACGGCACGAAGTACCCGACCCAATCATACAATGTATTGTCGAGATCGCAGATCAGTAATCTTTTCATTTTTGACTTCGGTCTTTCTGTTGCGCTGGGTGCGGAGGGGTCCCTGACCCAGATGAGAGTGACTGTTCTGTTGTCGCACTCTTTTGTGACAGATTTTCGTCTACTGTCCACCAACCGTATATCGATGCCGCGTTGGTGAAGAGCAGCAGCACGATTGCTGTCAGTATCAAGTATCCTTGAGTGTTTCGATAGAACTTCCGTATCTTGTCATGAGCGGTGACTTTGTTGGTGCCGCAATAGCGAAACTTCCCGTCCTTTCCGCATGAAACAGTTGCGTCATCATGTCGACTGAAGTGGGAGATCGCTTCTGTCATTCCCTTCTCAAGGTCGAAAACCTTCGACAAGTAGTTTGCTTCGAAATCCTCACCAAATGTGACGGCACCTCTCAACATTCTATGATATACGCCTAAGTCCAATAGCTTGACCGCCTCAAGAGCTAGTAACGCGCCGATCACCAGTAGGACTGATACGTGAAGTTGGAAATGTAATTGCCCGATCAGGACTTTGAAGGCGAAGTCCTTTCCGTCGCTTAGCAAGACGATCCCAACGCCCAGTGCGGCCGCGACGAATGTTAAGCCCAGCTGCCGGGACTTAACCTGCATTTCATTGAAGTGCATTTGCGTCTCGACAGCCTTACTCCAAATTTCGATGTACTGTTGGTGTTTTTCAATTTCTGACATGGGGAACATCCTATGGGTGTGGGTAATTTGATTGCACCCGCTCAGAGTGAGGGTCAAGTAGGCTGTCGTTCCTGTGCTATTATTCTGTTTACATCCATTGCCACCCCTCCGACTCTCTGCTATGCCGCAGCAATCCTGAAGACCCCGGATTCGTTCCGGGGTCGTTACGTTTGTCGGGATGTTCGAACTCGGGGACCTTTGGGGCCCTATATCACTGGCACCTACGGGGGCCTTAAACATAGCTGGACCAAAGACAAAAACCTAAGGTCTGGCACGCTAAACGGAAGACAGAAAGCATGGCACTCAAGTCGTATAAACCGACTACGCCGGGCCAGCGTGGGCTGGTTCTGATCGACCGTTCGGAGCTTTGGAAAGGGCGTCCGGTCAAATCTCTCACTGAGGGTCTGACCAAATCGGGCGGCCGGAACAACACCGGACGGATCACTTCACGTCGTCGTGGCGGCGGCGCAAAGCGTCTCTACCGGATCGTCGATTTCAAGCGCAACAAATTCGATGTTGCGGCGACCGTCGAGCGGATCGAATACGACCCGAACCGGACCGCATTCATCGCACTGATCAAATACGAAGACGGCGAGCAGGCGTATATCCTCGCTCCGCAGCGTCTGGCAGTTGGTGACAAGGTAATCGCCTCCGCGAAAGCCGACATCAAGCCGGGCAACGCAATGCCGTTCTCGGGCATGCCGATCGGTACCATCGTTCACAACATCGAAATGAAGCCCGGCAAAGGCGGCCAGATCGCCCGTGCAGCCGGTACCTATGCTCAGTTCGTTGGTCGTGATGGTGGCTACGCTCAGATCCGCCTGTCCTCGGGTGAACTGCGCCTCGTCCGTCAGGAATGCATGGCCACCGTTGGTGCCGTGTCCAACCCTGACAACTCCAACCAGAACTTTGGTAAAGCCGGCCGTATGCGCCACAAGGGCAAGCGTCCTTCTGTGCGTGGTGTGGTTATGAACCCGATCGATCACCCGCACGGTGGTGGTGAAGGTCGTACCTCCGGTGGTCGTCACCCGGTGACCCCATGGGGTAAGCCGACCAAAGGTAAGCGCACCCGCAACAAAAACAAAGCGTCGCAAAAGCTCATCATCCGCTCGCGCCACGCCAAGAAGAAGGGACGTTAACATATGTCTCGCTCTGTATGGAAAGGCCCCTTTGTCGATGCTTACGTGCTGAAAAAAGCCGAAGCAGCGCGCGAGTCGGGCCGCAACGAAGTCATCAAAATCTGGTCGCGTCGTTCCACCATTCTGCCCCAGTTCGTGGGTCTGACATTTGGTGTGTACAACGGTCAGAAGCACATTCCCGTCAACGTCTCAGAAGACATGATTGGTCAGAAGTTCGGTGAATATTCCCCGACTCGTACCTATTACGGTCACGCTGCGGACAAAAAAGCGAAGCGGAAGTAAGTCATGGGCAAGGCAAAAAATCCCCGCCGCGTGGCAGACAACGAAGCAATGGCAAAACTGCGCATGCTCCGTACCTCCCCGCAGAAACTGAACCTCGTCGCCGGCATGATCCGTGGCAAGAAAGTTGAGAAGGCTCTGACCGACCTGACTTTCTCCAACAAACGGGTCGCGCAGGACGTGAAGAAATGCCTTCAGTCCGCAATTGCGAACGCCGAGAACAACCATAACCTGGACGTCGATGAACTGATCGTAGCCGAGGCTTATGTAGGTAAAAACCTGACCATGAAGCGTGGCCGCCCTCGTGCCCGTGGCCGGTTTGGCAAGATCCTCAAGCCGTTTTCGGAGATCACCATCAAGGTGCGTCAAGTTGAGGAGCAAGCCTAATGGGACATAAAGTCAATCCGGTCGGCATGCGCCTTCAGGTCAACCGCACCTGGGACAGCCGTTGGTACGCCGACACCAAAGACTATGGTGATCTGCTGCTGGAAGACCTGCGCATCCGTGATTTCATCAAGGAAGAGTGCAAGCAGGCAGGCATCGCCCGTGTGATCATCGAACGCCCCCACAAGAAGTGCCGTGTGACCATTCACACCGCGCGTCCGGGCGTGATCATCGGCAAAAAAGGCGCGGACATCGAAGTTCTTCGCAAGAAGATCGCTTCCATGACCGACTCCGAGCTGCACCTCAACATCGTTGAAGTGCGCAAGCCTGAACTCGACGCTCAGCTGGTTGGCGAATCCATCGCTCAGCAGCTGGAACGCCGTGTGTCCTTCCGTCGCGCAATGAAGCGTGCCGTTCAGAACGCAATGCGCATGGGCGCCCTGGGTATCCGGGTGAACGTCGCTGGTCGTCTGGGTGGTGCTGAAATCGCTCGTACCGAATGGTACCGTGAAGGTCGTGTGCCGCTGCACACCCTGCGCGCCGACATCGATTACGCTCACTCCGAAGCCTCGACCCCTTACGGGATCATCGGGATCAAAGTCTGGATCTTCAAAGGCGAGATCATGGAACACGATCCTCAGGCGCGTGACCGTAAAGCACAGGAACTCCAGGACGGTCCGGCACCTCGCGGTGCAGGCGGTCGTCGCTAAGGAGGGGATGAGATGCTTCAACCAAAGCGTACTAAATTCCGCAAAATGCACAAAGGCCGGATCTCCGGCGAAGCAAAAGGCGGTTCGGACCTGAACTTCGGCACCTATGGCCTGAAGGCAACCACTCCTGAGCGTGTGACTGCACGTCAGATCGAGGCTGCCCGTCGTGCCATGACCCGCCACATGAAGCGTCAGGGCCGTGTATGGATCCGCATCTTCCCGGACACCCCGGTTACCTCTAAGCCCGTCGAAGTTCGTATGGGTAAAGGTAAGGGCTCCGTGGACTACTGGGCATGCAAAGTTAAGCCCGGTCGCGTGATGTTCGAGATCGACGGTGTGAACGACGACATCGCACGCGAGGCCCTGCGCCTGGCCGCGATGAAACTGCCGGTGAAAACCCGCGTCGTGGTTCGCGAAGACTGGTAATTGGCGAAAGCCAGATACTGATCTGAAAATAGAAACCCCCGCTGAAATCTCAGCGGGGGTTTTTCGTTCTGCGGGTTTTGTTGGCAGGGGATCGCCGTGTCTGCCTGCGGTGGCGGGGCAGGGGGGTTGGCGTGCGCCCCTCAGCGGTATTTGGCTGCGGTGATGAACTCGCCAAAGGCCTCGCACCAGATCACAACGGTTGTATAGGCTTCGATGTTGATGCCCTCTGGCACGTCAAGGATCAGCCCGCCAAACATCTTGACATCCCCCACCCGCACAGAGGCATCCTTGATGGCTTCAAATCCGGCTTCATCCTCTACGAACTCGGGGGCGAGATACAGCTTGTAGTCCGGGCCGGGGGCCAGCTCTCCGATATGGGTGATCCGCGAGGGGGACAGGCTGATGCTGCCGGTGCCCCAATGCAGGAAATCGCTGCCTGCAAGATCACGGGTAAAGCTGCCGGTATAGGTCGCACCTTCCGCGCCAGCGGTCAGCGTTGCGGCATCGGGCCCCTTTGGAGCGGTCAGGATCGGCAGGATGTAGATCCCCAATGCCACGCCGATCACCAGCGCAATCCCATGTGTCACAAGTCTGAAGATCCAACGCATATCCCGGTCCCTCTTGCTGAGTTTTGAGCAGCTTACGTGCGTCAACTTGTCAAAGGAAAGAGCCAGTTTGGCCTGCGGGCCGGGAAACAACGGATCTCGCACTTTGTCCGGGCATGCGCTATGGGACAGCTATGGCACAGATTGAATCACTCTTCGTTACCCGTCTCTACCGCGCCGCCTTGTCCGAACATGGACCCAAGATCGACGCGAGTGAACTTGAAAACTCCTGCTTTGTGATCGCACAGGATGACGACGCCGGCCAGGACTGGTGCGAGGAGAACGGCTATCCGGGCTACACCTCTTATGCATCGCTGACGGACCTGCCCTGGCGCTTTCCGATCTTTGCCGATCTGGTGAAGTCGCTGGACCTGCATGTGGCGGCCTTTGCCGAGGATCTGCAACTGGATCTGGACGGGCGCAAACTGGTGCTCGAAGATCTCTGGATCAACATCCTGCCCGAAGGCGGCACCCACGCCAGCCACATCCACCCCCATTCGGTGATTTCGGGCACCACCTATGTGTCGATGCCCGACGGCACCAGCGCGCTGAAACTGGAAGACCCGCGTCACGCCATGATGATGGCCCATCCCCCGCGCACCAAGGATTGCCGACAGGAGCTGAAGACCTTTGTCTACCAATCCCCCGCAGTTGGTGATGTGCTGCTCTGGGAGAGCTTCATCCGCCACGAAGTCCCGCTGAACATGGCCGAAGACGAGCGCGTCTCGGTGAGCTTCAACTACCGCTGGGAGTAACCGCCATCCTGGAAATGATCCGGGATGGGCATTCAGAGGCGAACGGGCGTAGTAACGTGTGATTTTGCGAGCCCCCAGGGAAGGCGCCCTTCCGTGGGGAGGGGCGGGGCCGGCCCGGGCTTTGAGCCCGCGCCAAGATCTTCAGGTCAAGAGATCGCGAATGGCGTTTTAGGGCCGTTTATCCAAACCACGCCCGCGTCTGAACCACAGGTGGCGTGCGGCAGTCTCGCATTCCTTTTCAAGGATTGCCTGCCGCACCAGGTCACTTTGTGACAACCCGCACCGTCAATGGTGCCCCGCCGCCAATAATCTCCAGCAGCAGGTCGATGTTGGGATGCGCACCGGGCCGGTTTCTGGCGTCTTCGGTATGTTCCGCAAAAACGGCGAGCCCGTGAGAGGCGGCTTCAGTATCCAGTGTCTCAAATGTCTGTGCCAGATACTGATAGACCGCAAGCGAGCCCTGTTTGCCGGGAATGTTGTCGATCCGGGCCGTGACGCGGCCGGAAGTATCCAAGAGCTCGATACGGTCTGTCCCCTCGATCGAAGGGATAAGTTGGAGGTTCTCTTTGAACGATGCGGTGGGCTGGATCATTGCGGCATCCTTTGCAGTGTGATTGGATGCTGGGTAGCAGCTTTTGGATGGCTTGCAAGCAACAGCCCCGCGCGCGCCAACCTTTCCCTTGCCCCCCCCTCCTATCTCCTCTATAGGGACCCATCGCTTGGGCCAAATCCGCCTTGGATTTTGGTCCGGTGATTCTTTTTGCCGTGCATTTTGCACGGGTGACATAACCCACCAGGTTCAAAGGTGACCCACACGGGGCCTTCTGGTGCTTAGGACAAGGAACAAAGGCGATGAACGCCAATGATCTGCGCGACAAGACCGTGGATGAACTCCGCGACATGCTCGCATCCATGAAAAAAGAGAGCTTCAACCTGCGCTTTCAGCAGGCAACCGGTCAGCTGGAAAACACTTCGGGTATCAAAGCGGCACGCCGCAACGCTGCCCGCGTGAAGACCATCCTGAACGAAAAAGCTGCAGCAGCAGCCGAATAAGGAGCGACACAATGCCCAAACGTATCCTGCAAGGCGTTGTGACCAGCGACGCAAACGCCCAGACCGTAACTGTCTCGGTTGAACGCCGCTTCACGCACCCGGTTCTGAAGAAAACCATTCGTAAGTCCAAGAAATACCGGGCTCACGATGAAAAGAACGCTTTCAAGGTCGGCGACTCTGTACGCATCATCGAATGCGCGCCGAAATCGAAAACGAAACGCTGGGAAGTTCTGGAAGCCTAAGAGTCTCATTCGAGACTCCTGGCGACTAGACTTAACAGTCAGTCGAAACCCTGGGGGATCACAGCATCGCATCGCTGCCCCATAGGTCGGGAGAAACCACATGATCCAGATGCAAACAAACCTGGATGTTGCTGACAACTCCGGCGCTCGCCGAGTTCAGTGCATCAAGGTTCTGGGTGGTTCCAAGCGTAAATACGCATCCGTTGGCGACATCATCGTCGTCTCGGTAAAGGAAGCCATCCCGCGCGGCCGCGTGAAAAAAGGTGACGTCCGTAAGGCCGTCGTCGTACGCACCGCCAAAGAGGTCCGTCGTGAAGACGGCACCGCAATCCGTTTTGACCGCAACGCAGCTGTCATCCTGAACAACAACAACGAGCCGGTAGGTACCCGTATCTTTGGCCCGGTTGTTCGTGAACTGCGCGCGAAAAACTTCATGAAGATCATCTCGCTCGCTCCGGAGGTGCTGTAATCATGGCTGCTAAACTCCGCAAAGGCGACAAGGTCGTCGTGCTGGCCGGCAAGGACAAGGGCAAAGAAGGCACCATTGCCTCCGTTGACCCGAAAGCCGGTAAAGCCGTTGTCGAAGGCGTGAACATGGCGATCCGTCATACCCGTCAGACCCAGACCAGCCAAGGTGGCCGCCTGCCCAAGGCCCTGCCGATCCAGCTGTCGAACCTGGCTCTGCTGGACGCAAACGGCAAAGCAACCCGCGTTGGCTTCCGCATGGAAGGCGACAAGAAAGTGCGCTTCGCCAAAACCACGGGGGACGTGATCGATGCTTGATAACGCAACCTACACCCCGCGTCTGAAAGCTCTCTACAAGGAAACCATCCGTGGCGCCCTGAAAGAAGAGTTCGGCTACAAGAACGAGATGATGATCCCCAAGCTGGACAAGATCGTTCTGAACATCGGCTGCGGCCGTGCTGCCGTAAAAGACAGCAAGAAAGCCAAGTCTGCTCAGGCTGACCTGACCGCAATCGCGGGCCAGAAAGCTCTGACCACCGTGGCAAAGAACTCCATCGCTGGCTTCCGCGTTCGCGAAGGCATGCCGATGGGCGCAAAGGTGACTCTGCGCGGCGACCGGATGTATGAATTCCTCGACCGTCTGACCACCATCGCGATGCCCCGTATCCGCGACTTCCGCGGCGTTCCGGGCACGTCTTTTGACGGCCGTGGCAACTATGCCATGGGTCTGAAAGAGCACATGGTCTTCCCCGAGATCGACTTCGACAAGATCGACGAACCCTGGGGTATGGACATCGTGATTGCCACCACCGCGAACACCGACGCGGAAGCAAAGGCGCTGTTGAAAGCATTCAACATGCCCTTCAACAGCTAAGCGCGGGAAGGAAGAGACATGGCTAAGAAAAGCATGATCGAACGCGAGAAGAAGCGCGAGCGCCTGGTGGCTAAATACGCCGCAAAGCGTGCCGAGCTGAAAGAGATCGCAAACGACGAATCTCGCCCGATGGAAGAGCGCTTCAAAGCGCGCCTCGACCTGGCGAAACTGCCGCGCAACTCGTCGGCAACCCGTCTGCACAACCGCTGCCAGCTGACCGGCCGTCCTCACGCTTACTACCGTAAGCTGAAGATCAGCCGTATCGCTCTGCGGGAACTGGGCTCGAATGGCCAGATCCCCGGCATGGTGAAATCGAGCTGGTAAGGGAGAGACTGATATGAACGATCCTATCGGCGATATGCTCACCCGTATCCGTAACTCTCAGATGCGCGGCAAATCCACCGTCCTGACACCGGCTTCCAAGCTGCGTGCCTGGGTTCTGGATGTGCTCGCAGACGAAGGTTACATCCGCGGCTATGAGAAAACGACTGATGCGAAGGGCCACCCGGCCATCGAAATCAGCCTGAAATACTTCGATGGCGAACCTGTCATTCGCGAGCTGAAGCGGGTCTCCAAGCCCGGTCGTCGCGTATACATGGGCGTCAATGACATCCCGTCGGTCCGTCAGGGCCTGGGTGTGTCGATTGTCTCCACCCCCAAGGGTGTGATGTCGGACGCAAACGCACGCGCAGCCAACGTTGGCGGCGAAGTGCTCTGCACCGTCTTCTAAGGAGGTCTGTCGATGTCCCGTATTGGTAAAAAAGCGGTCGAGCTGCCCAGCGGTGTATCCGCCAGCGTCTCCGGCCAGAGCATCGAAGTGAAAGGTCCGAAAGGCACCCGTAGCTTCACCGCAACCGACGACGTCACCATCACTGTCGAAGACAACCTGGTCAAAGTGGACCCGCGCGGTAAATCCAAGCGTGCCCGCCAGCAGTGGGGCATGTCCCGCACTATGGTCCAGAACCTCGTCACCGGCGTGACCCAGGGCTTCAAGAAAGAGCTGGAGATCCAGGGTGTGGGTTACCGGGCTCAGATGCAGGGCAACACCCTGAAGCTGAACCTGGGCTACAGCCACGACGTTGACGTTGTTGCTCCGGAAGGTGTCACCATCACCGCACCGAAGCAGACCGAAATCGTTGTCGAAGGTAACGACCAACAACTCGTCGGCGAAGTTGCGGCCAAAATCCGCGACTGGCGTCGTCCCGAGCCCTACAAAGGCAAGGGTATCCGCTACAAAGGCGAGTTCATCTTCCGCAAGGAAGGCAAGAAGAAGTAAGGACCAGCAAAATGGCAAACAGCAAACGTACCCTGTTTCTGAAGCGCCGGCTGCGCGTCCGGAACAAGCTTCGCAAGGTCAACGCAGGCCGTCCGCGCCTGTCCGTGCACCGTTCGAACAAGAACATCTCTGTTCAGCTGATCGACGATGTGCGTGGCGTGACCGTCGCCGCCGCCTCCACCCTGGAAAAAGACCTGGGTTTTGTCGGCAAGAACAACATCGAAGCAGCCACCAAAGTGGGTTCGGTTATTGCCGAGCGCGCAAAGGCGGCAGGCGTCACCGAAGCATACTTCGACCGTGGCGGCTTCCTGTTCCACGGCAAAGTGAAGGCTCTGGCCGACGCAGCGCGTGAAGGCGGTCTGAAGATCTAATGATCTTTGTGCCTGCCCTCGGGGAGGCACAAGTCAGACACTGTGGGCGGCGTCCGCGCCGCCCCGATGATCCGGGAGCCGGGTTAGACCCGCTCACCTGGATTGAGTAGATAAAGGCGCTCGTCGCCAGGATGAAAGGAATGCCTTATGGCAGAACGTGAAAACCGCCGGGGTAACCGTCGCGACCGCGAGGAAACCCCGGAATTCGCAGATCGCCTCGTCGCGATCAACCGCGTTTCCAAAACCGTAAAAGGTGGTAAGCGCTTTGGCTTCGCCGCTCTGGTGGTTGTTGGCGATCAGAAAGGCCGCGTCGGCTTTGGTAAAGGTAAAGCGAAAGAGGTCCCCGAGGCCATTCGCAAAGCCACCGAGCAGGCCAAGCGTCAGATGATCCGCGTGCAGCTGAAAGAAGGCCGCACTCTGCATCACGACATGCACGGCCGTCACGGCGCAGGCAAAGTTGTCATGCGCACCGCACCGGAAGGTACCGGTATCATCGCAGGTGGTCCGATGCGTGCCGTCTTCGAAATGCTCGGCGTCAAAGACGTTGTTTCGAAGTCGATCGGTTCGCAGAACCCCTACAACATGATCCGCGCCACCATCGACGGTCTGAAAAAAGAGCAGTCGCCGCGTTCGGTTGCTCAGCGTCGTGGTAAAAAAGTCGCCGACATCCTGCCCAAGCGGGATGAAGCACCTGCTGCTGAAGCAGAAGCGTAAGGAGACGGACACATGGCAAAAACCATCGTTGTTAAGCAGATCGGTTCCCCGATCCGCCGCCCCGCAGACCAGCGCGCAACTCTCGTTGGCCTGGGCCTGAACAAGATGCACAAGACCCGCGAACTGGAAGACACTCCTTCCGTACGCGGTATGGTCAACAAGATCCCGCATCTGGTTGAGATCATCGAAGAGCGCGACTAAGCCTCTTTCTCGATTGAGACACGACTTAGAAACGCCCCGGTTCGCCGGGGCGTTTTTCTTTTGCCCCTTTGCTGTGCGTGCGGCTCCCAAATTGCCAAAACGGCAGCATCACATCCGATTTGAGCGATTTTTCCCATGCACAGGCTGCATAGCGGGAAGTCCAATGCGTCAGTTGTTTGCGGTAACATGCAGGGCTATCTGATGGGTGTCACTGAAACAGACAATGATCAACACCCGCCGGAAATACGTCCGGTCAGATAAAGGAACATCACAATGGCACATGTCATCAACACCACCTACGCCGGTAACTCCCTCTTTGCCCGCATCCGCACCCTGTTCCAGGAACTGCAGGACCAGCGCGCATTGCACCGCGAGTACACTCGCACCTACAACGAATTGAACGCTCTGAGCGACCGTGACCTGGCCGACATCGGCATCGGCCGCGGTGACATCGACACGCTCGCCCGCGAGCACGTCTACGGCGCCTGATCGCACCGAGATAGAATTGTCGGACCCGTTCCTCCTCCCTCGGATCTGACAATTTGCTGAGAACGCTCCTGCCCCTCCTCCTCCCTGGGCAGGGGCGTTTTCTCGTTTTTGGGGGGGCTGATGCCGGGGTGTTGCCTACCCTGCGCACGCCCCATGCACGATCGTTTCAGATCGCTGTGCCATGCTGGGGGCGATCGCGATCTTCGCCGGGTTTGGCACCCCGGCAAACGGAACCGGACCCACGCAAAACAGGCGCGGGCCATGACAGATATATCCTCATGCGGGGCAAGCCCCCGATCCACATCCACCCGGCGGCGCCGCCACCCTTTAACAAACGGCCCCAGACGGAACGGACACAGCACCAGACGAGACGGCAGACCAACCGGCAGGGCAGGGGCCTTGCGGGGAAACGGCGTGTATGTCCGCCGCCCTGCTGGCGATCCCGGCTGTCTGGACACCTCCACTCTTGATCCTGCCCCGCATCGGGTCTATACGCCCCCGGTGGTCCTATGGACTGCAGAATCAGAAAATCAAAAATGCCGTGTTTGACCCGCTTACGCTTCAGGGGTCAGTTCCGGCGAAGGAGAAGCGATATGAAACTTCATGAACTGCGCGACAACCCAGGCGCCGCACCGAAACGCACCCGCGTTGGCCGTGGTCCGGGCTCCGGCAAAGGTAAAATGGGTGGCCGTGGTATCAAAGGTCAGAAATCCCGTTCGGGTGTTTCGATCAACGGCTACGAAGGCGGCCAGATGCCCCTCTACCAGCGTCTGCCCAAGCGTGGCTTCAACAAGCCGAACCGCAAGGCATACGCAGTTGTGAACCTGGGCCTGATCCAGAAGTTCATCGACGCAGGCAAGCTCGACGCAGCCTCCATCAACGAAGACACCCTGGTTGCATCCGGTGTTGTTCGTCGCAAACTGGACGGCGTTCGCGTTCTGGCCAAGGGTGAATTCACCGCAAAAGCGACCATCGCAGTAACCGGCGCCTCCAAGGCTGCCGTGGACGCAGTCGCAAAGGCCGGTGGCTCCCTGACCGTGGCAAACACTGCCGCAGCTGAGTAACAGCTTGTGAGCGGCGCCGATGCCGCTTACATAGAATTCAGTTTTCCATTGACGCCGCCCGAGCCGGAAAACGGCCCTGGGCGGCGTTTTCGCAAGAAGAGACCTTTTTTATGGTATCAGCAGCAGAACAAATGGCGGCGAACACCAGTTGGTCGGCTCTTGGCAAGGCGACAGACCTGCGTAACCGCATTCTGTTTACCCTTGGCCTTTTGATCGTCTACCGCCTTGGGACATATATTCCGGTTCCCGGAATCGATGCAGATGCCCTGCGCCAGTTTATGGCACAGGCAGGGCAGGGGATCGGTGGCATGGTTTCCATGTTTACCGGCGGCGCGCTTGGCCGGATGGGTATTTTTGCCCTCGGTATCATGCCTTACATCTCGGCATCGATTATCGTCCAGCTGCTGACCTCGATGGTTCCCTCGCTTGAGCAGCTCAAGAAAGAGGGCGAACAGGGTCGCAAGAAGATCAACCAATACACCCGCTACGGCACCGTTCTTCTGGCAACGGCACAGTCCTATGGTCTGGCTGTGTCGCTCGAATCCGGTGATCTGGCGACCGATCCGGGCCTGTACTTCCGTCTGGCCTGCATGATCACGCTGGTGGGCGGCACCATGTTCCTGATGTGGCTGGGCGAGCAGATCACCCAGCGTGGCATCGGCAACGGTATCTCGCTCATCATCTTCGTCGGCATCATTGCCGAAGTTCCCGCCGCAATCGCCCAGTTCCTGGCCTCCGGCCGCTCCGGCGCGATCAGCCCTGCGGTGATCATTGCCGTGATTGTCATGATGGTTGCGATCATCATGTTCGTGGTCTTCATGGAACGCGCCCTGCGCAAGATCCACATCCAGTATCCGCGCCGTCAGGTCGGGATGAAGGTCTATGACGGTGGCTCCAGCCACCTCCCGGTCAAGGTGAACCCGGCAGGCGTGATCCCGGCGATCTTTGCCTCCTCGCTTCTGCTGCTGCCGGTGACCATCTCCACCTTCTCGGCGGATGCAACCAACGGCCCGATCATGTCGTGGCTGCTGGCAAACTTCGGCCCCGGACAGCCGCTTTACCTGCTGTTCTTCGTGGCGATGATCGTGTTCTTTGCCTATTTCTACACCTTCAACGTCTCTTTCAAACCGGATGATGTTGCCAACAACCTCAAGAACCAGAACGGCTTCGTGCCCGGCATCCGCCCCGGCAAGAAAACCGCGGAATACCTGGAATATGTGGTCAACCGCATCCTGGTTCTCGGCTCTGCCTATCTGGCCGCTGTCTGCCTGCTGCCCGAAATCCTGCGTGGTCAGCTGGCGATCCCGGTCTACTTCGGTGGCACCTCGGTGCTGATCGTGGTGTCGGTGGTCATGGACACCATCCAGCAAGCCCAGAGCCACCTGCTCGCGCATCAGTATGAAGGCCTCATCGAGAAGAGCCAGCTGCGCGGCCGTAACAAGAAACGCACACGACGGGGACCGGCACGCCGATGACCAATATCATTCTTCTTGGACCGCCAGGCGCCGGCAAAGGCACCCAGGCCCGCTATCTGGTCGAATCGCGCAACATGGTTCAGCTGAGCACCGGTGACATGCTGCGCGACGCGCAGGCCTCCGGCAGCGAGATGGGCAAGCGCGTGGCAGAGGTCATCGCCCGTGGTGAGCTGGTCACAGACGAGATCGTCATTGGCCTGATCCGCGAAAAGATCGAGGAAGGCGCCGAAGGCGGCTTCATCTTCGACGGCTTCCCGCGCACTCTGGCGCAGGCCGATGCCCTGGCAGAGCTGCTGTCGGCAACCGGTCAAAAGCTCGACGCTGTGATCGAGATGCAGGTTGATGACGAGGCGCTGGTCGCCCGCATCACCGGTCGTTCCACCTGCGGCGACTGCGGTGAGGTCTATCATGATCAGACCAAACCCTGGCCCGAACACGGCAAATGCGCAAACTGCGGTGGTACCACCCAGAAACGCCGCGCTGACGACAACGAGGAAAGCCTCCGCACCCGTCTGATGGAATACTACAAAAAGACCTCGCCGCTGATCGGCTACTACTACGCCAAGGGTAACCTGCAGCGTCTCAACGGTCTCGATTCCATCGAAAAGGTCCGCGAAAACCTCGCCTGGATCATGGGCGAGTGATCCGGAACCGGATCTGACCCAGTGGTTTCTGACGGCTCCGCCCCTTTGGGTTCGGGGCCGTTTTTTCACCCGGTGGCCCGATCAGGGGTCTGCGCAAAACTGCCGCAAAAAACGCAGGCCGGGCAGGGCGGACGGGCATGGCGCAAGGAAACTTTGCCACGGCATCGGGGCACGGGTTGACCCAAGCGTCATTTCCACATAGGGAACCCCATCCCCTGTGGGAATCATTCCAGCTGCGCGCGTATACCGCGCATCTGAATTGCCTCAAAATGCTGGACCCACTGGCTCCACTGCCAAGGTCAAGTGTTGTGAAAAAAGGTTCCGGCACTACGGAACCGCAACGAAAAGGAAAGTGACACGTGGCACGTATTGCCGGCGTTAACATCCCGACTGCAAAGCGGGTACCAATCGCCCTCACATATATCACCGGTATCGGTTCCACCTCCGCAGAAGCAATCTGCGAAGCTGTAGGCATCGACCGCACCCGTCGCGTCAACGAGTTGTCGGATGCCGAAGTTCTGGCCATCCGTGAGCACATCGACGCCAACTACACCGTCGAAGGCGACCTGCGCCGCGAAGTGACCATGAACATCAAACGTCTGATGGATCTGGGTTGCTACCGTGGTCTGCGTCACCGTCGTAACCTGCCCGTTCGCGGTCAGCGTACCCACACCAACGCTCGTACCCGCAAAGGCCCCGCAAAGGCCATCGCTGGTAAGAAGAAATAAGGGAGGGTCTGACCAATGGCACGCGATAAGACTCGCATTAAGCGCAAAGAGCGTAAGAACATCGCCTCTGGCGTTGCACATGTGAACTCCTCGTTCAACAACACCAAGATCCTGATCTCGGACGTGCAAGGCAACGCGATTTCCTGGTCCTCCGCAGGCACCATGGGCTTCAAGGGTTCCCGTAAGTCGACCCCTTATGCTGCTCAGATGGCTGCTGAAGATGCAGGCAAAAAAGCGCAGGATCACGGCGTTAAAACTCTGGAAGTCGAAGTTCAGGGCCCCGGTTCGGGTCGTGAATCCGCACTGCGCGCACTGGCTGCAATCGGCTTCAACATCACTTCCATCCGTGATGTGACCCCGATCGCGCACAACGGCTGCCGTCCGCCGAAGCGCCGTCGCGTATAATCGACAAGAATTCAGCTGGGGCTTTGCAATTTCTGCAGGGCCCCAGTCCGTCATTTGAAACCTCGGGCGTCTGCACCTTCGGACATGGGGCGCGGACAGGAATGGAGGGACCGCATGATCCACAAGAACTGGGCTGAACTGATTAAGCCGACCCAGCTTGATGTTAAGCCGGGCAATGATCCCGCACGTCAGGCCACCGTTGTGGCAGAACCGCTGGAACGCGGCTTTGGTCTGACCCTTGGCAACGCGCTGCGTCGCGTTCTGATGAGCTCGCTGCAAGGCGCGGCCATCACCTCTGTGCAGATCGACAACGTCCTGCACGAATTCTCCAGCGTCGCCGGCGTTCGCGAAGATGTCACCGACATCATCCTGAACCTCAAAGGTGTGTCGCTGCGCATGGAAGTCGAAGGCCCCAAGCGCCTTTCGATCAATGCCAAAGGCCCGGCAGTTGTGACCGCAGGTGACATCTCCGAATCCGCTGGCATCGAAGTTCTGAACCGCGAGCACGTGATCTGCCACCTCGATGATGGTGCGGATCTGTTCATGGAACTGACTGTCAACACCGGCAAAGGCTATGTCTCTGCCGACAAGAACAAGCCCGAAGATGCGCCCATCGGTCTGATCCCGATCGACGCCATCTATTCGCCGGTCAAGAAGGTCTCCTATGACGTTCAGCCGACCCGCGAAGGTCAGGTTCTGGACTATGACAAGCTGACCATGAAGGTCGAAACCGACGGCTCCATCACCCCGGAAGACGCCGTGGCCTTTGCTGCGCGCATCCTCCAGGACCAGCTGTCGATCTTCGTCAACTTCGACGAGCCGGAATCGGCTGGCCGTCAGGACGACGACGATGGTCTCGAGTTCAACCCGCTTCTCTTGAAGAAAGTGGACGAACTGGAACTGTCCGTGCGTTCGGCAAACTGCCTGAAGAACGACAACATCGTCTACATCGGCGATCTGATCCAGAAAACCGAAGCAGAAATGCTCCGCACCCCGAACTTCGGCCGCAAGTCCCTGAACGAGATCAAGGAAGTGCTGTCGGGTATGGGTCTGCACCTCGGTATGGACGTCGAGGACTGGCCGCCGGACAACATCGAAGATCTGGCCAAGAAGTTCGAAGACAGCTTCTAAGAGATTGGGCGGCTTTCGGGCCGCCCGAAATGCCCGGACCTGCCGGGGACGATATGGGCATCCGCCCCAAGGTGAGTGGCTGACAAGTTATCAGCTGCCTGACAAAGCAAAACCTAAGATCAAGGAATGAAACAATGCGTCACGCACGTGGTTATCGCCGCCTGAACCGTACTCATGAGCACCGTAAGGCCCTGTTCTCCAACATGGCTGGCTCGCTGATCGAGCACGAGCAAATCAAAACGACCCTTCCGAAAGCAAAAGAACTGCGCCCGATCATCGAAAAGATGATCACCCTGGCAAAGCGTGGCGATCTGCACGCTCGCCGTCAGGCCGCGTCCAAGCTGAAAGAAGACAAGGACGTTGCGAAGCTGTTCGAGGTTCTGGGCCCGCGCTACAAGGACCGTCAGGGTGGCTACGTCCGCATCCTGAAAGCCGGCTTCCGTTACGGTGACATGGCTCCGATGGCAATCATCGAGTTCGTCGACCGCGACGTTTCCGCCAAAGGCGCCGCCGACAAGGCACGTCTGGCAGAAATCGAAGCTGCTGACGAAGAATAATCTTCTCGGTCATCCGACCGGACCTACCCCCGCTCTGGAAACAGGGCGGGGGTTTTTCGTTTCCGGGGCAGGGGCCAAAACAGCTGTTTTTCCCCCGTAAATCCAACCTTGTAAAAGGGGGGCATGGTCCGCATATCCTGTTCACAAGAACAAACGGAGTCGTCATGTTTCGTGCCATCCTGACCGCAGCAGGCCTGTTCCTGGCCACTCAGATCCCCACCACTCAGGCGCTCGCCGAGACCCGCGTGCCGCAGTCGCAGGCAGAGATCTCTTTGGGCTTTGCACCGCTGGTGAAAGAGGCAGCCCCCGCAGTGGTGAACATCTACGCCAAGATCGTGCAGAAACAACGTCGCACGCCGTTCATGAACGATCCGTTCTTTGATGATTTCTTCCGTGGCCTGTCCAAGCCGCAACCACGGGTGCAGAACTCGCTGGGGTCGGGCGTGATCCTGTCGGCGGACGGGATCGTGGTGTCGAACTATCACGTGGTGGGCATGGCGACCGATATCCGCGTGGTGACAACCGACCGGCGCGAATACGCCGCGCAGGTGGTATTGGCAGATGAGGCCAGCGATCTGGCAATCCTGCAGCTGCAAGACGCCCAAGGCCTGCCCTATCTGGAGCTGCGCGACAGCGATCAGGTCGAAGTGGGTGAACTGGCGCTGGCCATCGGCAACCCCTTTGGCGTGGGGCAGACCGTCAGCAGCGGCATCGTGTCGGGGCTGGCGCGCAGCGGTGCCGCCACCGGAGAGGGGCTGGGCTATTTCATTCAGACCGACGCCCCGATCAACCCCGGCAACTCTGGCGGGGCGCTGATTGACGTGAATGGCGATCTGATCGGGATCAACACCCGCATCGTGACCCGCTCTGGCGGCTCCAACGGTATCGGCTTTGCCATCCCCGCCAATCTGGTGCGCGCGTTCATGCGGCAGGCCGATCAGGGCGCGGAGGAGTTCCAGCGCCCCTGGGCGGGCATGATGGGCCAGCCGGTTGATGCGGATCTTGCCGCCTCGCTTGGCATGGACCTGCCAGAAGGGATGGTGATCTCCGATCTCCACCCCGCGAGCCCCTTTGCCAAGGCCGGTTTCCAGGTGGGGGACGTGGTTCTGGATGTCGCCGGTCAGCCGGTGAATTCGCCCTCTGAAATGGTGTTTCGCATGTCTGTTGCAGGTCTGGGCGACACCGCAGAGGTCACGCGCCTGCGCGGCGGTGAACGCAGCGCGCTCCAGGTCGAGATGATGCTGGCTCCCGATGATCCGCCGGCCGATCCGCTGACCCTGAATGAGCGCAGTCCGCTGCCCGGTCTGACGGTGGCGCGCATCAATCCGCAATCGATCGTCCGTCTGCAACTGCCGATGTCGGCCAAGGGCGTGGTGATCACCGACCCCGGCGCCTATGGCGGCCGCGTGGGGCTGCGCCCCGGTGATATCATTCTCGCGATCAACGACACCGTGATCGAAACACCGCAGGACGTGCCGAATGTGCTGGCCGCTGCGGGGCGCTGGATGAAGGTGGATCTCAACCGTCAGGGGCAGCGCGTCTCGCTGCGCTACAGGCTCTGACATGGGCGATCTGTTCGACAGCGGAGAAGGCACAGACAGTAAGGCCGCAGCGGCAGCTGGCGGGCGGGATGTGAACCGCCCCCTTGCCGACCGGCTGCGCCCGCAGTCCCTGGCAGAGGTGATTGGCCAGACCCATGTTCTGGGTCCAGAGGCACCCCTTGGCGTGATGCTGGCCTCCGGGTCCCTGTCTTCGCTGATCCTGTGGGGGCCGCCGGGGGTGGGCAAGACCACCATCGCCCGGCTTCTGGCACGGGAAACCGATCTGCATTTTGTCCAGATCTCGGCGATTTTTTCCGGTGTGCCTGATCTCAAGAAGGTGTTTGAAGCCGCCAAGATCCGTCGCCAGAACGGTCAGGGCACGCTGCTCTTCGTGGATGAGATCCACCGCTTCAACAAGGCCCAGCAGGACGGGTTTCTGCCGCATATGGAGGATGGCACCATCCTGCTGGTGGGGGCCACCACCGAGAACCCGTCGTTTGAGTTGAACGCCGCTGTGCTGTCGCGCAGTCAGGTGCTGGTGCTGGAACGGCTGTCGCTGGCAGATCTTGAGCGGCTGACCCAGCGCGCAGAGCAGGAGCTGGGCCGCGGTCTTCCCCTGCTGCCCGATGCGCGCGATGCGCTGCATGAAATGGCCGATGGCGACGGGCGGATGTTGCTCAATCTGATCGAACAGGTCGCCGCCTGGAAAGTGCCTGCCCCCCTTGGCGCAGAGGCACTGGCGGCGCGGCTGATGCGGCGGGCTGCGAAATACGACAAGTCAGGGGACGAGCATTACAACCTGATTTCGGCCCTGCACAAATCGATCCGTGGCTCTGATCCGGATGCGGCGCTCTATTGGCTTGGCCGGATGCTGGAGGGCGGTGAAGATCCCCGCTATCTGGCCCGCCGGCTGACGATGATGTCGACAGAGGACATCGGCCTTGCCGACCCGCAGGCCAATACCGTGTGTCTGAATGCCTGGCAGACCTATGAGCGGCTTGGCAGCCCGGAGGGTGAGCTGGCGCTTGCCAATGCGGCGGTCTATCTGGCTCTGGCCCCGAAATCCAACGCGGTCTATGTCGGCATCAAGGCCGCACGGCGTCTGGCCAAGAAAACCGGCAGCGCCCCGCCGCCCAAGCATATCCTGAACGCGCCAACCAAGCTGATGTCGGAGCAGGGCTATGGTGATGGCTATGCCTACGACCACGACGCCGAAGACGGGTTTTCCGGTCAGAACTACTTCCCCGACGGGGTGAAACGCCCGGTGCTCTACCAGCCGGTTGAACGCGGGTTTGAACGCGAGCTGAAACGGCGCAGCGAGTATTTCGCCAACCTCAGGACCAAGCGGAACAGCTGATCCGGCCTGGCTGCGCCAGACCGGGGCCTCCGGCGGGAGTATTTGGGGAAAGATGACAACGACGCCAGCTGCAAGCAAAGCAGCCATGCGCCAGCAAAACTTGACATCCACGCGCCAGCCGGCGACAGACCGTTGATGGTTTTTTCGGTTCTATATGTGGCCCTGGGCGGCGCGATCGGCGCCTGCTGCCGCTATCTGGCCGGTTTGGGGATCACCCGTCTGGTTGGCATGGGGGAATTCCCCGTGGCGATCCTGACGGTGAATGTGATCGGCTCTTTCCTGATGGGGGCTTTCGTTGTCACGGCGGCCCATAAGGGGTTGAGCCACCTGAGCCCCCTTGTGATGACCGGCCTTCTGGGCGGCTTCACGACGTTTTCGGCCTTCTCGCTTGAGACGGCCAACCTGATCGAGCGCGGCGCCTTCGGGCAGGCTGCGCTATATGTGCTTTTGTCCGTGGGCCTGTCGGTCGGCGGGCTGTTTTTGGGCCTGATGGCGGCCAGAGGAGTGTTCGCATGAGCGGCGTACAGATGATTACCGTCACAGAAGATGACGCAGGCCAGCGCATTGACCGCTGGTTGCGGCGTCTGTTTCCGCATGTGAGCCAGGGGCGCATCGAGAAGATGTGCCGCAAGGGTGAGCTGCGGTTGGATGGCGGGCGGGTCAAGGCCAGCTCTCGAGTTGAGGCGGGGCAGACCGTGCGCGTGCCGCCGCTGCCTGCGTCGGATCTGAAACCGGCCGAGGCACCGAGCCGCCGGATTTCCGATGCGGATGCCAAGATGATCCGGGGCTGCGTGATCTACAAGGATGACGCGGTGATCGTGCTGAACAAACCAGCGGGTCTTGCGGTGCAGGGGGGCAGCGGCACCACCAAACATGTGGATGGGCTGTCCGAGGCGCTGAAGTTTGATGCCGAGGAAAAGCCCCGTCTGGTGCACCGGCTGGACAAGGACACGTCGGGTGTTCTGGTTCTGGCCCGCACCCGTCAGGCCGCGCAGGCCCTGACCGCGGCCTTCCGTCATCATGCCACCCGCAAGATCTATTGGGCGCTGGTGGCCGGCGTGCCGACGCCCTATCTGGGCGAGATCAAATGTGGTCTGGTCAAGGCGCCGGGGCACGGCAAATCCGGTGAGGGCGAGAAGATGATCGCCATCCACTCCAACGAAGTGGACAGCACGCCGGGGGCCAAACGTTCGCATACGCAATATGCCACGCTCTACCGCGTGGCGAGCCGTGCGGCCTGGGTTGCGATGGAGCCGATCACCGGCCGCACCCATCAGCTGCGCGCGCATATGGCCGAGATCGGCCACCCGATTGCCGGCGATGGCAAATATGGTGGGTCGGGTCAGGAAAACCTGGGCGATGGCTGGGGCGCGCAGCTGGGGGGGATCATCTCCAAAAAGCTGCATCTGCACTGCCGCCGCATGGCATTTGAACATCCGACCACCAAGAAACCGCTGTCGATCACCGCGCCCCTGCCGGAGCATATGAAAGAGAGCTGGGACACCTTTGGCTGGAGCGAGGATCTGGCTGAGGACGATCCCTTCGAGAGCCTGCGATAAGGCCTGCGCCGATGAGCGATGCGTTGCGCCTGATCCTGTTTGATGTGGATGGCACCTTGGCCGACAGCCAGGGGGCGATCACCTCGGCGATGGCGGCGGCGTTTGCCGGCGCTGGCCTGCCGTCGCCCAGCCGGGCCGAGATCCTGTCGATTGTGGGTCTGTCATTGCCGCTGGCGATGGCCGAACTGGCGGGGGAGCAGCCAGCGGATGTGCAGGCGGTTCTGGTCGAGGGCTACAAGTCGGCCTATAAATCCGCCCGTCTGGCTGCAGGCGCCGGGCATTCGCCGCTTTATCCCGGTGCGGCAGAGGTTCTGGCAGAGCTGAACGCCGTTCCCGAATACCTGCTGGGGGTGGCCACCGGCAAATCGCAGCGCGGGCTGGATGCGCTGATCGAAGCCCATGAGCTGCGGTGTTTCGTGACCCGCCAATGCGCCGATCACCACCCGTCCAAACCCCATCCGTCGATGGTTCTGCGCGCGATGGCGGAAACCGGGGTGCGGCCCGAAGATACCGTGATGATTGGCGACACCAGTTTCGACATCGATATGGGACGTGCGGCAGGTGTGCGCACGATTGCGGTCGACTGGGGGTTTCACCCGGCAGAGCGGCTGGGTGCGGATCACATCATCAAGAGCTTTGGCGAACTGGCGCCCCTGTTGCGCAACACTTGGTAAGACACCGGAGAGATCTGACAACATGAGCGAGTGGAAACAGAAACGATTCTGGAAAGAGGTCACCGTGGCCGACACCGAGGGCGGCTTTGCGGTTGAGCTGGATGGGCGTCGGATCAAGACGCCAGCCAAGGCTGCGCTGGTGGTTCCAAGCCGTGCAATGGCCGATGCGATTGCTGCGGAATGGGACGCACAGACCGAATCAGTCGACCCCTCGACGATGCCTACGACTCGTTCTGCGAATGCTGCAATCGACAAGGTGTCGCATCAGCATGGCGAAGTGTCGGATATGCTGGCGGACTACGGTGATTCCGATCTTTTGTGCTATCGCGCGGACAGTCCGGCGGAACTGGTGGCCCGTCAGGCCGAAAGCTGGGATCCGGCACTGGCCTGGGCAGAAGAGGTTCTGGGTGCAAAGCTGGCACCGCGCAGCGGCATCCTGCATGTGGCCCAGGATGCAGCCGCTGTTGCCCGTTTGCGCGGCTTAGTGCATGAAATGTCAGCATTTCAGCTGGCCGCCTTTCACGATCTCGTGTCCATGTCTGGCTCTCTTGTGCTGGGATTTGCCGCCGCTCGCGACTGGCGTCCGGCCGAGGAAATCTGGCAGATTTCGCGGCTGGATGAGCTGTGGCAGGAGGAACAATGGGGCAAAGACGACGAGGCAAGCGCAACAGCTGAATTGAAACGGCTCGCCTTTATGCACGCCAAGCGATTCTACGATTTTTCCAGCTGATGCAATAAATTACCGAAAATGCGCGCGTGCCGCAAAAATCGTGCGCGCGCACAAAAATGTTCTCTATACGGCCATCGAAATTCCTGATCACAGACTTGACGTTTGTTGATGAATGCGACCACACTCGCATCTGAAAGGGGGGCAAATCCCCGTTTCGCAACCGTTATCCGGCATGGCTGGTGCCGGTCAAAAAGAGCCGCCAAATAGGCGGACTATCAGGAAGAGGTAAACATGAAGAATAAGGTATTTCTGGGCGCGCTGACTGTTGCTGGTCTGGCCGCTGGTGCAGCTGCGGCGGGCACCCTTGATGACGTCAAGGCGCGTGGCAAGCTGAACTGCGGTGTGACCACCGGTCTGGTTGGCTTTGCTGCGCCCAATGCCAATGGCGAATGGGAAGGCTTTGACGTTGCGGTCTGCCGCGCGGTTGCTGCTGCTGTTCTGGGTGACTCCACCGCTGTTGAATTCGTTCCGACCACCGGTAAGACACGCTTTACCGCGCTGGCATCCGGCGAGATCGACATGCTGGCCCGTAACACCACCTGGACCTTCTCCCGCGACGTCGACCTGAAGTTCGAATTCGTCGGCATCAACTACTACGACGGTCAGGGCTTCATGGTCCCCAAAGACCTCGGCGTATCCTCCGCGAAGGAACTGGACGGCGCGACCGTTTGTATCCAGACCGGCACCACCACCGAGCTGAACCTGGCGGACTTCTTCCGCTCCAACAACATCAGCTACGAGCCGGTTCCGATCGAAACCAACGCAGAAGCGCAGCAGCAGTATCTGGCTGGCGCCTGTGACGTTTACACCACCGACGCATCCGGTCTGGCGGCAACCCGCGCGACCTTTGACGATCCGGCTGGCCACGTCCTGCTGCCCGAAATCATCTCCAAAGAGCCGCTGGGCCCGCTGGTCCGTCACGGCGACCACGAGTGGGGTGACGTTGTTCGCTGGAGCCTGAACGCGCTGATCGCAGCTGAAGAGCTGGGCGTGACCTCCGCCAACATCAACGAGATGGCAGCTGGCACCGAGAACCCGGAAATCAACCGTCTGCTGGGCACCGAAGGTACCCTGGGCGAGATGCTGGGCCTGTCTGCTGACTGGGCGAAAAACGCTGTTGCCGCTGGTGGTAACTATGGCGAAGTCTTCGCGAAAAACATCGGTGAAGACACTCCGATCGGTCTGGCACGCGGCCTGAACGCTCAGTGGACCGAAGGTGGTCTGCTGTACGCACCGCCGTTCCGCTAAGACCCATTAGGAAAAGGGCGCAGGTCATCCTGCGCCCTTTTTCCTCCCTACCTATCCTAACAAAAACGCTTCAGGTTTTTCGCGAGCAGGGAACCAACTCTGCCGAACAGATGACCTGTAAGCCACGGGGATCACTCATTCATGTCAACTCTCACTGACCCACCAAAGGAGCAGTTTCAGCTGTCCATGTTGGTCAACGATACCCGCTATCGTTCGTTGACCTTCCAGGCGATTGCTGCGCTCGTCCTGGCCTTGGCCATCTGGTATCTCGGCAACAACCTGATCCAGAACCTTCGCGCTGCCGGTCTGAATATCTCTTATAACTTCCTTGGGGATCCGTCCGGCTACGACATCAACCAGCGCCTTGTGGAATACGACAGCCAGTCGAGCCACGCACGTGCCGCGCTTGTCGGGGTTCTCAACACCCTGCTGGTGTCTGTTCTGGCCTGTATCACTGCAACCATCTTTGGTGTGATTGCGGGTGTTCTGCGTCTGTCCAACAACTGGCTCGTATCCAAGTTGATGGCGGTTTACGTGGAAATCTTCCGCAATATCCCGGTCCTGATCTGGATCATCATCATCTTTACCATCATGACCGCCGTGATGCCTGGCCCGCGGGAATTCCGTGGTGACAATGCCACGTCGAGCATGGTGCTTGACCTCTTTGCCTTTACCAACCGCGGCGTCTACATCCCGATGCCCTGGTTTGAGACGGGTCTGTTTGCCTCTGCCACGATGAACTGGCTGCTGGTCATCGCGACCCTCGTTGGGTCATTCTTCGTGATGCGCAAGGTCGAGAACAACGCGACCAAAACGCAGGAAGAAACCGGTATCCGCCCCAACACCAAATGGATCGCTCTGGGCGTCTGGCTGGTGCCGCTGGTGCTGCTGTTGTTCCTGATGGGTCTGTCCTGGGAAGTTCCGGCGCTCAAGGGCTTCAACTTCTCCGGTGGTATCAAAATCGGTGGTCCGCTGATCGCCCTGTGGTTCGCCCTGTCGATCTACACCGGTGCCTTCATCGCGGAAAACGTCCGTGCGGGTATCCAGGCGATCAACAAAGGCCAGACCGAAGCCGCCGCGGCGCTGGGTCTGCGTCCGGGCCGGATCATGAACCTCGTCGTACTGCCGCAGGCACTGCGCGTGATCATTCCGCCGCTGATCTCCAACTTCCTCAACATCACCAAGAACTCCTCGCTGGCGATTGCCGTGGGCTATGCCGACATCACCGCGACCCTGGGCGGCATCACGCTGAACCAGACGGGCCGCGCGATTGAATGCGTGCTTCTGCTGATGCTGTTCTATCTCACCGCGTCGTTGACCATCTCCATGGTGATGAACGTCTACAACGCCTCTGTGAAACTGAAGGAGCGCTGAGACATGAGCGATACACACGCACAAACTGTCGCCTTTGTCCGCGAAACCGAAATCCCGCCCGCGCCGCCGCCCGGCCGCGAGACGGGGGTCTACAAGTGGATGCGCGAGAACCTGTTCTCCAGCATTCCGAACTCGGTCCTGACCATTGTTGCACTGGCCCTGATCTATTCCCTGCTGAGCGGCACCCTGCCGTGGTTGCTGAACGGGGTCTGGAACACCAGCTCGCTGCAGGAATGTCGTGAGGTTCTGGATGGCCAGGTTGGCGCCTGTTTCTCGGTCCTGACCGAGCGCTGGAATCAGCTGCTTTATGGCTTCAAATATCCGATCGATCCGGCTTATGAGTCGCCTTTCATGCAGTACTGGCGCCCCAATCTGGCCCTGCTTCTGCTCTTGATCGCGCTGGCGCCGGTTCTGTTCTTTGATCTGCCGCGCAAGCTGTTGGCCTTTACGGCAGTCTATCCCTTCATCGCCTTCTGGCTGATCTGGGGTGGGTCCATTCTGGTGCCGATCGTTGCCCTGCTTGGCTTTGTTGCGGCTGGGGTGGTGTTTCAGAAATACGGCAAGGGCAGTTTTGCTGTCGGGTTCTTTGGTGGGATCCTCGCGGCGATTGTTGTCTGGAATGTCGGTGGTTTCCTGATCCCGGAAGGGGCCTCTGAGAACGCGATGCTGGCGGCTGTGCCCTCGCGGGATCTGGGTGGCTTCATGCTGAACATGATGCTGGGTGTCACCTGTGTGTCGCTGTCGGTGCCTCTGGGTATCGCGCTGGCACTGGGCCGTCAGTCGACCATGCCGCTGATCAAGTGGATCTGCGTCGTCTTCATCGAATTCGTTCGTGGCGTGCCGCTGATCACCCTGTTGTTCGTGGCATCGGTGATGCTGTCCTACTTCTTCCCGCCAGATGCCACCGTGGACCTGTTCCTGCGCGTGGTCATCATGATCACCCTGTTCTCCTCGGCCTATATCGCCGAAGTGATCCGGGGCGGTCTGGCCGCTCTGCCCAATGGGCAGTACGAAGCAGCAGACAGTCTGGGTCTCGACTACCCGCAGGCGATGCGTCTGATCATCCTGCCGCAGGCTCTGAAGATCTCTATCCCCGGTATCGTGAACGTGGCTGTTGGCCTGTTCAAGGATACCACGCTGGTGTCGGTCATCTCGATGTTCGACCTGGTGGGCATGATCCGTGGCCCGATCCTCGCCTCCACCGAGTGGAACGGCGTTTATTGGGAACTCCTCGGCTTTGCCGCCTTCCTGTTCTTCGTCGTCTGCTACGGCATCTCTCAATACTCACAGTGGCTCGAGCGTCGTCTCGCCACCGATCACCGTTAAGGAGTTCAACTTATGTCTGAACTTATGTCTGACCGCGCAATCGACCGCTCCAAAATGCAGGTGAGCGACGAGGTTGCCATCGAAATCAACAACATGAACAAGTGGTACGGCTCTTTCCACGTGCTGCGCGACATCAATCTGACCGTCAATCGCGGCGAGCGGATCGTTATCGCGGGCCCGTCGGGGTCGGGTAAATCCACCCTGATCCGCTGCCTCAACGCGCTGGAAGAACACCAGCAGGGCAAGATCGTGGTGGATGGCACCGAGCTCTCGAACGACCTCAAGAATATCGACAAGATCCGGTCCGAGGTTGGCATGGTGTTCCAGCACTTCAACCTGTTCCCCCATCTGACGATCCTTGAGAACTGCACATTGGCCCCGATCTGGGTGCGCAAAACGCCCAAGAAAGAGGCGGAAGAGCGCGCAATGCACTTCCTGGAAAAGGTGAAGATCCCCGACCAGGCGCATAAGTACCCGGGCATGCTGTCCGGTGGTCAGCAGCAGCGTGTGGCGATTGCCCGCTCGCTGTGCATGATGCCCCGCATCATGTTGTTCGATGAACCGACATCGGCGCTGGACCCGGAGATGATCAAAGAGGTGCTCGACACCATGATCGAGCTCGCGGAAGAAGGCATGACCATGCTCTGTGTGACCCACGAAATGGGCTTTGCCCGTCAGGTGGCGAACCGCGTGATCTTTATGGCGGATGGCCAGATTGTTGAGCAGAACGAACCGGAAGAGTTCTTCAACAACCCCAAGTCCGAGCGCACCCAGCAGTTCCTGAGCCAGATCCTCGGCCACTGAGATCTGCCTATCGGGTCTGTGACCTGTTGAATTGGAAAGGCCGGGCATCTGCCCGGCCTTTTCTGTTTGTCTCCGGCTGTTCTAGGCAGGGGGCGCTGCCCCCTGACCCCCGGAGTATTTGGGGAAAGATGACAGCAGGCGCGCGCTCAGCCGTGGCGGGCAAACGCGCGGGTCTCGCCATCTGCCAGCAGCAGAAGCGTGGTAAAGGGCTCTGTGCTGTCACCCATTTCCATACCGGGCGATCCGATGGGCATACCGGGCACGGCAAGGCCCAGAGCATCGGGTCGTTCGTTGATGAGGCGGGTGATATCCTCGGCCGGAACATGGCCTTCGATCACGTAGCCCTCGATCATGGCGGTGTGGCAGGAGGCGGTTTCATCGCGGATGCCGAGCCGGTCCTTCATCGTCCACAGCTGTTCATCGGGAACGTCGCGCAGATCCACCGAAAAACCCGCGGCGCTGAGATGGTTGGCCCAGGCGGTGCAGCAGCCGCAGCTTGGGGATTTCAGCACCCGGATTTCGGGGCCTTGGGCTGCGTGGGCTGGCAGGCGCAGAGCGGGCAGGGCGAGGGCTGCCAGAAAAAAGGAACGGCGACGCATGAGAGAGCTCCTGTCATTGGTGTCTGGGCAGACAATAGCGCCGCTGCAGCCCGGCCTGCCACGGGTGTCCTGCGCTGGATGTGCGGCTTTGTCGCAGGCCCCAGGGCAGGTTGTCAGGCGCCCAGCAGCTCTCTTGGGACGGTGAAATCCACCACTTTTCCGCTGCCCCAGCTGAGATCGGACCAGTTGTCGATCGGGAAGGTTGCGACCAATGTGGCCCCTGTCGGGTAATCCTCAAATCGCGAGTGGTCGGGCGGGTTGCGCAGCAGTTGATGGGCGAAATCGGCAATGCCCGGATTATGGCCGAGGATCTGCACGCGCGGGTGCTCTGCCTCGCGCAGGACCTGAAACAGCACATCAGCGGTGGCGTGATACAGCCGTTCGATAAAGATGGCGGGGACATCCAACCCCATCAGGTCATAGGTTTCGCGGGTGCGCTGCGCAGAGGAAGAGATCACCTGATGCGGGATCATGTCGATATCGCGCAGCCAGTCACCGATGGCAGGGGCCGAGCGCTGGCCGCGTTGGTTGAGCGGGCGGGCATGGTCGCTGGGGGCTGAGGTGTCCCAGGCGGATTTGGCGTGGCGGGTGAGGATCAGCGTGCAAGTCATTGGTTGTGAAAATACCTCATGTGGTGGGCGGATTGCGACAGGGGGCGCGCGGCTCTGGCCGACAGCGGGCAGGCGCGGCGCGCAAGGCATCCGCCAGACAGGCAGCTGGCCCCGGCAGCCGTGTTCAGGTGGTCATGGCAGGCGGCAACGCCGTAGGGACCACCGGCGACAAGCGCATCAACGGGGCAGGCCGTCAGGCAGGGCCGCCCTGTGCAGCTCTCGCAGGGGGAGGTGCTGCGGGGTGGGGGCGGTAGATCAATGTAATGCGCAAAATATAGAGCGCCGCGGAAGGAAATCATCATGCCGAGGCGATCATGCACCAGCATTTGCGACGGGGATGTGAAACAGCGGCCAGAGGCACGCGCCCAGGCGACAAAGGGCTGATAGGGCGGGCCGGTGAACGGGTAGCGCGCCTGCGCGCCCCAGGCAGCGGCGAGGCCATCGATGGTGCGTCTGGACCAGCGGTCAACCGGATCGGCTGTGCCATCGCGGAACTCGGGCGTGGTTTCAAACTGCGCCCAGAACCCCGGTCCCGTTCCGAAAAGCACCATGGTTCCGTCTGGTTGCGGACCGTCAGGCTTTGCGCTGTTTGGGGGCAGATCCGGCCCCTTGGTGGCGACAGTATTGCTGAGATCACTGCCAAGATCGTCGGCCACCGCGTGAAAGGCGCCGTAGATCTCCAGCCCGGCCTCGGCGGCGCTATGGGCGATGTCAGTGTAGGTCGGGGGCGTGGCGGGGCTCATGCCCCCAGACTAGCGCAGATGGCAGCGGATCGGCGCATAAAAACGGCAACTGACGCCGCAAAGCGCGCCAGATCATGACGCGGCAGCGCAAAGACATCGGGTTGAAAACAGGCAGGGAGACAGGGCCCTGCGCCCGTGGCCGGTTGGGGGCAGAGCTGCCTGCCCCATTTGCCATCCGTTATCAGGGCACCGGGCTTGAGACCTGATGGGCGCTGTCTGCTGTCGATCAGCCCCGGATCAGGGGCGAATCATGGAGCCTGCACCGTGATCGGTGAACAGTTCCAGCAGCACGGCATTGGGCACGCGGCCATCAACGATGGTGCAGGCGCGCACGCCATTGCGGACGGCGGACAATGCGGTTTCGGTCTTGGGGATCATGCCGCCGGCGATGACACCGGTTGCGGTCATCTCTTCGACATCGGCGGCCTTCAGTTCGGTGACCACATCGCCTGCGCCGTTCTTGACGCCGGACACATCGGTCAGCAGCAGAAGGCGGTCGGCCTTGAGCGCCGAGGCAATGGCCCCTGCGGCTGTGTCACCGTTGATGTTGAAGGTTTCGCCATTGGGGCCTGCGCCGATCGGGGCGATGACCGGGATCATGTCCTGTTCAAACAGGTGATGCAGCACCGACGGATCCATCTGATCCGGTGTGCCCACAAAGCCGAGATCGGGGTTGGCCTGGGTGCAGGTGATGAGATTGGCGTCCTTGCCCGACAGACCGACGCCTGCGCCGCCTTGACGGTTGATTGCCTGCACGATGCGTTTGTTCACCACGCCGGACAGCACCATTTCCACCACTTCCATCGTGGCTGCATCGGTGACCCGCTTGCCGTTCACGAATTCGGACTGGATCGCCAGCTTGTCCAGCATTGCATTGATCATCGGGCCACCGCCATGCACGATCACGGGGTTCACGCCGACTTGTCGCAACAACACGATATCACGGGCAAATGTTTCCATTGCGTCATCGCTGCCCATGGCGTGGCCGCCAAGTTTCACGACAACGATGGCACCGTCATAGCGCTGCAGATAGGGCAGGGCGCTTGACAGGGTCTCGGCAGTGGCAATCCAATCGCGGTTCATGTCTTGTTTCTTCATCATTGCAATCCCTGGACATGGCGGCTGCCCCAAACGCGAGGCAGTCAGACCATGGGCACCGTGTTACGCGGTTCTGCCCCCCCTGCCAAGGTAAGAGGCTGCATTCGCCCCATTGCGGCCACTGCGGGGCGCGCCTAAGTTTGACCTGATCGCAATCCGCCGGGCCCCTGCTGATGCCCGCTGGTGCGATCTGTTTCATGTTCGGGCCACTCTCCCCGCTGGCCCCATCCCAAGGATGATAAGATGCGCCAGAAGACCCTTTTGCTGACCGGGGCGAGCCGTGGAATCGGCCATGCCACCGTCCGTCGTTTCAATGCCGAGGGCTGGCGGGTCATCACCTGTTCGCGCCAGCCGTTTCCGGCGGAATGCCCCTGGGGCGGCGGCGAGGAAAACCATGTTCAGGTGGATCTGTCCGACCCGACCGACACCATCAACAAGGTGGGCGAAATCCAGGAGCGGCTGGACGGTCGGCTGGATGCGCTTGTCAATAATGCGGGGGTGTCCCCCAAGGGGGCGGATGGGGCGCGGCTCAATACGCTGGATACCGATCTGATGACCTGGGGCAAGGTGTTCCACGTGAACTTCTTTGCCTCTGTTGTCCTGGCGCGGGGCCTTAAGGATGAGCTGGCCGCTGCCAAAGGATCGGTTGTCAACGTGACCTCTATTGCGGGCAGTCGGGTGCATCCTTTTGCTGGTGCGGCCTATGCCACATCCAAGGCGGCGCTGGCTGCGCTTACGCGGGAGATGGCGCATGACTTTGGCCCTCTGGGGGTGCGGGTGAATGCCATCGCGCCGGGCGAAGTGGAGACCGCGATCCTGAGCCCCGGCACCGACAAGATTGTCAAGAAACTGCCGATGCAGCGTCTGGGTCAGCCAGAGGAGGTCGCAGCCGCGATCTATTTCCTGTGCTCGCAAGAGAGCTCGTATATCTCTGGGGCAGAAATCGAGGTGAACGGCGCCCAGCACGTCTGAGCCAGCCTGTCCATGTGGCTCTGACCTGCGGGTTAGAGACGAAAACGCTCCCGGATCAGCAGATCACGGGGGCATTTTTGTTCGGCTGTTTTTGCGCGATCTGAGGGTTATTCGAGCCCTGCGATGATGGCGCGCAGCGTGGGGATGCCGTCGCCTTTTTCCGAAGAGGTCAGCACGATCTCGGGGTAGGCGGCAGGGTGTTTGGAGAGCGCCTCGCGCACCTGTGACAGCACGGCGGCACGGTCCTTTTCCTTGACCTTGTCGGCCTTGGTCATCACCACCTGAAAGGTCACCGCAGAGCTGTCGAGCAGCTTCATGATCTCGGCGTCGACCTTTTTGATGCCGTGGCGGCTGTCGATCAGCACAAAGGCGCGGCGCAGGGTCTGGCGACCAGAGAGATACTGCTTGAGCAGGCGCTGCCATTTCTCGACCACGGGCAGCGGCGCATTGGCGTAGCCATAGCCGGGGAGGTCGACGAGATACAGCTCTGGCCCCTGTGTGAAGTAGTTGATCTCCTGCGTGCGCCCCGGCGTGTTTGACGCGCGCGCCAGACCCTTGGTCCCGGTCAGGGCGTTGATCAGGCTGGATTTGCCGACATTGGAGCGCCCGGCAAAGCAGACCTCCATCCGGTCGGCATCCGGTAGACCGGACATGGCCACCACGCCTTTGACAAAGGTGGATTCGCCCGCAAACAGCTTGCGGCCCTTTTCGGTCATGATTTCATCCGGCTGTTCGGCCAGGGGAAAGGACATCTGCATCACAACAGCTCCAGTTTGTCGCCGATGCGGATCTGGCCAGCATCCAGAACCTTGGCGCGAATGCCAAAGTCGGTGTGGCCCCATGTGTCACGCAGGGCTTTTAATGTTTCAGCATCGCGGACCCCGGTGTCGGGGTTGGTTTCCGTGGCGCGGCAGCGGGTGATGCGATCCACCACCTCAAGACGGGTTTCGCCGATCTGCAGCTGCTGGCCGACCCAGTCGAATTCGCCAAAGGCGGCAGTGTCATCGATCCAGATGTTGCCGCGAAACCGGCGTGGATCCAGATCCTGCCCCAGCACATCCCCAAGCGCGCGCAGAGAGCTGAGCGACAGGATGGCCACGGCCGAGAAACTGGCGTCTGCCATCCCGCCTTCTGGGGCCTTGATCAGGCTGTGGGGCTGGGGGCGTTCGCTGGGATAAAGCGGGCTTAGCCACGCAATCAGCCGGTCGCTTTCGGCGGTGATATCTGCGCCGAGAGTGAGGCTGAGATCGGGTTGGCGGGGATGGCTGAGGGTGATCTGCGCCGCTCCGTCCTGGGCAAGGGCGGTGCGTGCGGTGATCGCCATCAGTTCCGGGCCAAAACAGCCGCGGGCAAAGTTGCGGCAGTGCTGCCATGCGCCGGTGTCCTGAGAGGTGCCGGTCAGCACGGCCCAGGCCCGGTCAAACGGCATAGGCCCGCCTGTTTCCAGACGGACCTCTGAGAGTGGTTCGGCCCCGATACCTTTGATCGGGTGCCGCCACATTTCCTTGACAGTTGCTGTCATTACTTCTCCGCCTTGGGCGACTTCTTGAAGCTCGACTTGATGTTGCCAAACACATCCGGCTTGTAGCCGTGGCTGCGCATGATCAGGTACTGCTGCGTGAAGGTGATGGTGTTGTTCGCAATCCAGTACACCACCAGACCCGATGCAAATCCACCCAGCATGAACATGAAGACCCAGGGCATCCATGCAAAGATCATCTGTTGGGTCGGATCGGTCGGTGCCGGGTTCAGCTTTTGCTGCAGCCACATGGAGATACCCAGGAGGAGCGGCAGGATACCGATCAGCACGGTTGCCAGAATGCTGCCCGGCTCCGGACCTGTGAACGGCAGCAGGCCGAACAGGTTCATGATGGAGGTCGGGTCAGGCGCGCTGAGATCCTGGAAGGGACCAAAGAAGGGCGCGTGACGCAGCTCCAGCGTGACAAAGATCACCTTGTAGAGCGAGAAGAAGATCGGGATCTGGATCAGGATCGGCAAACAGCCTGCGGCGGGGTTCACCTTTTCCTTCTTGTAGAGCGCCATCATCTCCTGCTGGAGCTTCTGGCGGTCATCGCCGGCCTTTTCCTTGATCTTCTCCATCTCCGGCTGCAGTTCCTTCATCTTTGCCATCGAGGCATAAGATTTATAGGCCAGCGGAAAGACGAGGATCTTGATCAGCACGGTCAGGCCGATGATCGCCCAGCCCATGTTGCCGATCAGCGCGTTCAGCCAGTGCAGAACCGCAAAGATCGGTTTGGTGAGGAAGAAGAACCAGCCCCAGTCGATGGAGTCGAGGAAGCCTTCGATGCCGTCTTTCTGGTAGCCGCGGATGGTGGCCCATTCCTTGGCACCGGCGAACAGCTCGGTGGTGACCTCGGTGCCTTCGCCATTGGCAAGGGTCACGGTCGGCAGCACCACGTCGGTCTGATAGATCTCGCGGCGTTCGTCGAATTTCGCAATCGAGCGGAAGGACTGGCCGGGCTCGGGCACCAGGGTGGACATCCAGTAGTGATCGGTGAAACCGATCCAGCCGTTGCCTTCAACCTGGGTGATTTCGCTGCGGGCGCCGCTGCGGGCGTCCAGATCGAAATCCGCCATGTCGTCATAGTCGATTTCCGCCAGCGTGCCGTCTGCCATGCCAACGACGCCCTCGTGCAGGATGAAGAAGTTCTTCAGGTCCTGGGGCATGCCGTGGCGGGCGATGGTGCCGTAAGGTGCGAGCGAAACAGTGCCTGCGCCTTCGTTCATCACGCTTTGTACGACCTGGAACATGTAGTTCTCGTCGATGGAGATCGTGCGGAAGAAGGTCAGGCCCTTACCGTTGCGCCAGGAGAGGGTCACGGGGGTCTCGGGCGTCAGGGTCTCACCTTCATGAAGCGACCAGAGCGTGTTTGCGCCGGGGACATCATCGATCCCCAAACCGGCACCCGGTGCCCAGCCGTACAGCGCGTAATAGGCATTCGGGCTGCCTGCGGGGGACAGCATCTTGACGATGGGAGAGTCGGGCTCCAGCGAAACGCGGTAATCTTTCAGCGCCAGATCATCCAGACGGCCGCCCTGCAGCGAAATGGTGCCGGTGACACGCGCGGTGTCGATCGCCACGCGCGGTGCATCGGCTGGGGTTTCGGCCTCGGCTGCGCCAGCGGCTGCCGCGTCACCTGCGATGGCCTGGGCCGCCGAAGGGGCAGAGACGCCATCGCCGGCAGGCGCGGTCTGCGCGATCTCGGCGTCGGGCTGCGGGGCAGGCTCCGGGGGCGGGAAAAAGATATACCAGCCCAGAATCACCAGGAAACTGAGCGCGGTTGCGAGAAGAAGGTTCTTGTTCTGATCGTCCATTGGGGACCGCCACCTCGTGCATGGAATGACAGGGTGTGGTTCAACAGAGGTGGACCCCAAAGGTCAAGTGGAATCGCCCCCGCAGCGGTGTCGCAGTCGCGATGAGCCGGGATTTCCGGGCATTCCCGCCGGATTCGCAGCAATTGGTCATTTGCGCCAAACGCGAGTCGGCTGTTCGGAGAGAGGCGAAAGCGCGCAGACAGGCCGGATGATCCGGGGCGATGACGGTCGGCTGAAGACGACGGGTGGCTGGCCCGATGTATCAGGCGTGGCCGCAAGGGCGCAGGCAAAAAACCGGCGCGCGGATCCCGGTGGCGTGCCGTTGGTTCAGTGTCTTTCGGTTATTTTCCCTGACGGCCAATCACCGGGGCATCCTGCAGCTTTGCCTCATGGGCGGCAATCCAGTCCAGCGTCTGGTCAAAGGGCATCGGGCGGCCGATGCCAAAACCCTGCACATGATCGCAACCCAGCTGCGCCAGCAGCGCGTGTTCGCCCACGGTTTCCACGCCTTCGGCCAGGGTGGCAAGATCCAGCCGCTCGGCCATGGTCAGGATGGCGGCGATCAGTTTCTGCTGCTCGGGGTCACGGTCGGCCTTCATAACAAAGGAGCGGTCGATCTTGATCCGGGAGACACGGAAACGCTGGACCGCAGCAATAGAGGCATGGCCGGTGCCAAAGTCATCCAGATCGATATTGCAGCCCAATTCACCAAGCGCGGCAATGTTGCGCACGATCATGTCGTCTGGCTGATCGGTCATCACGGTTTCCAGGATTTCGACGCAAAGCCGGTCCGGGGTGAGGCCAAAGCGTTCCAGCTCCCATTGGATGCGCTCGACGAGATTGACGTTGCGCAGCTCGTCCGTTGCGAAATTCACGCCGACAGAGGGGACATTCAGCCCGGCCGCATCCCACGCCTTGAGCGCGGTGAGGGCGTTGTACAGCATGATTTCACTGAGCCGTTCCATCAGTCCTGCGTCTTCCAGCGCGGGAAGGAAGGACATGGGCGGGATCATGCCGCGCACGGGATGGTTCCAGCGCGCCAGCGCCTCGAACCCGGACACGCGGCCCGTGTCGGTGCAGATCTGGGGTTGGAACCAGGCTTGGATCTGGCCGCTTTCCAAGGCGTTGACCAGTTCTTCCTTGACGTCGCCGCGGGCCTTGCCGCGTTTGTCCATGTCTTCGGTATAGGCGCGAATGCCGGAGGGGCCGTTTGTCTGGGCCTCCATCAGCGCGGTGGTGGCGGCATTGATCCAGTCAGAGCCCGCCGGTTTCGGCGCCCGCCCGTGAAGGCAGAACCCGATGGAGCAGGACACGTAGACAGAGACGCCATCCACGGAAATCGGTTCCTCAATCGCGGTCTGCAGGCGGCCTGCCAGTTGAATGGCAAGTTCCAGATCCATTTGCAGAACCGGGGTCAGGCAGACGCCAAAGCGGCTGTCGCTGATGCGGGCAACGCTGTCCTGCGGGCGCAGGATCGACAGGACCCGGTCGCCGCACCGGTTGACCAGCATATCGGCGGTCTCCTGGCCGTGGCGCTGGGCGAGATCCTTGAAATCGTCCAGTTCGACCATGAACACGGCAGAGCGCAGGCCGCTTTCGGCGGCACTGTCATAGATTTCGCAGGTGACTTCCTCGAACCCGTCGCGCAGCAACATCCCGGTAAGGCGGTCGCGCGGCTGACCTGGGCGGCGCAGATGGGCAAAGCCACCCATCGCGGCAAAGACCAGCGGCAGACCAAGGGCCACGATCAAAAGGGCGGCCTCTCCCCCCATCCAGAAGGTCGCAAGCGTCAGGGCAGGCAGAAACGCCAGAAGAGGCGGGCCAAGAAGCACCGGAACAATCCGTTTTCTGACGTGCGCAAGTGTCTGCGACAGCGTTTTTGTCATCTGTAGACCTTTCACCTACGACGAGGGGCAGTGGCTACAGATTAGAATCGGCGTCTCACCGTCTAGTTAACGCAGGTCGGGAATCTCGTCTGAATCAGCAGTTAATTCGGGATTTTTCAGGCTAAGAGCAGAAAAATCGAACAGTTTTGGATCCAAAAGATGCGAGGGGCGGGCATTCATCAGCGCGCGGAACATCACCTGACGGCGACCGGGGCTGTTTGATTCCCACTGATCGAGGATCTGTTTTACCTGCTGACGCTGCAACCCGTCCTGGCTGCCGCAGAGATCACAGGGGATGATCGGATAGTCCATCGCGCGGGCGAATTTCTCGCAATCGGCCTCGGCCACATGGGCGAGGGGGCGGAAGACAAACAGATCGCCTTCTTCGTTCACCAGTTTGGGTGGCATGGTCGCCAGGCGACCGCCGTGGAACAGGTTCATGAAGAAGGTTTCCAGAATGTCGTCGCGGTGATGGCCAAGAACCACCGCAGAGCAGCCTTCTTCGCGGGCGATACGATAGAGGTTGCCCCGGCGCAGACGTGAGCAGAGCGCACAATATGTGCGGCCCTGGGGCACTTTGTCCATCACGATGCTGTAGGTGTCCTGATATTCGATGCGGTGCGGCACACCCATCTTTTCCAGGAATTCGGGCAGGACGGTGGCCGGGAAACCGGGCTGGCCCTGATCAAGATTGCAGGCCAGCAGATCCACGGGCAGCAGCCCGCGCCATTTCAGTTCATAGAGAACCGCGAGGAGGGTATAGCTGTCCTTGCCGCCAGACAGGCACACCAGCCATTTCGGCGTGCTGCCATCGGCGCGGCGTTCCACCATGCCGTATTGTTCGATCGCCTCGCGCGCGTAGCGCACGATCCGTTTGCGGAGTTTCTTGAACTCCGTTGTCGAGGGGGCGCCGGCAAACAGCGGGTGGATATCGTCGAGATCATCATCAAGCATGGCCGCGCCCTAGCCGAGGATCGGCGTTTTGCCAAGGAAAAAAGGTGATCTGGGTGATCCGGGCGCGGGTGGCCGGGCCTGCAAAGTCATCCGAAGGCGGGCGTGATGCGTAGACATCAGACGATGCAGCGCCCCCAACATGAGGTGAAAGACATGACCCCTGCCAGCCAAGATACCACCCGCCACCGTTCCAAGCGCAGCGCGATGCGCCGTCTGGGGCGGCTGGCGCTGATCGGAGGCGCGGTTGCCGGGGTTGCGGCGCTTGCCTCTTGCGGGCGGCCAAGCCTGTCGGATGAGAAACTGAGCGACAAGGCGCTTAATCTGGAAGAGTATTTCGTGGGGCAGACAGTGGCCTACGGCCAGTTCACCGACCGTTTTGGCACGGTGCGGCGGCGGTTTGTTGTCGACATCACGGGAGAGTGGGATGGCAGGGATCTGACCCTGACCGAGGATTTCCGCTATGCCGATGGCAGCACGGAACAGCGGATCTGGACCCTGACCAAAACCGGGCCGGACAGCTGGGAGGGCACGGCGGACGGGGTGCAGGGAAAGGCGCGCGGCGAAGAGCGGGGCGATACCTTTAACTGGGCCTATACAATCGACCTGCCGGTGCCGGGCGGAGACACGATGCGGGTGTCCTTTGACGACTGGATGTGGCTGCTGGAGGACGGGCGGCTCTTGAACAAGGCCTATATGAGCCGCTTTGGCGTGACACTGGGCGAGGTCACGATCTTCTTTGAGAAGAAGGACGACTAGCGCAGGTTCTGATCGCGGTGGAGCGGGGAATGGCCCTGACGGTCTGTGGTGCGTGATGTGTCTTGCTGCTGGTCAGGGCCGTGATCGGCACAGCCGCATCCGGGCACCGGGTCGTAGCCGTCGCCGCCAAACGGGTGGCAGCGGCCGATCCGGCGCAGTGTCAGCCATGTGCCACGAATGGCGCCGTGTTTTTCCAGCGCCTCCAGCGCATAGGCAGAGCAGGTCGGTTGATAGCGGCAGTTAAATCCAACCCAGGGGCTGAAGATCAGCCGATAGGCGCGCACAGGCAGCGCAAAGAGATGGGCCAGTGGGGTCATGGCGGATAGATAGGCAGAGTTGCGCGATATGGCAATCAGGGCAGCGCCCCAGCCGGGGAGGGAGCCCGTTGCAGTCTTGCTGGTGCAGCCTTACTGGCCGTGGATCTTTTTCAGGGCGTAGATCAGATCCCGCTTCAGCTCTTCAAAGGGGCGATCTGCCGTCTGACCGGCCCGTCCAATCAGCACATAGTCCCATCCCGCACGGCCATGCAGAGGCAGAATCATCCGCGCGACCTCGCGCAGGCGCCGTTTGGCGCGGTTGCGGGCCACTGCGTTGCCGACCTTTTTGGAACAGGTAAAGCCCATGCGAATGCCATCGCCACCGGGTTCATCGCTCCGACGGTTGCGGCCCTGGACCATCATGCCCTTGGTGCCCTGACGACGGGCGCGGGCAGCGGCAAGGAAATCGCGACGCTTGGCGATCACCACGGGTTGTGGCTGCGGCAACGCGCGGGCGGCGGTTGCATCAGATGCACAAACGGACACCGCCGGAGACTGATCCCCGCGGGCAGCGTTGCCATCCTTGGGGGTCTCCGGCGGTGTCATGTCCGTCAGAACGTGAACTGAGCTTATGCGCTCAGTTCTTTACGACCGCGTGCGCGGCGTGCGTTCAGAATCTTACGGCCTGCCTTGGTGGCCATGCGCGCACGGAAGCCGTGGCGGCGTTTGCGAACCAGGTTCGAAGGCTGATAGGTGCGTTTCATCGCTCCGGTCTCCAACTGTTTACATCGGGACGGCGCGGAATCGGCCACCCGGGGTCTATCTCGAAGCCCGGTCTCTAGAAGGGAATGCCGTGCGAGTCAAACCCCAGCGGGGTGTTTTCTGCGCGAAATGCAACATTTCCCCGAAAATCGGGCGCTCGCGGCCTTTTAACAGAAGGGTTTTGTAACAGATAGCCCTGAAACAGCACGGAATGAGACAAATGGCTCACTTTTTTCGCGGGCACGATCAAGCCGCTGTGAGATAAGCGCTGCAGCGCTCGTGCCGGGGCTATTTTGCAGGTACCACCAACACCGCGACCCCGCCCTTTCAATGGGGATGGTCGCAGACGCGCCTGTTCTGGCACGAGGCCAGAGCAGACATCAGACAGGCAGACGGCCAGAAGAGCAGGAGCATCGCCCCATGCAGGATCAGACCCCATCGCAGCCCTCTCAGAGTGAGGCCAAAGAATCGGCAAAGAAGCCGGGTCTGGGGCGGTTTCTGCCCCTTGCCGCTGTTTTGGTGGTGGCCGCGATCGGTGCCATGACGTTGGGGGACTATCTGACGCTTGAAACCCTGCGCGACAACCGAGAGGCGCTGATGGCGTTTCGCGACAACAATTATGCCGGGCTCGTCGGGCTGTTCATGCTGACCTATGTGGTCATCGTGGTATTTTCGCTGCCCGGTGCGGCGGTGGCGTCGGTCACGGGCGGTTTCCTGTTTGGTCTGGCGCTGGGCACGACGTTCAATGTGCTGGCCGCCACAACCGGGGCGATGGGCATCTTTCTGGCTGCGCGCTGGGGTCTTGGCGCGATGCTGACACAGCGGCTGGAGACGGCTGAGGGTCGGGTCAAGATGCTGAAGCAGGCGTTGCGGGAAAACGAGATCGAAGTCCTCTTGCTGCTGCGGCTGGTCCCGGCGGTGCCCTTCTTTGTGGCGAATCTGCTGCCTGCGCTGGTGGGGGTCAAACTGGTCAATTTCCTGTGGACCACGGCCGTCGGCATCATTCCCGGTGCCATCGTCTTTACCTGGATCGGTGTTGGGCTTGGCTCTGTCTTTGACCGCGGTGAGACGCCGGACCTGTCCCTGTTGTGGGAGCCACATGTGATTGGCCCCATCATCGGCCTGTGTGTGCTGGCAGCGCTGCCCATCCTTTTGAAGAAACGCAAACCGCGTGCGGGCAATGCGCCTGCGGCGGCAACCACCCAAGAATCGGAGCAGTGACCATGCAAGAGTTGACCTGTGATCTTCTGGTGATTGGGGCCGGATCCGGCGGTCTGTCGGTTGCGGCGGGGGCAAGCCAGATGGGGGCGGACGTGATCCTTTTGGAGGGTCACAAGATGGGGGGCGACTGCCTGAACTATGGGTGTGTGCCCTCCAAGGCGCTGCTGGCGGCGGCGAAAACCGCCTATACCCAGTCCCACGCCAGCGCCTACGGCGTGGCCGATCAGGCCCCGGTGGTGGATTATTCGGCAGCCAAGGATCACGTGCATGACGTGATCGCCACCATCGCCCCAGTGGACAGCCAGGAGCGATTCGAGGGCTTTGGCGTGCGGGTCGTTCGTGAATATGGCCGATTCGTCGATGATCGCGTGGTCGAAGCCGGTGCGTTTCGCATCACGGCGCGGCGCATTGTGATTGCCACCGGCTCATCCCCCTTTGTCCCTGCGATCGAGGGGCTGGAGGATGTGCCGTATTACACCAATGAAACCCTGTTCGACCTGCGCGAGCGGCCCGATCACCTGCTGATTATCGGCGGAGGCCCCATCGGCATGGAAATGGCGCAGGCCCATATTCGCCTGGGCAGCAAGGTCACGGTGATCGAGGGGGCCAAGGCGCTTGGCAAGGACGACCCGGAGCTGGCCGAGATCGTGCTGGATCAGCTGCGCAGCGAGGGGGTCGAAATCGCAGAAGAGGCGCAGGCCGCCCATATCGGCGCAACGCCAACAGGGGGCGTGCGGGTCACCGCCAAGGACGGTCGCGTCTTTGAGGGCAGCCACCTTTTGATGGCGGTCGGGCGCAAAGCCAATATCGACCGGCTCAATCTTGAGGCTGCGGGCGTGGAAACCAACCGCGCCGGGGTGGTCGTGGATGAGAGCCTGCGCAGCAAGAACCGCCGTGTCTATGCCATCGGGGACGTGGCCGGGGGGCTGCAGTTCACCCATGTGGCCGGCTATCATGCCAGCGTCATCATCAAGTCGATCTTGTTCGGCCTGCCGTCCAAGGCCAAGACCAGCCACATTCCGTGGTCGACCTATACGGCCCCTGAACTGGCGCAGGTCGGTCTGAGCGAAGCGGAGGCGCGCAAGGCACATGGCGACCGTCTGGAGGTGGCGCGATTTGATTACCACCACAACGACCGTGCCCTGGCAGAGCGCAAGAGCAAGGGCCTGATCAAGGTGATGGTGGTCAAGGGGCGCCCGGTTGGGGTTTCTGTTGTCGGCCATCAGGCGGGGGAACTGGTTGCGCTGTGGTCGATGGCCATCGCCAACAATATGAAGATGAGCCAGGTCGCCGCGATGGTTGCGCCCTATCCGACAATTTCCGAAATGAATAAACGTGTTGCAGGGGCCTATTTCTCGCCACGGCTTTTTGATAGTCCAAGAGTGAAACAAGTGGTGCGCTTTGTGCAGCGCTGGCTCCCGTAACGCCGGAAGGGGCGGAATGCTCAACACGCTATCAGGCCGATTCCTGATCCTGACCACGGTCTTCGTGATGTTGGCCGAGGTTCTGATTTTTGTCCCGTCCATCGCGCGGTTCCGGCTGGATTACCTGTCGGACCGGCTGGAGCGGGCGCAGATCGCGTCGCTGGCGTTGCTGGCGGATGATATGCTGGAGACAGAGCTGGAGGCGGAGCTGCTGGAAAATGCGGGCGTCTTCAACGTGGTGCTGCGCCGCGACGAGGTGCGCCAGCTGGTGTTGTCCTCGCCCATCCCGTCGCCGATTGCAGGCACCTATGATCTGCGCAACAGCAGCCCGTTTTCGTTGATCGGGCAGGCCATGCAACGGTTGCTGACCCCCGAGAATGAAATCATCCGTGTCATCGGCTCGCCCGTGCGCGAGGCGGGCCTTTTGATCGAGATCACCATCGAAACCAAGGGGTTGCGCGCCGCCATGATCGACTATGGCGTGCGCATTCTGCTGCTGTCGGCGGTGATCTCTATCTTTACGGCGGTTTTGCTGTTTGCGGCGGTGCGCCGGTTCATGGTGAAGCCGATCAAGGGCGTTATCGGCTATATGCAGCGCTATGCGGCGGCGCCGGAGGATGCCCGCGGGATCATCCACCCCAGTGCCGGTGTGACCGAGCTGCGCGAGGCCGAAGAGGCGTTGATGAAGCTGCAGACCGAGCTGACGCAGGCTCTCAAGCAGCGCGAGCGCCTGGCCCAGCTGGGAGGGGCGGTGGCCAAGGTGAGCCACGATCTGCGCAATATCCTGACCTCGGCGCAGCTGTTCACCGACCGGATCGAGATGAGCGAAGACCCCCTAGTGCGGCGGTTGGCGCCCAAACTGGTGAATTCGATCACGCGCGCGGTGTCGCTGTGCGAAGGCACGCTGGCCTTTGGCAAGGCCGAGGAACCGGCGCCGACCTTTGCCCGCGTCACGCTGCATGGACAGGTCGAGGATATCCTTGAGGCCGAGGGGCTTGCGAACCGGGACAAGGAACTGGTCACATTTGAAAATGCGGTGCCCAGTGATCTCAGCCTGCGGGCGGACCCTGAGCAGCTGTTCCGCATCGTCATGAACCTCGTGCGCAATGCCCGTCAGGCCATCGAGGCCACGGGCAAGGCGGGGCGCATCACCATATCGGCCCGCGAGGACGGGGAAAGCTGGTGGATCTCTGTTGCGGACACCGGGCCGGGCCTGCCTGCAAAGGCGGCAGAGAACCTGTTTACCGCCTTTCAGGGCAGCTATCGCAAGGGGGGCACCGGCCTTGGGCTGACCATCGCCAATGAGCTGGCCCGCGGTCACGGCGGCATGGTGGTTTTACGTGAAACAGGGCCAGAGGGCACCGTGTTCGACATCTGCCTTCCCAAGGGGGACGGCACGATCTGAGCGGGATTTATCCACAGAAGCCTTTGGTTTTCTGATGTTTTTCCGGGGTTCGGCAGATAATTCGAGAAAAGCTGCAGGTTTATGACATTTTGGGGTTGCGCCCTGCGCCCAGCCCCAGTAAACCCCGCCGCAGTGGACCGATAGCTCAGCTGGATAGAGTACTTGACTACGAATCAAGGGGTCGGGGGTTCGAATCCTCCTCGGTCCGCCACTACCCCCTCATTGTTGAAGATCAGGCAAAGCCGACACCCGTGTCATGTCGCTGACCCAGGTTGCGAGCTGCACAGGATGGCGGACCTTCGTGGATAGTGCAGAGAATGCCCAGTCAGAGCCCAATTCGACTAATGCTGCGTGATGCTCGAACGTCAGTTTTGGAGAACCACGCTGCTTTGATAGCGCAATCTGGAGCGCCAGGCGTCTCTTAACCGCGCCAACAACTCTCAGGCAAATGGTCGCCCGCGATACTGAAATCATCGCATGTCATGAAGGCAAAGTTGTATTTTCCGACCCCAAAGCTGACGACATTCACCATAACAACTATCGCGACCAACCATCGAAAGAGTTGTTTGCTGTGAAGCTCTGCGGCCTCGGGCACAGCGACAGATACCAGGATGTATGCGGTGTACGGAATTGCGGGAAGCAACAGAAGAGAGAAGTATGGCAGAGCCTCCGGATTGGAGGACCAGATCGCGGAGGTCATGACGACAGTTGGCAGACTGAGAAGCAGTGTACCCCACCAAGTCAGATATCGCGTTCCGTCAGCCGTTCTGCCGACAACGAAGCTCGCACCGAGTGCAGCAAGGGATACAATCCAGATTGACAAGAAGTCAGTGTAAAACACCTCGCCATAAGCACCGAGCGTGAAGCTGATGCGCCAAGTGACAAGAGTGAGGCCGATACTGGCAAGAAAAAACGTTCCGGCTTCCTCGCTAGAGAACGTCTTAGTCATAACTGACCGATAGTTTCTCAGTCGTTGGCAAAGATTGGCAGGTTAGCAGCGCCCCGTTTGCAATGTCTTTGTCTTCGAGCGCCATGCGAGCGCGCATGTGAACATCGCCAGAGACCAACTTGGCACGACATGCTCCGCACACCCCAGATTGGCACGAGAACGGGGGTTTCAATCCTGCGGCTTTGGCCGCTTCCAATATGGTCTGTCCTTGGGAAATGCTCACGGTATGTTGGGCACCGCCGAGCGTCAGCTCCATCGACGATGCAATGCCCTCGACGCTAGTGTCGAGGTCGGCAGTACCTCCATAGCTTTCCATGTGGATGCGGTTGGTTGGCACGTCCAGCGACATCAGCGCCGCTTTCACGGCTTTATTCATGCCGCCTGGGCCGCAGACATAATACTGAGCGTCCTGTGCGTAAGGCGGGTTTTCCTTGATCAGGGCTTCGATAGCGTCCTTGTCAACAATGCCCTTGCGCCAATACTCGGCGCTGGACCACCAACCGGGCTTCGAGAAGATATGGTGAATAGACATCCTTTCCGGGTGGGCTGTCCAGATACCATTCAATTCATCGTCAAGCAGGATGCTCCTTTCGTTGTTGCTGCCATACGCCAGATGCGCGGCCGAATTGGGTTCCGCAGCCATGACCGAGCTGAGCATTGCGTAGAGGGGAGTGATGCCTGAGCCTGCACCAAAGAAGTAGTGCGTCCGGCGCGCGCCCTGCGCGGGGTCAAGGCAAAACCCGCCGAACGGGGGCATGACATCGATCACGTCCCCCTTTTTCACATTTTCATTGATGTGGTTACTGACGATGCCTCCTTTGACGCGCTTTACGGTGATCCGCAGCGGATCGCCTGTGAAGGGAGAAGACGAGATAGAGTAGCTGCGGCGCTGTTCTTCACCTTCAACAACAAAGCGAAACGAAAGGTGCTGACCTGGTCGCCACGCGAAGGTTTCCCGCAAGATTTCTGGCACGTCGAACATTACCGTCTTGGCCAAGCCGCCGATTTCTTCGCGGGTGTCTAGAACTGTAAGGGGATGGAAGTGACGGGTCATGCTTTCTCTCCCAACCATTCCAGGACCACTTTTTGATGGTCAATGACAGGGCTTTCCCCGACCGCGGCCGGGCCGGTTTCGAAATAAGGCGACTTCAGCGATTTCTGCTGTTGTTCGCAGGCGTAAATGTCCTCTCCGGTAAAGTCGCCAGCGACCATCGGATCGTCCTCACCCACGGCGTCATGAGCCTTGTATTTGCCGCTCAAGCCGAACTTGGGCCAAAAGTTCGACGACTTCATGGATTGCTTAGCAAACTCCCATCCAGAACTGTTGGACACACGCCCGCGATTGGTCACGCGCGTCAATTCGGGACCAAGCGGTTCGATGATGAAGATGTTCCAGCCGTCTTCCGACCCCGCCAGCCCAATACCGGGAAACAGCATCGGCACCCAGGCGCCATTCATATTTTTGGGGATCACACGCGGAGCGATCAGCTTGCTTTCCTGATCTTCTTGAAACGCTTCGACTGGTGGTTCCCAGAACATGTAGTGCGGGCCTTCCCAATGGTACTTGGCCGCCTTGTGGTCATACATCTGCAGCGTGTTCGAATGCAGATGACTCAGGTGATAGACATCAATGTAATTCTCAACGACAACCTTCCAGTTGGCCTTGATCTCATAGCTCGTGTTCAGCTCTTCGTATTCGACAAGCTCCTCAGGAACATGTGGTCCGATATGCGGCTCAGTGGGTCCGAACCACTCAGCAATTGACGGCGCATCTGGATCAGGATGCACGAAGATCATCGACTTCCAGATATCCACTTTGGCCGGCTTTAGGCCGAGGCAAGATTTGTCTACCTGTCCGAACTCCTCCTGTTCCTCCGGAACAGAGACCAGGTTGCCTTCCAGATCGTATGTCCAGTCATGGTATGGGCAGGTTAGAGCCTTTTGCGTCTTACCAACTGCACGGATCAGTTGTGTGCCGCGGTGGCGGCATATGTTGTGGAATGCGCGCAGACGGCGATCCCGGCCCATCACCACGAAGATGTTGTTCAGACCGGCTTGAACGGTGATGTACTGGCCCGGCTCGCTCACATCTTCCATGAAACCGGCATAGCGCCAGGTCCTTGAGA